>Ga0187878_1001496_pt1 | contig 22663 bp, 25 predicted proteins | sample June2016WEW_17_1_FD_132979 | JGI IMG/M metagenome (GOLD analysis project Ga0187878, IMG submission 132979) | Peatland microbial communities from SPRUCE experiment site at the Marcell Experimental Forest, Minnesota, USA - June2016WEW_17_150 | ecosystem: Environmental > Terrestrial > Soil >...
ACTCGCGCCCCTGACTGCACATGCCCTCGGTGTCGGTAGCCGTCACCTCGGCGCTCACGGGGCCTTGCACGATTTCGCAGATCTCGACGATCCGCTCTTTGAACTTGGCGCCTTCTTTGGCAACTAAGGAGGGGTTAGTGGTAACGCCATCGAGGATCCCCATGCTGGCCGCTTCGCGGATTTCATCCAGGTTGGCCGTGTCCAGAAAGAATTTCACTCGCTGCTCCTTTGGAGGGAATTACTCAAAACAATCCGTGCGATTATAGCACCGTGCTGCACACCGGACGACGAAAGCCGCTGGCCTGCTCGGTCTCAGCCTCTTCATCGCGTCTCGACCGGGACTTCTTCGGACGGTACGCTTTCATTGTTCGTCAAGTCGAGGGCGGTGACGTAGTAAGCGTACCTGTGCTCAGCTTTCACCGAGGTATCGCGAAAAATCGGGGTGCGCAACGGTTCCGGATTGACGCGCTGGGCCGCGCCAGCTTCTTCACGGCGATAAACGTTGTAGCTGGCGAGGTCAGGCTCCGCGCTGGCTGTCCAAACGAGTTCCACCGCGTCGGCCGTGTAGATCGCGCTCAAACCCTGGGGAGCGGCGGGCGGGAACACGTCGCGCGGCGTGATTTCGACCACCGCCGAGTCCTCGCTTTGCGCGAGGGCCCCCGCCTCCCGTGGTACGGCCGCGACCTTGTAGAAATAGGTGCGTTCGAACTCGAAGGCGGCATCATGATAGCTCGCGGTGCTGGACTCACCCAGCACCTGGAATGAGCCTGGCTTTCCCGTGCGGCTCCGGAACACACGATAGGCGACGGGGCCGGAGACCGGTTGACCGCTCAGGGTCCGTGTAGGTAGGGACCAGCTCAGCTCCAGCGCATGTTCCGCGGCATGGACCTGAAGGTCTTTCACGGGTTCGGGAACGTCCAGAACAGTTGCCTGAACAGCATTGGAAAACCCGCTTTCAACGGGGCGTCGTCGGAAACCTCGGGTGAGGGCGCGCACCGCAAAGACGAACGTCGAGCCCGGCTGGGGCTCCTCCGCGGAAAGTGCGATCGGAAGGACAACCTTTTCGCCCTCCGTGTGCCGTGTCAGGTCCTCAGCTGGCAGGGTCAACCAGGGGCTTGCCCATGTCGGCGTGTTCGGATTGTCGCGGCCCGGCGGGGTGACAGTGCGGAAGACCTGGACCTCCAGGGGCTTCGTGAGGCGTTCGCCGTCGGTGGCGAGAACCGGAAGCGTGAAGCTGAGCTCGAGCGTCCGTCCTCGCTGGGCCACCGCCAGATCCTTGACCGATGCCGGTTGCTCGACCCGCGGTGGCAGCGGAGGCCCCTGCACGCCGCAGGCGAGGAAGAAGAGCGCAGCAGATATGATCGAGGGAGGAAGAAGACGCCCCAGCAGAGCGTCTCTACGGGTTAGGCGAGTCACAGGATATACCGGCTGAGGTCTTGGTTCTTGACGATCTCCGCTAACTGCTTCTGGACGTAGACGGCGTCAATTCGTACGGTCTTCTCCTGCAGATCCGGACCTTGAAAAGAGATCTCGTCGAGGAGTTTCTCCATGATGGTATGCAGGCGCCGCGCCCCAATGTTTTCCGTCTGCTCGTTCACGATGGCAGCGTACTTGGCGATTTCTTCCAGGGCGTCGTCGGTGAAACTGAGCTTGATGCCCTCGGTTTCGAGCAGGGCGGTGTATTGCTTGACCAGGGCGCTCTTCGGCTCCCCCAGGATACGCACGAAATCTTCCACCGTCAGGGAATGCAGCTCCACGCGGATGGGGAAGCGTCCCTGGAGTTCGGGGATGAGGTCAGAAGGCTTGCTGACGTGGAAGGCCCCAGCGGCGATGAACAGGATGTGGTCCGTGCGAACCATGCCGTAGCGCGTGTTGACCGTGGTCCCTTCGACGATGGGTAGGATGTCGCGCTGCACGCCCTCTCGACTGACCTCCGGGCCGTGACCGTGCTCCCGGCCGGCGATCTTATCGATCTCATCCACGAAGATGATGCCCGACTGCTCGGTGCGCTCCACCGCCACCCGCGTGACTTGGTCCATATCGATCAGCCGGTTCTCTTCTTCCTGGATGAGGTAGTCCATGGCCTCGCCGACGCGCATGCGGCGCTTCTTGCTGCGCTGCCCAAAGAGGCCAGGCATCATGTCCTTGATATTGATGTCCATCTCCTCGATGCCCTGCGAGGAGATGATCTCGAAAGCGGGGAAGGCCCGCTCGCGGACCTCCACTTCCACCTGCCGCTCATCCAGTTTGCCTTCCCGCAACTGGGCCCGCAGTTTCTCTCGGGTGCGCTGGTACTGCTCGCGCTGGCGCTCGTCCTCTTCCGTGGAAGGCTTGTCGCGAACGGTGGGGAGCGGCGGCAGCAACAGGTCCAGCAGACGCTCCTCGGCGTTCTGCTCGGCCTTCTCCGCCACTTCCTCCAGTTTTTCTTCGCGCACCATATCGATGGCGATTTCCACCAAATCGCGGATCATGGATTCAACGTCCCGGCCCACGTAGCCCACTTCCGTGAACCGGGAAGCTTCCACCTTGAGGAAAGGCGAGTTGGCCAGGCGCGCCAGCCGCCGGGCGATTTCGGTCTTGCCCACACCGGTCGGCCCGATCATGATGATGTTCTTAGGCAGAATTTCTTCCGCCAGCTCCTCCGACAGCTTCTGGCGGCGGATGCGGTTTCGCAGGGCCACAGCGACGGAACGCTTGGCCTCCGCTTGGCCGACCACGTGCTTGTCCAGTTCGGCCACAATTTGGCGCGGGGTCAGTTCGTCAAACCCGGCGACCGTGTCAACGCTCTCGGGCAAGTAGAAGACCATAAGCGATTCCGGTTCTTAGCGGGGATTGGCCTGGAGTTCCTCGATGTAAATCTGGTCGTTAGTGAAGATGCAGATCTGCCCAGCCAGCATCATGGCTTCCTGGACGATTTCGCGCGCGCTCAGTTGGGTGTGCTTGGCCAGGGCGCGCGCGGCCGCCAGGGCGTAAGGCCCTCCCGACCCGATGGCCACGATACCGTCATCGGGTTCGATGACGTCGCCGGTGCCGCTGACCAGGAAGGTGCTCTTCTCGTCGGCCACCAGCAGCAGTGCCTCCAGGTGGCGCAGCGCCCGGTCGGTCCGCCAGTCCTTCGCCAGTTCCACCACGGCGCGACTCAGGTTGCCGTGGTACTCCTCCAGCTTCTGCTCGAAGCGGGAAAAAAGCGAGAGGGCGTCAGCCGTCGAGCCGGCGAATCCCGCCAGGACCTTGTCGCTGGCCAGGCGGCGAGTTTTCCGTGCCTTCTGCTTGACGACGTTTTCCCCCATGGTGACTTGGCCGTCGCCACCCATCGCCAGCTGGTTGCCCCGGCGCACACACAGGATCGTCGTACCGTGAAAAACGGGTGTCTTGCTCACGAAACCTCCCAACAAACATTATAACAGACGCATCTGTCCTCAGCGCACTGGCTCAAAATAGTTGGGCGGGTAGCTCGTGTTGTACTCTGCCGCGGTGCGGAAGACTTCGGAAAAGCGCTCGTCGTTCAGGAAGCGCGTGATGTGCATGGGGGTCTGGATCTCTTGGAACCTGCGGTACTCGCCGTAAACATCCGCAAACTCATCCCACTCCTGCGTTGCCGGATTCTGGACCCGGTAAGTGATGCGAATCGGCAGGAAAGTTGTCTTGTGAAGATACAACTTCACGCCAACCTGTCTTGCATCCGTGATCTCCACCGTTTGCGCGGGCAGGTTTTCCACGAAGTCCACTCCGCCTGCCTGAATTAGCAGGCCGGGCTCGTGGATGACCCGTCGGAACAGGTTCTCCAGCGAGTAGCGGTTTGCGATGCGCCAGCGGCGGACCTGTTCCGGCGGCTGCCGAATCAGGCCATAGCGATCCAGTTCCCAACCCCGCTCGCCATCGTTGACCAACAGGACGGGCCTGCTGCCTTTTCCGTACGAGAAGCGACGCTTCTCCGGGTACTCCACGGTGCTCTCGAAGGGGGCAAAGCCCGAGGTGACGCCGTCGGTGATAGCGAATATCCTGCCCCGAGTGGTCACGCTTTTGGCGCGGAGAAAAGCCTCTCCACCCAGCGCTTGCACGGTCTGGTCGAGAAAAACCTGAGCCTTGGGGTCAATCTTCGACGGCGGTCCGGAAGCATCTTGGCTGGCGGCCTGCTGTACGGTCGCGGCAGGCTGGGCGAGACAGTAGGTAGAAGGCAGTAGGCAGAAGGCAGAAAGCAGAAGGTAGAAGGCAGTCAGCAGTCGGCAGTTAGCAGTCGACAGTCGGCAGGAGCGGAGTACTCGCGGAGCACTTTGCTGTGTGCAGCTATTCTCGCACGTCAACTGACCAGTCAAAGCGCTATCTGCCCGCTCACGAGCCATAATAGACTCGCTTGGATATCGAGTGACTGTGGCCATAGTGCGTTCCGGTTGGACCTGTACTGGGCCCCGTCTGCTTCATACCGTATACCGTCTACCGTTTCCCACATACCACCTACGACCTGCCCCCTACCCGCACAGCACATTCCCCCCGTTGACGTTCACAATCTCCCCTGTCACATAGGATGCCATTTCTGAGGCAAGGAATAGGATGGGGGCGGCAATCTCTTCGGGGCGCGCGAAGCGGTGCAGCGGGATAGTGCGGAGCGCCTGCTGATACTCGCGGCGATTTCTCACTACCGGCGTGCACATGTCGGTGTCCACCCAGCCGGGTGCCACGCAGTTCACCAGAATTCCGTGCGGAGCAAGTTCCGTGGAAAGTCCTTTGACCAGGCTGATCACTCCGCCCTTGCTCGCCCCGTAATGCGTGTGAAACGCCTCGCCCCGCTGCCCCGCCGTGGAGGAGACGACGATAATACGGCCTGACTTCCGGCGGATCATGGCGGGAACGGCGTAGTGGATGACTGCATAGACGCCTTTGAGATTGATGGCCATCATATCATCCCACTGCCTTTCCGTCATACGTTCGATAGGCGCGGGCTCGGCGTTCCAGATTCCCGCGTTGGCGACGAGGACATCCAACCGGCCGAACCGGCGGACGGTCTCGCCAATCAGTCTCTTCGCATCGGCCATCCGAGAGACGTCGGCGTGGAGGGCCACCACGTTGGCAGCGTGCCGGCCACAACTGCGTACCACCTCGCGAGCCGCCTTGGCCGCTTTGCGGTAGTTGAAAACGACCTTGGCTCCCGCCTCGGCAAAGAGCTTCACGGTGGCTGCGCCAATACCGCGCGAGCCTCCGGTGACCACGGCAACTTGTTTCTCAAGATTGATCTGCATAGGCCTTAGATTGATTCATTGATTCAGTCATGCTTCCCGGGCTGCTTGAACCGCGACAGAACCTGATTCCGGACCCGCTCGGCAAGCTGCCGGACGTCCTCGCTCGTCAGGCCCGCCGTGGGAATCGACGGGTGTACGATCATCTCCACGCGCCCGGGCCGGATGTGAACCGTATCGGGTCTCAACACGGCCATGGTCCCGTTCAGAGTAACGGGCATGATGGGTACGCCGGAGCGAACCGCCAGATGGAAGGCTCCTGCCTTGAAGGGCAGAATCTCGCCTGTCCGGCTGCGACCTCCCTCCGGGAAAACGACCACGGGGTAGCCGTCGCGGATTTTCCTCACGGCCTCATCCAGGCTCTTGCGGGCCTCCCCCGGCCGGTCCCGGTAGACGGCGACGTGTCCCGATCGGCGGAGGTGCCATCCCATGAAGGGATACCGAAACAGCGAACGCTTGGCCACAAAGCGGAATTGGAAGGGCAGGTTAACGAGCAGAACAGGAATATCCATCGAGCTTTGATGGTTCACACAGAAGATTGCTGGCGCCTGGGGATTCACGTGCTCCAGGCCCTCAACCCTCACGCGTATCCCGCTGGTTTTCAGAATCAACCAGGACCAGCGACGCGCGCAGGCATGCTGCCAACGACCTCCCGAGTCGAAAAGCGAACCGCCCAGCGACAACGTGCCCATCACCGCCGTGTAAAGGTAGATGAGGTTGTTGGTGAACAAGAGCGAGCGCAGGTAGCTGAGGAAGTCTTTGACGTCTGCTGCCGTCAGTTTCTTGCTGGGCGAGATGGCTGAGGAAGGCTCCATATGGGAACTAGGGCTGCGCACCGATGACGCGGCTGGTGGCGTTCGTCATCGCGAGTTTCCCCTCGCGCAGCGCTTTCGTGATGGCGCCGACCAGGAAAAGTGAGCCAGCCGCTAGGACAACGTCCTCGGGTGTGCTGGCCTGGTAGGCACGCTCGAACGCCCGCACCGGTTCCGCTTCGAGAACAATTTGAGGTGTCCGGCACCGGGCCGCGGCGAAGATCTCCTCGGGCGAGGCGGCGCGCGGCTGCTCCGGCCGTGTGAGGTAGACTTCTTCAGCGAGCGGGAAGAGAATCTCGCTGATCTCCCCAATCGCTTTGTCGCGCATGGAAGCGAAAACCAGCCGCAAGCGCCGGCCCGCCAAATGCTCCTGCACGAAGGCGGCAATCTCGCGCGCGCCGGCGGGATTGTGCGCGCCATCCAGCAGAACCAGCGGGCGGTCATGGATGAGTTCGAGGCGCCCCGGCCACGAAGCGTGCCGCAAGCCTTCCAGAATCGCCGCGTGCGTGATTTTCATCCCTTCCTGCCGAAGTTGCCAGGCGGCCGTGACCGCCGCCACCGCGTTCTCCACCTGGAACCGGCCCAGCAACGGCAGGATCAAATTGGAGAAGTAATCGCCGTCCAAGGCAAAGTCGAATTCGTAGCGCCCCTCCCGATGGCGGAGGTTAGCGAGCCGGGAGAGAGCTACGGTTTCGATCAGGGGCGCTCCCATCTCCGCGCACCGGCGGCGAATGACTTCGGCCACTTCCGGGTGTACGCACGCTGAGACCACGGGCCTGCCTGGTTTGATGACACCGGCCTTTTCCCACGCGATGGCCGCATGCGTCGGGCCCAGGAATTCCTGGTGGTCGAGATCGATATTCGTAATCACCGCCACGCGAGGTTCGGTGATGTTGGTGGCGTCCAGTCGCCCCCCCATGCCCACTTCGAGCACGGCAAAGTCCACCGGAGCTCGCGCAAAATGTAAGAACGCGGTGGCGGTGAGGAATTCAAAAAAGCTGGGTCGAAACTCCAGTACTTTCTGTTCTAGGAGCCGGTCCACTGTCTGTTGAATCTCGGAAAAGGATTGCGCGAAATCCTCGTCGGAAATTTCACGCCCGTTGATCTGGATTCTTTCATTCACCCGCACCAGATGGGGCGAGGTGTAGAGGCCTGTGCGGTAGCCGGCGTGTTCAAGGATACTCGCCAGGATGGCGGACGTCGAACCTTTGCCGTTCGTGCCGGCCACAATGGCCGTGGGATACTGCTGGTGGGGGTGGCCCAGGGAGGACAGGATCGTCGTGATCGCCTCCAGGCCGAACCTCACCCCACGCAATTCGTGCCCCAGGGCGGCGAGGTAGTTCAGACACTCGGAATAGTTCATTGGGTCAGGAGCAGGAAAGGAAACGCTAAACCAGAAATCGGAAACTGGAAACTTGAAATCCGCCCTAGAATACCTGAGCCTGCGGTCCCCACAGCCAATGGCGCGATGAGTCGATAGCTTGATGGCCCCATTCTTCCGGCGCAGAATCAGGCGCCGAGAAAATTCAAGGCCCGGGCGAGGTACGTCTTCAACTCCTTGCGCGGCACTATGGCGTCCACCATACCGTGCGCCAGCAAGAACTCGGCGCGCTGAAACCCTTCGGGCAGCTTCTGCCGGATCGTCTGCTCGATAATTCGCGGACCGGCGAATCCGATCAGTGCTCCCGGCTCGGCAATGATCAAGTCGCCCAGCATGGCGTAACTGGCAGTCACACCCCCGGTGGTGGGGTCGGTCAACACGGAGATGTAAGGCCTACGGATCTCGTCCAGGCGAGCCAGGCCGGCGCTGATCTTCGCCATCTGCATCAGGCTGATGGCGCCTTCCATCATGCGGGCGCCGCCGGAGCAACAAACAATCACCAACGGAAGCTTCTGCGCGATACAGCGATCGATAGCGCGGGTGATCTTCTCGCCCACCGCGGCCCCCATGCTGCCCCCGATGAAGTTGAACTCCATGGCGCCGATGATGAGGCGTTTACCCTCCAGCAAGCCCTCGCCGGCGATGAGCGCGTCCTTTAGCCCCGTGGCCTTCTCCGCTTTCTTCAAGCGGTCCCGGTAACTCTTGGTGTCCCTGAACCCCAGGGGATCAGTGGTGGCCAAGTTGGCGTCGTGCTCCGTGTAGCCGGCGTCGTCAAAGAGCATCTCCAGCCGTGCCCGGGCGCTTATTTTGAAATGGTAGTTGCACTTCGTGCAGCACTGGAGGTTGGCTTCCAGATCCTTTTTCCAGAGGATCTGCTTGCATCCGTCGCACTTGATCCACAGCCCCTCGGTCTGGACGCGCTTTTCGACCGGTGCTTCGAGGGCCTTCTTCTCCTTGTGAAACCAGGTCATAGAGAACTCAGTATTCGATCCCGCGCTGGGCGGGAATCCCTTGATGATAAGGATGCTTGACCTCGCGCATCTCGGTGACCAGATCGGCGCATTCGACAATCGAGGGATGAGCGCTTCGGCCGGTGAGAATCACGTGCACCATTTCCGGCTTCCCTTTCAGCACCCGCACCACCGCCGCAGGGTCCAACATCCTGTAATGCATAGCGTAATTGATTTCGTCCAGGATGACGAGGTCGTACTCGCCACTGGCGATCTTCTCGCTCGCCAACCGCCAGGCTTCCTCAACCAGGAGGATGTCTTCCGGGTCCGGCTTTTCCGCGCCGACTTTTACGAACCCGCGGCCCATGGGCAGGATTTTGAAGCGCTCCTCGCCCAGCATCCGCGCGGCGTCCAGTTCACCGTAGTGCCACGAACCTTTGATGAATTGCACCATCAGAACCTTGAGCCCCTGTCCGACGGCCCGCAAGGCCGTGCCCAGGGCTGCCGTCGTCTTGCCTTTCCCCGGCCCGGTAAGAACGATAATCAGGCCTTTCTTGGCTTCGGGCAAACTCACCTCGCAGGGCTTCGCCCCCTAACGCGGGTAGGGATACCCGCGCAGGACGGTAAACCCGCGGTAGATTTGTTCCAGCAGCAGCGTTCGAGCCCAACCGCTCGTGAGTGTCATACGTGAGAGCGACAGTAGCAAGTCAGCCTGCTTGCGAAACGCTGCCGAGAATCCTTCCGGGCCACCCACCAGGAAAGCCAGTTCGCGCGTTCCGCGCAAGGCTTGCTGGCCCAACCATTCGGCGAACTCCTCCGAGGTCCATTCCCGGCCACGCGGGTCGAGGAATACTCTCGCACTTCCGCTCAGTTTTTCCATCAGGCGCCGCTCGGCCGGGGAGAGCTTGTTCGCCTTACTGCCGCTGGCACTCCGGGCGGGCCCGATTTCCTCGACCGCAACCTCGCAGAAGTGTGAGATTCGATCCTTGTAGTCGGCTTGCAGGGCGCGCAAGTGCGCGTCCTTCGTCTTGCCTTGCCAGATAATGCGGATCCTCATGATTCGTGCCGATGTTGACCCGTGCTGGCGGGCCTCCCACCCACCGCCTACGGCTCGGTTTCGGGTACGGGCACGCGCTTCGCCGTCTTCCACAAGCGTTCCAGGTCGTAGAAATGGCGTGCCTGTCCCAGGAAGATGTGCACTACGAATTCCAGGTAATCAAGCAGAATCCATTCGGCTCGTGAATATCCTTCCACGTGCGCGCGGACTATTCCGGACTTCTTAAGCTGCTCGCAGACAGCGTCGCAAATCGCCTGCGTGTGGCGCGTGGACGTGCCGGTGCAAATCAGGAAGAAGTCAGTAAACGAACAGATGCCTTTCAGGTCAAGGACCGCCAACTCCAGAGCCTTGCGACCCTGGGCAGCCTCCACGGCCTGCCGCAGGTGTGCTGTCATCATCGTGTGGGCCCCGTCCTGGCGGGGCGATAAAGACCCTCCTTCAAAATGTATTGTTCCACAAGCCGGGGAACAAGGCCAGTCACCGGGCGTTCGGCCCGGATTGCTTCTCGAATGTCTCGGGACGCAACAGGGACGTCCACACCCCGGAGCACATGCAGGGTCGTGTGCTTCAAGTCCACTGTATCGAGAAGACGCCCCTCGGCCCTCGGCCGGATCAGACCACTTGGGACTACCTGTCCGATTTCTTGGTTGGAAAAGCCCGGGCGCGACACAATGATGAAGTTCGTTGTCTCCAGAAGCCGCCGGTACTCTTTCCAATGGGGAAGATCCAGGAAAGCGTCCGCGCCCAGCAAGAAAAAGAGCTGGTCACGCGCGCCGAGAGAGCGCTTGATCGCGCGGACCGTGTCGATGGAGAAGTGGGGCCGGCCGTCAGCTCTAGGCGCCTCTAGCAGTGAGGGAACAAATCGCCGGTCAGTCGCGCAGGCCAGCGCCACCATGGCAAAGCGATGCGCGAAAGGGGTGAGCCGGTCACGGTACTTGTGTGGGGGATTTCCCGAAGGCACAAAGAGGATGCGGCTGAGCCGGAACCTGTGGGCGGCGGCTCTTGCGGCCCACACGTGCCCGGAGTGGATAGGATCGAAGGTTCCGCCGAAAAGCGCGATGTTCACCTTTCACTCAGTCCTATGCGTGGTTTACCGGCGTTGTGTCCGCCTCTGGGCCGGGTCGAGGAATCTGCTCCAGCATGGTCCACGTTGCCCGCTTTAGTTCCTCCAGACCCTCGCCGGTCACACAGGAGATTTCATAAAGCGGTTTTTCCAGCTCACGGCAGAATTCCCGGAGCGCGATGAGCCGGTCACCTTCGCCGGCGGCGTCCACCCGCGAGGCAACGAGCAACATCGGCTTGCTGGCCACTGTGGGGCTGAAGCTCTCCAGCTCCTTCAGAATAACGCGATAGTCCTCGACGGGGTCTCGCCCCGATTGCTCCGCCACGTCGATAAGGTGGAGCAGCAGGCGTGTGCGCTCCACGTGCTTCAAGAACCGGATACCCAAGCCGCGACCGAGATGCGCGCCGGCAATTAGGCCCGGAATATCGGTCATCACAAACGAGCGCTCAGGGTCGAGGCCTACGACGCCCAGATGAGGCTCGAGGGTCGTGAACGGGTAGTCCGCAATCCTGGGCCGCGCCGCGCTGACGCGGGAGATCAGGGTCGATTTTCCCACGTTGGGGAAGCCTATGAGACCCACGTCCGCCAGCAGCTTCAGTTCCAGCCGCAGGGTTCGGCCTGCGCCTGGAGTGCCGGGCTCGGCCTTCCGCGGGGCTTGATGTGTAGAGGTCGCAAAACGCGCGTTGCCTCGACCGCCCTTGCCACCTTGGGCAGCGAGAAACCGCCGGCCCGGAGCATCGAAATCGTACACCTTCTCGCCCGCCACGTCGTCGAAAACGACAGTGCCCACGGGGACCTGGATGGTCAAGTCGTCTCCGTCCTGGCCGTGTCGGTTGGAGCCCTCCCCGTAGCCGCCCCGTGCGGCGACGAATTCGCGGTTGTAACGAAATTTCAGAAGGGTGTTGAGGTGTTCGGTACTCTCCAGGTAAACGCTGCCCCCTCGGCCGCCGTCGCCCCCGCTGGGTCCGCCGCGCGGGACGAACTTCTCCCGGCGGAAAGCTACACAACCATTTCCGCCTGCACCTGCCGCCACGTGGATTTTCGCTTCGTCAATAAACACGGCAGAAAACCGGGATTCGGGTCTCGGGAAGTGGGTCTAGAAGATAGCAGACCAAGGACGGGCCAATCCTGGCAAGTCATTCGCACGAGTCACGAAATGCCGACCCCCATGAATACAGGCCCAAAAACAACAAAAGCGGTGGGGCCACTGGTGAAGCGATCTCCACCCCCACCGCTCACAGGCTCAGTTCGCCGAGGGAACCAGGATGTGGACAAAGCGGCCCAGGCGGCCCTTGTCTTCGAACTTCACGACACCCGCGACCTTGGCGTAGAGGGTGTCATCCTTGCCGAGGCCGACATTGTCTCCCGGCTTCAGTCTCGTGCCGCGCTGGCGAACCAGGATGGAGCCACCGGAAACCAGTTGTCCGTCAAACCGCTTGACGCCCAGCCGCTGGGCGTTGGAGTCGCGTCCGTTGCGGGAACTCCCCAAACCTTTCTTGTGTGCCATAACAGAATGCCTCGTCCCTTGTGTCTTCTTGCGCCGGAGCCCTAGGCGGTAACAATGTCCTTGATGAGGACTTCGCTGAAAGCCTGCCGATGTCCGGTCGTGCGCCGGTACTGCTTCTTCCGCTTGTACTTGAGGACTCGAATCCTGGGGGCGCGCGCATTGCGCAGGATGACGCCGGTTACCTTGGCGTTCTCAACCAGGGGCGTGCCCACACTCAGCGTCTGCCTGCGTACCGCGCAAACGTGGTTGAATTCCACGCCGGAGCCAGCCTCGCCCGGCAGCCGCTCCACCCGGACGATGTCCCCTGGCGCGACCTTGTATTCCTTTCCGCCCGTGCGGAAGATTGCGTACATTCGGTGTCCTCTCGTGTTGAGTCTGTAAACGCCTATTATACAGGCTGCCTCAGAGGCATGTCAACGTTGTGATGGGATTGGAATCGGAAAGGTGCATCGTATCCCCCCTGTGGGGTTGAGCTGTGTCAGTGAGAAGAGGAGACAAGAGATGACGGCCTTGCTGGAGGGAGACCAAGGCCGGCGCGGCGCCGGCGCGGAAATCGTGCCCTCCGCCTTTTTGCAGAGAAAGCTTGACCTCACCCCCCTGCATTTTTTGCTTGACTTTTTGCGACAACTGTGATAGACTACAACGACAATGAGGGCAGAGTCAGGGATGGCGCAGGGTTGTTCTTGGGCCGTGGCGGCGGAACTTGCGGCGGCGGGCAAGCGGAACGCGTTTCGCCATCGGTGCGGTTTTTTCCCAATGTTGACAGATGTGCAAACTTCCCTGGAAGGCGCCGAACGCCTGGGGTGCGCATTCTTTATACCCTTGAAAAAAACGAACCTGATAAGTCCTGGGAAATCAATCACTTGACTTTCTGAAAAAGAAAACAAAGCTGATAAGTTGTTTAGAATCAGCAAGTGTTGACAAATTCAACGAAGCTGATAAGTGGCCTCATATCAATCACTTATCAGGATGCCCTACAACCTGACGCAGATTCGCGCCCCCGTCGGCGGTTCTTGAATGGGCGAGCAAGAGGTCAGTCTTTCCTCGTCGCTGTCGGAGATGTTACTTGTATCTCACCCTCTGAGGGGGTCTCGAATGGCTTGCACCAAGCCGGGGAGCGCGAAGCGATTTGGGGAATCGCCACCGGTGCCGCCCGTACGCAGGCGCTAAGTTGAGAGCAGCACCACAGCCGTCAGCGCGCACAGGACGCCAACCCCCTGGAGCAAACTGATGGATTCATGAAGGATGATAGGCGCCACCAGCACTACCACCAACGGATAGAGCGCAGTGAACGGCGAAACGATGGACGCCTTTCCGCCGCTCTTCATCGCGGCGAACAGTGCCCAAGCGCCCAGGGCGTTCAGCACGCCGCTCAGCAGCGCCCAGGTCAGGCTGCGGGCGGAATAACTGAATACCGCCGGGCCGGGGTACAAGAATGGCTGCAAAAGGAAGAACCCAACCACCAGCCAGATGAGCGAGGATTCAGCCGAGATGTAATTTGTCGACAGCTTCTGGAGAAGCCCAACGATTCCCCAACTGATGAGCACGATAGCGGCGAACCAGAACCAGGGAGGCAGATGCATCGGTCAGGACTCCGTTACAGAGAGAAGATGACAATCGCGGCTGCGGCAAAACCCAGGCCGACCACCTGGACCCAGGTCAGCCGTTCCCGCAGAATCGACACGGCCAATGCCACGGTGATCATGGGATACAGCGACGTGGCCGCGGTAATGACCGAGGTGTTCCCGCCGCTGCGGAAAGCGGCGAAGAAGGCCAGACCTCCGATGCCGGATAGCACCCCGTTGGAGACGGCGTAGAAAATCCCTTTGCGGCTCTTCTCCAGCTTGAAATGCCTGGCCACCAAAAGCGCCAACGCGACGGGCAGGGTCCCGAACGTGAAGATGAACTGCATCGTGTCTGCCGGGATTTCCCTAGAGCCCATTTTTGAGAGCAGCGCCCACCCGCCCCAGCAGAGTACGCATAGAATCGAGTACCAGAACCACTTGGCCTTGAGTGTGGCAGGTGTCGGCATCGCAGCTTTTGACCTCCGTTCAGAGCGGCGCGCGATTATAGCCTGATTGGTCTCCGAACCTGCAGGGAGAAATGCTCAGGTAGGCTTCGGCGGTCCGCCTGCCTTGAGAACTGAGACTGGATAGTGTAAGAAGGGAGCGAGACCTCCACAGGGAGTGGCCGATGATTCAGACGAAGGAGTTCCCTCGCAGAAAAATCGGATTCCTGCTCGACGGTCAATGGCGGTGCGAGGGAGAGGCGTTTGACGTGCTCGCGCCCTATGACGGGCAGGTGGTGGCCACGACGTTTCGGGGTACGCCCGAGCATCTCAACGCGGCCATCGAAGCTGCTGTCCGTGCGTTCGAGACCGCGCGCAGGTTGCCATCCTGCGAACGCCAGCGTGTGCTTCGCGCCGTGGCGGAAGGCATCGCGGTCCGGCAGGAGGAAATCGCGCACACGCTAGCCCTCGAAGCTGCCAAACCTATCAAGGCCGCACGCGCCGAAGTCGAACGTGCCGTCTTCACGTTTTCGGTTGCCGCGGAAGAGAGCACCCGCATCTACGGTGAATGGCTACCGCTGGATCTTCAGACTGCGACCGTGGGTCGCTGGGCCATCGTGCGACGCTTCCCCGTGGGGCCGATTGCTTCCATCACCCCATTCAACTTCCCGCTCAACCTGGTGGCGCACAAGGTGGCGCCGGCGATAGCGGCGGGTTGCAGCGTCGTTCACAAACCCGCGCCGCAGACACCAATCTGTTCTCTGCTGCTGGGGGAGATCGTGCAGGCCGCCGGCTGGCCGAACGGGGGCCTCAATGTCTTGCCCCTCTCGAACCAGGAGGCCGGACCGCTCGTTACCGACGATCGCCTGAAGATGCTCTCCTTCACAGGCAGCGCGGCAGTGGGCTGGGAGCTGAAGAAAAGGGCCGGCAAGAAACGCGTCACGCTGGAACTCGGTGGCAACGCCGGGGTCATCGTGCACGGCGACGCGGACCTAGCATACGCAGCGACGCGATGCGTCCAAGGCGCGTTTGCCTATGCTGGCCAGACGTGCATTTCCGTGCAGCGGATTTTCGTCCAGCGCGGGGTCTGGGACAGGTTTCTGGCGGAATTCGTACCGCACGTCCAGAGACTGAAACTGGGAGACCCGCTCGATGAGGCCACCGATGTCGGGCCAATGATCAGCGAGGCCGCGGCCCAGCGCGCGGCCAGGTGGGTGGAGGAAGCGGTCACGGCCGGGGCTCATGTACTTTGCGGCGGAAACCGGCGCGGCGCCTTTATGGAACCCACGGTCCTTACCTCAACTTCGTCCCGCCAACGCGTCAACTGCGAGGAAGTATTCGCCCCTGTGGTGACAGTGGAATCATACGAGGACTTCGCCGAGGCCGTGAAGAGGGTAAACGACTCGTCTTTCGGGCTGCAAGCGGGCGTATTCACCCGCGACGCAAAGCTGCTATTCGAAGCCTACGATGAGCTCCAGGTTGGCGGGGTGATCGTGGGCGACGTGCCGACGTTTCGTATCGACCACATGCCATATGGAGGCGTGAAAGACTCGGGTCTGGGCCGAGAGGGCCTGCGCTACGCCATCGAAGAAATGACCGAGCGTAAGCTGCTAGCTGTGAACCTGCCCTAGCGGCTGGCGAGAGGGGATCTTTCGGGAACAACTCCAGGAGCTACACCGCTTCAAGGAATGCGCGCCGCCAAGGCTGTGGCTAAGCTAGCGCCATCCTGTGCATCAGGCAGGTTGGCAAACCCGCCAAGATATCGTCCCTTGCGGAAGAAGCAGAGCCCGCCGAGATACTGGTCCTTCACCTGAAAGGCCTCATCGGCGACTTTGGCCGGCGTGGTTGCGCCGAAGCGTTCCCGCAGCTTGGCCATGACCGCCGAGGCGGATTCCGCAGACGCCTCCGCCACGACAAACGCCTTGCCGGATTCGTATTGCGCCACGTAGCCCCGTTTCAGCAGGCGCAGGCCCAATACACTCTCGGGGACGAGGCGAACAGACACCAGCTTGTCGGCGGGGAACCATGCGAGCGCATCCGGCAGCGTCGTGCGGCCCGAGATGCGCCTTTCCATCTCCGCCACGAAGGCCTTCAAAGCGGGGGTATGGTCTTTGTCCGGGTCGGCGGCCAACTCCACGTAGTACCTGTCCTTGCAGAAGGTACCGCGGCGCGGCAGGATCTGGCCACCTGTGCCAATCGCGGCCATGGGCTGATTCGGATCGCGATTGGCAGCGAAGATTCCATAGGCCGCATCGGGGTCGGTCATTTCGGATACATCAATCACGATGGAATCACCCCCCGACTTACAGGTCACGCCTTGCATGCGGACGAACCCATAAATCAAGTATCCTTCGGCGTTTCCGTCCATGTACTCGAACAGATTGTCAGCGACGAACTCGCGCGTCGGGCCCGCCTGCTGCCATCCGGGAACGAGGTGGCAGTCCGTGAGCTCCGCCGCGCAGGCAACCGAGGCAAAGGCCAGCATTGCGGCGACCAGCTTCAGAGGTCTCATGCGAACAATTCCTGGGCGCGGGTGAGCCGCTTCGCGACCTTCACTCCGAACGGGCAATTAACCGTGCAGGTTGAACACCCGCTGCAACGTACTTCGGTCACTTCGGAGGGTAGGGCGAGAAACTCCTCCCGCCCGAGGGAAAACTGGCCGTAGCCGTCCGCATAAGTCAAATACCTCAGAATGTCCGCGACCGGCAGACCCTTTGCGCAGGTCCCCTGGCATTTCCCGCACATTCGGCAGTACAGCGGGCTGATGTATTCCAACTGCCGGGCCAGCAGCTTCTCTTCGACGGGTGAGTATGGTTCGGCCATGGCCTTCAGGTTTTCGTCCAGTTGTTCCATGTCGGTCATGCTGGGGATGGTGGTCTGCACATTGGGACTCTTGAGCACCCACTTCAGGGCGGCGAGCATCGCGCCCTCTCGCTTTAGCTTGGGTGCCAGTGGGTCACTGGGCTTCACCTTCCGGAATCCGCCGGCCATTACCTTCATCCCGACGACTCCCATGCCGGCCTTGGCTGCCTGCTCGATGGCTTCGTCCACCCCCTTGTCCATGGTGAAATTGTAGGTGACCAGGACAGCGTCGAAGGTGCCCTTCTGTATCAGTATGGGGATCAGTACCTTCGGCGTATGAGTGCTGAGTCCGGCGAAGCGGATTTTGCCCTGCTGCTTCGCGATCTGCTGGGCCTCGATCAGCTCGTCCTTGACTTGGTCCGCGCTGTCCTTACCGTGGAGATACCAGATGTCGACGTGGTCAGTGCCCAGTTCGCGAAGGCTGGTGTCCAGGTCGTTGAGGGCAGACTGCTTGTTCTCGGAAGGCGTTTTGGTGGAGATGAAGATGTCGTTACGCTTGCGCTTGAGCGCGGCGCCCACCATGCGTTCGTTGTTCCCGTGTTGATAACCCCGGGCGGTGTCGAAGTAGTTGACTCCCAGATCCGCGGCGCGTTCGATAACGCTGGCGTCGGAAGTAATCATGCAGCCGAATCCGACCGTGGTGACTTTCAAACCCGTCTTGCCTATGGTCCGGTAGCTGAGCTTGGCAGAGGAAGCCGACGACAGCGTACGTGTCGGTTCTGCGGTACGGTCCACGACCTCTGTGGTGGAAGCCATCGCTGCTACAGGAAGACTCAATCCCACAGCCAGGAATTCGCGCCGCGTCGAGTTGGTTTTCATGAGACGTCCCCCGAAGAGTTAGATTATTATGCAAAATCGAACTTCTATCATAGACTGCGAAGAGAATTTATATCAATGGTCTTTTCCCGTCGGAACTTCCTGCAAGCGGCCGGGGTGGGTTTGCTGCTTCCGGCGCGCTTATTGCGGACGCAACAAGCGCCTGCTCGCGCCTCGTTCCAACCCGTCCGCGAGTTTCCCGGCCGCTCCAAGGTGGCTCTGATCCACGGTAGCGACCGCCGTAAGAACGCTTACGAGGCGCTGGTGGCAGTCGATGACCAGATCCGGCCCCGACTGCAAGGAAAGAAGTACATCGTTATTAAGCCCAACAATGTTTCTACGGAGAAACAGCTCGCCTCGACGCACGCCGATGCTTTGCGCGGCATCCTGGATTACCTAGCCCCGCGCTTCAAGGGGCCGGTGACAATCGCCGAAGCGGCGGCTGATGATACCTTGCAGGCCTATGAGAACTTCGGGTACGGCCGTCTGATTCCCGAGTATCGTGGACAGAATGTAAGCCTGGTGGACCTGAACCGCGAGGCCAAGTACGAAACGATTCCGCTGATCGATTTTCACCTGCACATTGCGCCGGTGCGGCTGGCGGCGCGACTGCTCGATCCGGACGCATTTGTGATCTGCGCAGCGGTCCTGAAGACGCACGATAATGCCGTGGCAACCTTATCGGTGAAAAACATGGTGCTCGGGGCTCCGGTCCACAGCGTACGGGGAGAGACCCCGCAGTGGAACGAAAAACTGAAGTACCACGTAGGCGACCGGCAGATGCATTACAACATGCTCCTGACGGCGCAGAAGATGCAGCCCAACTGGGGTGTGACTCTCATCGACGGCTTCGAAGGGATGGAGGGGAACGGTCCCACTGAGGGCACACCGGTCGCTTCACGGATTGCTATTGCTTCCACGGACTTCATTGCCGCCGACCGCGTGGGTCTGGAAACCATGGGAGTGAATCCCGACTGGCTGGGCTACATGGTCTATTGCGGCCAGGTTGGGTTGGGCCACTACGATCTCTCGAAGATTGACGTCATCGGCGCACGCATGGCGGAAGTGAAGAAAACTTATCGCCTGCACGCCGATATCGACCAGATGTTGCTGTGGATGGGCCCCATGACCGAGCTGCCGCCCATATTGTGGTAGCACGGTAGGTCTTGGCGTGAAGGGGCGGACAGTTTCGGCCGGTGGCTAACAATCGTCGGGCGGGAGGGAAACCTGAGCATGGGCAATCACCTCAGTCGAAGGAATTTTTTCAAGGCGACGGGCTTGGGGTCACTCGCCGCGCTGGGAAGCACGAGTCCTCTGGTCGGATCGGTTCCACCCGCGGCCGCTTCAGCGATCAAAGACTCCGAACCCATGAAGATCACCAAGATTGAGGCGGTAAGGTTCCGAGACGATCTCCGAATCGATGGCCGGGAAGTTGTCTGGACGTGGATTCGGCTCCACACCAACACCGGGATCGTGGGCGTCGGCGAAACCTATCCCTTTGCCGAGGGCCAGATTGGCATGCTAAAGGACCTGGAGCAACGCAGTTGGATGGGCAAGATTCTCGGGCGAGATCCTCGGGACATCGAGAGCACGTGGCATGACGTCTTCGCGCAGATCGCTTTCCACGGATGGGGCGGAAGCGATATGCGCATCCTCACGGCCATCAACATCGCGCAGTGGGATATTCTTGGGAAATCGCTGGGCGCGCCCATCTATCGACTCCTCGGTGGAAAAGCACAGCAAAAGCTGCGCGTCTACAACACCTATACGGACTATTGGACGATCAACAATATGCAGATGGAGACCGATGCCGAGAAGATCGTGCGGTTCTTGCTCGGCCGGGGAATCAAGGCCATCAAGATCTATCCTTACGAAAAGGTGGGAGAGAAGAACGGCGGGACTTACATCTCACCTGCCGACTTGGACAAGTGTCTGGAGTGGATCAAGCGTATCCGCGATGCCGTGGGGAACGAGATGGATATTGGGCTTGACCTGAGCAGCCAGTGGAACCTGCCGTGCGCGCTACGGATTGCCCATTCGCTGGAACCCTACAGCATCATGTGGCTGGAGGACGTGCTGCTCCAGGATAACATGCCGTCTTACGCCACCCTGGCGCGGGAGACGCCGATTCCCGTCTGCGTAAGCGAACGGTTGGCGACGCGCTACCAGTTCCGCGAGCTGTTGGAACAGAAGGCTGCGGATATCGTGATGTACGACCTGACGTGGTGCGGAGGAATCTCCGAGGCCAAGAAGATCTCCGACATGGCGGATACGTACTACATCCCCACGGCTCCCCATACCTGCGGCGGTCCGCTACTGTGGTTTTCCACTATCCATACGGCTACGGCTTTGACCAACTTCTTCATTATGGAGAGCTGCTACCACTTCTATACGTACCAGTATCCGTACTTCATCAAGAACGTTCCGGTCCCCCAAGACGGCTTTGTCACGGCTCCGGAAGGGCCTGGACTGGGCATCGAATTCCGCAATGAGCCCTTTGAGCGCGGCGATGCCATCATCGAGAAGATAGCCGAAGCCTGAACCAGGGCACTGAGGGCCAAGCGCAACTGCGTGCGAAGAAGATACGGGCGGCGTAGCGTGACGAAACAGAAGCCAGCATTCCGCTCAGAGGTTTTTTCGTAGAGACATCTCCCTGCCTGCCAGATTATAATTCTCTTTAGGGCTTCGAATTCAGACTAGGGGGAGAACAGAGACCAGTGTCTTTTTCACGCCGAGATTTCTTTCAGTCGCTTGCCGCAGGCCTGTTGCTGCCGACGCGCCTTTTGCGGGCGCAACAAGCGCCGGCCAGTACTTCGTTCCAACCCGTGCGCGAGTTTCCCGGCCGCTCGAAGGTGGCTTTGATCCACGGCACCGACCGCCGCCAGAACGCCCACGACGCGCTCCTGGCGATTGATGACCAGATCCGGGCCAGGCTCGCGGGCAAGAAGTACGTGGTCATCAAGCCCAACAATGTTTCCACGGTGAATCCTCTGGCAGCGACCAACGCCGACGCGATGCGCGGCATCCTGGATTACCTGGCCCCGCGCTTCAAAGGCCCCGTCGTCATCGCCGAATCCTCGGCGGGCAAAACCATGGAGGGCTTCCAGAACTTCGGCTATACCCGCCTGGTTTCCGAATTTCGTTCGCAGAATGTGAGCTTGGTGGATCTGAACCAGGAAGCACGTTACGAGGTCATGCCGCTGATCGACTTCGACCTGCACGTGATCCCCGTGCGGCTGGCGGCGCGACTTCTCGACCCCGAGGCGTTCGTGATCTGCTCGGCGATCTTGAAGACGCACAACACCGTCGTGGTGACTCTGTCGGTGAAGAACATGGTGCTCGGAGCCCCGCTGCACCAGGCGCCCGGGGAAACGCCGCGGTGGAACGACAAACGCAAGTACCACGTCGGCCTCCGCCAGACCCACTACAACATGCTCCTGACGGCGCAACGCATGCAGCCTCACTGGGGAGCGACCTTGATTGATGGGTTCGAAGGGATGGAAGGGAACGGGCCTTCCTCCGGCACGCCGGTGGCCTCGAGGATTGCCATTGCCTCCACGGACTTCATCGCCGCGGACCGCGTCGCCACCGAGACCATGGGAGTCAACGCCGACTGGGTAGGGTATCTGCGCTACTGCGGACAGGTTGGCCTGGGGCAGTACGATCTTTCCAGAATCGACGTGCTTGGGGCCTCCATTGCGGCGGTGCGGAAGTCCTACCGACAGCACGCCGATATCGAGCGCGAGTTGCAGTGGATGGGTCCCATGAATGACTTGCCGCCGAAACTGGGCTATCAGTACCAGGCGTCTCCCAAAATCTTCGGGTAGTCCAGTCCTCCGCTGACAGCGAGATACACCGTCTAGCCGCTGCCGTCAGCGCCGATCGACCAAGCCTTGTTCACAAATCGGATGGCTTCCCCGCGGTAAGGATCTCCGCCAGGAGGTGTTGGCGGGTGGGACACGGCCGGATCGTAGTTCAATACGTGGCCCGGCCACCGCTCACGTCGTAACACTGAGCGGTCACGAAACTGGCGTCGTCGGAAGCCAGGAAGTGGACCACCGCCGCGACTTCTTCGGGGCGGCCCACGCGGCCCATGGGGATTTTGCTGGTCATGTATTCGACCTGCTGGGGAGTCATGGTCTTCAGAATCGGAGTTTCGATGACCGCGGGACTGACGCAGTTCACGTACACCCCGAGCTGCACCACTTCCTTGGCCAGCGCTTTCGTCAGACCGATGACCGCGGCCTTAGCGGTCGAATACGGCGTGAGGTTGGGATTGCCCTCTTTCCCGGCGATGGAAGCCACATTCACAATCTTGCCGTAGCGGCGCTCAATCATGTGGGGCAAGACCGCCTTCGCGCACAAAAACACGCCCTTCACATCCACCGCCATGACCTGATCCCAGTCCTCTTCGGTCACCTGGATCATCGGTGCGTTCTTGCCCACGATGCCCGCATTGTTCACCAGGATGTCGATTTTCCCGAACTCGGTGAGGACGCGGTCGCGCATTTGTCCGACCTCGGCGGCCTGCGAGACATCGCAGCGAACGGCAATGGCGCGTCGGCCCAGTGCGCGCAAGCGATCCGCGACAGCTTCCGCCAGCGGCAGGTTCAGATCCACAACGGCCACATCGGCGCCCGCCGTAGCCAGGCGGACGGCAATGGCTTCTCCGATGCCCTGTCCTGCACCGGTGACGATCGCGACGCGGCTTGTCAGATTCATGGCCTCTTCAACCTCTCATCGATGTGATTGGCGCATCTTCGCCAATTCCGTGCATCCCTTCGTTTGCTCTTTCATGTCAGGCGAGGCTTGAGTCCTATGGCAACGCCTCGGCCGAAAAAGACTCCATCAAACCATAGTCCAGCAGGTCGTACTGAGATCCGGAAGGCTGGTGCTCGGGAAAGTCGCCCCAGGCTGCCGGCCAGGCTATCATCCGCGGCTTCGTAGAGTTATGGAACGGCCCGAACAGGTTC
>Ga0187878_1001507_pt1 | contig 22569 bp, 18 predicted proteins | sample June2016WEW_17_1_FD_132979 | JGI IMG/M metagenome (GOLD analysis project Ga0187878, IMG submission 132979) | Peatland microbial communities from SPRUCE experiment site at the Marcell Experimental Forest, Minnesota, USA - June2016WEW_17_150 | ecosystem: Environmental > Terrestrial > Soil >...
AATCGATTCGTCCATTTTAACTGGGCTTTTCTTAAGCACCTCAAAACATTGGTTTCCTCTGGAGTAGTTCTTGAAAAACGCATTCTCGATCAAGCGATATTTCGCATTCTTGATGGGTATCTTAGCGTGCTTGGCGTATGCGGTTATGTAGGATAAGAGTAATCGAGCATCGACTGTGGCCTTCTTAGGATCACCATCCGCTGTCTGTATGTACCAATCGAACAATTTCAGGTCGAAGACTCTGAGATAGCTTCCTTTTGCTTTGAGCACATACTCCCAGTGAACTTTATCGTAGTATTGCGACTTTGTGACCCAGGTTGGCTTGCCAAAATGCGACCGGAGAAATGAATACACAACGTATGGAGAAATCTCCGCTTCATATACTAGAGAAGGAATTGTGTACTCAAAGGTCATGTCATACTCAACTTGAATTCCAGGCTGCAACATCTTCATCCGCTTCGTCCGAAGCTGCTCTGCCTTTCTTCTGGACACACGACTGAAGTCTAGACCTACTCTCAATGACTCAGTTGCCATCTGGAATCCCAGTTCAATTCAGTCAGATCGGCTCATATGAATGCGCTTGAATTCGTCTAGAGGCAATCTATCCTAGTTAACTGGGTCCGGATGACCCCTCTGCAATCTCAGGAACATGTCCCTCAACTCTTCTCAGGTGCCTGAAACAGTTGCAAGAGTATTCTCTGCTCTGAAGGTTGTTATTCTGCATTATTTCAGTTGTATGCCGATAGGAAAGGCGAGCGATGGAAGGTAACACCTTCTGAATGGACAAAGCTCGCCATTAACCTAGCTACCTTGTGTGCGGCCTTGTGAAGGTTTGGAGCATTCTTTTCTAGCTTCAGGTATCTCGAAAGACTCCTAACATCTCCGCATCCAAAAAGATAGTACATCGGAAGGGCCCTTCGGCCATTTTCATCCGCCATGAAATACAACAAGCCTGTCGCATAACCTTCGTAATAAGCCACATCTGGATAGTTCCCAAACCTTAGACATCGCTTCATTAAGATCTCGTAGGAGTCGATTCTATGGATCATCCTATGGATGTCCGAGTTATTTCCTGAATTCTTTGTTGAAAGTATGTAGCCAAACGCATGTTGGAGACCATCTTGATAGCTCTGCGAATAGATCGAATCTGGATGCTTTCGATAACTGAGTCTGCTTAGCTTTCCATGTTCAACCATCACCTTTGAATACGCTTGACTGAGACCAGCATATCTCTCGTCAGGCAACATCAGCTTCTCCTTGACAAGTCTCGCTTTGAGGACTTGAACGAAGTATGAAGCACTGGTGATTATAGGCTTCAAGTTCAACTTGACAGAGTCCAGCTTGGAGCCTACTTTTTCGTCGAGTGTTACCACATATGAACGGGGGATAAGCCCTTGGACCTCTCTGCTGAGTAGTTTGCAGATTCTCTGAAAGTCCTCGTCTTGGAATGAATAGCCTACGAAAACAAACGTCTTTGTCAGCAAATGCGTTCTAAGTATGTTCCCAATTATGTCTCGGCTCAGCTTTCGATAACATCTGCGATAATCATCTTCCGTTGCAACGATCGAGCCATAGTTATTTACAGAACCGTGGATTTTGAAGATTTTTCTCCCTCGAAGATCCTGAAAGACTGCGAAATCGTTCGAGGTTACAATCGGGATCGCATCACATTCTCTTTCGAAGAAATCATCCCAATTCGTAGTGAATATTTCGTCAATGAATGGGATTGTTGAGAGTTCTCTGTGGAATTCGGTTGCGTATTGATAGAGTTCTGGAAAAGACTTAACATAGTCGAGTCGTCCCTTGATGGATTGCAACAAATTCTTTCGACTGCGAGGTGAGGAGCAGTATAAGCTCATCAACTCCGAGAAGCTAAGATTTTGTTTCTTCGATACTCTTAGTTCCTTTCGTATTTGTTCATAGAAATTGTCAGGAAATACGCCTCTGCTTTCGGTACTTACTCCAGCTCCGGCGAAAATGACAAGCTGGCCACTCCGACAAGCATCTATAACCTCAGAAGGCAACTCAAAGGGCCTTTTCAGTCTGCATCTGCTACATTCTGGAACACGACAAGCTTCTGCGGTATGTGATTTCGAGTCAAGAGTCTCCGGAATCGAGACCTTTTTCGTCATGCTCTAATCCTAACAAAAGACTGTCTAATTTCGGTTTTCATCATACGGAAATTTCATGATGATCGCCCAATTCTCCCGCGGAGTCATAGACTGGGCTGCGAAACCATAACCGAATTAGCCAAACGACGACCTAATGTTATTGATAGCCTGTGGCAAATGAAGTAGCTCTTACTGCGGTCGACAAAGCATTTTCTGTGCTTCCCAAACTTATTTTGAAGCGAGTTTACACACGAGCGAAACTGAACGAACAAGTATTAATTGACACGAGAAGCGTGAACCCCATAATTTTCAGTCTAGGTGGTTTCGTCCCAATTGTGAACGCTTGGTTCACCGTAACGAACATGACTAACCTTACGTGGAAAGTTCATGATTTCTCAGCCGACATTTGGATTGGACAACCTTTAGTGACCGCCATATGCCACGACAAGCCCCCTGACATCCACGAAAAGAAAAGAACTGATGTTTTCACTAAATGTGAACTCAACGAGTTCCAAGTCAACCGACTGAAGGAGTACAAGGAAAGGCAAGAGAAAGGCCGGGTCGACAACGTGACAATTTATGTGAATGCTCATTTTGAATCGAAAATTGGACTGATAGAATTCACACCTACCCTTGAAAATCGCCAAATCATTATTCAGTAGATGGGAGCGAATAGATCGTGAAGTCGATCTAGTGGGTGACCTTCTTGTCAAATTCTGGGCTACATGACTTGGTGGAAGAGGATTGTTACTATCTTGAAATGGCAAAAGGACACAAGCTGACCACAAAGCTAGACGTCGTAATCATGCTTCGAAGCCACCTTGACCGGATAATTGACGACCCGGAATATCGACCTGAGCTAGGGGAAACTGATAGGAAATGGGCTTCAATTGGTCCTACCGGGCAGATCTTCGCTCTTTCCATGGAACTTACCGATGATCTGGCTTTTGTCTGCGATGGGCACTTGAAGTGCATTGCTAATAACGACAAGAAACTTGTCGAGTTTATCGCGAATGCTTCGAGAGAAGACGCTGTGCGCTTCTATGATCAAATAAGCGACTCTAGGGCAGCATTAGAAGCAGTGGGCCTGGATCCTTCAGATAGCAGCATCTCAGGTTTGGATAAGTTGAGATATCTTTCCGTTCAATGCTGAGCACTGCCCGGAATGTTGGTCAATCAATGATGTGGCGGGTCCGGAGGACCCCACTGCAAATCCTCAGTGGGTCGCAGCCTATTTGCTTGTTTCCGATGTCCGCTTGCCAGCCTCAACCTTTGTTTCCTATCCGATTGATGTGCCAAGTAGCCATGAACTCGCAATGTTAACACTTAGTCGTAACGACTCCACTACGACTACGAAAGTAGGCTATGGGTTTGTCGGTGTGCGTTAATCCAAGTTAGGCTGCCGCACGACTATATCCGCACAGAAAAAATAGCAGAAGCTGTCTTTCATCAGTTTTCTGGCCTAGACGAACAAAGCATGAATTAGTTCAGGAATGAAACCAGTCGAGAGTCGTTGATTTCTTCATAGGAAAATGGATTCGGCAAGAAATAAGCGGGCTTCGCCCTCTGAAGAAGAGTAATCGACTTAGACTAGCTTCTGGCCGCATTTTGGACAGTAGTTTCCTGGACTCCATGTCCGGCAGTGGTTGCAGAAGTTCTGACCAGTGGTTTCTTGCGGGCTTGATGCTGGAGTAGTGAAGCGACCAAGAGCCGGCAGTACCTTATCAGATCCGCATTTCGGACACTTGGAGGTTGTGAACCGCCTTGCCTGCGTCACTTGTTTCCACTTCTACTATCCAAGCAATCTGCCCGTCTTCATCCTTAACCAAAATATCGGGGCGGTAGATTGCCTGCGAGCGACTTGACCCCGTACGTAAGTTGTTGCCTTGAACTTGAACCCGCCACCCTCTCTTCGAGAACTCATTCGAGATCTTAGCGACTACAGCATTGTGACCAGACACGGCTCAGCCCGGCTCCACACTAGAATAGATCAAGATACAAATGCGATGGCGACTTACAGAGGGATCTAGAATACCCATTCAACCTAGCATTGATTGCCTAAGAAATCACGCAATTCGGATACTTCTCTTTTGTGCGCACCATTAGCCGACGTAGCCAAGCATGGATCTGGGGATTTTGACCCCAACTTACCGGTAAATATAAGCGAGTTAGGAAGCTTGAGGTGAACATTGACTCTGCAAGTTGGATAGGAGCTTGTAAAACCATGGGGAATTCTTTGAAGGTAATCAAAGGTGGAACCTTAATCGATGGAACCGGAGCGACTCCTCTGAAGGATGCGGTTGTTGTAATTCAGGATACGAAGATAGTTGAGGTTGGCAAGCAGAGCGATATCAGAATTCCTGCTGGAACAGATGTCATCGATGCGAATGGACGAATTGTAATGCCTGGCCTTATCGATTGCCACACTCACATTAGTGATGTGAGTACTGCCTCAGCAGCCACCGGCTGGGGAGTTCTTGAATACTCTTTGTCGGATCGAGCCGTCATGGCGGTGGTTGCGGCGAAGAAGTTACTTGATGCAGGCATTACGACGATCAGAGATTTGGGAGACGCGGGCTTAGGGTCAGGTACACACATCAGTATTGCAGTGCGCGACGCGGTCGAACGCGGTGATATTATGGGACCTAGAATCTTCTCCAGCGACTCAGGCATAACGATCACCGGTGGGCACGCAGATATGATGAAAAGCGTTAGAGCACTCGCCTTCGCGGGACAAGGTCTGGGCTATGGAATAGTTGATGGTGTAACAGAGTGCATCAAAGCCGTGCGGGAACAGGTTCGGGTCGGTGCCGATCAGATAAAAATCTGGGCGACCGGGGGTGTAATGGAGGTCACTGACCGAGCGGGAATGCAGGAGCTGTCCAACGAGGAGATAACCGCGATAGTTAATGAAGCAAAAAAATCTGGAAGATTTGTGGCGGCTCATGCAGTCGGTCCGCCAGAAACAATTAGGTTCTGTTCCGAGACAGGCGTTCGGAGCATAGAGCACGGCGTGTTCAGTGATCAGAAGTCCATCGATATGATGAGGGAGAAAGGAACGTACCTGGTTCCCACCCTAATAGCCTATCAACTTCTGACTAAAGATGAATTCCCGACTCTTACGCGCGAAGTAGCTAAGAGAGCTGTGGCGGCTCACGAAAACACGTTGAAGATGGCTAAGAAAGCCGGGGTCAAGATCGCTATGGGGACTGATTCTGGCGATCCGTACGGCAATGTACATGGCAAGAGCCAAGCTTTGGAACTGGAACTCATGGCAACGAGAGGCTTAACAGAGATGGAGTCGATAATCGCCGCGACGAAACACGCTGCCGAGTGCATAGGCATCGGAGAGAAGGTTGGCACGCTAGAGCCGGGCAAATTCGCGGATGTACTAATAGTCGAAGGAGATCCATTGCGTGAGATTCGGGTCTTCCAAGACTTGAATCGAATCAAGATGGTGATGAGGGAAGGCAATGCCTATGTCACCCGACCTTAAACTTGCCGGGTTTTTGCCCGAAATTTACTCGCGAATATGATTGACTTCAAATCGAGCCGCGAGATTTGCACAGGTACACATGCCATCGTTCATGGTTCGCTAGGACTTGAGAGGTTGATTCTTTCGGTTATGTTGAATCCCCGCCTTTTCATTTCTCGGACAAATGGAGCACCTGGCACGGCTATCTCAAGAGGTTTTGCGCCGCTCGGGGTCTCACCTCGTGCCATCATTTGCGCGATAATCTAGGCGTGCCAACCTGTGGTGCGTTCCATCGCTGTGAACTTGGTTCGGTCATCAAAGAAATCCACAACGTCCAATACGACCTCGCACGCTCGTTTGTCCTTCTCGCCAACGCATCTTACACGTAGAATCACAATGTCCTTGTCGCCAGGGAAATCAACCTTAGGGACAAATAGAGCTTGAAGTAATTTCCTTGGAGCAATCTTTTTTCCGTCGATTTCGACCTCTTTATCACTGAAAAGTCCGAGGTCATGTATGGTTTTCAGGGTTACGTAACTCCCCGGGTAGCGTAGAGTCTTGTTCAGGAAAACCCTGAGTTTGCCTCTGAAAGTCCAAGGGCATGTCGATGTGCCACCTGACGTTGTAAAGGCCTCCAGTTTCCCAAGCGGAGGTAACTCTAAGAGCTCTAGTTCCTCGAAGCAAGGTACTTCCACGATTTCGCCTCCCCGAAGAAACACGGCATTTCCCGAGTACTCGTTAGCGAGACCCTCAAAACTGAAGGTCAATAGATAATTGAATGGTGGTTTCGGATTTTGCGGGAGCCCCCCATCCCAAATGTAGATTTCGTGCGCAGTGTCTAACAAGCCCATGGCGTAACAAGCGAGCGTGGAACACATTCCCGGACCCACGCCGCAGTCTGGCACGATTGAGATGCCAGCGTTGATAGCTTCTCGGTCCAAGAGGAGCTGCTTCTTGACAATTTCGGTGTTACCACCTAAGTCGCACATGCTTACACGAGCCCGTACAGCCGCCTTAGCGATTTCTAGGTTGAACCAGTAAGGCACAGCGCTTAGGAATGAATCAACGCCTTCGAGAAAGTGCGCTAGCTCTGAAGGCCGCGAGACATCGATACCTGTACCTGCGGCCACCCGCCGCCCAACTAGATTGTTTACGCGTTCAGCTGCCTTTTCGGCTAACTTCTGATCAATGTCTGCGAGTACGACCCTGCTCGCATTTCCAAACTTCGCCATGTCATAAGCGGCGGCAGTGCCTTGTCTTCCCGCACCAAGAACCGCATATTCATAAGTGTGCACTGCATCGTCGGTTTTCAAAATCAACGCTCTGCTAGACCTCTTAATTTTATGCCGCCGGTTACAGGAGTCTGGTCACAACCCTTTGCGAAGGCCCAGATGGTATAACTATGTGCCCGGTGACGCAATGGGGTAAGTGCGCACTACCAGCAAGACAGCATCGTACTAAGCTTTGGCCTCCTCGACAGTTGTCCCAGAAAGACTTGCTCATCAGGTTCATGTCTCACTTGCTCATCAGCCCTATTTCGAAAACCCAACTGCCAGTTCCGACCATCGGATACACCATCCGGTCAAGCACGATCCCCGGCTTTGGACACCTAACCTGCTCAACCTCGTCGCCAAAGAGATCATTCACTGTCGCAAGGACTTGATCCTTGCGCACTCGTTGACCTACCTTAACTCGGGGCTTAAAGATCCCTCCACGTGTTGTGGCAAGAATCACCAAGTCATCCAGAAAAACACGCTTTTTGTCAGTTTTAGGTACTCCGTCGATTATCTTCAGCTCTTTCATCACGTTTCTCAATCCTGTCGAAACGTACTCCATTCTACCCTTATTCAGAGGCGCACCACCAAGCCCTGGGAATTCCACCAGAAGCGATGGTATGCCACGGATCGCGGATTGCGTAACTAGAGAACGATCGAACCAGCCGGGCGTCTTCCGGTCATATCGGTATGTGACGACATACGGAAAACCGAAACACATCGCTAGCCGCCTCGAATCGTTGTCGGCCTTCGCTTTTCCAATCTGGGGGTAGACCATGAAATCAGCAATTTCCGAGTCCACCCCGGAGGTATGCAAATCGATGAGAAAATTAGCGTTTGAAGTGACTACATCAAACCATGCGCTCGCGTATTGTTCAGAAAAGAACCCTTGCGAACCAGGAAAAGACCTGTTCAGGTCTGAATGGTCCACGAACGATTCCCGCTGTCTCACCTGCACTGCAGACACGTTCACTGTCGGTATCAGTACGACAGACCCTCGCAACTTTTCTGGCTCGAGGGAGCGAGCTAATTCCAAAATAACAGGCACGTTGTGGTACTCATCGCCGTGGACGCAGGCCTCAATCCAAAGGGTCGGTCTCTTTTCCCTTCCATGAATGACTATTACTGGAACCTGAACCGCCTGACCGCCAACGTATTCCGCTACCTTGACATAACCGTACGCCTTCGATCGTGGCTCTGCGTGCGCGCTACCTATCTTTAGAACCAATCGGACCAATACGGAAGACCTAGCAGCGATTTATATGTCTGAGGTATAATTCGCAACGAAGCGAAAATCCAATTGACCACCTCGGACAAATCCGAACAATACGACGTTATCATCGTCGGAGCGGGCATCGTGGGTTTAGCTGCTGCTTATCATATGAAAAGGAAAAATCCAAGTGAAAAGATTCTACTTCTAGACAAAGCTAGCGGACCAGGCCAAGGCGATACGGCGAAGAGCGTCGCGGCCGTAAGGAATGTGTTTAGTTCCGAGATCAATCGTGCTCTTGCAAACAGTTCTATTGACTTCTACGAATCTGTTCAACGAGCGGGAACGAATCTCAACATGGATTTGATCGGCTATCTTTGGCTGCTAAGCGAGAGACAGTTCAGTCGAAATGAATCAGTCATCAGAGAGATGCAATCGCACGGCATACAGCTCAGATTGATTGAGCCACGGGAGCTCAAAGAGGGAGTTCCTGCGCTTGACTTGGATTTGAATCGCGATAATGAAGAAACGAAACTGCTCAGCATTGAGAACATCAGATACGGTTTGCTGGGAGAAAGATGCGGAGTCATCGCTGCCGAGAAACTCGTTGAGTTCTTTGAGAACCAGTTCAAAGAACTAGGAGGACTAGTGCGCTACGGTTGTGAGGTCTCGTCATTGGTTGTCGAAGGGCAACCCAGCTTGAACCTTCCGAATGAACCATTGGTTTGGCAACAGAAAGTAATAACGGGTGTCAGGACTGGAGAAGGCACAATCAGAGCTGGGACTATAGTTGTCGCTACGGGTTGTTGGACACATCGGCTTCTGGATCCGATCGGGCTAAACGCTTACATGAAGCCACGCAAGAAACAAGTGTTTGTCCTCACGGGTGAGAACGTTAGAAGAGTCACCAAGTCGGGCCTAACTGAGAACGGAACATTGCCTTTCACAGTCCTCCCGAAGTCGGGGGTCTATCTCCGCCCGGTCAGAGCAGAGAATTCGCTTTGGGTTTCGGTTGGTGATGGGTTGGGACAACCATTTGGATTGGAAGAAAACCCCACTGCTGAAGAAAATTACTATACACTCAACATAGCTCCCGTCATTGGTGTCTATTTTCCAACGTTGAAAGGGCTAAGGCCCAGCAGTATGTGGGCGGGAAATCAGGACATTAACACGATTGACAGGAAACCAGTGATCTACCGAGAAAATCAATTGATAGTTGCTAACGGGTCCAGTGGTGGGGGAATCATGAAAGCCGACGCATTGGGGAGAGTAGTGGCCTCAGTGTACGAGGGCAAAGAGACAACTGAACTGTACGGTGGAACTCGAATCAGAACTTCCGCACTTGCGATTTCAGGGCGCGACTTCAGCGTGGAGCAGTTCAGTCTCTGATAGGGCTCACTAGTGGGCTACGCGAAGAGTGGGTTTTCCTCGGGGTCAACTCTCACGTCAATCACATAGGGGACATCGCTCTCAAAGGACCTATCTAACGCCGCGCCCAACCCGCTTGGGTCTGTTACTCGTTCTCCATCAGCCTTGAATGATTTGGCGACTTCAGATAGGTCTGGGTTGACTTTCAATTCGGTACCAAATATCCGTCCTCCGTATGATTTTTGCTGTGCGTAACGAATCGAGCCTAAACACCCATCATTTATTATGCAAACAGTGATGCTTGCATTATTCTCAACCGCTGTGATCAATTCTTCGCAGTACATTTGGAATCCTGCGTCGCCGCAAATTGCCACCGTTTTCCGCCCCGGGGCCCCTAGCTTAGCTCCGATGGCCGAACAAAGCGCATAGCCCATGGGAGCATAACCGCCTGAGTGCACCCAAGTTCTAGGCCTAGTGATATTGGTGAGGGTCGCAGCCCACATCTTGCCTCGGCCTGCGCCGGCGGTGATAATGTCACTACTTGAAAGGCGCTTATTCAACTCCCAGAAGATCCGTTGGGGCTTGATTGGAATTGAATTGGATTGCATTATTGTCTCATAATGCTGCCACCACTGTTGCTTCTTCCTCGCACAGATATTAGCCCAGTCAGAATGCTTCTTGGTTGTTCCCGCTTGGCTCAAAAGACCAGAGAATGTTGCTTTGAGGTCTGCTACAACTCCCAGTTCAACATCAAAATTCCTACCAATCTCTGCAGGGTCGATATCGAATTGGACGATCTTCGTTTCCTTACCAATACTCCAACCTTCCATAGACACATCGGTGAACCGGTAGCCGGCTGCGATCAGGAGGTCGGATTGCGCCAGTATATCACTTACATAACTGGGTGTGAATTCGCCTCCTCTACCCATGCAGAGCTTGCTGGTCTCTGCGACCGCGCCTCGACCGTTGTAGCTGGTACATACTGGAACTTGTGCAGTCTCTGCGAATGCAGCTAGTTCCTCGGAGGCAGAAGCAAGAATAACTCCACCTCCGGCCAGAATTACAGGCCGCTCCGATTCAGAAAGCACCCCGAGAGTCTGACGAATCAGGTTAGGATCAGCAGATGGATTTGTGATAGGTCGATAGGTTCTGGGGTCAGGGTCGCAAAACTCGCTATCGCCGGTCAACGCATCTTTCCGGATATCTAGGTGAACCGGCCCGGTTCGCCCCGTCAAGGCGACTCTGAAAGCCCTTCGAAGCTTAGAGTTCAGTTCACCCGCCGTGTTGACTAAGGAAGACCATTTCGTTATAGAACGGAATAATTGAACATGGTCGGTTTCTTGCTGAAAGCCACGCCCAGCTACAGCATTAGGAAGCTGCCCTGTTATCGCAAGGATGGGTATAGAGTCGGAGAAAGAAGTGGCAACTCCTGCGACCATATGTCCGGCACCAGGCCCCATCGTGGAAACGCAAACTCCAGGAGTTCCCGTCACGCGTGCTAGGCCGTCAGCCATGAATGCGCCAGCACACTCATGGCGTACAAGAATATTGTGAATTTGATCCTGCGCTCTCAAAGCGTCATAGACGGGCAACACTGGCCCACCGGGAATGCTGAAAACGCACTGAACTTTTTCGACCTCCAAGAACTTCAGCAAAATCTCTGCTCCAGATCTTCGTGACAATAGCTAACACCTAGAAAGTTACAATAGCAACCTGTGGGCAGGTACTCCTCGGTCTCATTATTGACAACTTCGGCTAATTTCGGAATGCGCATTTCTGGGGAGTGGGCTCAATCGAATAGTGAAGAATGTTTCGAGATTAGAAATCCCGCTACATCCGAATCCCTCGGCTGGGTACCAAAAGGAACCAGAGAAGATGTCGAGAAGGCAATCGAGGCAGCCATGTCAGCATTCGAAGTCTGGTCGAAGTTCGATTCACGGAGTCGCGCGAAGATCTTGATTCAAGGTTCTGAACTGGTTCGTTCCCACAAGGACGAACTGGCAGTTATGCTAACGAAGGAAAATGGAAAGCCACTCAGAGAATCGAAAGCGGAAATTGAGGCATTCTCAAGTGAAATTGAGTATTGCGCAAACCTGATTCGTGTAGGTACTGGCGAGTATATTCCAATAAGCGAGGCTGCCGAAAGACTCGCGGTAGTCGTGTACGAGCCATTCGGAGTCTGTGGCGCCATTACCCCTTGGAATGCTCCCGTTTGGTCACCCGCCAGGGTCATCGCGCCATGCCTCGCTGCGGGTAATTCCCTTGTGATCAAACCGGCAAGTGCGACACCTTTGACATTATTGTCCTGCGCAGAGTTACTGGACAAAGTTGGCCTGCCTAAGGGGACCCTCAACGTTGTCACGGGCCCAGCCACGACCGTCGGCTCTGAGCTTCTCGAAAACCCGAACATCAAGAAAATCACGTTCATTGGGGACACGGACACGGGCAAACACGTTTTGGAAGTTGCATCGCGACACATCAAGCGGGTTACCCTCGAACTTGGAGGAAACGACGCAATGATTGTCTGTGATGATGCAAACCTCGATGATGCAGTTGAAGGCGCATTGCGTGGAAGGTTCGCTTTGACGGGCCAGGGATGCGTCGCCGTGAAACGCCTGTACCTCTTCGAACGAATCGCAGATACATTCATTGCGAAATTTCTAGACAGAGTCAAAAAGATCGTCGTGGGGAATGGACTGCGACCAGACACCATAATGGGCCCTCTCATAAGTTCGAGCGCCCGAGAAGCTGTCGAGAGTCAAGTTGCAGACGCGTTGGAAAAAGGTGGTGAGGTTCTAGCTGGAGGCACTAGGCCGAAGGGCCCTGAGTTTGATGTGGGCTTCTTCTACATGCCCACCGTGATGGTGAATGTCCCAGAAACGGCAAGGCTGATAGCCGAAGAATGTTTTGGACCGGTATTGCCGATTTTCTTGACAAAATCTGTCGACGAGGCAGTTCATTCTGCAAACAGAAGTCGTTACGGTTTGGGTGCGTCCGTCTGGACCACTGACCTGAGGCGCGCTTGGAATGCTGCCTTTCAACTTCAATCTGGTGTTGTTTGGATTAATTCATGCAGAGATGAACCACCCGAGATCCCCTTCGGAGGAATCAAAGAGAGCGGTTTGGGGAGAGCAGGTAGCGAACGAGCTTTAGATCATTATCGTGAATCCAAAGTCATAATGTTTGATCTATCGCCCAAGAAGCCATGGTTCTAAAAACGAACAGACACGCGCGTTCCATTCATCTGTGCTCGCTGAGTTCTATATTCGAATTAAGTGCATGCACTTGCAGAATCCGAAGACGAATAGTACAGATAGACGAATCTTAATTAGGGGCGTCAGCGCAACGCTTTACGAGGGAAATCGTCTATGAAACGATCTCTTGCTGCAATTGTTGCCGTTGTTATAATTGTTCTCGTTGCCGGCGGCGTCTATTTCTATGCTCTGCAGCCTAGACCGCCTACCCTACCACCAGTAGTCGAACACCCGACCCTGACAATCGCCCTATCGGCTGGCATCTCAACTTTAGACCCTCAAAACTGGCTCTCACAAACTGAACTTGGAATTGGCGAGCAGATATACGATAGCCTCTGGGCATTCAATCTCAGCATGGTACCTGGCCCAGGGTTGGCTACCAGCTGGGATGTCTCGCAGGACCAGTTGACTTGGACATTGCACGTTAGACAGAATGTGATGTTCCATGACGGAACACCGTTCAATGCAAGTGCCGTGGCTTTCAACCTACAACGCCTTCGCAACGCTACGGCGTCGTTCCAAATTGATCCAGTCGCATCGTGGGATGTGGTTGACCAATACACGATTGCAATTCACGTCAAATCGCCCTATGCTGCTCTTCCATTCAACTTGGCTTCGGCATTGACTGGAATCGTTAGCCCCAGTGCCGTGATGAAATATGGTGAGGATTATGGACGACATCCAGTCGGTACTGGACCATTCGTTATGACGGAGTGGGTGGAGAACCAGTACATCAAACTGACCGCTAATCCCAACTATTGGGGAGGAGCACCGGAACTCGGAACTATAATATGGAAGATCATTCCTGAATCGAGTGCAAGATATCTGGCCCTCAAGGCTGGTGAAATCGATGTCGCGCAAAATCCGCCAATCACAGTCCTACCAGAAGTCGAAAACTCAACAACCATGCACGTAATCAAGGAACTGTCGAGTAGAATGATTGGGGTATGGTTCAACCCGAACCTGTCACCCTTCAATGACATCAATGTAAGAAAGGCAGTCATGCATGCGATTAATAGAAAGGCGATCATAACCAACATTTTCAAAGGATACGCCGCTGAGGCCCGTGGTTTCCTCGGATCAGGTGTGTACGACAAGATTCCAGACGATCAGTGGGGCCCTGACGGCGCGTATCCCTACGACCCGAATCTCGCAAAGCAGCTGCTCGCGCAATCCGGTTGGAAGCAGGGAGCTGACGGGATTTGGCGAAACGCTACTTCGACTCTTACGATAGTCTTGAGCTCGCCATCGGGCAGATATCTGAACGACAAGGAAGTTGCTGAGGCTATAGTTGGATACCTAAGCGCCATAGGCATCGACGCGAAAGTGCAAATCTTGGAACCAGGCACACTCTACAAGATGGTCTCAACCACTCATACAGTTCCATTCTACCTGATGGGTTGGGCATACGACCCGTATCCTGCGGCGGACTTCGGCTTGCTGTTCCATTCATCCGAAGGAGGTATCCCAGCTTGGTCATCGATCACAAGCCCTCAGATTGACAGTCTACTGGATCAGGCTGGACAAACAACCGACCCCGCCAAAATCAAGGATCTCTATTACCAGGCACAGCACGTGATAATGGATACCGCGTGCGTATACCCTGTTTACTACAACTACAACTTGTTCGCGGCATACAACTACGTCAAAAACTTCAGAGTTCTTCCCAACGAAGACCCATACAAAATGATCAACGTGACGGTCGAAAAGAATACTACGACGACTAGTCTAATAGGCCCCGCGCTGGGACTGACCATTCCGCGACCGCCAAAATTAGCTGTAGTGACGAGACAAGAAAACTGAAACGCGTACGAAATATGGATCACTCTGAGAGGGCAACCTGACGAAAACCGACACCCTTCTACGGGGCCCCCTCCGATTTGTTTTGCGCAGGCTTGTATACGGTGTCTTAATCGTCATCGCGCTCTCCATGTTGGCTTTTTTTGCCCTTAATGCTGCCCCAGGCGACCCGACTCAAATAGTACTGGGGCAACATTGGACGCCCGCACGCGCTGCAGAAATACGAACAAGACTCGGCTTGGACAAGCCACTGCTAGTCAGGTATTTCATGTGGTTATACAACGCGTCGCAAGGAGATTTCGGCCGGTCCTATGCTACACATGAGGAAGTCCGGGTAATGATTTTACACGCTCTGCCGATCTCATTGGAATTGGCAACGGCCAGCTTGATGATTGCATTGCCTGTTGGTGCACTCATCGGAATCTATTCTGCAATCAAGCGCACTTCGCCTCTGGACTATATCAGCAGAGTGTTTGTTGTTGGGATGTCTTCCATGCCGATATTTTGGCTAGGATTGGTAATCATCGATCTCTTTGCGGTGCAGCTGCCACTCTTTCCCACCGGAGGAATGGGTAGCTCTCTGAGTATTGTTCTGCCAGCATGTTCATTGGCATTTTACTCGTTGGCGGGAATCGTCCGCATGACGAGATCCTCGATGCTGGAAGTTCTCCGCAAAGATTACGTCCGCACCGCGAGAGCATACGGATTTTCAGAGCGAGTGGTCACCTACCGGTACGCACTCCGCAACGCCTTGATTCCTGTGGTGACCCTGTCCGGACTGTATGTCGGGACTGTAATTGGAAGCGCCATAATCACGGAGCAAGTATTTGCGTGGCCGGGACTGGGCAGCCTTATAATTTCTGCCGTTTTTCGCCGTGACACGCCCGTTGTCCTCGGAGGGGTTCTCACTGTCGCCGTGTTTTATTTGTTGATTAACCTCTGCATAGACTTCGTTTACGTGTATCTTGACCCACGGATCAAACTTGGCTAGAATCAGGTGCGCCACATGGACTTCTGGATGGTATTAAGGGAAAAGTCTGCTTTTGCCGGTTTGGTTATAGTTCTCTTTGTCCTGTTTGTAGCCATATTTGCGCCTATCCTATCACCAGCCGATCCTCTACAGCAGAATCTTGCTGACAATCTTTCGCCTCCGGATAAGTCCCATTATTTCGGTACGGACGAACTTGGCAGAGATCTGCTTTCAAGAGTTCTCTATGGGGCCCGCACGTCGCTGGCCCTCGGCATTCTTCCAATCCTATTTGCGACTGCAGTCGGTATCGTGGTAGGAATAATTTCCGGCTACGCTGGCGGACTCATCGATGAAGTTGTCATGCGCATTACGGACCTGTTACTCTCGGTGCCTTACTTCCTCCTCGCGATCCTTATTGTTGCGTCGTTTGGTCCGAACCTGGTCAATGCGATGTTCGCCATTGGCATATCATTTATCGCCGACTTCATTCGAATAATTAGAGCTACAACACTTGCGGCCAAAGAAGACGATTATGTTAGGGCAGAGAAGGCGATAGGTGCTGGACATCTGCGCATCATGTTCGGGCACATACTCCCTAACATTATTTCGCCCGTCCTAGTGCTCATAACTCTGAAAATCTCAGAAGCCATTTTGGCTGCTGCAGCCTTGAGCTTCATCGGGCTGGGAGCCCAACCACCCACGCCAGAATGGGGGTTAATGCTTTCCGGAACAAGGGACTATATTCTTTCGTCCCCCTACCTTATGATATTCCCAGGCATCGCCATTATCGTTACCTCACTCGGGTTCAATCTTCTGGGCGATGGACTCCGTGACCTACTGGATCCAAGGTACAAGGGTTTGATTTGAACTGACGCAACTTCTGGCGATTCAAAGTCTCACAGTCGAGTACGTTACTCATTATGGAAGAGTACATGCCGTCCGAGAAGTCTCTCTAGAGTTGGGCGAGAGGGAAATAATCGGTCTCATGGGTGAATCTGGTAGCGGCAAGTCTACGCTCGCGCTAGCAATCCTTAGACTTGTGCTCACGCCTGGAAGAATTGTAAGCGGCAAGATATTGTTCAAGGGCAATGATCTGCTCTCAGCTGATGACGATACCATACGAAAGACTAGGGGCAAAGAGATCTCGATAGTTTTTCAAAATCCACTATCGGCCCTAAACCCAGTTATGACCGTCGGCCAACAGTTGGCCGAAGTCATCAAGCTTCATCGCAATACTGTATCAAACAACGTCGAAACTACGGTGACAAAGATTCTCGGTACGGTCGGTTTTCCTGATCCGGAATTGGCCGCTAGAAAATTTCCCCACGAACTTAGCGGCGGAATGAATCAGAGGGCACTGATAGCCATGGCCGTTTCTTGCGAACCCTCCCTCATGATATGCGACGAACCGACATCAGCATTGGATGTTTCAACTCAAGCGCAGATCCTGAACCTACTCGTGGACATGAGAGAACGCTACGGTATGTCTTTGCTCATGATAACACACAATCCAGGCGTAATTGCGGAAACCTGCGACAAAGTTGCAGTTATGTATGCTGGCAGAATCGTCGAGATCGGAGCGGTTCACGAAATTTTCGGTGACCCGCGTCACCCATACACTCGCGGGCTAATCAGAAGCATGGTCCACGTTGATAAGAAAGTCGAGACTTTTCAGACCATACCTGGCGAAGTGAGTATCGCCCGCGATGTCGCTTCATTATGCCCTTTTCTACATCGGTGTCCCATAGCAGTCGAGAAGTGCAACAAAATCGAACCACCCCTCATTGAGACGTCTACTGGTCATCAAGCTCTTTGCCACAGAGCGCAAGAGAGGTTCTGACATGTCTGAGCCTAATACACTACTGAAATGCGAAGGTCTGAAGAAATACTTTCCTGTAAGAATATCGAGACTTTCTACTTCGGTAACACAAGTAAAGGCTGTAGATGGAGCTGACTTCGAACTTGGACAGGACGAAACCGTCGGACTCGTTGGCGAATCTGGATGCGGAAAGACGACCTTAGGATTGGTGCTCGCTGGCCTCCTTCAACCCACTTCAGGAAGAATTCTTTTCCAAGGTGTAGACATGGCCGGAATACGACGCAGAAAGGAGTTACATCGAACAATTCAGATCGTCTTCCAAAACCCTGAGACTTCGTTGGACCCACGCATGACTGTTGCGTCGACTTTGTATGAAGTCATGACGCTCCATAAGTTATGCAAGAGAAATGAACGTAAGCAGACTGCAATTGCAGCTCTGAAGAAAGTAGGACTTGGCCCTGAGACATTGGAACGATACCCTCATGAGATAAGCGGTGGCCAGAAGCAACGTGTAGCCATTGCTCGCGCTCTGCTCCTCGACCCGAGATTACTCATACTTGATGAACCAACTTCAGCACTGGACTTTTCTGTCCAAGGTCAAATCCTAAACCTGATCATAGCATTGAAACGCGAGCTACACATTTCCTACATTTTCATCTCACATGATTTGGCAATCGTCAGGAATATGTGCCAAAGAATCGCAGTCATGTACCTTGGCAAGATAGTGGAGATAGCTCCTTCTGATGCCTTGATTCAGACACCCATTCACCCATACTCACAGGCCCTTATGTCTGCAATTCCCAGCTCTGATCCTCAAAACCGCAAGCTTCACAAAAGAACGATTCTTACAGGAGAAATTCCGAGCCCCGTCAATCCCCCCAGTGGCTGCGTGTTCAGAACCCGTTGCCCCTTCGTGATGCCGATCTGTAAAGATGTAGAGCCCCCCCTGCAAATGGCTGCCGCCAATCACATGGCAGCTTGCCATTTGTTGAACGCAGACAAGAAAGAAAGTGTTCTAGCCCAACTCAGGCTATGAACATCTCCCTATCGGCGTGAGTCAGCAAATCATATCCGCTCTTCGTAACGACCAAGACATCCTCAACGAAGAACGAGCCTTGTTCTACGCTGAAACCGGGTTCGACCGTGAAAACCATCCCAGGCTCAAGGGGCGTATTATTCCCTGGCCCGATGCTGGGCTCTTCATGTCCAGTTAAGCCGATACCATGACCGACGCCACGGAAGGCATATTCCAGCACTTGTTCTTCTTTCTGCACCCTTTCTCTCACATCATTTATCTCGGAAATCTTCACACCCGGTCTGACTGCTTTACGGCACTCCTCGTTGCATCGCTGCGCTATCTTGTGAAACTTAGCTTGGTCTGCGGTAGGCTTTCCTAGGCATGCAGTCCTGATCATGTCAGACTGATAATCTCTGTAATACGCTCCAAGATCCAGGTCAACCATGTCGCCCTTTCCGATCTTTAGATCGGTCGCGTACTTGTTCATCATCAACCTGCCGTAAGGCAGTCCAGAACGAACTATGATGAACGCGGGCCCGTCTGCACCTTCCTCCATCATAGTTGTAACGACTACCTTCGCCAGATCGCGCTCCGTCATTCCTACTTTGAGGACTTTCCAAGTCGCTTCAATCGACTTATCAGTGATCTCGCATGCCTTCGCAATACGTTGGATTTCTAGCGGTGACTTGACCCTCCGGCTCTCCCAGAGGATGTCCGAGCCGTCCACGAACTTCGCCTCAGGTATCCTGCCTGTGAGTCTCTGCCAGTCCAAGAGAGGAAGACCCAAACGAGTGCTCTGGCCCAACTCCGCAGCAATCACTCCCTTCGAGAGGCCGAGGTCTCTAATCGTGTCAGCGTACAAATCGATTGGATCTGTAAAAGGTGCTCCCCAGTAAGTTCCCCACACCCTAATGTCCTCAATAAATGACAAGGCCTCCCCGTCGCCCCTCTCTATCACGGGCAAGAGCAACACCGGATCTTTTTCTGCATGAATCAGCACGACAAAAGGTCTATCAGGTTCGGGCAATAGCCACGACTTGTAGCCCGAAAAGTAGATGAGATTATCTTTCGAGCTTACAAAAAGCGCGTCAAGACTTCTTTCCCTCATCAATTTCTGTATCTTTTGTAGACGAGCGTCGTACTCGCTCTTGGGAAATTCAGCAAACTTGCCCCTCTCAATGGATACCATAATAACCCAGGCATGCTCGTCTTGTTCTTTTATAAGAGTTCCCAGCAGGAGCCGCAGTTGCAAATGAGATTGGCATTTGGAGTGGCTGGAAATCCGAGTGACAATTTTCAGGAAATGGTAGACTTTGCTGCGCGAGTGGAAAGACTTGGCTACCAGAACATTTGGTTCCCTGACGAACGATTCTATCGTGATGTATACGTATCAATGACCGCCTGTGCAGAAAAAACGAACTCGATACGTTTAGGCACGGCGGTAACTGACCCTTACTTCAGACATCCTGCGGTTACTGCAAGTGCTCTCGCAAGCCTGGCTGAGCTTTCAAGAGGACGTTGCGCTCTTGGCATCGGAGCAGGGTATAGTGGGTTCACCGAGTTGAACTTGGAGCGAAGGAGCCCGGCAAACGCGTTGAGGGAGGCAATCGGGCTCATAAGGGGACTCCTAGGGGGCGAGGAAGTGAATTTCGATGGCACCATCTTTCATGCGAAAAAAGCAAAGCTGACTTTTTCGCCAATTCACAAAGTGCCGATCTACGTCGCTGGTCGCGGGCCACAGATTTTAGCTTTAGGAGGCGAACTCGGGGACGGAACCATAGTCGGGGGGTTGGCTTCAAATGAGGGCCTGCGTTACGCCTTTGAACAAATCAGACGCGGAACAGAGCGTGCGCGCAGAGACATCAGCGACCTAGATATTGTCTCATGGGTCTATTGCGCAATAGCAGACGATGGTGACAAGGCAAGGGAATTGGTCAAACCTATCATAATGTTTCTTGTTGCTAGCAGCGAGAAAATCCTACCTTCTATCGGAATTGAAAAAGAAGCGGGAGAGGCGATACTAAGCGTCATGCGTGAGGGTCACTACTCGTATGAATCAGAAGAGCTCCAGAGGTTATCCTCTAAGCTGGTTTCGGACGACTTAGCCGCTAAGTTTTCGATTGCAGGAACCGTTGATGACTGCAGAGAGAAGGTTCATCAGCTCTTCCAGCTTGGGGTGAAGCAAATAGCCATTCTGCCTTACCCTGAATCGGGTAAGGAACGTACCAGGGTCGTCGAGAGATTCGCTAAGGAGGTTGCGAAAGATTTCTTGTCGTAGTCGAATTCTCGCCATGCTCGGATCTAAATGCCCTCGTGCAAAAGAGCGACCGCCGCCGCTGAATACAGCAGCGTTCCTTCAAGCAGTTTTGATACCTCAACGTGGTCAGTGGCAAAATCCTCGATTCGACCCGGTCCAAAAGCTAGACTCGCAATTTTCTCATTTTGAAGGAAAGCGGTATCTGTAGAGAACGAGCGTGAATAGACAAACTCCAGCTCGCAGTTTCTTACTGCAATGTACGGTTTGTGAAGTCTCTGCACAAGTTTGTCCTGTTGGTCAATGATATAGGGAAGCATAGTCTTTCTCGGAACGATTTCGAATTTCAACTTAGGGTCGCGCTCTTCCAACCCTGAACAAAGGGCCTGAATCGACTGCAGAACGGTTATCTCGCTTTCTCCTGGGACCACTCTCCTGTCAAATACCGTCGAGACCGACCGTGGCGTGTTGGGTCTAACGCTCACGCACTGAATGTCGATTGGCGTGAGAGTCGCAGATCCGACACCGGGATGGCGCGGGAGATCAAGCTTCCGAGTTTTCACCAAGAGTTCCGCGATGCTGTATAGAGGGTTCACTGCTTTCTCAGGGGAGCCAGCGTGGGAAGGTTGACCCGTAGCTATTACTTCGATTTCGAATCTTCCCCTGGATCCAAGCAAGATCTTGTTGTCGGTGGGTTCACCGACTATCGCAATGTCCGGGGCAAGCCCATTCTCCTTCAGCAGATATCTTACTCCGTCGTGGTTTGCTGTCGTATCTCTTACGCAACCTGCCACCAGCAATTTACCCCTCTCAATTGCCCCAGCTTCAATGAGCGCTTTTGCGGCAATCAGCATGGCTGAAAGTTGTCCTTTGGGAGCGACCGCGCCATCCCCGGTGACGACCTCTTCTTTCCTACCAACCTGGCTCCCATCCACAACCTTCGGGAGGATAGCCCCAGAGGGCGGCGCGTCTGTATGTGACATCAGTAGTAGAGTATCTCCAGGTTGACCTGAGTCGAACATGCCGTAGACATTTGACAACCCGTCCACAGTCACATCGCAAAGACCTATCCTCTTCATCGTCTCTGCTACTTTGGCGGCAATTTCATGCTCTTGACAGGGCGGACTCGGTATCCTCAGGAGTGTCAAACAGAGGTCGACGATCTCTGATACTTTGACGAGGTTCCTTAGCCTCGGCAGCTCCAATGGTATCGACATGAATTCCTTAACTCCAGACTTTGATCTACTTCCTTCGAAGGGAGAGACACTCCTAAAAAGGCTCGGCGGCAAGTCTTCAGTTGATGGACATGGAAAAAGGACTTCTTGAAAGATTAGGCTGTAGTGAGGTCAAAGATTCTGAATGAGCAAGAACACTATCTCAGATGATGCGCTTATAATTACAGTAGCCCCAACAGGATCGGGGTCGCAATGGCAGAAGACTCCCCACCTTCCGATTTCTCCCATTGAAATTGCGGAGGAGGCTCTGAGAGCGTATGAAGCGGGAGCGGCGGTGGCTCACATCCATGTGAGGGACCCGCAGACCAAGGCTCCTCGCCCGGAGATTCAACTCTACAAGGAGGTTATGGCGAGAATCAGAGACAAGTCTGACATGATTGTTCAACTCACTACTGGAGGCGGAGGCCCCTACGGGATATCCATTGAACAAAGAATGTGTGCCCTTGAGCTGAATCCTGAATCCGCATCGTTGAACGTGGCCACAATGACCTTTGGTGAGGGGGTTTTCATGAATCCGCCGGAAGCTGTTGATAAAATCGCGAAAATCATGGCGGAGAAGCAGATCAAACCAGAGATCGAATGCTATGACGTCGGCCACATTGACCTGGCGAGAGGACTCATGGAGAAAGGACTCTTGAAAGAGCCGTTAAGAGTCTCGCTTGTGCTAGGCGTCAAGGGTGGTATTCCTGCTACGCCGCAGAATCTAATTCACATGCAGAGATGCCTTCCAACCGGCTGCAGGTGGAACACCATAACGATAGGAAGAGCACAATTCCAACTG
>Ga0187878_1001509_pt1 | contig 22558 bp, 22 predicted proteins | sample June2016WEW_17_1_FD_132979 | JGI IMG/M metagenome (GOLD analysis project Ga0187878, IMG submission 132979) | Peatland microbial communities from SPRUCE experiment site at the Marcell Experimental Forest, Minnesota, USA - June2016WEW_17_150 | ecosystem: Environmental > Terrestrial > Soil >...
TCTTATTGTCATTATTCCGTTGTTTTTATCATTATTCATATGTTTCATAAAACTATGGGCGGGGTAAGGTTTGATTGATTAATTTTCTGCGATTTCATCTTGAAAATTCATATCAAGCCCTTACAGAATGACCCTTTGAAGAACCTGAATGAAAATGTAGTCCAAAATGCCCAAAAAAACGGCGAGGCCGATGGAGAGCACTATCACGAAGATGGTGTAGCGAACCGTTTCTTCCCGGCGCGGCCAATTCACCCTTTTAAGCTCCTGCTTGGATTCGCTTAAAAATATCTTTATCTTCTCGAACATATGAGTAAACTAAACACTGCCATAATCTATGGCTGGATTCAATTTATCACAGATTCCTTAACTTTTCCAGCCCCCCGCCTCATTATCCTGACTCGGCCGTCTTGAACGGCGATAAGGGTGGAATGCGCTGAATTCAGCGTTCCCCCATCAAAATAGAAGTCCGCCTTTTCGCCGAAATAATCCTTGGCCTCGCGAATATTCCGGGCCAGCGGATAGCCCTCCCAATTTGCGCTCGTCGCAATAAGCGGACCGGTTTTCTTAAGAAACTTTCGCAATCCGACCTTGGCCGGCAAACGGAAAGCAATCCGTTCCGTTCCGCGATGGATATAGAAAAACCTTTTCCCGGAAACCGGTAAAAGCACGCTTAGCTGTCCCGGCCATACACGTTTCAGCACGCGGGCAGTTTTCCTATCCAGCTTGATTTTAAAAAGACCCAAATCTTTTAAAGAAGAGATGAGGAGAATGAGGGGTTTGCGCGCGCTTCGTTTCTTCAATTCATAGACGCGGGCAACCACCCTTTTTGAGAGAGCTGACCCTACCAGCCCGTAAATTGTGTCGGTCGGCAAAACGCCAACGGCGCCGTTTTTAACCGACAGCGCCAGCTTCCGGCTGAACCTCCTGTGGACTTGCATTCTTGTTTTTCTTTTCCAGTAAGAAATGAACAACTGCCCAGCCGGCCAAGCCGACCAGAATTCCTCCCAAGATATCGGAAGGATAGTGAACGCCGACAAAAACCCTGGCGATGCCGTTCAGAAGAGATAGGGCCAAAAACCACCACCCCCAGCGCCGATCTATGGCGAAAATTGTGAAACTCAAGGCAAAGAACAAAGAGGCATGGCCGGACGGAAAAGACGCGCCACTTTCACCGATGAGCGATTGGAAACCCATGGCCATAAATGGCCTGGGCCGATCGTAAATCTGATGGATAATCTCGGCGATGATTCCCCGCGAAATCAAGGCCGCAAGCGCGAGATGAAAAAAGACCCCCATCCTGGATCTCCACTCGCTCTGCTTGAAAACGAAAACCAATGCGGCAATTCCCAAAAGATAGGCAAGATAATTGGCAAAGAAGATACCGATGCTGTCCGTGAAAACGGACCGACCCGCCAATCCATGAATCCAATTAAAAATACTTAAATCCCAGGTCATATTCTAGCGGCGAACAAAAGGCAGGAGACCCATTGTGCGCGCCTGTTTTATCGCCCGAGCCAGTAGCCGCTGATGCTTAGCGCAGATGCCCGTGTGCCGAGGGTCGATTATCTTGGCCTGGCTCGAAATAAAGCGCCGAAGAAGCTCCAGCTCCTGATAGTCTATCTCCTTGGAATTTTGAGAACAAAAAAAACACTGCTTCTTTGATTTCATGATTATTTCAAGCTGATTAAAACGGTATCTCTTCCGGCTTTATCTCGCCTTCTTCGATATTTATCTCCGGCAACGGCTCTTCTCTCGCTTCCTCGGGTTTATCCGCAGAAACATTACCGCCGAACTGACCGCCTCCGGCGGACCGCGGTCCCAGTTGAATCCTTTCGGAAATTATCTCGGTGGTCCGGTGCGTTTGTCCCTGCTTGTCCTGCCAACTTCTGGTCTGAAGCCGTCCTTCGACCAGAATCGAGCTCCCCTTCTTCAGAAACTGATTGACTATCTCCGCTTGCCTTCCCCAAACCACTACATTGTGAAACTCCGCTTTTTTTTGCTTCTGGCCCGACTTATCGGTATAGAAACTATTGGTCGCCACGCCGAAAGAACAAACCGATTGGCCGGTCGTCGTCTGCCGAAGTTCCGGGTCCCGGGTCAGATTGCCTAAAATGAAAGCTTTGTTTAAATTCATGGTTTTTATCCTATCATCGCCCTTTAGAAAAATTATAGCTCAATCACTGCAATATTTCCTCTATCTTCTTCTCTAGGGCTTCATTCGTCAGGGCCTGCTCCGGACCCCTCTTTTCATCTCTCCCAAATCTAAGGAAAGGTTTCCTTTCCTTCGGGGTCAAATCCCCGCTTTCGCTGCGGTTCTCGAGCGATAGTTTCTTCGCCTTTCGGAGGAAATAGCGCAGAATCCCGTTCTCAAGATTCAGATCGGTCACGAGACCTTTGACCGATTCCGAATCGGCCGAAAAAACGAGCGTGCCCAGGAAAGCGAAGTTTTCTTTCTTGATGGGAAAAGAAAGCCGCATTTTCTGGACTGGTTTTTCCCGTTCCACCAATGCGCCATATTTAGTGAGGAATTTCTTTATCAACGCTTCACCGCCTTCTTCTTTCGTTAAGAAGGCGACTTCGTAATTCTCTTTTTTCTTGTTCTCTTCCATCTTTTTACTTGGCCCCTTCAGGCACGTTCAGATTATCAGCTTGGGGCTGGGCTGTCAATTTTTTCCTGAGTTCCGCCATTTTTTCCGGGTCGATGCCCCGAAGTCCGGTGCCGACCGGTATCAGTTTGCCGATGATGACGTTTTCCTTAAGACCACGGAGAACGTCCACCTTGCGCTGAACGGCGGCATCCACCAAAACCCTTGCCGTTTCCTGGAAAGAGGCGGCGGAAAGGAAACTCTCGGTCGTGAGCGCCACTCGCGTCACTCCGAAGACGCGCTGAATCGCCCGCGCCGGCTGCTTCTTGTTCTTCCTCGCGGCGCGGTTCACGGTCAGGAATCTGGGCTTCTCCACCACTTCGCCCGTCATAAATTCCGTCTCACCCTGGTCCTTAACGGCCACCCGGGAAAGCATTTGTTTCACCACCACCTCGATGTGCTTGTCGTTGATGGCGGCACCCTCCGGCACATAAACCATCTGAACCTCGTTCACGACATAATGAATAAGCGCATCCAAACCGCGGAAAGCCAGGATCTCCCTCAAATCCAACGGCCCCTCATAGAATTGGTCGCCCTTCTTAATCTTGTCGCCGATTTTGACCATTATCGTCGCTCCGGACGGGACGAGATATTCAACCATGTTAGCATCATCCTTGGTCTTTCTGCGCTTTGAAACGGTTTTTCTCGCAATCGTTTCTCTAATTTTGATTATTGTCGAAAGCCCTCTCTCTTCTATGTCCGAAACGATGCCGTCGGCTCTCGAAAGAGAGGCCTTACCCTTAGGCGGGCGGGCTTCGAATATTTCCTCAACACGGGGCAAGCCGTGCGTGATATCCGCACCGGCCACACCTCCCGCATGGAAGGTCCGCAAAGTAAGCTGAGTGCCGGGCTCGCCGATGGATTGGGCGGCCACGATGCCCACCGCCTCCCCCAAGGCTACCGGCTTGTTCCGGCTCAAATCGATACCATAGCAGGTCGCGCAAACGCCGTAAACCGTCTTGCAGGTGATTGGCGAGCGAACCTTGATCGATTTGACGTCCGATTCCTGAATCTTCGCGGCTGCCTCTCGATCTATACACTCTCCCGCCCGAACGACTATCTTTCTATCTACGCGTATATCATCCAATGCCGTCCGTGCGAAAAGGCGTTCGGCGAAGGAGTATCCGTAAGCATCACCTTCGGCTCTCACGATATCGATGCCATCCTTCGTGCCGCAATCTTCTTCCCTTACGAAAACATCCTGGGAAACGTCCACTAACCGCCTCGTGAGATATCCAGCCGAGGCGGTCTTAAGAGCAGTATCGGTAGTGCCTTTTCGGGCACCGTGGGTCGTAATGAAGTATTCGAGAACGCTCAAACCCTCCTTGTAGGAAGAACGGGCCGGCAGCTCTATCGTTTCGCCGCGAGTATCCTGCACGAGTCCTTTCATACCCATCATTTGGATCATCTGATTCCAGCTGCCGCGGGCCTTCGAACTAATGATGGTGAAAATCGGATTTCCGTCTTTGAATGCCTTGGGCAGGGCCGCCGCAACTCTCTCGCGCGCCACGGTCCAGATCGTCGCAATCCTGTTTCTCCGCTCGTCATTCGTGAGCAAGCCTTCCTCATATTGGGCCTCCACTTGAACTGCTTCCTTTTCACTCTCTCTGATTATTTCGCCCTTCTCGGCGGGAATGATGGAATCGCTCATCCCCCACGAGATTGACGAAATGGTCGCGTACGAAAATCCATAATCCTTTATCTTATCCAAATAGTTCCGGCTTTCCTCAATCGGATATTTCTCGATGATGCGGCTTACGATATTCGCTAATTTCTTCTTATCCAAATCCTCGTTCACGAAACCGAAATCCGGCGGCATGATGCTGTTGAAGATCATCCGGCCATAGGAGGTTTCCGTAAGTCCCTCGGGCAAACTCACTTTTACGGCTGCGTTCAAATCGATAATGCCGCCTTCATAAGCCAGCGTAAGTTCGGTCATGTTCGCGAAGGCCCGCCCCTCGCCCTTACCTCCCGCCCGAATATGGGTAAGGAAGTAAATTCCCAAAACCATATCTTGGGTCGGTGAAACTATCGGCTCCCCGTTTGCGGGCTTCAGAAGATTCATACCTGCATCCATAAGCTCGCTCGCCTCGACTTGCGCCTCCACCGTAAGCGGAAGGTGCACCGCCATCTGGTCGCCGTCAAAGTCCGCGTTGAAAGCCACGCAGACCAGGGGCGGAATACGGATGGCCAAGTCCTCTATGAGAACGGGGCGAAAGGCCTGGATGCCCATCCGATGGAGGGTCGGGGCGCGGTTCAAGAGTACGCGCCGGTCGGCAATCACCTCTTCAAGTATCGCCCAAACCTCGGGCGGTCCCTGTTCTATCAATCGATTGGCCTGCTTGATGTTGAAAGCCAGTCCGCGCTCGATTATTTTGCTGATGACGAAGGGACGGAAAAGTTCCAGCGCCATGTTCTTCGGCAAACCGCACTCGTTAAGCTTCAATTCCGGTCCGACCACGATGACCGAACGGCCGGAGTAATCCACGCGCTTTCCCAGAAGATTCTGGCGGAAACGGCCCTGCTTGCCCTTCAACATGTCAGCCAAAGAGCGGAGAGGCCGGCGCTTCGAGGAAAGGAGCTGGCTCCCAAGCCTAGCGGTGTTGTCTATTAGGGCATCCACCGCTTCCTGAAGCATCCTCTTTTCGTTCACAATGATGACCTCCGGCGACCTCAATTCCATTAACTTCTTCAAGCGGTTATTGCGGTTGATAACGCGGCTGTAGAGGTCGTTCAGGTCCGCGGTCGCGTAATGGCCGCCATCCAGAGCTACCATCGGACGCAGGTCCGGCGGCAGTATCGGCAGAGTCGTCATTATCATCCACTCGGGCCGAATGTTCGCCTTGATCATCAGACGCGAGAGGCGTAAACGCATCAGTATTCTTTTCTGCCTGTTGGCATCCTGAACCTGTTCCAACTCCTTGGTCAGTTCTTTCACAAGCGCTTTGAGGTCAATCTTTTCCAAAATTTTTCGGATGGCGCCCGCTCCCTGGTCAGCTTCAAAAACGTCACCGAATCTTTCGGAGAGCCTGAAATATTCATCCTGGGTAAGAATCAGTCCGGGTTTCAAAACCGCTATGACTTCTTTCACCTGTTCCTGCTTTTCCTTGAGATCCTTTTCGTCCACAACCTTCTCGGCCTTGAGCGATTTGAACTCCTTCTCGAGATCGGCCAATGCCCTTTTCTTGTTATCTTCATTCACGGCCGTCACGATGTAAGAAGCATAGTAGATTACCTTCTCGAGCTTCGGCACGGAAATATTCAAAAGCAGGCTCAGCCGGGACGGCACGGTCTTTAGGAACCATATGTGGGCGATGGGAGCGGCAAGCGAGATGTGACCCATTCGTTCCCGCCGGACTGCCGCGCGCGTCACTTCGACGCCGCACTTCTCGCAAACCACACCCTTATAGCGGATCTTCTTGTACTTGCCGCAATAGCATTCGTAATCCTTGGTCGGTCCGAATATTCTCTCGGAGAAAAGCCCGTCCTTCTCCGGCCGCTGGGTGCGGTAATTCAGGGTCTCGGGTTTTATCACCTCGCCGTGGGACCAGGAAAGAATTTCCTCGGGGCCAGCTAAGCTAATCGTCAATGATTTTAGGTCGAGATTGTTGTTCATGGTTTTAGTCCTCTCTTTTTTCTTCTTCAACATCTTCCCGACCCTTTTCGTATTCGTGGCTCACGTTCAAGCCCAACGACTTAAGCTCGCTCTCGAGCACGTTGAATGACGCCGGGATGTTCGGTTTCCTTATCTCCTGGCCGCGAATAATAGATTCGAAAGCCGCCGAACGGCCCATGACGTCGTCCGATTTTATCGTGAGCATTTCCTGAAGCGTGTGCGCGGCGCCGTAACCCTCGAGAGCCCACACCTCCATCTCGCCGAAACGCTGGCCGCCCAGCTGAGCCTTGCCTCCCAAGGGCTGCTGGGTAATGAGAGAATAGGGACCGGTGGAACGAACGTGCATCTTGTCCTCAACGAGATGGTTCAGTTTCATTATGTACATGTAGCCGACGGTGATCGGCTCCTTGAAGGGCTGGCCGGTCATGCCGTTCCAGACCATCATCTTACCGGTCTCGGAAATTCCGGCGGCCCTAAGCTCATTCTTAATATCTTCCTCACTCGGTCCGACGAAATTCGGTACAACAGCGCGGTAATTCAATTTCCTCGCCGCAAGGCCAAGATGGACCTCTAAAATTTGGCCCAGGTTCATGCGGGAAGCAACGCCCAGAGGATTTAAAACGATATCCACCGGCGTACCGTCCTCGAGATAAGGCATGCTCTCCATCTTCCGGATTTGGGAGATGACCCCCTTGTTCCCGTAACGGCCGGCAAGCTTGTCACCTGCCCGTACCTTCCTAAGCTGCGCCACTTCTATCTGAATTTTCGTGATAATGCCCGGTTCCAATTTGTCGCCCTTATCGCGGGAGAAGATTTTGATGCCGATGATGCGGCCCTGCTTACCGTGAGGCATCGTAAGAGACGAATCCTTGACGTCGCGGGCTTTCTCGCCGAAGATGGCACGCAAGAGGCGCTCTTCAGAAGTCAATTCCGATTCCCCCTTGGGAGAGATCTTTCCCACCAATATGTCATTCGCCCGCACTTCGGCGCCGATGCGGACGATGCCGTCCGCGTCCAAGTTCCTCAGTTTCTCTTCGGCCACGTTCGGAATATCGGGCGTCATCACCTCCGGCCCCAATTTCGTGTCGCGTACCATGCAAGTGAAGGTTTCGATGTAAACCGAAGTGAAGAAATCATCCCGGGCTACCCGCTCGGAAATAATGATGGCATCCTCGAAATTCGCTCCCTGCCAAGGCAGGAAGGCCACCAAGAGATTCCGACCCAAAGCCAGCACGCCCTCCTTAGTCGCCGGTCCATCAGAAAGAACGGTGCCTGGTTTCACCTTATCGCCCACCGAGACCGCCGGGCGCTGGGACATGCAGGTGGATTGGTTAGAACGCTTGAATTTATAAAGATTGAAAACTTTGTTACCGTCAGACGTTTTGACGGTCACGGACCGGCTGTCCACCTCAGATACGGTACCGCTCACATTCGAAACTATCACCTGACCGGAATCCCGGGCGGCCCGTTCCTCTTCGCCGGTCGAGACGAGGGGCACCTCCGGCTTCAGGGTCGGAACGGCCTGCCGCTGCATATTCGAGCCCATGAGTACGCGGTTTGCGTCATTGTGCTCCAAAAAAGGAATGAGCGATGTGGAAATGCTGAAAAGCTGGTTCGGAGAAACGTCCGCGAACTCGACTTCCTCTCGCCGGCAAATGCCCGGCGTACCTTTTATCCTCGCCGCAATGACCGGCTCCACAATCGAACCCTTATCATCCAGCTTCAAGTCGGCTTGGGCAATGTTGTATTTCTGCTCGGCAATGGCATCAAGCCAGACGACCTCCTTCGAGATCATGCTGTTTTTAACTTTGAAATACGGCGTTTCCAAAAATCCGAAGTCATTGATGCGCGTGTAGCTAGCCAGATAGTTCACGAGACCGATGTTCGCGCCTTCCGGCGTCGCAATGGGGCAAATGCGTCCGTAGTATGAAGGGTGCACATCGCGAACTTCGAAACCGGCACGCTCACGGGTAAGTCCACCGGGGCCCATCGCCGAAATCCTGCGTTTATGTTCGAGTTCCGCCAAAGGATTGACCTGGTCCATGAACTGGGATAATTGGGAAGCGGCGAAGAAGTCGCGCACGACCGAGGTCAAAAGCTTGTAATTGATGAGCTGGGCCGGCTGAAGGGTCTTTCGTTCCAAAGTGGACATTCTATCTTGGACGCCGCGCTTCAAGCGTGCGAAACCCACCCGCAACCGGGCCTGGACCAATTCTCCAACTGAACGGATGCGCCGATTCCCCAAATGGTCGATGTCGTCGGCTACCGCCTTCAAATCGTTATTCAAACGGATAATTTCGGAAATGGCCGCCACGAGGTCATCAAGATCCAAAAGCCGGCTATCCTTCTTACCTAAATTCAGGCGCTGATTGAACTTATAGCGCCCGACCGGGCTCAGGTCATAACGGTCGAATCGAGTGAACATCGGTTCAATCAATAGGCGCGCGTTTTCAACGGTCGCTAAGTCTCCCGGTCGGAGTCGGCGGTAAATTTCAATGAAGGAATCATCCAGGGTCTTCGCTTCATCTTTCTTCAAAGTCGCTTGGATATATTTAACGGCACCCATGTCAACCCTAGCGAAAGCCTTCATAATCGCATCGTTATCCTTAAGCCCCAGTATACGCAGTAATTGGGTAACGGGTGCTTTGCGGCGACGGTCGATTTTCACTCCGAGGAAACCGTCGGCCTCCGTATCCATTTCCACCCATGCGCCACGGTTGGGTATGATCTTCGCGCCGAAAAGCTGTCGGCCCCGGAAAAATTCAGCCGTGAAATAAATCCCCGGCGACCGGATGATTTGGGAAATCACGACGCGTTCAACGCCGTTTATAATGAAAGTTCCCCGAGCAGTCATGAGCGGAAAGTCTCCCAGATAAACTTCTTGAACTTTAGACTGCTTCGTCTGCTTGTTCACGAGCTTAACGTTCACCCGAAGCGGCGCTTCAAAGGTCTGGTCCTTTTCTATGGATTTCTCCTCGCTGTACTTGGGTTGATCGAACTTGAAATCCAGGAAGCTCAATTCCAACTCGCTTCCGGTATGGTCCTTGATCGGCGAGATCTCGTCAAAAAGCTCCCTCAATCCCTTCTCCAAAAACCATTTGTATGAATTCAACTGAACCTCGACCAAGTTGGACGGCGTGAAGACCGGGCCGCTATAAGACGAGAAAATTTTTGTTTTGGACATTTTATTTTTATAAATACTTGGCTTTCATATCGTTGTGGTTATCGAGCGTCTCGGAGAAAATGGTTTTCCCGGTGGCACTAGAAAGGTAATAAAGGTAGTTCGTCGCCTTGGGAGAAAGCGCGGCTTTCAAGGCATCGAGCCCGGGATTGGCGATCGGCGTGGGCGTAAGCCCTAGCCGCGTATAGGTGTTATAGGGCGAATCTATCTTAAGTTCGTCCTTTGTGACAACGGGTTTGTCGCAGTTCGTAAAACTGCCCCCACACTTCGCGTAACTCACGGTCGCATCTATCTGAAGCGGCATACCGATTTTCAATCTCCTCAGGATTATTCCGGCCACGATTTGCCGGTCATTCGTGGTCCTTACCTCCCGTTCCAAATAGGACGCCTCTATTAAAGAATCATACCAATTATTTTCCGCGGACAGGACGGGCCACGCCTTCCTTTCGAAGTTATCCAGAAGTTGGCGCAGGACCGTCTCGGCCGAAGAGCCCAACTCGAAGTTGTAGGTGTCCGGAAAAAGAAAACCTTCCAGGGAGTTTTGATTATCAAGGAAGGGATACTGAACGGCTAAATTTTTGAAAGGAAAGTTCGAGAGCGCGCCCGGCGTGATGACGCTCGAGGATGCCAAGGCCGCATCGACATCTTTGACGGTCCAGCCCTCGGTAATCGTCATCGTCACTTCGTTCTTGCCGCCCGCCGTCATATATTCGACGATTTGGGGAACGGACATGGTGCTCGCGAGCTGATACAGCCCCGGTTGAAATTTTCGGGCGTTCCCGGTTAAAATTGAGTATGTTTTGAACACTGCAATTGATCTGATTAAAGACTGCTGAGAAAGTTGGGCACCGATCTCCCGGAAACTTTCTCCCTTAACGACCTGGAACGCAACGGAATTCCCCTGTGCATAACTTGGCTGCAAACCGTAGAAAAAATATGCCGCAAGCAGGATGAGAATCAGAACGATTCCCAAGAGCGAGAGGAAACGCAGGCTCCACAGACCCGTTTTGTCGCCTTCTTGATTCATCCCGCTAGGAGTTCGAAGAATATGGATTTGTAGCCATTAGCCTCATTTTATCGGAACAAAAAGAACCCCTTTAGCCCTCTCTAGGCCTTGTTTTTCTAACGGGATTCAAGCTTTATATGTTGGATTATACCTATGAGCACTGCAATCGTCAATAGGCTGGAACCCCCGTAGCTCATGAAGGGCAAGGTGATGCCTGTGACCGGCAAGAGGCCCAAATTGGCCCCAACGTTTATCGAAAAATGCACGAAGAATATCAAAGCGCATCCGAAGGCCACGAATTTCTCGTCGTTGCCGCCCGCCCTCAAACTTACGCCTATCAATCTGAAGATTATGAGGAGATACGCCAAAATAACGAACGAAGCGCCCAGGATTCCCCACTCTTCGGTGAAAGACGAAAAAATAAAATCGGTTTGCGCTTCGGGAAGGAAGTGAAGTTGGGATTGCGTTCCTTCGCCGAAGCCCTTGCCCCAGAATCCGGCGGAGCCGACGGCGATCTTCGATTGAATGACGTTGTAATTTATCCCCAGCGGGTCGCGTTCCGGAAACATGAAGGCCGTAAGGCGGTCCCTCTGATACGGTTTCAGGAAGAACGACCAAAGAAGAACGAAAACGACGATGACGGAAAGAATTCCGATAAGCAATCTTTTCTTGTGAACGCCGCCCATCAGGACGAATCCAACCCAGATGCTCAAAACAACTATCGTGGAACCCAAGTCCGGATGGATGGCGATGAGCGCCGCCGGAATGGCGGTATAGAGAAACGAAATGAAAAGATACTTGGCGCGCCATACCGCAAGATAACGGCGGGTGAGAAATCCGGCGAGCAGTATCACTAAGGCCAGCTTGGCTATTTCTTCCGGCTCGAATTGGAATCCTCCGATGACGAGCCAGCTCTTCGCACCGCGAACGGCGTGGGACTGGAGATTCGAAGCCAGAAGGAAAAGAACGGAAACCCAATAAAGCCCGTATCGGAAGACCTGCCAACGTAAGAGCCACGACCAATTCAGACCGCTACAGAAAAAAATCACGATGAAGGCGGCGGCATACCAAACGAACTGGCGCCAGAAAAAATTCATATCGTAACTGGCCAGCGATACCAAGCTTGCGGCGGCCAAAAACAGGAGGGCGCCCATCAAAACCCAGTCAAGATTTCTCCACCTTTCGAAAACGGACTGCATCTATTCCGTGCTAAAGAAAATTTGCGTCTTATCGGGGGCTAAGCTCCCCATAATCGACTGGTCGGCCGGAAATGATATTTGGAAAGTGGTCTCTCCGAATCCCGCCAAGCTCGGGATCAAGGTTTGGGCGGCAAAAACCGCCTCATACTTACCCATAAGAAGGGCTATGGCCTTCACGTTCCTGGCCAAAGACGAACCACGATTCTTGAGCATTCCGGAAACGATGATGCCATCAGTGTTGGACTGGACCGACGGGCCGGAAACCAAAGCCAAGTCCGGCTTCAAGAAGCTGCTGGCCGACTCAAAATTGGCGTTAATAACCTCAAGGCCCGGACGCTCAGCTATCGATGATAAGTCCGTGCCGCCGGCGTCATAAACACCAAGAACGTATTTCGTTTCGGAAGGATAGATGGCCTCGCTGCCCGGAACGGAGGATATCGTTTTCCCGTTGCGATCGAATATAAGGAATTGGTAAGAAAAAGAACTCGCGCCATAATCCGCATTCGGATTCGTCACTTGCCCAAGCATGACAATGCGATGCGTTGATTTACTCACAAACATCTCCGGTATGGTGGACACCTGGAGCGGAAGCGGCTGGTTCGTTCCGCAGGACGGACCGGAACAGACCGGCGGAACAGGACTCTTAGCCGATGGCCAAAACGCCCACACAATAAGGGCGAGGACTAACAAATAAAACAGACCATATATGAATTTTTTCTGTCCTCGCGTCATTTTACCAAACTGATTATCTTCTTAAATTCCGCCGTTTTCAAACTCGTTCCGCCGACCAATAAACCGTCTATGCCGCGCACCGCGAGAAACAATTTCGCATTTTTGGAATTCACTGACCCCCCATAAAGAATTTGAATTCCCTCTCTCTTGTTTCCTGTCACTTGCTTCTTTATTAATCCAGCCATTTCGTAGGCATCTTTGGGCGTATCGTTCTTGCCCGTACCTATGGCCCAAACAGGTTCGTAGGCGACAATCAGATTTTTAACCGCCAATTTGCGATTCTTAATCCCCTTCAGGTCGGCGTTAATTTGCCTTTTAACGAAACTCTCCGCGGCCTTGGCCCCCCTTTTTCTGGCACTCCACTTCTCCCCAACGCATAGAATTGCCTTGAAACCATGAGCGAGAGTAACCTTCAGTTTTTTGTTGATTATGGAATCATTTTCTCCCAAGGCTCGCCGTTCCGAGTGGCCGATGATGACATACTTCACCCCTAGTCGCTTCAGTTCGCGCCAGGAAACTTCGCCGGTATACGGCCCTCCGCCGGCTGGCGGATCTTCCCGAGAAACATCCTGGGCTCCAAGCTCGGCTTTCTTTAAAACTTTTCCAACCTCCTCCGTGAAAACGAACGGCGGTACAATGACCACTTTCTTCTTGTCGCTCGCCTTAGCAAGTTCAATCGCACGGCTCAAAGACTGCGGATTCATCTTCCAATTCGCGACAATAAGCTTTCTCATTGGGTTTATGATACCTCTAAAGAACGGGTTTTTCTAACGTGGCGTAAGCGCCCCGTCTTAGCCAGTAGCGGATGCGAATAGCGTCCCAAAGAATGGCGGGGTGAATACCGGAAGCGAAGTGAGTGCCCGTGCCGATTTTCATCTTCTTCACTCTGAACCCGAAGAGTTGGGCAAGAGCGAGCGCCTCTTTCATAAAACCCCGACCGTTGATCCTCGCGATACCGAAAATCCTCAAGGCCGCTTCTTCCGTGAAACACCCGAAACTGAAATCATCCGAATCGGTGATTACCTGAAACCCATCTTTGAAGCACGATAGAGTTTCTTCGAATTTGCCTATAACCGGAATGCCGCCGGCACGAATAAAAAGACGATAGCTGCCTTTTGCTGCGAGCATACCTTTCCTCACGGCCCCACCCATGTTGCGGCCTCCTTTACCGTCAATGAATTTGAGATCCTTAATGAGATGGCCGAAACGATTGACCGTGTCCGCCGTTCCGGGCGCCGAATCGTCGCCCACCACGAGAATTTCATACGAATAATCGGCCTCGGAAAGTTTTTTATCAACGTCCAGCAATGTCAACGGAAACTGTTTGGGATTCTCGCAAGCGGGAACGATGATTGACACTAATGGTTTCATACGAAAGATCCTACTTTCTCAGCCGATTGTAGATTTCCTGTTCTATTACTTCCCGCTCCCGGCCGAATTTCTTCCGTGAAATCTGTTTCAAGCTGTCCGCCAGCGCCCGGTCACTCGGTTCCGCCTTGAGCGTCCGGATATTGAATGGTCTTGATGTCTCGCCGCCTATGAGGAGCTTCGCATAGGCCTGAAAATTATCTATGTTTATCAGGTCCTCCTCCTTGAAAACCGGCTCGAATTGCTTGACCAGCGACTCCGCGTCTTTGGCGCCCACCCGGAAAGATACGAGGGATCCGACGTTTCCGAATACCGCGTCCCGGATCTTATCGGTGAGCTGAGCGATAAACTGATGGGCGATCGTCAGGTCGAGCCGATATTTCCTCGCTTCGGAAAGAATGACGGCGATGGAGTCGGTCGCGAAGTTTTGGAACTCGTCCACATAGAGATAAAAATCGCGACGTTTCGCCTGTTCCGTGTCCACGCGGCCCAGCGCCGCCATCAGTATCTTTCCGATGACAATCATTCCGAGAAGATTCGCATTCGCTTCTCCCACCCTGCCCTTAGAGAGATTCACGAGAAGAATCTTACCGTTGTCCATCACTTCCCGGAAACTGAAGGCGGACCTTACCTGACCGATGATTGGTCGCATATAATCGTTAGCCGTGAAGTTGTTGAATTTGGATGTAACGTAGGGCGTTATGTTCGAAAGAGCCGCTTCGCCGCCGGCCTTAATGGCTTCCTTCTCCCAGAAATCAATAACGACCGGGTTCTTTATTCTCGCCAGTTTTCGGTTCCGGAAAGCTGTGTCCGAAAAAACCCGGGGCACTTCCATCAGAGTCGCCGGTTCACTCACGGCGTCTTCCATGAGAAGCAAAAGAGCGTTCCGCATATATTGTTCGAACATCGGTCCGCCGGTGGTCTTCAGGTCGTAAAGCTTGTCAAAAATATTCAGAAGCTCGTTAACAATGAACGTTTTTTCCTCCGGCCGGCCAAAATCGTACTCCAACATGTTCAATCCTATCGGTTCAGCGATATCACCAGAATCGAAAACGATCACCTCTTCTTGGCGATTCTTGGGCACAAGCCCCAGAATATCATCGACTAGGTCCCCGTGAGGATCCACGACTGCCACTCCTCTTCCGTTCCGAATATCATCCACCGCCATATTAATCAATAGATTCGATTTCCCCGTGCCGGTCTGACCGACCACGTAAACGTGGCGCCGGCGGTCATCGTCCGAAATCCTTACGTCCATCGCTTCTCCGCGGAAAAAGCTCCGCCCCAGCAAAACTCCGCTCTTCGGAAGATTCGCGGGTGGTGGCGCTTCCCTGGATTTTACGTACTTGACGTTAGGAATCTCGGTGAAAGAGGTGGGAAGGTGAAAAATACTTGCCAGCTCCCCGCTGTTCAGGATCATTTTTCCTTTATTGCCGAAGGTTCTGAACGAAAAATCGTGGAAGAATTCCCGGTCGCCGCTTCTGACTTTAGTCGCCTTAAATTCATTGCGATTCGGAGCAGCCAGCTGGGAGAAACCGGCCGTCAAGCCGTCCAATATGGAATCAGCCTGCATTTGACTGGGGGCCGAAGTGACAATTCTCACATTCACCTCAAAAAACGGTTTGGCCAATTTCGAAGTTATGGTTTTCATGGCATCCTCGTCGATTCTCTCCGTTGCTTCTGGTTTTTTCGAACTCTTGCCGGAAATGACATCTGCCAAATCCGAGGTGGAAAATGAAGAACGATTTTTGAGCAGCTCTCCGATTTTCCATCCCTTCTTCAAGGCCTTAAGTACGCCCTGAGCTTCCTTATTAGCCGCCTTCTTGGCCGGATAGATGACAAGTTGGATCGCTCCCCCTTCACCTACTTCATTTATCTTCGTAAAACCTCCCAGAATCGGGAGAAAAGTATCTGCATCAACCTCATCGTAGGTCTTGACGGGAAGGACAAATCTTTCTTTTTGGGAAACGATCGCTCCCGCCGCCACGCCCGCATAGTTAAAGACATTGTAATCGTCCACCGCCTCGACGACGGAGTCGTTCCAGAGGGACTGAACCTGCTTCACGAACGCATCCGCGACCCGGCCCGGCACCGAGGCGTAAAAATGGATTTCCTTCCCGATATTCGGCACCGCGACCTCGAATGCTACCGGCACGCCGAAAAAGGCCACGGAATTGAAGAGCTGCTCAGAAAAGCCTATCTCGTTCTTGAAATTTCTGCCTTCTTCTTTCTTGCCTTGCGGTATGCGGATAACGAATAGTTTGGTCTCAAGCTGACGCATCAACGATCGCCTCCGAGCCGAACGCCAGAAAAAATAAAAACCGATGCCGCCGGCGAGAATGACGACTGTCAGGATTACGCTGAAAAATGGTGACATGTTAAAACTTCTAACTTATAACGCATAACTTGTAACTTTTTTCAACTTTTAATTGCGCCGCGCTTTTTTAACTCCGGCAATAATTTATCCACGAGCGCGTCATGAAAGGCATCTTCTATGAAGGGTGGATACTTCTTCGCCTCGAGAATCGCCTTGATCAAGTCATTGTTCATTGCCTTTTCGAGAAGGCGCTCGACAACGCTTTTTGCGTTATCGTCCGAACTGCCGGAAAGATAGGCCGGCAAAAAATTATCCCTTGGTTTCGTCTCCGAAACTACCGACGATGGCTCCTGAGCAGTCGGAACGTTTTCCTCTTGGGCAAGCGATTTTATTGATTGTTTAAGCGCTTCCCGCTCCGGCAATTGCCTGTTTTCCGGCAATTCTCGGAGCTTCGCCGCATCGTGGCCCAAGCGAACCAGATGTTTCTCGAGGTCTTCGCTGAAGTTCTTGACTTTCATCCCGTTAGAGACAGGATGCATTTATTAAGCGCATCCGTTTTTAATGCAATCCATTTTAACTTTTCGACTTTTCTCCAATTGTTGCTTTATCATATTTCAATTTGAACGTCTCTAACGGGATTCATTGTTTTAATTATAAACCAAAACCGGCATCACTGCTGGCTAAGATTTTGGATCTGGAACGACCCAAGCGTACTGGTTCCGGTTATATTGGTGGAGCTGGAATAGGAACTATTCGGAGTGGTGATCGGTCCCTCCTGGCCGGTGCCGCCGGACCAATCGGTCTGGCGAATGGAGAAATTTCCCCAGCGCGTGATATAGCGGGCCAAACTCACCTGGTCCGGACTCGCCCCTCCAGCCGTCCAAACCGTAACCGCCGTAGCCTTCTGGGTTAACGGGTCATCCACTGAACCGCCGGAACAAGGCGAACTGGAAGAGGCAATACTTCCGGAAGAATCATTCGTCCGGCAAACATTATCCACGTAGAAGTAACGGGTGAACGGTTGGGTGTTGTAGAGCTGGGCAACTTCACTCGCCGAAAGCACACGGTTGTAGATGCGGACGTCGTCAATTGAACCCTTCCAAAGGTATTGCCCCTTGCCTATATAAAGATGACTTGCGGTAGCTTTGATAGCTCCTGTTCCATTGGTCTTTGTATCCACCAACACCCCATTTCTATAAAGTTTCCCTGTTGTAAGCCCGTCATAGGTGACAGCGTAGTAATACCACACGCCAACCTGATCAACGCTTGGACTTTGTAGGATAAGGGTCGGAACAGTGTCCGAACCGGTCGTAATCTGAACATCCACCATGTCATCTGTATCATCACGCCACAGGACCCTTATACCATCAGAATAGCCGCCGTGTGATAAGGGGATGGGGAAAACGGCACTTCCATTTGCCGAGATATAATGCCACCAAGTATAAGTCCTCTGCGTGGTCTGAGGAAAATTTACCCCGACATCAACATAATTGGTTGAACCGTCAAAATTTAAACAGTTGGCTATCTTACAAGTGGACGTCGCGCGCGTCGGCCCACTCACAAGCGTGCCATTATATTTATTCCCCGTTGCGTCATATGCAACTGTTCCCGTGCTCTCATCGAGTTTCCACTCTCCTAAGAGTCCATTCGTCACGTCATTATCAATCATCCCCTCCTGCCCCTTCACCGCTATATAAGAAGTCCCACTCGCGTTCAGGAAATACTGGGTGCTGGAACTCTTGGAGAGTCCATAAATATTCTGCCAATTAGGATTAGCGAGGGTCTGAACGTTGCTCAAGAGCCCTTGGGTCAATTGGGAAGCGGTGGCCAGGTTCTGATTGGTGGAGGTGGAACGGAGCACGAAGGCGATGCCGATGCTCGCCGTTCCGATGAGAACCGCGCCGATAGTCAGACCCACGATGATCTCCATCAAGCTCTGGCCGCTTTGGTCTTTCAGGAACGATCTCACAAAACCTTTCTTCATTACCATCTATTATAAGACATTAATGATAAATCCGTAACAAAATCCCGCTAAAAAGCGGGAGGTGTGCGTCGGGTAGGATTCGAACCTACGTAGCCATAAAGGCGCTAGATTTACAGTCTAGTACAATTGACCGCTCTGTCACCGACGCAAATTTCTAGAAGTATTCTAGTGGATTACGGGAACTAGAGCAAATTAATTCCCCTGAGTCTTTTCTTCTGCCGGAGGCAACTTCGTCTCCTTCGGTGCTTCTTTCTTGAACCGATTGAGCTTCTTGCTGATGAAGTTATCCAATCTCAAGAGCCATACCCTGAACTGCCTAAGAATCTTTTCCAGAAAGGCCTTGAGGATCTCATCTAATTTCTCAATGTAGACCATCACTCGGCTTCTGTTCACCGGACCGTTATCCGGCTCATCACTTATTCTCGGGACCGCCTTCGCCATTAGATAAAGAATGGCAGCTAATGATAGAAAAAAGAGAGTTTGGATAATGAAACGAATCATGATTTTGAACTAGAGTTCGTAGCGACAGAATTTTTCCACCTTTATGTTCTCTCCCACCTTGGCAGTCACTCTTTTTACCACGTCCGCGATCGAGAGCGATTCATCCTTTATGAACGGCTGCTTCAGTAGTTCTTTAACGTCGGCCGGTTCCATGGCCGCGATCTGCATCGCGAGATTATGAGCCAGCTCCTTGAATGGCTCCGAACGAACCACGAAATCGGTTTCGGCGCGCACCTCCAAAAGCACGCCGACCCGTTCGTTGTGTATATACGAGTAAAGCAACCCGGCCCCGGTCTTCCGGTCCTTCTTGCTTTCCGCCTTCAAAATGCCGGCCTCGTGGATGAATTCCACCGCCTTTTCGAAATCGCCGCCGGCCTTCTCGAGCGCCCGCTTGCACTCCATAACGCCCGCGCCGGTCTCTTCTCTCAATTTGACCACGAGCTTGCTGTTCATATCTCGCGAACTAAACTTTTATCGCTTCTTTTATTCTAGCAAAAATCCAATCCACGCTTGATTTCGTATGGTCATTTGCGAAGATGGGATATCCTATCGGAGCCGGGTCATCATTCGTATCCATTATAGCGATGACCGGAATGTTCATTTTGCGGGCCTCGGCCACCGCCGTCTTGCTCTCCTCCGGGTCAACCGCGAAAACCGCATCCGGCAGGCGATTTAGGTTCTTTAAACTGTCGAAGGAACGCGACATCTTCGCGGATTCTTTCGCAAAATCCAGCTGCTCTTTTTTGGTATATTTGGCGAGTTCCCCCTTCTCGATCTTGCTCTTCAAATCCTGGTAATAATTCGAACGCTGATTCAGGACCTTGAAATTCGTGAGCGTTCCGCCGAGCCAGCGAAAAACGACGTAGGGCATCTTGAGTTCCTCCGCAAATGCTTTTACCGAATCCTTCGCCGCCGGCTTCGTTCCGACGAAAAGTACCAATCCGCCGGGAGCCAGTTTTTCTTTTAAGAACTGGCCGGCTTTCTCCAGGCTCGACAAAACCACCTCCGGGTCCAGAAGTTCTATTTCGTTCCTCCGTCCGCCGATATAGGGCTTCATCCGGGGATTGGTCTTGGTCTTGTTGTGCCCGTAAAAAAGGCCAACCTTGGCCATCTCCAAAACCAAATCGTTATCGATTGTTTCAGCTGCCATAATTAATGCTTTGCTATATTAAGCAAAAGCGGGGAAAAAGTCAAAACCTTGCCTCTCATTCCTCAAGCGCCGATGGTTCGCTCGCTCCGGCGGCGAGCGCCCATCTGCGCTCTCGGCCGCAAAACTTTCGCTTCGCGAAAGACCAAGCTTTTTCGGCCTCCGAGAGCCGCTTTCGGAACGGGAGGTAAGTTTTTGACGTGGAAAGAAATAGGAACGACGAAACTAAAGCTGTTTCCGCCATTCTTTAATTCTTCCGTGGTGGCCGGAAAGCAACACCCCAGGAACTCGGTATTTCTTACCTTTATAAACCAGAACTTCCGGTCGGGTATAGTGGGGATATTCCAGCCCATCATCTTCCGGGATGTCTTTTTCTTTCTTAAGCAGCAGGTTCCAGTGCGATTCCTCCTCCAAAGATTCCAGTTTTATGGCTCCAGGTACAAGACGTCCTACCGCCGAAGCAACAACCATTGCCGCCACGTCGCCATCGGTCAGGACATAATGACCTATCGATATTTCTTCGGCTTTAAGTATGTTCTTTACCCGCTCATCTATGCCTTCATATCGGCCGGAGATAAGAACAATATCGTCATATTTTTTTGACCAGTTATAGGCTATTTTCTGATTGAACTGCTTCCCTTTAGCGGAAAAAACGATAATTTTAGTTTTCTTTTTGAATTTCTCGCGTATGGAGTCAACCGCTCTAAGGATCGGCCCGCTCATTAAAACCATCCCCGCTCCGCCTCCGTAGGGTTTTTCATCCACTTTTTTATGCTTCCCCAACCCGAATTTCCGCAAATTCACCAAGTTGAATTTGATGAGTTTTTTCTTCTCCGCCCGGCCCAAAATGGAAGAGTGTAGATATTCTTCAATTGCCTCCGGGAAAAGCGTGATAATGTGGAATGTCATTTTAGAAACTCCCCTCTCCGAATTCTACCTTTTCGGCATTCCCTTCCAAATCCTTAAAATAAATCTTCCCTTTTATCTTTTCTCCCAGAATCGCCCGCGGGAGCCAGAGTTTATCTTCCGGCCACATCTCGCCGTAAGGAATAGCGCCGATGTCGAACCACTGGGGCCTCATCTCCTCGGTCTCCTTCGGCTCGCCCTCCCATTCATTCACGAAAAATGTATGAACGCACTGATCCCACTCCGGCTTTTTAACGAAGAGAAAGTCTATCTCCGAGATCTTCTTCAAGGCGTCTTTCCGAACCTTAAGTCCGCTTTCTTCATGCAATTCCCGAATAGCCGCATCCTCAAGGGACTCACCCTCATTCAGTTTTCCGCCGTAGCCGTTCCACCGATTTGCCCCAAATCCCCGCTTCTTCATCGCAAGCAGTACCTGGTTCCCCTTGAATAAAAAGCAAAGCGTTACGTTTCTCATTTACCCAATTATACCCGGTACTACAATGAAGTTGTAGTACCGGGTTATACCACCAAAAACAAAAATCCCCCGATGAATCGAGGGATACCAGACATTTACTGGCGTCACTTCAAATGCTATGGCCTAACACGTCCATTCTTCCCGAATATTATTGCTATTTCCCGTTCCGCGCTCTTCACCGAGTCGGAACCATGGACGGCATTCCGTTCAATGTGGATCGGGTCCCCAAACTTTCGGCGAATCGTTCCTTCCGCCGCTTCAGCCGGGTTTGTCGCCCCGTTAAGCTCTCGGACGCGTCGGACAGCATTTTCTCCGGAGAGAACTAAACTCACCGTCTCCCCCGAAACCGCGTGCTCAATCAACTTATCGAAGTAGGGTTCTCCCCTATAAAGCCGCCCCTCGTGTTCTTCGTAGAATCTCCGCGCAGTTTCCTTGTCAAACCGAAAAATCTTTACTCTCTGCGCCATAAGTCCACCCCTGTAAAGGTAGATTTGTGTTATCGGTGAATACAGACCCCTTTTTACGGCATCCGGTTTGATCAGAACCAGGGTTTCTTCTTTCATCTGAATCCCTTTCCGCTAATGAAATTTGAAATGCCTAATCTTTTCTTAAGATATCATATCTTATACCTATTGTCAATGTTAAATTTAGCAACAGAGCAAAAAGAAAACCCCGCCAGTCCGTGGACTGGCGGGGTTTCTCTCTAAAAATTCCTTAGAAACTGCTGCTCGGTTGCGCTTCTCTCGGACGATGAGTGGAACCTTCCGGCTCCTCTATCTTCAAGTTGACGCGAGCGTTGCTCTTGATGCCCACAATCCTCAATAAGCTCCGGATGGCCTTCGCAGTCGCGCCCTGACGGCCGACCACCTGACCCATATCCTGAGCATTGACTTTGAGGGACAATAACACGCCCATCTCATCAACCCGCCGATCGATCACAACATCATCCGGATGGTCGACAATCGACTTCACCAGAAATTCGAGAAAATCCTTGTCGGAAACTTCTTTCATTGATGTTTTACGATCTTTTCTGAAAATCTTTGAATTGCGACCTTTACTTTCTTATGGTTTGTATACTAGCAGATAATACCAAAAATGTCAACTGCACTGCCGGCCTGCCCGCCGAAGCTTTAGGCGGAGGCGGGAGCGGCCGCTGTCGGTTTGGCCTCTTCAACTACCTTCTTGGACTTCTTATGGACCGCTATTTTCTTCGCGGATATAATCCCCGCTTTTACGAAGAGATTATGGATGGAATCCGTCGGCTGGGCGCCCACCTTAAGCCAATGCTCCGCGCGCTTCTTCTCCAATTCGAACTTATCCGTGTGCGGATTAAGCCACCCCAAATCATCCAAATAACGGCCATTGAGCTTGGTTCTCTTCTCCGTGACCACTATCCGGAAAGACGCCTGGTGCTTTTTCCCGATCCTCTTGAATTTAATGGCTAACATCGATGTTTTAACTACAAAGACAAAGGTACAAAA
>Ga0187878_1001512_pt1 | contig 22483 bp, 19 predicted proteins | sample June2016WEW_17_1_FD_132979 | JGI IMG/M metagenome (GOLD analysis project Ga0187878, IMG submission 132979) | Peatland microbial communities from SPRUCE experiment site at the Marcell Experimental Forest, Minnesota, USA - June2016WEW_17_150 | ecosystem: Environmental > Terrestrial > Soil >...
TCAAAGAAGAGCTCGGCCTGGATCACTATGAGGGTCGCAACTGGCAAGGCTGGCATCATCACGTAACGATGGTCATGCTCGCGCACGCCTTCCTCACGCTGGAAACCTTGCGCAGCAAAAAAAAGCTTCTGGGTGGACTCTGCCGAGGACGCGACGTGAGATTCAGTATCTGCTGTTCACATGGACCGGCGTCTGCGCCTACTGCGGCGCCGAAGCCAAGAGTTCGCGCAGTCCATAAATACGTGACGTCGTAATACTAGCCTGGCTTGCGCCGCAGAGCGCGCCCGCCGAACAGCAGGAGCCCGCCGACGAGCAGGAGAAAGCTGCCGGGTTCCGGAACCGTGCCGGGGTTGCCGGAAGCTCCAAGCTCGAGAGTCAGGCTGTGATCGCCCCACAGCACCTCCCAGGAGTAGCCGGCGCCGAGATTCGGGAAGAACATGTGGGCGAAGCTTCCGTCCCGTGTGCCGGTCCAGTTGAGGATGTCGAACTGGTCGCCCACGTGAGGTTGGTAGCTGGTTCCATAGAGCAGGACGTCGAGGTCTCCGTATGAGAAAGCGGCGGCACAGGGAGGCCACTGGCGATGACCCACACCGGTCTGGGCGAGAGAAAACAGGCCATTGAGTGCCTGCGCCAGGCTGCCGAGGCGCACGATACCGATGTGACCTTCATCGGGGTAAGTCCGATCTTCGATCCGCTTCGGGGGAGAGCCAGAATTCCGGGCGCTTTGCGCGGGGCTCGGTTTGCCGTAACTAGCGGCCCATCGGGAATCGACCCAACCGCGGCCGAAAGAGCCGGGCGACGCCGATCAGGAGGGCTCCCAGGGCGAGGGCAAACGTGGAAGGCTCGGGGGTCGGCGGCTCGGGTCCGTCGTCATGGTAGTACCCCGGCCCGATGAGCATCTGAGCCTGTGTCGTGCTCCCCTGGATGAAGTTCTCGTAAACAAAGGCGAGGTCGGATTGCTTGCCGAGGCTTTGGTCTTCATAGTACTTGGCCCAGTCGCGTACGTTTTGGGGGGTGGCTGCGGCGAACTGCACGCTTCCTGTCGTGAATCCATCTCCGCTATCGTGAACGATATCCCAGATCGCGAGCTGGAGTCCTGCACCCTGCTCAGGTGTCGTCACTTCCGCCAGAGCCGGACTTGGCAGCGGAACCGGAGGAACGGCGTTGTCGACGAGCCAGGCGACCCTCAGGAGATCCTTCTCCGGAACCTCATCGGGGCGCAAGAGCACGGTGTCATAAACCTGCTTCAGGTATATGTCGGTAAACAGGTCGACACAAACGGAGTCCCGATCGTACTCGGTCCCCTCAGTGAAGACTGAGATAAGGATGATACCGGCAAAGTACGCGTCCGTGTCCACGCCGTTCTCCTTGATCCAGATACTCTCCCCGCGGCTCGTGTCCACATCCGTGACCTTGATGGTGGTGGCGGAGGCAATCCCGGCGAGGAGTAACAAGGCGGTCAGCGCTGTGAGGACGGAGGCGCCGGAGCGGGGCACAACTACAGATCCCACGCAGGCATTGGGCTGGAACATATTCCCTCCACCTATCAGCCTAACGCTGAGAGGGTGGATACGCAAGAAGAATTGTTGGGGTGGTGGCTAGTGTGAAGCCCAGTACAACACCAGGCCGGCGAGGTAGTACTGGCTTGACTTCGGAGGAGGCGGCGGCGACTAGAGCGCATGCGGACACGGGGCAAGCTGAGGCTTGCCCCACCCTGGTGAGGATGACCAGACTGACTAACGCCTTCTCCAAGAAGATCGAAAATCATGTGGCCGCTATCGCCCTTCACTAAATTCACTACAGCATTTGCCGCATTCATCAGACACTTCGCATCACTCCCGCGATGGCTGCTGGCTTGATTGACCGGGTATAGCCGCTTCGGGATCTGATTGGCCTCCTTGGGTAGAAGGAGTACGATTAACCCACAAGCCTCTGTATTTAAATGCTAAGTCATTGAGCTGTGCTAGGCTATTCCTGAAATCTTTGTCATTACCTTCGGTATGCCCCAAGATCAACTTGGATGCTTCGACAGCTTTGATTACCGTGGTTTCACCACATCCATCGATGGTCCTCTTCACGTAATGTAGAACGTGGGATGCCACCGCTATGGCATAGGCTTCTGACATCTGTGGATTATATAGAAAACCAGCCATAGGGCGAGCCACGACCGCTCCGCAGCCCGTACAATCGAAGGTGCCTGTCTCGCGCATTACGGTGTCATACGTTGTGAACAGGGGTGCTGCTGTATCGCCATTCAGCTTAACGCCAAACAAAAAGTTGCAGCTAAACTCATTGAGGGAATCCTCATAAAGTGGATGCCAGAAAACGTGACGACGGTAGTACTCTTTAAGCAATTCCGCAAGTTTATTGATTGCGGTTGTGGAACCGGACCTCGAACTCTGCCGCAGAACAGTCTGGCATGCCCCCGCAGCAAAATCTACATTGTCGGCGAACGCCACCATAATCTTCCCGTACTCGGGGTCTGCGATCCCAATTTTCATTCCGTCAACTTTTGTCGGGACGACGGTGAATTGGCTATCCGCGCACAGCAACACTCCTGCGTCACAGACGAACCCGGCAGCAATGGTCATCGTCGCTTTTCTGCTCAGTCCAGGATGGCGCCTATGCTTGAGCGGGGGCTGATGCGGTCTGTTCGGGGGCAGCGGGCGGCGGGGAGGGGTCAGCGCGAGCCACCCCCGCAGACCTCAGGGAAGCGGCGCAAGGGGCCAGTTTTTGGAACTGACCCAGTACCTGAGGATGCGGTCAGCGCACCCGATGTTCAGACCGTCTGGTGCTCGCGACGGTACCGATCCATGATCTCCTGCATCTGGTCCTTCAATCGGAGCTTCAGCTTCTTGATCCGAGTTTCCTCGAGCTGTTCTTCCGGGCTGAGATACGGCCTGGAGGAGAGAGCTTCCAATTGCTTCTTGTATTCACAGTGCTGCTTGGCCAGAAGGCGAAATCCTTCGTCGGTCTCCATCAGATGCGCTTTGAGCTCTTCCGGGGTCAATGGCATAGGCGTAGCACTCCTTGCGGTGAGGTTGCCAGTCCGAGTGGCTTGCACGGGGCCGTAAGCTCGGCAGGTGACTTCCAGGAGATTCATTACAGCCAGGTTCAGAGCCGGGACCCTGCGATACCCGGCTGCCAATTGTGACATTAGCACGAATGGCGCCTCATGACAACCGCGGTTTCGCCCGTATCCTGGTAGTAGTCAGACCTGCGGGCGATCTCCTGAAAGTCGAGATTTCTGTAAAGGCTAATGGCCGGTGAGTTGGATTCGCGGACCTCCAGGAACCAGGTTCCGGGCCAGCGGCCAAGCACGTGCAGCATCAGGCGCTTGGCGATGCCGCGGCGCCGCATCGGAGGGTCGACCACCAGGCTCAGGACCTCGGATTCGTCGTGGACCGGGGCGCGGCAGACCACGAATCCGACCACGTGGCCGCCGAGCTCCGCGACCAGGCAGTCGTAGGCCAGGTAGGTGCGCGGCTCCCAAAGAACCGCTTCCGGGGAGGATTTCTGGATGCGGTCCAGGTCGACAACGTCGTGCTCACAGGCCGGCCGGATCACGAGCGGCGAGGGAGCGATCTCGGCGAGGAGGGAGCGCTGGAGCTGGCCCAGCCGCTTCCAGTCGAAGCGCTCCTCGGCCAGGCGGCGGGCCTGGCGGGCCATGCGGAGCCGGAGGGCGGGGTCGGCGAGCAGAGTGGCGATGCCCTCGGCGAAGGCGGCCGCGGTTTCAGCCACCCAGACGCTGACGCCGTGTTCCAGCCCGAGGCCCGCGCAACCCGAGAGAGTCGAGACGACTGGGCGCTCCATGGCCATGGCCTCGAGCACCTTGAGGTTGGTCCCCGCCGAAACCAGGGTGGGAACGATGACCAGGTTGGCCTCGGCGTAAAGCGGGCGCAGATCGCGGACAAAACCGAGCAGGCGAATGCGGTCGTCGGCGGGCGGCTGGAGGGATTGGTCCGCGGCGCGCCAGAAGAGCAAGGGATCAGGGCCGGCCACGGCGGTCAGGGTCATCTCGGGGAAGCGGTCGCGCAAGAGCGGCCAGACCTGGGCGGTGAAGAAGCGGTAAGCGACGACGTTGGGGAAGTGGCGGAAGCTTCCGACGAACAGCAGCCGCTGGCCGGCAGGCTCGGGCTGGGGCCCAAACCGCTCCAGGTCCACGCCGTTGCCAATGACGCGCAGGTGAGGGATTCCAAGCAGGCCGGCGTCTTTCTCCGACATGGCGACGACATGCCGGAAGCGGCGTAGGGCGCGGGTCTCAAAGCGGCGCCAGCGCCACCAGTTCCACCAGGCGGAGAGGGAGCGCCGGCGGTCGAGAACCTGGCGGTGGAGATCGAAAGTGACGTCGTGCTCCACCAGGATGTCGCCGCCGTAGGCAGCAAGCTGGGTGTATTCCACCTGGCGCACGGCGATCTCGAACTCGCCGCAAAAGCCCTCCCAGAGGGTGCGCATCACGCGCGAGCGGTATTCGCAGACTTCCGGGGGCGCCAAAGTGGACCAGCGGGGCTCGCGGTAGCGCGGTTTGGGAACCAGGATCACTTTGGAGCAGAACTCAAGGACCGGCTGGCATTCCTCGGCCTCGCCACCTTCGGTGAAAGCGAACAGGACGACGTCGAAGTCACGGGCGATTTCGCGGAGCAGGTGGAAGATGCGGACCGCGCCGCCGTGGGAGAGCGGGTAGGGGAAGTAGGGCGACAGCACGGCCACCCGCTGGCGTTCCGGCGAGAAGGGACGGCCTTGGAGCAGCCGCTGGCCGCCGGGCTCCGTCGAACGGTCGCGTTTCCATGGGCAGAGCCAGCGCGGACGGAGGAAGATGCGATCGAGCGGCAGGCCGCGCAGGAACAGCCAGGAGGCGATGGCGGTGCAGAGTTTGAGATGGTGGCGCTCAAGCCGCGAGTTGTAGGCGAGGATCTTCGAGGGCGCGAGGAGGAAGGCGGCGAGGCGGAGCGCGCGGAAGCGGGAGTCGGGGGTGAGGAGCACGGGCGCGAGACCGATGCGCAATCCTCGGAACCTCCGCCGCAAGCGGCGGTAGAGCTGCCACGGGGAGCCAGGCTCCAGGGCGACGGAGAGATGCCGACGATCCGGCACCAGCCGGTGAACCTCCTCGAGCATTGCGGCAGCCAGGGGCTGCTCGCCGGAGAGGAAGCTGACCACCACCGCCACGGGATCCTTCCCGAGCAACCGGAACAGGATCTGTTTAAGGTAAGCCTTCAGGTTCACGAGCCACCAGGTACAGAACTCCCCAGCCTAGCAGAGGAAGGATCGGCACAACCAGGGACACCGCGCCCAGCATGGGGTGGGCTGTACTTGCGGACGAAGGGAAGGATGGTCACGGCGGGAGGGAGTGTTTTAATGCGTGTGTTTTCAAAGCGATGGGGGACGGGGCGGAGGGAGACGGGAGACGGGCGGAGGTAGTTTGGGTTGAGGAAACTGGCGCATGGGTGTCTCCCGAAAGGGCCAAAAAGCGGAGGCAGCGGGGACGGAGAAGACAGTCAAGAAGCGGAGGAGGACGAAAGCGAAGCTGGTCAGCAACGTGATCAAGAAGATCGAAGAGAAGCTGGATGCGGATGAACTGAAGCCAACGGTGGGGGACCTGTTTCGGCTGCTGCAACTGGAGAAGGAAATGGAACAGGAGCAGCCGAAGGAGATCAAGGTTTCATGGGTAGAACCGGACGAGAAGGAACATGCACCCGAGAAATAGAGTACAACCCGCTTCCTTCTCAGGCCCGATTCCACGGCTCAGCGGCGAGGTTCAAGGGGTTCTCCGGGCCGATCGGAACGGGGAAAAGCCAGGCGCTGTGCCAGGAAGCCATCAAGCTGAGCTACCAAAACGTGGGAAGAGTGGGGATGCTTGGCGCACCGACTTACCCGATGTTACGCGACGCCACGCAAAGCACCTTGTTTGAGATTCTCGAAAAGAACCGGATTCCTTACGAGTACGCCAAGGCCGAGAATACTCTGGTCATGCGAGACACGCGGTCGAAGATTCTGTTCCGGCCGGTGGACGAGTTCGAGAGACTGAGGGGAACGAACCTGGCGTGGTTCGGGTTGGACGAGCTGACGTACTGCCAGGAACAGGCCTGGGTGGTGCTGGAAGGGCGGTTGAGAGACCCGCGGGCGCGGCGATTGTGCGGGTTTGGGGTGTGGACGCCCAAGGGGTACGACTGGGTGTACCGCCGGTTTCTGACGGACCCGGTGGAGGGCTACGAGGCGATCGTGGCCGCGCCCTTCGAGAACCGGTATCTGCTGGATCGGGTTCCGGATTTCTACGAGCGGCTCAGGCGCAGCTACGACGAGAAGTTCTATGAGCAGGAGGTGCTGGGGAAATACCTCAGCATCCACGGGGGGCTGGTGTACCACGCATTCCGGCGGTGGGAGCACGTGGGGGAGGTGGGGGTGGACCCGGGACTGCCGCTGCTGTGGGCGCTGGACTTCAACGTGGACCCGATGAGCTCGGTGGTGGCGCAGATCGCCGGCGGGGCGGTGACGGTTCTGGACGAGATCGTGATCAGCCGGGCGAGCACGGAACAGGCCTGCGAGGAATTCCATGCGCGGTTCCCGCGGCACGATGCGGGGCTGTGCATTTACGGGGACGCGTCAGGGAGCCGGATGCAGACCACGGGGACCACGGATTACCAGGTGATCCGGGAGTACTTCCATCGCGAGGGGTACCTAAACGTGAGTTACAAGGTGCCACGGGCCAACCCGCCGGTGCGGGAGCGCACGGCGCTGGTGAATGCCAAGCTGAAATCGGCGTCCGGGGAAATCCAGTTGCGGGTCAGTCGGAAGTGCAAAGAGCTGATCAAGGACCTGGAGGAAGTGACTTACAAACCCGACAGCAGCGTGATCGACAAGGACAAGGATTCGCGACGAACGCATCTGTCGGACGCCCTGGGGTACTTGGTCTGGCAGGAATGCCGGCCGCAGGCACCGGTGGGGGAGCAGGGCCGGCGACTCATCTGACGAAGACGGCTGGGCGGCGGCCGCGGCCCGGCAATGGTCTTCGAGGCGCGATCGCCGGGGAGCGGCCGCCCAGGCTGGGCGGGGGGCGAAGAAGGACGTATGGTGAACATCGATCGAGAGCATCCGGAATACAAGCTGCGCCAGGGGATGTGGGGGATGTACCGGAACCTGTACGCGGGCGGGGAGCAACTGAAGGTGAACGCGGCGGAGTACCTGCTGCGGAGACAGAAAGAACCCGCGGACGTGTACGGCGAGCGGTTGAACCGGGTGTTCTATGAGAACTACATCGGCTCGATCATCGACTGGTACGCGGCGACGCTGTTCCGGCGGGAGCCGATCCTGAGCTTCAGCGGGGAGAATGAAGCGGGCAAGGCGTTCTTCTGCGGGTTCACGGAGGACTGCGACCGGAAGCAGACGGGCCTGAGCGACTTCTTCCGGCGGCAATTGACGGAAGCACTGGTGGGTGGGGCGAGTTACGTGCTGGTGGACTTCCCGCGGGTGGGGCAGCCGGCGGCGAACCGCGCGGAAGAGGAAGCGCTGGGGGCGTCGCGGGCGTACCTGGTGGACTACCGCGCGGAGGACCTCATCAACTGGAATTACGACGAGGAGGGGAACTACGACTGGGTAGTGCTGAGGACATCGCGGCCGGTACAGGGGACGCTGAGCGAGGCTCGGGAGGCCAGCGAGACGCGGTGGCTGTACTACGACAAGGAGCAGTTCCGGATCTACCGCGCGACCCAGGAGCAAGGGAAGAAGCCGCAGATCGAGCAGGTGGACGAGGGACGGCACGGCCTGGCGGGCCAGCGCAGGGTGCCGCTGTTTCCGTTCAAGGTGAGCGAAGGTCTGTGGCTGATGAACAAAGCGGCGCTGCTGCAACTGGAGCACTTCAACAAGTCGAACGCGCTGGGCTGGTCGCTGACGATGGGGCTGTTCGCGATGCCGGTGGTGTACTCGGAGCGGGAGTGGAAGCAGATCATCGGGGATTCGTACTACATCCAGCTCGGTCCGAACGACAAGTTCGGGTGGACGGAGCCGGAAGGGCACGTATACCAGGTGGCGCTGGAGAACCTGACCCGGCTGAAGGACGAAATCTACCGGGTCTGCTACCTGATGCCGCAAGCGATCGACTCGACGACGCCGCAATCGGGATTGAGCAAGCAGCGGGACTTCACCATCACCAACGAGGTGCTGCGGGGGTACGGGGACGCGGTGAAGGACACCATCAAGCGGGTGTTGCGGGCGATCGAGGCGGCACGGCAGGACGGGCTGATCATCGACGTGTCGGGGCTGGACGAGTTCGACGTGGGGGAGTTCTCGAGCGAGCTCGCGGATGCGGGCAAGCTGCTGGCGCTGGGGATCAATTCCGCCACGCTGCGAAAGGAAGTGTTCAAGAAGCTTGCCTCCAAGTACCTGTGCGACGCGCGACAGGAACTCAAGGATCAGATTGCCAAAGAGATCGACGAGGGGCAGTAAGAGGGTGGAGGACGGGACATGGACGAAGAGAAAGAGACAGTGGAAGCCAAGGACGGCAATGTCCGGGCGATCGTGCGGGAAACGATCGAGGAGTTCGTGAAGAAGGAGCAGTCGAAGACGGAGCCGGCATACAAAGTCGAGCTGGTCGAGGAGCGGAAGCGAAGAGAGCAACTGGAGCGGAGGCTCAACGAACTGGTCGAGGAGAACAAGCGGAGCCGTCAACAGGCCGAGGAGGCCGAGCGGGCGGCGACGGTGCGGGCGGAGTTGCAGCGCATGGGAGTGGCGAAGGTGGACGTGGCGTTCAAGGCGATCAAGGACGACATCTACCGTGCCGAGGACGGCCGGCTGCTGGCGAGGGGCGAGGGAGGCGAGGTAAGCCTAAAGGAGTACGTCTCGCACTTTCTGAACGAGAACCCGGAATTCCTGCCGGCGCGCATCGCAGGGGGCTCGGGAGCGGTATCGGCGCACAAGCCGCCGGCAGCGAGCGGCGGGGCAGTCGACCTGGACAAGATCCGGCCGGGGATGAGCGCGGAGGAATCCGAGCGGATCCGGCAGGAGATCGTGAGAATTGCGTCGCAGACGCTGCGGGGAGCTTGAAGAGGAGAAGTACGAAGTAAGAAGGACGAAGTAAGAAGGACGAAGTAAGAAGGACGAAGTAAGAAGGACGAAGTAAGAAGGACGAAGTAAGAAGGACGAAGTAAGAAGTGAGAGATCAGAGTGAGAGGAGAGATGAATGCCAGCGATAACTTCAACTAACGTGGCTAACGCGATTGTCAAACTCGTAGCGGTGGATGCGCTGCCGGCTCTGATGGGGAACCTGGTGATGGGGAACCTGGTCAATCGCGATTTCGAGCCAATTCTGGCCCAGGCGGGGGATACGGTGAACGTGCCGATTCCGCCGACCCTGGTGGCCAACAACATAGCGGAAGGCGGCACGGTGCAAACGCAGAACCCGAACCTGGGGAACGCGCAGATCGTGCTGAACACACACGCGGAAGCGACCTTTCAGGTGCCGGACGTCACGAAGGTGCTGGCGGTGCCGGACCTTTTGAAGCTGTACATGCAGCCGGCGATGGTGGCGCTCGCGGAGAGGATCGAGACGGACCTGCTGAACCTGTACGCGAGCTTCACGTCGAACACACCGGTGGGGACGGCGGGCACGGCGCTCACCGAGGCCGTGGTGGATGCGGCCGAGACGGCGCTGTTCCAGGCCAAGGTGCCGGGCAGCGAGCCGAAGTACCTGGTGGTGGACGCGGCCAGCTACTCGGCGCTGCGACAGATCGTGCGATTCAGCGAGTACGACAAAGCCGGGGACGCGGGGATGCGGGCGCTGGTGGACGGGACCGTGGGGAAGATCAAGGACTTCTTCGTGCTGCGGTCGCAGTTCGTGGCCAAGACGGGGAGCTCGCCGGTGACGACGCACAACCTGGCGTTCACGCGGAGCGCGCTGGGACTGGTGGTGCGGCGGTTGCCACAGCCGCTGCCGGGGACGGGCGCCATCGCGGAGTACGCCGAGTTGGGCAACTTCGGGATGCGCGTGATCCTGAGCTATCAGCCGAACACGCTGGCGCAGCAGTTCACGGTGGACGTGCTGTACGGTGTGGGCGTGCTGCGGAACGGGTTCGCGGTGCAGGTGAACAGCTAGCAGAAGCCATCGGCCAGCGGCCAACAGCCCACAATCCATTGCCGCTGGGGGACAAGGTGAGGGCTGGCGGCACGGTGGCCGAGGGTAGCAGAACGGTTGGGAGCCTCGGTGGGAAGCTGGGGCTCTCGGACCTTCCGCGGACCGCGAGGTGGCGCCCGGAGTTAACGGCGCGCGGAGGATCGACCGGGTGGAGAGGGAATATGGACCTGAAAGTCTACTACCAGAAGGTGCGGCAGATTGAAGCGGCCCTTGGCGAAGCGCACGTGGTGGTGTTGAGCCAGGAAACGCCGGACGGCGGGCGCGCCGGAGTGCGGACGGAAGTGCCGCGCCTCGTGGCAGCGAAGCTGATCGTGGAGGGACGAGCGCGGCTGGCCACGGCGGAGGAGGCCAGCGAACACCGCGAACAGGCGGCCGAGGCCAAGCGGGCGGCCGAGCAGGCGGCAACGGCGAACCGGATGCAGATCACGGTGATCTCGGAAGCGGATCTGCGGGCGTTGAAGGGGGCGTCGCGCTCGAAGGTTTAGTGGAGCGCGGGGCGGGAGCCAGGGGCGAGGCGGTGGGTCTATGGCGATATTCACTGATGGAACGATTTCGATCATCGAGGACTTGATCGGGTACGAATCGGCGATCCTGGAAGCGGCCACGACGGAACAGATCGATCTGACGGTCAAGCTGGGCCTGGCGCAAGAGGAGTTGGGGATCGAGCTGGAAGCGTACCTATCGTGGCGCGACAGCACGCTGGGATTGGGAAACATCGTGGTGACGGAGCCGCTGCACAAGTGGCATACGTTCCGCACGCTGGCCCTGGTTTACCGGGACGCGTACCACCGACAGTTGAACGACCGCTACCTGGCGAAGTGGAAAGAATACCAGAAACTGGCGCAGTGGGCGTGGGACGCACTGCTGGAGATCGGGCTGGGAATCGTCATCGACCCGATCCCCCGGGCGGCGATGCCGCAACTGAGCTACGTGCCGGTGGCGGTGAGCGCGGCAACGTACTTTGTGCGCGTGGCGTGGCGAAATATCGATGCCGAGGAGGGCAGCCCGAGCGAGATGGCGATCCTGAGCGTGCCGGAGGGGAACGGACTGGTGGTGACGCCGGTGAGCGCGCCGGCGCAAGCACGCTCGTGGAACGTGTACGCCGGGCTGTCGGTGACGGACCAGACGCTACAGAACGAGGCGCCGCTGGCAGTCGAGGAAGCCTGGACCGAGCCGGTCTCGGGGCTACGGCAAGGCACGCCGGCGGGGACGGGACAGGCGCCGGACTACTTCCTGCGTCCGGGTCCCAAGGTGCTGTGGGGATAAAAGAATGGCGGCACTAGGAAGCGCGGCAACGAACAAGGTGTTGAGCATCATGACGGCGGCAACCGGACTGCCGTACCGGGTGGCGGCGCTGGCGGCACGGGAGAGCGTGGAACTGGCGGCCATCGACTCGAGGCAGGTGATCGGGCAGCAGGTGGCGTATGAAACCGCGGAACGAACCGCGGGGGTGATGTACCCGGCGGTGTACGTGTACTGCGAAGGGTTGACCAACCTGCTGACGGAGAAGTTCCGGACGTTCTCCGGGAAAGCGCACATGGCCGTGGAGGTGAGGGTCACGCACGACCGGCTGGAGCAAGTATCGAAGAACCTACAGTATTACGCGGGCGCGGCGACGGAGGTGCTTGACGCGCAGCGAGGCGATTGGGGATCGGGGATGTTCTATACCGGCGGGTACAAGGTGGAGTTCGGGCCGATCAAGCACGGGGGCAAGAACTTCCTACAGGCGGCCAAGGTCCAGTTCGAGGTGGACGTGAGCTACTGAGGGAGCCGGGAGCTAACGGCGGGGACCGCTCCCTCACGGTCGCGGCTCGGCTACGTTACCGAGCCGCGCGCGTGAGCAAGCGGGTGGCGCAGGAAGGCTACAGGAAAGGGGCGGAGTTACTGATATGCCGTGTGGATACATATCATCGAATGACAACCGGTTGTACGTGGCGCTGGAGCTGAGTTACGGGCAAGTGGCGGCCATCGAAAGCCGGAACCGGTTTCCGGCGGTGAAGCTGGCGACGAGCCAGCGGCTGGAGCGTCCGAAACGAAAGGACAAGACCGGGACGCGGACGTTTCCGGGGCCGCCGGCGGGGCTGAGGAAGCGGACCACGTTCGACGTGCGAACGTACATGACGGGCTGGACGCGGCAGGACGCGGAACCGGGCTACGGGCCGCTGTTCCAGGCGAGCCTGGGGGGCGCGGCGGTGCTCTTTAACGGGGGCACGGCGGGGAACAACCAGAACTTGAAGCTGCTGACGTTCTCGAGCGCGCACGGGCTCGCGGCGGGCCAGGCGGTGAGTTGCGGAGGGGAGCTGCGGTTCGTTAACTCGATCGTGGACCCGCTGACAGTCGAGCTGAACGCGCCACTTACGTCGCTGCCGGGGACGGGAGCGGCAATCGGGCCGACGGTGACGTATGGGCCGGCCACGGCGCTGGATACGGTGAGCATCTTCGACTACTGGAGTCCGAGCGGGGCGGCGCAGCGGATCCTGAGCGGCGCGGCAGTGGACAAGATGCGGATTCTGGTGAACGGGGACTATCACGAGTTCCAGTTCAGCGGCGGGGCGCGGGACCTGGTCGACAGCACGAGCTTCCAGGAGGGCGAGGGCGAGCTGACGAGCTTCCCGGCGGAGCCGGCGCTGGAGCAGTTCGATTACTCGATCATCCCCGGGCATCTGGGTCAGGCGTGGCTGGGGAACACGCCGGACCGGTTCTACACCATCACGGCCGCCGAGCTGCTTCTGGAGAACGACATCGAACTGCGGGCCCTGGAGTTCGGAAGCGACGCGCCGCGGTGCATCTCGGCCGGACTGAGGACGGTGACGGTGGACTTCGATCTGTTCCAGCAGAACGATGCAGCGACCAAGGCGCTGTACCAGGCGGCGCGGCAGCTCTCGCCGATCGGGGTGATGGTGCAGTTCGGGCAGCAGTCGGGGCAACTGTTCGGGGCGTACTTGAAGAGCGTGGTTCCGGAGGTGCCGGAATTCGACGACAGCGAGAACCGATTGCAGTGGAAGTTCACGGGTTGCCAGGCGCAGGGTACCGGTAACGACGAGATTTACGTGGCCTTCGGATAAGGGGTAGGCGAAAGCGCCTGCGCCGCATGGGTGAGGCGATGCAATACGAGAGCGAGAAGACCATCGAGTCCGGGAGGGCTCCGGGGGTCAAGTTCACGATCGTGCGGATGTCGCTGGGGCGGCGGATCGAGCTGACGCGGCGGGTGTGGGAACTGGCGCGGAAGGTGGAATGCCTGGAAGCGGGAGACGATCCGCGGGAGAAGCTGGAGGGGGCGCTGCTGGCGTGCGAGATCGACCGGCTGTACCTGGGCTGGGGACTGGTGCGGGTGGAAGGGCTGACGCTGGACGGGCAGCCGGCGACGCCGGAGAAGCTGATCGCGGCGGGGCCGGAGGAGCTGTGCCGGGAGGTCCTGGCGGCAATCCGCGCGGAGTGCGGACTGACGGAAGAAGAAAGAAAAAACTGATCGTCGCCTTCCACTTCTTTGGGTACTCGAATCCAGCCGCGTGGAGGTGCGACGAATGCCGGCGAAATGGGCTGGAGCCGAAGCGGCGATGCGGATGGCTGCGGCGGGGGCGGGAGAGCGCGCCCAGGGTGGTCTGGGCGCGGAGGACGGTTTCGACGAGCGAATGCCCGAGGTCGTTCATTACCGCAAGAAGCGTGGGATGGCTGGAGGAATTCCACGCCTGGAGGCGGCTTGGGTACCCGGAAGCGCAGAGCCTGACGGCGCGGCAGGCGGAGGCGATGCTGCTGCTGGAGCGCGAGCTATCCGAAGAGGTGAGGCGTGGCCACGACTAACAAACGATCGACCAGCGTGTTGACCATTACGGGCACGGGCAGCAGCGTGAGCGAGGTGCTGGCCGGGCTGGTAAGCGACTTGACGGCCAGTTTGCAGGGGAACACGCAACTGGCGGCGCAATTCGCGCAACTGGCCACGGTGACCCAGACGCAGACGGACGCCGTGAACCAGAACACGCAGGCGGTGCAGCAGAACACGGCGGCTCAGAGCAGCTCGGACAGCGGATCGACGGTGAAGAGCGCCGGCAGCACGCTGGGGAAGACCCTGGGCAGCGGTCTGGTGCTCTCGCCGTGGCTGACCGCGCTGGTGAGTTATTTCACGGGCGGAGGAGGAAGCACCCCGACGCCGCCAGCCCTGGTGAGCTACACACCGCCGCCGTCAATCAGCTTCGAAGGCAGCATCACCAGCAGCGGAGCGGCGACGGCGCAGCCTGGGGCGACGTATTCGCCGGCCTCGATGGGCGTGGAAGGCAGCATCGCAGGCAGCGAAGCGGCGAAGTATTCGGCGTTGGCATCGATCGAGCTGGAAGGCAGCCTCGCACGCAACGAAGCGGCGAAGGAGCAGTCCGCGGCAACGTATTCGGCGTTGGCCTCGATTGACCTGGACGGCAGCATCGCAGGCAGCGAGGCGGGGGCGGCGCCGCCGCTATTGAGGTATTCCCCACTGCCGCCGATTGCCGTCGAGGGCGGGATCAGCCGGAGCGAATTGACGGCCGCGCCGCCGCTGTCGAGGTATTCCCCGCTGCCGCCGATGGACGTGGCAGGCGGCATCCCACGCAGCGAGGCGGTGGCGGTGGAACTCGGGAGCGGGGCGGGCACGAGGGTGAGCGCGCCGCAGATCACGATTCAAGTGCAGGCCATGGACAGCCGGTCGTTTCTGGACCACAGCGACGAGATCGCGCTGGCGGTGCGCCAGGCCATGCTGAACTCGCACTCACTGAACGACGTGGTGAGCGAGCTATGAGCGCATTTCCGAAACTGAAGACCGGAGCGGTAGCGCAGTACCCGGCCAGCCGGGCGCTGTCGCAGGCGACCGAAGTGGTGCGATTCCTCGACGGGACGGAGCAACGCTACCGGGCCCGGGGGGCGGCCGGGCGGCGGTGGGTGATCCGCCTGGATCTGCTGGACGAGACGGAAATCGCCCGTCTCCAGGAGTTCTTCATTTCGGCACAGGGCAGGTTCGGGAGCTTCTCGTTCCAGGACCCGTGGGACGGGAGCGTGCACGCGGATTGCAGCCTGGAGGCCGACGAATTCGCGATGGAGCTGGTGGGCGAGACACGAGGCAGTCTGACCCTGGTGGTGAGGGAAAACAACAACTGAGATGCGATACTTTCCACAGCTCGCGACTGGGGCGATGGGCCAGTTCCCTGGGAGCCGGCGAGTACTGCGACGCACGCTGGTGAATGAAGCGGTTGACGGCAGCACGGTGAAGCTGGCGGACCCGATGGCCAGCGCGCAGGAGTGGCGCCTGGATCTCAGCGGGCTGAGCGACACGGAGTGGGGCGCGATCGAGACCCTGTTCGAGGCGGTGGAAGGGCGGCTGGGCTCATTCACGTTTCTGGATCCGTTCGACAATCTATTGAGCTGGAGCGAGGACCCGACCGCGGCCGCGTGGATCAAAGGGGCCGGACTGGCAGTGACCGTCGGCGTCGCGGACCCGCTGGGGGGCACGGGAGCGGCGCGGATCACGAACCAGGGCGCATCGGCCGAGAGCATCCAGCAGGCCGTGAGCGGGCCGGGGTCTTATCAGTACTGTCTTAGCGTCTATGCGCGCAGCGCGGCGGCCACCAGCATCACCCTGTTCCAGAGCACCCAGACGAAGCCGGCGAGCAAAGGGTTTGCGATCGGGCCGGTCTGGAAACGGCTGGAGTACGGGGCCAACCTGGCGGCCACGGAGGAGAGCGTGAACTTCGGCGTGACCATAGAGGCCGGCGACGCCGTGGAGCTGTTCGGATTCCAGGCGGAGGCGCAGACCGGCGCGTCACAGTACAAGAAGACAGCGGGGCGGAGCGGGGTGCACGCGAACGCGTCGTTTCTGGACGATACGCTGACACGGACGGCGGACGGGGTGGGTAGCAGCTCCTGCACGGTGCGGATTCGAGCGAGTGGGTGATGGCGACAATCAACGAGCTCAAGGAACAGAGCGTCACCGAGACGCCATTACTGCTGTTCGACTGCGAGCTGACCTCGGGCGCGCTCGAGAGGTGGAGCACGCACCGGGTGGACTTCGAAGGCCACCGTTACGAAGCGCGGGTGCTGCGCCACAACCTGTTCGACCTCCGGGCGGGCGCGGACGAGGGCATCGACGCGCTGGCCCGGATCTGGATCAGCCTGGCGAACGCGGATTCGCATTTCTCCCAGATCGAGCGGAGCACGGGCTGGAAGGGCAGCCAGGTCACGGTGCGGTTCGTGTTCTTCGATCTGCGGCAGGGGGCGGCGGCGGCGGAGGCAGAGGTGCTGTTTCACGGGATCGCGGACGCACCGCAGGAGATCACGGAAACGACCTTGCGGCTGACGGCGAGCAACAGCCTGAATCTGCAACGCGTGTCGCTTCCGGATGTGCGGGTGCAGAAGCGGTGCCCGTGGCGGTTCCCGGCGAGCGCGGCGCAACGGTTGGAAGCGGTGACGGGAGGGGACGCGAGACACAGATACTCGCCGTTCTACCGCTGCGGGTACTCGGCGGACCAGGACGGCGGGGCGGGGAACCTGAGTGCGGGAGCGCCGTACACGATCTGCAGCCGGACGAGAGGGGATTGCGAAGCGCGAGGGATGTTCTCCCAGGACAGCAGCGCGCGGCCGACGAGGCGGTTTGGCGGAATCGAATACGTGCCCGCGAGCACGCTGGTGCGGAGTTACGGGGACAAGTCGTTCCACGTTTCCGATCCGCTCGACAACGAGGCGCGTTACAACGACTATGTGCCACTGATCTACGGAACGGCATGGCACTCGCCGCTGATCGTCTTCTCGAAGAACGACGGGAACCTGACCCGGATGGAAGTGCTGCTGGGGATGGGCGAGATCACGTCGGTGCTGCAAGTGCTGGTGAACAACATCGTGATCCCGGAGGGGCAGCCGGGAACGAACATGACGGCGACCGGGTGGTTCAACACGGTCACGGCGGGGGGCCGGACCGGGGGTTTCGATCTGAACTTCGCGGACGGGGCCGGCAACCCGCTGGGGGACCCATACGGCAGCATGGCGTTGCTCTCGGTGGTGGTCCCAAACCGGATCAACAGCGGAACGTCGCTGCCGCAAATCCAGGTGCTGATCCAGGGAATGAAGCTGGAGCAGTTCGCGCCGGACGGGAGCTACGTGAGCGAGAGCTTCACGAACAACCCGGCGTGGGTGCTGCTGGATGTCTTGCAGCGCTGCGGGTGGAGTCTCGACGACATCGATCTGGGGAGCTTCGGGCGGGCGGCGGCCTACTGCGCGGAGTCGATCCCGGCGCTGGACCTGTTCGGGAACGCGGTCCAGATTCTGCGGTTTCAGTGCAACCTGGTCCTGCGGAACCGGCGAAGCGCGGGGGACGTGGCGCGCGGGATCCGGAATGGGGCGCGGCTGTTGCTGAGGTACGGGGCGGGGGGCCAGCTCGAGTTGGGAGTGGAGAACACGCTGGCGCTACAGCAGCCGACCAAGCCCGGAGGAAGCAACAGCCCGGCGGCATTGAACGGCGGATGGCCGAGCTACGAGTTCGGAGACGGCTCGAACGGCTTCTCGGGGATTCTGAGGAAAACCAACGGGGAGGCGGCGATCCGCGTGTGGGCGAAAAGCACGGCCGAGATCGCGAACCGGGTGAGCATGGAGTTCCAGGACGCGTTCAACGAGTATCAGCAGGACAGCCTGTCGCTGACGGACGCGGACGATGTAGCGGCAGCCGGGCAGGAGATCAGCCTGGCGCTGCCGGTACTGGGGATTCCGAACTTCGATCAGGCGGCCAGGGTGGCGAAGTTCTACTTGGACAAGGCGATTGCGGGGAATACATACGTCGAGTTTGAAACCAGCGTGCACGGGGTGGGGCTCAAGCCTGGGGACCTGGTCACGGTGACCTACCAGAAGGAGGGCTTCGACCGGCAGCAGTTCCGCATCATCAAGATCGCGCCAGGCGCGAACTACGGGACGGCGCTCATTACCGCGCAAATCCACCGGGACGAGTGGTACACGGACGACAACACGTTGGAGAACTCGTCGGTGCGGCGGCAGCCGGGCGCTGGAGCGGGGGCGCCGCGGCCACTGGTGGGGAAGGTGCTGGACAGCGACGGGGCGCCGCAATTCGAGATCGTCGAGAAGAGCAGCCAGAACGCGGACGGGGGGATGAGCCTGACACTGGCGGCGGGTTTCATCGTGCCGCCGCCGCCGGCGATGTCGGGGCTGGGAATACCGATCGTGAGCCTGTCGGCGCAGGCGGACCAAACAGGTGGAAGTCTGGCGGGCGATCAGACCCTGTACTACGCCGTGACGGCGACCGACGCGAGCGGAGCTGCGAGCGGGCTTTCGTTCATCGTGCGGGCGACGATTCCGCCGGGAACCAACACCAACCGGGTTACGCTCACGGGGCTGAGTTTCAGTGCGAATACGACCGCGTTCAACGTGTACCGGGGGCCGACGCCGGAGCAGTTGTTCCGGATCGCGTCGAACCAGGCGATCGCGCCGGCGTTCACCGATGTGGGCGCGGCGATCGCGCTGGCGCCGCCCCCGGACGCCAACTACGATCACGCGAACTTCTACTGGCGGCTGGAATTGCAGCCGGAATGCGCCGCGACCATCTACTCGAGCGACACGATCGGGGATGCGACGCTGGGGATGGCGGTGAACGGCTTCCAGGGAATGGTGGCACGGATCACCAAAGGGAAGGGCGCGGGACAGGAGCGCGCGATCGCGTCCAACACCGCCACCACGCTGACGGTGGGGCGGAAGTGGGACGTGGTTCCGGACACGACCAGCTATTTCGCGATCGCCGAATCGGGATGGCACTTCGGGGCGGCGGGGAGCAGCAGCCCGGTGGAGTTCGAAATCCCGACGCGAGTGGGGGTCACCCTGCACGTTTCCGGGAGGGCGGCGAACGCGCAGGACACGGAGTGCGCCTGGGAGCTTTCGCCGCTGACGCGGTGGCGGATCAGCGGAGCGGGCGCGCCGCTGGACGCCGAGGTGGCCGGGACGCCGGTGTTCGGACTGGCGCCGCGGGGCAGGGGCTCGGTGGAGTTGATGACGATCGCGTTCGCCGAGCTGACCAATACGCGCACGATCTCATCGGCTACGCTGACGCTGGACTATTGGAACGAGCTGGGCAGCCCTTCGCAGGTGCTGCTGAGCGGCGCGGTTGGAGAGACCGACACCTCGATCGGGTTGACGCAAGCCGGCAGCGGGGCGGTGGGCAGCCTGGTGCAGATCGAGTTTGAGATCGTGCGGGTCGAGGAAGTGCTCAACGGCGGCCTGGGATACAGGGTGACGCGGGGCGTCGAGGGGAGCACGGCCGCGGCGCATGCCGCGCAGACCCCGGTGTATCACCTGTCCCTCAAAGTGTTTGTGGTGGCGTTTCCGCGGGACTTCTTCGGGAGCCCGGCGAGCGGGAACTTCAGTTATCCGATCCTGCTGGCCGACGCGCGGATCGCATGCGCGCAGCTTTTCGTAACCAACGCGATAGGGAACAGCGAGGCGGGCTCGGCCTGCTACACCGGGACGGTGGACGGGGGCCTGCGCACGTTGTCGGGCGGGCAATTCACGATCCAGGTGGAGGGGTACCTGGCCATCCAGACGAACGCGGCGCCGCCGCTGGTCGTGCCGGAGACGCATTCGGTGGGGCGGATCTTCGCGGTGGTGAACGAGGCGCCGACAGCCGGTCCGGTGCAACTGGAAATCCGGCGGGACGACGCTTTGTACTGTAGCCTGACGATAGCGGCGGATTCGAAATACTCGAACGTGGTGAGCGGATTTGGCCTGGCGCCGCTGGCGGCCGGCTCCCAGGTCAGCCTGAACATCACATCGGTCCCCCAGAGCGCGGACGCGACCCCGGGCCGGGACTTGACGGTGACGATCCGGATGTAAGGACGCCATGGCCGAAACGCTCGAAAAACTGCGGCCCGATCGCGACTTGCAGTGCTACTTCGAGCGTCCATCGGCCGTCGCCGCGCTGAGCGCGGCCAGCGCGACTGGATTCACGGTTTCCGGCTCGTGGCGGCAGCAATTCGACTGGGCAGTGGTAGAGTGGAACCGCGACAACGTATTCGAGCACCCCGCCTTCCGTAACCTTCCCGATGGCGACCTGAGCGGCCTGGAACTCACCTACGACGAAACGCGCACAAACTGCATTCCGATGGACTCGGACCTGTACTGGGCAGTGGAGTGGCCGTTCCTTCGGATCTGGGTGGAGGGCGAGGCCGATCCGCGGCTGGTGCGGCTGCGGGATTACGCGACGGCGATCGAAGGATCGTATGTGGCGGCGACGGCGACACTGGAACTCCAAGGGACGCCGACCGCCGGGGACTATATCGGAATCGCGTGGCTCTCCGAGCAGTACAACTACCCGGTGACGAGCGCGGACACGATCCAGACGGCGGCGGCGGCGCTGGTGGGGATCATCAACGCATTTTCGACCACCGTGCACGCCTCCGGCTCGGGCGCCCAGATCACGCTGACGCCGCTCGACCCGGGAGCGAACTGGAACCGGATCGGAGCTTACGGTTTCGTTTCGGGAGCGCGGACGGAGCAGTGGCAGCCGTGGTACGCGCAGTTCAGCGGCGGCGCTTCGCCGTCGAAGTGGCGGGTTCACCTGGATTTCGACAACCTGACGGACACCGCGAGCAACTCCGTTCCGACGACTGCCGTCCGGAAAATGCGGTGGACGTACGCGGCGGACTTACAGGCGGGCGCGTATCAGCGGACCGAGTTCCAGGTCCAGATCAGTAACTGGACAGTAACGGGAACGAACCTCGCGTTCGCGATCGCCGGGCCGGGGAGCCGCCGCATCCAAGACACGGAAGTGAGTTACACGGGGACGTGGACTAAGGACACAGGGAATTTCTCGCAGGGGACGATTCACTGGACCGCGGCGGCCGGCTCGGGTTTGAGCTGCACGTACCACGCGCCGGGGCCGCACTCACTGTACCTGGGAACGAGGAAGACCTACAACGGCGGGCAGATTTCGGTTTCGGTGGACGGTGGGACGGCGACGACGAAGGATCTGCTCATTCCCGGCGAGGACGTTTTGGTGCGAATCGCGCTGGGTACCTTGGGGGAAGGCAATCACACGGTGGCGATCTCGTTCACGGGGCCGGCGGGCAGCACCTTCTACTTCGACTTCCTGGAAATCGCGGTTCCGGCGGCGGAGCTGCCGGGGATCGGGGCGGACCCGAAGCTCAGCGTAGCGACGGACTGGGACACGGATCACTCGATCTGCCTGGCGCCGGACAGAACGGCGTGGATGATCTCGGCGCTGGGGTTCCACGGGCGGCAGAACCACTACGCGGGCGCGCTGTGGTTCTACGAACTGGTGCGGGTGGGGCAGCAGTACGCGTCGGGGACGGTCGAGTTCAGCGGTACGCCGACATTCGGCTATGGATACAACACCACCGTGACGCTGGGCACCCTGGCACTGACGCACGTTCACTATATCGGGGACACGGCCGAGACGGTGGCGAAAGCCTTCGAGCTGGAGATCAACCGCGGGTACCTGTCGTATCGGGCGTCTTCGCAAGGTGCCGTGCTCACCATCTACGCGCGCGCCATGGGGGCCGAGGGGAACCTGATCAGCCTGGCGGCGAGCACCACCTGCACGGATTTCCACGCGCAGGCGAGCGGGGCGGCGCTCGAGGGGGGAACGGACGGCGACTGGCGGACAGATCTCGAAGCGACGCCGCGCCTGAACCGGGCGGCGCGCGACTGGAGCCGCAGCTTCTTCGCGGCGCTGAAGGGGTACGGCATCGACGCGACGGCGGCGCTCAGCATGGAGCTGCAACACGGCGACCCTTCGACGAGCGCGGGCATCGCGCAGAGGTGCCCGGGCGGGGACCCGGTGCTGCTGAACACTCCGGCGCTGCAAACGAATTTCTCGCCGGCCAGCATCGCGTTCTGGAAAGAGGCCTACCGGGACCTGGCGCAAACGATGCAGGAGGCGGGAATGCAGCCCTACCTGCAATTCGGCGAGGTGCAGTGGTGGTATTTCCGGGACTCGCGCTCGGGGATGCCGTTCTACGACGCCTACACGACGGCTACGTTCCAGTCGCAGTACGGGCACGCGATGGGGGTGATCACCGACAACACGGCGCCGCCCTCGCAGTACCCGGACGAGGTGGCGTTTCTGCCCACGCTGATCGGCAACTTCACGAACCAGGTGATCGGCTACGTGCGGCAGTCGTATTCCAACTGCCGGTTCGAAGTTCTCTATCCGCTGGATGTGAACGAGACCGATCTCAACCTGGCCATCAACTACCCGGGAGCCGCCTGGACGCCGCAGGCGCTGGACTGCCTCAAGACGGAGAGCTTCGGGTACACCTACGGCCGGAACCTGGACAAGTGCCTGACCTCCATCGAGCTGCCGCGGACCCGCAATTTCCCGCCTCATCA
>Ga0187878_1001513_pt1 | contig 22458 bp, 23 predicted proteins | sample June2016WEW_17_1_FD_132979 | JGI IMG/M metagenome (GOLD analysis project Ga0187878, IMG submission 132979) | Peatland microbial communities from SPRUCE experiment site at the Marcell Experimental Forest, Minnesota, USA - June2016WEW_17_150 | ecosystem: Environmental > Terrestrial > Soil >...
TCTCCTGATCCATGTCCGGGCTTACAATAAAGTTGCGTGTGCGCTCCTGATCGTCGGGGCTGAAGCCTGCTTGACAGAAGATCACGGTGGGGTATCCTAGGAGCTTAACCCTCTTCGTGAGGTTTGAGCCCGACTGTGACTTATCCGTAATATCCGCGATTAGCTCCTTCTCGTCATGGCTCATGAGGCTGCGTAGGGGTTGAAGGACCCCGTCGTCGGGCATGTCCTTCCATATTAAGATCCTCTGGGCGAGGTCGACGATGTAGACCTTATCTAGGGCGTCGTAGGTGTCTCGATGTTTCCTGTACTCCTCTTTGCGCTTTTCCTTCCAGTCTGAGGCGACTTTCCTGAGTCTGACAGCCTCGGGTGTCTTGTCGCTTGTGTCGGGGGCGTGGGGCTTGGGGTTTGAGCCCTCCCAACCCTCCATTTTCTGCCTAAGGTAGTCGGCCCTTTTCTCGAGGGGTTTTCCGTCTGCAGTCTGTAGGTCCTGATTCATATGGAAGAAGGCTCGGCGTGAGGTGTAGCCCTTGCTGTCAACGTCCTCCTTTGGGAAGAATTTGGCTATCTCAAGTGCTATCCAGCTTTTACCCGTGGAGCTAGGGGCGCTGAATATTATCCCTTGCTGGTCCTCATAGGTGTAGTTCAGGACCATAGCGAAGAAGGTGATCAGCTTCGCCTCCTCGTCGTGCTTAACGGTCTCACTGATAACCCGCTTCACGAAGTCTAGGTCCATGAGCTCCGTGGCCCGCTTCTGGGCTTCCTTCCAGGCTAAGCCTCGCTGCTTGGCCTCCTCTAAACTATATGCGCCGGGGGTGGGAGTAAGAAATGAAATGTTTTTTTCTTCGCCAGTCATGGCCGTGAGGCCTCCGGCAGCTCAAGATTGATAAAGCAGTGAAAGCCTCGTGGCCCAGGCGGCTGACTCTCCTTGATCGGACTTACACTATAGTTGACGGTTAGTCGGCTGAGGATCATCTCGCGGACGATGGCTACGGACTTCTCTCTGTCTGCCGTAATCTTGATCTGGGCCCTGGCGTAGCCGGAGCTGAAGACTTCTAAGGATCCTCTTGTCCGTGACGTGATTGTTCCTCCTCTTTACTCGGCGGGTTTATCATGATCCAGTGGCCCTGAGTCAGTAGCCATGTTATGGCCGCGCCGTTCTTCGCCGCCTGCCTAACCACGAGACCCTTACTATCGTCAATGAAGGCCGTGGCCTCCTCGGCGGTCATCTCGAGCACCAGATCAGGCTTGGGATGCGTGATCATCTTCATTTGATCATCACCTCCGCGTCTACTACCCTGCGTTCGCGCTTGTCCTCGATCTGGCCTAGGCTGCTGAGCCTGTCGGCCTCGAGGGTGATGTCAAGGATATCGGCAAGGGTGCCCTGGCCGCCTCCGGGTAGGCTCATGCTGATGTAGGGCATGAATTCGTACTGGATCTCAGTGAGGCCTAGGCGGGCTGCTGCGAGCTTCTGGCTGAGGAGCTCGTAGAAGAGCCTCCAGCTGGTCTTATCCTCGGTGACTAGGTGCCTGTTCCGGTGCTTGTCGAGGACCTCGCGCTGGATCATGACGGGCTCAAGCTTGAAGCTGAGGTGGCGCTGGACGTTGCTTCTGCCGACGATGACCTTGAGCTCGAGGAGGAGCATCTCGGAGTCGTCCTCGGTGAGCCAGGCCTTGCGGACCACCTGGACCTTAGGGTTGTCCTTGAGTCGGTAGAGTATGGTGTCTATCTTGCCCTTCCAGGTGGCGACATCGACCCCGGTAGTATAGCCTGGGATGGTCTCGAACTCCTTGTTGGTGACGAGGACGGTTTTCATTTTCTCTTCTCACTCAGCTTTTCTTCGATGAGGTCGCTGGCCTGCTTCTTGGTGCCGCTGAAGCCGGCGACTCCCAGCTTCCCGAGGAAGCTGAGCTGCGCCTGGGTGGGAGCCCCCTCGGGGTCCTTCATCTGGCCCTGGTAGCCGCCGCCCTGCGTGGGCGCTGGGGCTGGGTCGGCTCGTTTCTTCGGGTTCTTGTTGATGTAGTCCTCGTTTTTGCCGATGCTAACGGTGAAGTCGCCCATATCGACCTTGCCGCCGGCGTCCTGGACCGCGATATAGAGATCCTTGTAGTCTTGCGAGAAGACATACTCGCCGTACTTGCCTGGCATCCATTCGACGCCGTTTAGAAGCGTCTCGTCGAAGGCGGCTGCTCTTGGTGCCGCTTCAGTGGTCTTAGACGTGAAGCCAGCGCTGAACATCTCTCGGCCTCGCTTAATCCAGGTCTCACCTTCCTGGATCCACTTCACGACATCATCGGCCTTGGTAACTATCTTACCGCCGTCGCTCATTGTGATGCCTCCGGTTTTTTGACTCGGCTACATTCTATTTGGTCGTTCTCGGTGAAGCTGTGGCCGCACCGGGAGCATTTGTAGACCTCATCGCCTGCAGGATCCTTGTTTCCTGTGTAGAAGGCTGATCTCTGAGCCCGCTTGTCACAGTTCGGGCAGATCATGCCTCGGCTCCCTTCTCGAAGACCTTGTCGTATGCTTCGGCGACGTCTCGGTCAGTCAGCTGGAGATAAGTAGCTGTCGTGGCCAGATCGGCGTGCCCGAGGATCTTCTGAAGGCTACGGAGATCCATACCGTGTTTCAATGCGTGGACAGCGTAGCCATGTCGTAACGAGTGTGGGGTGATATGGAGCTCGCTTAATCCAGCCCTCTCAGATAAATCGTTGATGAGCCTACGTATCCAAGTCTCTGAGTAGGGGAAGATTTTGCCTGTCGTTCTATCGCCTATGTGCTCCTTCACCATTGAAGCGGTCTTGGTGTCGACGGGCACGTTCCTCTCCTTATACTCCTTGGGGATCCATCCATTCTTCGCGCAGATACTTATCTGACGTTTTTCGAAATCAAAGTCATCCACCTCGAGATGGACGAGCTCACCGACTCTCACGCCCGTGTGTGAGAGGCCCTGGACTACGCATTTCTCCAAGAGCGTCTCGGCCACATTGAAAAGCTTGTCCACTTGATCATCGGTGGGGTATTTCTTGCCGGCGCTGATCCTTCTAGGCGGTTTTACCAGTTTAGCTAGGTCTTCTCTGTGGCAGAACCTGAGAAGGGCTCTAAGGATCACCGAGTAGCAATACTGAGTGCTTCGACTCAGCCCCTCGTTTCTCTTGAGGTAACCGTAAATATCGTCCTGAATCCACTTTGATGGATCATGGCCATAATAATAAGTGAAACCGGAGGCCACTATTCTGGCTTGTTGTGTCGAAGAAGGGCTCTTACCAGCGTATGAGTCGGTGAACGAGTTGACCAGGTTGGCGGACCTGATTACTGCACCTTTTCTGACCTGCTTCATGAGTAGGACCGCCACTTGAAGCCGCATGTTGGACATCGGAATTGATGTGTCGAGAGTACGATCCCGCCTTTCCCGGTCATCTTCCAACTCTTCGAGGGTTCGACGGCCCTCAGTCTACAGTTCGGGCAGTCGGCTTTCACTCTTAGACACCTCCAATTTCTTCAATCTTGACGCCGAGGGCCTTCTTGACCTCGGGAGAATAATATGAAAGCCTGGCGAGCTCACCTCTTAGAGATCTCCTTAAAAAAGTGCTGAAGTTCTCACCCCGAGCAACACAAACCTTCTTGAGAAGCTCATAATCTCCGGGAGTTACTCGAGTAGCCATAACGATGGATTCTAACTCTGTTTGTTCGTCCATGGGTGTCGTTTAGCGTAAACCTTTATAATCGGTTCGGAATTATGTACCAGTAGTACAATGTATATTAAACGAGGGCCTGATCCAAGAGATGAAGAAAGACAAGAATTGATATTCCATACTCTAAAAAATCATGTTTCACTTGGATTTAACGAACTGCATAGAGCATTAAAAATTGAAATTGGAAGCAAGGAGACACTATCAAAAGAACTAGATGCGTTAATTAAAAAGCATGAGGTTGAAAAAGACATTGATAGTAAAAAATATAAAGTTTCAAGTTTATCGTTATTTAATGCAGAATTTGAATTAACATCTAAAATAAATGAAGAGATAAAAAAAGAATCTATGAATGAATCAAACTCTAAAAAATTGTTAGAGTCATTAATCAAATGGATGGGAATATTGTCTATGTATTGTGCTCTTAAACAAATTGAAACAGGTAGAGAATGGACGAGTATTTCATCAAGATACGCTACTAACGAAAATGGACTATTGGCTCCCTTGAAGAGACATATTATTAACCAATCATTAAATCCTAAAGACATCAACGAATTAAGATCATTATTTTCTGATCTAAGTATGAGTAAAGATGCTATTAAAAAAATTAAAGAATTGGAGAGGGAACTCGGGGATAGTTATCCAACTGAAATTGGACATCTTGACCTGGCACTTCAAGACTTAGAGGGATCCTGGGAAGCTCCTGGATCTGCTTGACACCTCATTCTGGTTGGCATGAGATTTGTTCGGGGCCCCCGGAGACTAAGCATTTATTCAAGGTAGCCCGAGGGCCTTTTCATCGCATGTTCATTAGCAGGCGCTAATGAGCAGGGTATTAGTACGGTTTCAGAATAGGCGATTTGGGGGTTTCACGAAATTGTATCCTGTAACCTGTAGAAACTGGAATACCCCGTTTTTCAGGTTCGTTTGGTGAGATGATTGTATTTTTGGGAGATTCAGCCAGTTTGATACTGTTTCAGGGGAGCTCTTAAACACGGTTTAGGCGTCTTTTCCCTGAAAACATGAAACTGGTTCAGGGTTAATTTCAGGGTTCAAAAACTGTTCATCCCTGTATTGTATTCGCCAGTTGTATAGAATGAGTACAGTTATACAGTTGTACAATTGTATAAACTACAATTCATCCCTGAACTGTATATCGTGAAACTGTTTAAGGTTTCAGGGTTTAGGATTCAAAACCGATTATCTCTGATCACATTCACGAGGAGGTTCTAAAACAGTACCATGAAACTGTTTCCTCGTTCACGGTACCTCCTTCTTCTTCTCCTCCTCGATCTCGCGGAGCATTTGTTTGCCTCGCTGCGTTAAGACGCTGTTTCTGCCACGACACTGGTAAGTGATCAGATCCGCCCGCGCCAATTTTCCGCGAATAGCGGGAGGGATCTGCATGATCTGGCCATGACTAATCAGGCTGATGTAGCCGCGTAACAGGTTCTTATCTGAAACATACTCAAGGTCGATGCCCAGCTCAGCAGCGCGTAAAACCTCTTGACTGGTCTTCACGGAGCCCAACTCCACAGGCCTCAGGCTCCTCCCCATAACCACACGTCGAGCCTTCCACTTGCCGCGCCTCACCGTCAACGCTGAACCTCCTCCGCCAAGACTTCACTGAGGATCCTCTCACCTTTCACCGTCGGAGAGAATCTCCCGATCCGCGTGTGGTAGTACCTGATCAGTGTGAGCCCTGAGAGGCACTCATAAAACCCTACACATGATTCGCGCCGGAATTCCCCATCAAATCATACTTGAACTAGGACGCATTTAATCCATCCTACCCAGAAATCACTCGTGCGCGATATGAACAACGAAAGACAAATATAACGTGCATATGACCAATATTTTTCTTTCATAATTGATGTTTGGATAGGTTTATATAAAAAATATGGACAATTAATAAAGTGAGTATTGATATGGAAAAAGCGGTCATCCTCGGAAGTTTGGCTCGGTCATTCCCGCTGGAAACTCTAGACAAGTTCAAGAGTATCAAAGGTGTGATCGATGCCGACATCCTTTTCGGACCATACGACTTCTACGTTGTGGCCCAGGCTGAGGAAAAGGAAAAACTTAGCGAAATTGCGTTGGAGATCAGGTTCACTGAGGGAGTAGCTTCAACTACTACATGCAACGTAGTCAAAAAGGAAACTTTGAACCTGGTAAGAGCGCACACCTGGGAATAAGCATCAAAACTATCAATTCTTTTTTAACATGCGCGCGCGGCCTAATCGACCTTGAGGTCCTCGCTACTCAAAGCTTAATTCATGAGGAAGTTCAGGACATCTCGATCACTGATGCCGAGGTTCTCATAGTCCCTGGAGCTCAGGCCCGACACCAAGGACCAGGAGCTCTAATCTAATGGCTGTAGGATCTCTAAACTCCTCATGCTTTCAGTCAGTCAGGCCTGATCTCTTGCTGCTTTTAAAGCGTTGATTATGGACTGATCCTTTGCCCTTTGAATAGGGCGATCTGAAAGCTCTGCGGGGTCCAGGTGACTCTGAGCCAAGCGGCCTCTTGAGATCGCAAACTCCGTGAAGGCCCACCTCATGATCTCCTCCTCACTAATCCCGAGATCCTTGCTGGCCACCTCCAGGGCGAGGCCGAGCTGAGGAGGGAGATAAACCTTGACAGCCTTCCTAGCTATCCTATTCACCTCGAGGTCGAGGGTTCCTCACGGATTGAGGTGTCTTGATGTAGCCCGTCTTGATGAGGTGTTCGATGACCGCGTACCTGATGAATTCACTTTTACTGATGCCTAGAGGCTTCACGGCCTCTAAAACAAGGTCAACTAGAGGCTTAGTGAGATATACATGGATCACTTTCCCTCTCAAGAACCCTCAATCAGCCTTCAGAGTTTTAAGGAATAAGCGTAACTTACGTTAACATAGTTTTTTATGTATAGTAAAATAATGATTGAATTGATGGACCTCACTATTATTTTCCAAATTATAGCTGCTCTTTCTGCTATGGCATCTGCAATATGCGCGTTTTTGATCTATAAAGGCAACCAATTATCAAGAAAAACGATGGAAGAATGGAGTAAAACACTCGTTCAACCGAGAATATTCTTAAGACCTTCCTCAATAGCACAAAGACAGAGATTAGCTATCGGTCTCGGTGGAATAACAAATGAACAGATTTTTATACCGGGTATTTTTATCGAAAATATAGGTCTAGGTCCAGCTGTCAAAGGAGTTATTTATGTTATTGATCATGAAAATAATAAAATTCCACTTAGATCTCTTCATAGTAATTATTCTTTTCTAAGAATACCTGCAGGATCTGTTTATCATTATCCTAGTAATGATTCACCAGAAGTTGAGCAGTACATTAGAAATCAGAATAAGATACGCATTCAAGTTGATTATTTTGATATAAAGGATAATTTGTATCACATACCTCAAATAGAAGAAGAAATTGATTTGATATTAGACTAATTCACTAATTAGTAACCAAGTTGATATTTTAATCATTAAAAAGTTAAAAATTTATAGAAAAAATGGCTAGCCAGAGGTCTCCGCCGGGCTACCATCAATAACTGTTATTAGAACGTCCATTATGGGGGAATTTATTTCACGGTTCAGGGTGGCTTTCAAATGGTTTTCTACCTGCTCTGTAGTGAGTTGGTTCCCTTTTTAGGTTTCGGAAGCCGTGGCTATTTTGCTGTTAATTACTTAAGAATCTGATAGAAGCGCGCTTGCCTTTTTCTCGATCTCTTTCCTTTTTGACTTTCTAGCCTTCCTTTGCCTTTCTAATTCATCGCCTCTCTTCGTCAGTCTCCCTTTCGATGCATTCAGCTTCTTCTGCAAACCGATATAGATGGCCACCTTCTCTAGTTTCCTGTCCCTGATCTGAGTTTCCACATTCGCCTTTTCACTGAGCCAGGCGGTGACCTTCCCTTCTAGCATGTTCTCGCAGCTTTTCGCGTTTGTGTAGATGTTCTGGAGCTCCTCGACCCTTAGCAGCCTCGCGAGGTCCTTCCCGACGGTTTTGGAGTCCTTGACCCGCCGGAGCAAGGACGGGACGTGGGCGAAGAGGCTGAAGGAGTCGTTCTTCGGGTACAAGCTGCACGTTAAGACTGATCTCGAGTACGGGTTGGTTCGAGCCGTTGAGGCGACTTCGGCCTCGGTGCATGACAGCAGGGTGGATCTGAGTCTCCCCGGTGAGGTCGTGTATCGGGATAAAGGGTACTTCGGCGTGGAGCCGCGTGGGTGGGATGCATCGATGAGGCGTGGGGTTCGCGGTCACCCGCTCTGTGAGGCGGATAAGGCGCGTAACCGGCGGATCGGGTTGAAGCGGCGTCCGATTGAGAGGACGTTTGCGGTGATCAAACGGGTGTTCGACGGCGGGCGGGTGCTGGTTACGTCGCTTCCCAGGGTTCGGGTTAAGATGGTTTTCAGCTGTTTCTGTTTTAATTTGCTGCAGCTGTGTGGTCTGGGTGTTGTCTGATAGCGTCGGCCATGGATCCGGTTTGGGGGGAGGATGGTTGGGGCTCTCTGGGGAGGTTTTTATGGTTTTGGGGTGGTGCCGCGGCTTGTTTTTGGTGTTTTTCGGTGTCGGTTCTGCTTCTTATGTTGGGTTTGTCGGTGTTTTGGTGTGTTCGTTGTCTAGCTTGTTTAGTTGCTGAGTCAGAAAACAAGGTTACTACGAATCTTCTTATAATCAAGTTCTCTCAGGCGAGACTGTCGAAGTATTTTCAGCAATCTCCTGCTCTAAAATGAGGTACAAAGTTCCGCTGGAGAATCTAAAGAAATCGAACCTTGAATTTGAATACTTTTTTTTGGCCGATATAGGTACATGAAAAATCGCTTCACTTTAGGGCTTGAACTGTCACACGACCTAATATTTCACTAAGTGTCTGTTCAAAGAGCCGCGAAGAATCAGGAGCACCGCTGATAGCGTGCGCTGTTTCGTGAAGAAGGGTCGCCGAGAAATAATCTAATGATCGAAGCTGATTTCTCTTGAGAATAATCACTCCATTTTCCCATACACCATCAGTGTCGTCTTCACCCATGAAGTTCTTCCGCATAGTTTCAGAGATTTTAATATCAATAATTTGTCTGGGACGGCCTCCAATTAAGTTGAAGATTTTATTTCTCAACTCAAAAATATGTTTTTCATTATTATTCAGTTCGGATATTTCAATAAATTTGAATTTAAAACTCTTATTGTAATCGTCGCTAAACTGCAAGACGTCCACGATTGGTTTTCCGTGAAGATCCTGTTCTCCCTGAATTTTATCCCTCAAACTTTCAGGAATCGTTATTATTTTATAACCCATGTCCCTTGCTTCATTTACAATATTTCCATGGCTCATTATCTCTGAAGAGGTTAGAAAGACATGTTTTCCCTCTGTGTTTAGAATCTTTACTGCATGCTCCTGAATGTCGATCCATTTTAATTCATCATGCATCAACCCCGACGAGTATTCCTGAAGGTCCTTCATTAGAAACTCTGCAACGTGTCCTTCTTTGCAGGAGAGTAGGATGTTTTTAATACGAGAGGAATAAGCGGTGCGCCCGACATTTGTCCTTTCCCGGTTTAGAGCCTTTCTTATTGCATTGGTTAATGAGATAATGTTATAACTGAAGAGGAAATTCTCCTCCTCCGCTACTTTTACTCCATTTATATAGATTAAACCAATTTTACCGGTTTTACTTAGTAGCTCCCCGTATTGGGTTTTTTCAAGTGTTTTCTCGCTAGAGAATCGGAGAAATAGTTTTTTTGCTTCTTCAATATCTTTGTCAGTTACGCCTTTTAGAACTACATCTGTGCCACTCATAATTGGATCTGAAGGAGGGGAAATTCTAGCATGAAGGGTTGTAATGTCGTTGAAACCATGTTTCTGAGTTTTCTCCAGTCTAATATCGCCATTCTTAGATTTGCGCGCGCGCGTCCTGTATTTGCGAGGACTATATTACTCTTCCCGAGTCGAGTTGAATGAGGTTTGGAAACTCCTCCTGTAGCTGCTCTATGTGGCTTATGACTATTATCTGGGGAAAGCTTTGGCTCAACTCGTTCTTTAACAAGTTTATGAAACCCTCTCGGCGCTGCGAATCGAAGCTGCTTAATGGCTCATCGAGGAAGATGAAGCCTGGGCGTGCACCGCGGGTCTCCGGTATTGTACTGAGTGCAAAGGCGAGGCGCAGGGCCAGGCTGAACTGATCCTGTGTTCCGCCGCTGAAGACGCCCTTTCTCCTCCATGTCTTCGCTTCCCTATCGTAAGCTTCGATCTGGTACTCTTCTTCATCTATTCTCGCCATGTTGTACCGGTTCTCGGTGAGAGTCGGGAGGAACTGGGCCATGTGCGCCTCGACGCTCTTTTTCACCCCGGACATGATACTGTCGCGTGTGATGTCGAGTAGTTTTATGGCTCTAGTCATCGCATCCAACTCGAATTTCTCTGTGGTGTATCTTGATTCGAGTAAGGGATGCTCTTCACGTAGTTGCTTATTGTTCTCCATGGTTTCGAAGGATTCGTCTATCTGCTTTGTCATGATCTCCTGTTCGGTTTCGAGACTCGAGCAGCGTTTCATCAGCTCTTCGTCTTCTCTCTCAAGTTCTTCCTCATCTTTAGGATCTGCGCCGCTCTCAGCAAGGGTGCGTTCACGTTCAGCTTCCAGATTGGTTAATTCAGCGGTTGCGGTTTGATTAGCTTCTTGACTTTGTTTTAACTCGGCCTCGATGTTTTGTATTTTTGATGCGGTTTCCCTTTTCCCGCGGATCTCCTCGATAATACGAGTTAGATTTTCGTTGGCCTCATCCCTTTCTTCTTTGATCTGTTTTTCTTTTAATGCCTCTACGCCGGATTCATTGTATTTGTTTATCTTCTCCTGGATGGAATCTAATCCTAATTCATAGCCACTGGATTCTTCTTTCAAGGTTTCCAGTGCTACTAATCGCTCGTCAAGCTCTGCTGAGATTTCATTCGCTTTTTCCATCTCAGTTTTTAGTCGAGTTAGCATTTGGAGGTCCTCGGTGACCTGACTCCTTAAAGCGGAAAAATCGCCATCGCTTTTTACGACTGATGCGTAGTCTCTTGGTCTAGTAGGCAGAGTGCTGAGCTTTTCACTTAACTCTCGTTCACTTTTGCCAAGTTCATCAAGACCAACTTTTTCTGAGGCCTGCGCCTTCTCAAATGACTCGGTATAGTCACCGATTCGCTGCTGATCGCCCAGCAGAGCGTTTCTCTCCACTTGGAGGCTCGAAATACCTGAGTCGAATTTCGAGGTGCTGTTCCTCAGGAATAGCACTGCCCCGGCTAAGACTAGGGGTACTCCAATTACCGCTATTATAGGAATGATTATAGCAGCAACTGCTATCACAACGCCTGTTATCGCCATTACTATACCGATGATCCTTGTTTGCGCTGCCTTCGCTTTACTTCTATTTAGTTCAGAGGAACTCTTTTCCAATTCACCGAGTTTTTCCTCCGAGCCCTTGAGGGCTGATAGGTGTTTTTCTGCTGCCTGTTCAGCTTCCCTGGCGCGTTCCACGTCGGCCTTTAGGTTTGTGATTCGCCGATCGAACGAGTCTAGTGTTGGTAAAAGAGTGTTTGCAGAGTTTGCGGGGTCGTAGTCAGTGATTCTCGGTACGAGTTCCTCTACTTTTTCCTTTGCTTTCTGCGCCTCCTCTGCTTTTTCAGAGGCGTCACCTATACGGTTCTTTACTCCGACTTGTTTTTGTCGGGTTTCTCTGAGCTGGGACTCGAGTCTCAGGAGCCTATCGAGGTCCTCTGTTTTCTTCTGCGCTTGCTCGGCACGATTCCTAACGACGGGTAGCTGAGCTTCGAGTTTCTCAGCTCTTAGCGATGCGTTTCTCGCTTCTTCGAGACTGGCTTTTATTCTTTGAATCGCATCGTCTATTCCTTTGATCTCTATTCGTTTGGTCTCTGATTTGTTGGCGAGGTTTCTAGCGATCTCTAATGATGAAAGGATTTTGTCTAATTCTTGGATACGGGCCTCAGATTGGTCGAGCTCTGATTTAATCGAATCGACTCGGCTCTCTGCGTCTATCTTCCTTTTTTCGGCGTCCTCATACGCCGTCTTGGCACTTTCAGCTTCAGCGAGACGCTCTTTTGTGGAATAGTTTTCCCGCTCAAGATCCCTCTGTTCGCCCTTAATGTCATCACGGGCCTCAACGAATGCCTCGATGTTGAGGAGGTTAGTCATGGCTTTGATGCGTTCATTCTTGTTTCCGGACTCGAGTTTGCCTAACTCCTTCTGCTCAACTAGGCAGCTGTTGAGTAGTGCCTCGCTATCGAGTCCATGAAGGTTCTCGATAATCGCTTCGTTTACTCGGCGGGCGCCCATGATTCGTTCGAGGCCACTCTCTGGGCGCTGTATACGTAGCTCGTGTGTGTTGGCACCCTTTGTCTTGATTATGCGCCTGACGATGTACTGATTCTGATCAATTGTGAAGGCCAGCTCGACCAGAACTTCGTTTCTTCCATAGCGGATCACATCCTCGTTAGACGCCTTTTTAGTTGGGTAAAGAGGATATCCGTACAGTGCATAATGGATGGCCTCCATGACCGTGGACTTTCCACTCTCGTTCCTGCCATAGATCAGCACCCTGCCATCCGGGAACATCAGAGGCTCCTCGAGCTCCAGGCGCTTGAAACCCAGGGTCCTAAGGCTGACGAGTTTGAACACGATCAGGTTCCTTCCTGGCATTTATCGTAGCTTGCCAGAGCCAGCTCGAGCGCTCTCTCCCAAACTTGTTTCTCCTCATCAGCCGCGTTCTCCACAGCTTTCATCCCCACGGTCGTGAGCTCGCCCCGTGGATGTAACCCGCTGGCCTTTTCGAGCTCCAGTCCCTCCACTTGAGGCTTTATGCGGTCAACGTACTCAAAGTAGAAGTTGGCACTGTTGCCTCGATCGAAGAGCGATGTAAAATCTATACGTGTATACTCGTCGAATGGGACCTCGCCCTCTAGGATCAGTTGAAGAAGACCATTGGGATCACTTGCCTTCTCTACACGTTTTAGCAGTTCGTCGCTTGGGTTTCCTTGTGGCAAGCTGCTTGTGTGCTGTTTCAGCTGATGCATCGGCTGGGAATCCAGCGGAATGTACTCGAAGCGGGTCTTGCCACCGCTGAACACGATTTCGCAGAAGCCTGTGGAGTTTTCAGCCTCACCAAAGTCGAAGTGCTCAGTGCCTCCTGGGTACAGGACAAGTGAGTCGCCGACCATTGTGTGAATGTGCGCGTGAATGTGACCCATCGCATACAATTGGATGGCGGGGTTCTCCTCGAGGCTTGATAACTCGAGTCTTGGCTCCTCCCAGATAGTTGAAGTGACCTTATCCAGTGAATAGTGCAGCATTGCGATGTTGTAATCGGCCCCGGCTGGAAGTGTGATACCTTGGAGCGGATCTTTACCGGGGCCTAGCCTCTGATTGTATGACATGCCCGTGATTGAGACCCGTATACCATTCACTTCGATGATCTTCTGCTCGGGTTTGAGAGTGTCCTCAAATACGGTTGCGAGGGCAGCTTCATGGAGCACTGCGTGGGGGGAGAGGCCGTCGCTCGTGCTCCCGGGGGCCTCGTGGTTCCCAGCTATTATGAATGGCTGGACGCCAGCGTCGATCAACTCCCTGAAACCCTCAACGACGCTTGCACGCGGAGGGTTCCTCGGGCTGATCTGGTCGAATAGGTCACCCGTATGTAGGTAGAGGTCGGCCTCGTGCTCGATAGCGTAGTCTATGGTTCGTCTCCAGTTGCGCCCAATGTACTCTCGACGCTTCGCAAGCCTCGATCCTAGTTTCTGATTATAATAATTGAGGTGGTTGTCACCTGTTAAGACTATTTTAAGACTCATCTTCACCACTTCGTGCGGTATTCAGAGTCTTTTTGATCGGGTTTTTCCTCGGCGTGCATATCGAATTTATGCTTCCCACGGGCGCGTTCTAAGGCACCAACGATATCTATGTCGCTTCCGCCTTCTCCGCTCTGCCTCCCAGTAACCTTGACCATGGTAGGCACCTTTGTTAGCTCTCCCACGATGATTGCCTCGCCACGATTGAGCCCTGGCAGATCCTGGAATAGCTCCTCGCTCAATCCCTCGCTGCTTCTTCGTACCGCGCTCATGTCATCCGGGTTGGTAAGCCTCATTATTATCTGGCTGTTGCACTGGCTCAGAACGTTGCTGTTGATCTTGTTCGGGCGCTGAGTTATGACTGTTAAGAATATCCCGAATTTCCTCCCTTCGGCGGCTATTCGCTCGATTATTGCGCTTGATGCAGCCCTGTCGCCTCCTGATGCGGGTGCGAAGTTGTGGGCCTCCTCCAACACCACGAATATTGGGAAGTCGAGGTCTCCGGTGACTGCTCGGGACCAGATGTCTTCCAGGGTCTTTGAGACGATGTAGGCGGATACGCGCCTCTGGAGGCCAGCTAGGTCTATGATGCTCATGTGCATCGGACGTATGAGGTCCGTAATCGGGATATCCTTGTTACCCCAGATTGGGTACTTTTGAAGACGTTTTATGTATGATAGCGCGTTTCCCGCTGCTCGCTGTTCGGGATATTGGTCATCGTTGCTCAGATTCGTCAGCGCTTCAATTAGCTGCCTTGGCTCGTAATAGCCCTGTAGGCCTTGAAGGGCAGATTCTATGGCCTTTATTATGTGGGTCCACTGTGAGGAGATGCCGGCGACGTCCTGGATTCCCTCGGAGCCGAGGGAACTGAAGTCAATGGTGTAGCTCTCCGAGCCGCCGATCTCCTCATCCGAGTGGCGTCTGCCCGATATTCCTGGGGGGCGATATATTACCACGTCATCTGCTATCTTTGTTGGGTTCCCACCCGAATCTCTCCTCATCATCACGTAGTCGCTGTTGGGGTCGAAGACGATTATCGTTGCACCGAGGGGAAGGAGGCGCTCAAGCATCAAGCCAACGAGATAGCTCTTGCCGGCGCCCGTCTGGGCAATTATTGCAACGTGTCTCCTGAAGCCGTTCGGGTCGATTACTACTCTCACCTCATCACGTGTAATCAGATTACCTATTGGTATCCCAGACTTGACGTCTCGGGCGAAGAAGCGCTCCAGTGTCTCCGTGGGGGCTACGAATACCTCCTGCCCTGGGATGGCTGCGCTGCGTGGCATCAACACCTCGCCGCTCTCGCTCATGTAGCCGAGGATACTCGCCTCGCCGTAGACCTTGGTATTTCCACTGTAGCGGCTGATTATGGTTTCAAGCTCTTGAAGACTGAGGCGCTCACCCAAGATGTCTGAGTAGTTCGCTATTCTACTGACCTGGGCAAGTACCTCAACATCTTTGAACCCGGAGCTGCTGCGCTCTCTAACATGCGGGATTATTAGATACTCGTGTCTGGGAGGAAAGTCCTCTAAGTCGCTTACAAACCAGAAGCTTCCGGTCTCAACCTCTCCGGCGATGTAACCTACTTTTCTCGCACTCATCCATGGAACCTCCTAGAACTCCTATCGTACTCAACCTGGATCCCCAGCTCATCACCTATGACCTGCCTGTAGATGGTGTCGACAGCCTCCTCACCCAGACGAACCTCATGATCGGTTGCCCAGAGGAGGGCGTTGTAGACCTCCCGTCCTCCATACCCTGAGAGCAGCTGCTTCACGACGGGTTCGACAATAGATGGATCGACGAACTTGTAGGGTCTTACATCCATTATCTTGGCGTCGATCCCGAGGCAGCTAGCGGGTATGTCGACCCTAAGTGGCTGCTCCCCTAAGGTAGGCGTCATGTGGAACATGGCAATAGCGGGGGCTTCAGATACTCCGCGGATCGTCTTAACCGCCCATTCAACCTGTGACTCCGGAATGTTCCTAAAATACCGTTTTCTGTAGCTCTCCGGGTCGATTCTCATCTCCTCAGCCCGCTCGAGAGCGTACTCGCCCAAGAGAAGCGGGGTTGAGTGACCGGGAACGCCCTGTTTGAACCTATTTATTATCTCGGTATCAAGGAACAAGGGATCAGTAATGTTTACGCCCTTTTCATTGAGAAGGGCGCTACACAGTACACGTGTGCGGCTGAATTTAGAGACGCCTACTAGCATCACCTTCTTTTCTCTGCATTTGATGAAGAGGTTCTGAAGTCTCTCGAAGATAAGCAAAGGAAGGTGACGCCAATTCTCTAGAGGGAGCTCTTCCACGAGGTGAGTGAGACGACCGTACAGATTACCATCCACGAGAACGATGTCTCCATCCTTTAAACTCTCAACATTATTGAGTACTGCTTCAACTTCGATCAAATCCCTAAGCATTCTTTCGAAATTTAGGGAAATCATGGCTGCGGGTGGGGCTTTTATCATTTCAAACTTTACGCCTTTTCTTCTGGACCCATCGTTACCTATCATCATGCTCCGCGTGATGTAGAGTTCAATGCCATTCGAGAGACTCCTCATCGCGCTACTGCTGTCAACAGCAAATTCACGACTAAAACAAAAAGCTCGATCAGGAAGAATTGACCAGTGGTCCATGATGCCCTCTCTTAGGGTCTCCTCCAGCCTACTTCGATCTTTAGTTAAGCCTAAAATTGATTGAAAATGTAATTTACGAGATCTTATTTCGTCGACAAACTCACCAATGTAATTCAATTCAAATCTTCCTCACAAGTCAGCCCCAAGAATCTCTTTTAATATCACTCAAAATACTTTTAACAATTTAGCACGAAAAATTGCAAATAAAATTTAATTCACTTCTATTAATGGATATTGTATAGAGCTGAGTTTGATTATTTGAAGCCAGCCCATCTAAAAGTTCTTCGTTCGCGTGTGTTTGTTTGTTGTGTAAGGGGGTGGGGAGGGGAGAGAGAGTAGCTAGGAGAATGGGGCAGAGTAGGGGAGAGTAGTGGTTTGGGTTTGAGGCACTGATCTTATCCTATTCTTCTAATTTAATTCGAATGATCGATCCGACAGCCATACAGATTAAATCATAAAAAGCTGGAAAACTTTACGCACAATTCTTAGCTAATATATTGGAAACTGACTCTTTTATTACATAAAATTTAAAAATGGATTGAATAGCCCTTCAATTAAGATGAAAATTGAAAAAATTATAATAAAAAATTACCGTTCGTTAAAAAACGTGTCAACTTTGTTCAAAAATATAGTAATATTCATAGGAAGAAATAATAGTGGAAAATCATCAATACTTCAAGCGATAAATAATTTTTATACACCAGAAGCAAATACAAAAATAGATGATTTCTATAATGGTAATGCTGAAGAGCCTATAGAAATTGAAATTGAATTTAATAATTTTACAAATAAAGAGATAGATGAATTTAGATCATATATTCAAGACGATAAATTAACTATAAAGAAAATAATACATTGGAATGATGAAACTTCAAAATCGGTAGAAGAATATTATTCTTATAAAAAACAAGTACCAGAATTTGTGCAGATACGTAATACTATAGGAGCTATAGAAAAAAGAAGAGCTTTCACCCAACTTGTAGAAAGTGTTACCTTGACTGGGCTCACAGGAAGAGCATCAAGTGAGCGCGTAGTCGATGAGTTGATGGAACAATACGAAAAAGATCACCCCGAAAAGCTACAAGTATTTCAAACAAAAGGTACCTTCTTGGGTGCAAGAAATGTCGGTGGGGGTATCCTTGATAAGTATACTAAATTGATTTTCTTACCAGCAGTAAAAGAAGCCTCAGAAGAAACGGAAGGTAACAGAAGTGCGATTGATCAATTATTAGATTTGATAGTTCTTGAAAAAATTGAACAAAGAGTAGACCTACGAGAATTTAAAGAAGTTGTAACTCGTTCAATAATTAATAAGTACAGCCCACAAAACCTCGGTGGACTTGAAGACCTTTCGAAGGATATTTCAACAGTTTTGGAAAGGTATTCTCCAGGTTCAGAAATTCGTTTGAATTGGAATGAACCGGTGCCACCAGAAATCAATCTTCCCACCGTTTCACGAACAGTGTTTGAGGACAATTTTGAAAGCGATGTATCGCATAAAGGGCATGGGCTGCAAAGAGCAATTATTCTTACACCTTTAGAATATTTGACTATTATTAAAGCGAAGATTTCAGAGGAAGAAGCCGAAGAAGGGCAAGTACCTGTACGTATTGATACAATATTAGCTATAGAAGAACCTGAATTATACTTGCATCCTGCTCGATGTAGATACTTTTCGGATATCCTACTCAAACTAGCAAAAAGAGACCAAGAGGACGAGCAGCCTCACACTCAAGTTATTTACACGACTCACTCCCCATTCTTCGTTGGGTTAGAACGTTTTGACGATCTAAGAGTATGTCGAAAGATAAAACAAGAAGAAGCTGCTCCAACTATTAATATTCACTCTTTTTCGATAGACCAGGCCGGAGCTAGATTTAGTGAAGTCTGTGAAGGTCGCACCTATCGTGATCCTGTTGCTAATTTTAGAGTGCGTTCAATTCCTCTCATGAATACAATTATGAACGAAGGTTTCTTTGCTGATTTTATCGTGCTTGTTGAGGGACAATCCGATTTGGGTGTGCTTTGGAAGCTACAAGAGCTGAAAGAAAAGAACTGGAATAAGTATTCGATTGCAATTCTAACTACCGGAGGCAAGGGCGGAGTAATTAACTCCAAAATAATTTTTGACGGTCTTAAAATTCCTAATTATCTCATTTTTGATAAAGATAGTACTTATGATCTTCAGAATAGAAAGATATTAAAGCTAGTACAAAGCAGGGAAACAACGCTACCCGCTCAGAAGGTTTTCGATGAGTGGGCGTATAATGATCATAATTTAGAAACAGAACTTGATAGAATTTTGACGACGGAGGTTTTTGAGAGCATCTGGGAGGAAATTGAAAAAGAACTTGATTGTGACGATGATAGAATTAGAAAAAATCCAGAGATGTGGGCACGGTTCACAGAAATTGCATATGGTAGATGTTTGAAATTTCCTCATTTTGAAGATATTATTGAAAAAATAGATGCCTTGCATAAAAAAATGATCGTTTAATCTTTACCAATGCGTTTGATCAAGTTTTCTCGCTTTATAGATGGGTATTAGTTCTTGCCATCTTCCTAACGGGTTGGGAGAGTAGGTATTGCCAGTATAATGCCAATCGATTATTGAGTCTTCCTTGAAGCACCTTACATCACCTCGAAGACGGCAAAGACCCCAGCAACCGTTATTTTTCCCTGTAACATCATAACCATAGTAATCAGGTTCAACTTCACGGACGGTGTATTCTCCTTTTGTACGTCCGGAATGATATCTAATGGTTAGCGTCCTGTGTTCGATTGCAGCCTTTATCCAAGAGTCCTTTAGAGATAACATCCCACATCTTCATCTTACCATGAACATTTATTATTTACTAAGTATTTCAAGGCCTTTCTCCATTTAAGAGGTTCTAAGCGTCATTCACAAATTATTCAGTAATGGTCGCACGTGCGAAATCTGTCACGTTGCCGATCCAATTCCCATTGGTTCTATTTTTTATCGGAATCTGACTGAATCCAGGCTCCTTCATCTTAGCAGCGAGATCACCTCCGGATTCATCATCGTGAAAGTAAACCAGATTCTCGCCAATCGTTGCACTATCTATAGCCTTCAGATCACTGGGAATCAACGACCTCCTCAGTAGTAAGAAACTGATGATACTTTGAGTTTCAGGCTCCGTGCAAACAGGTAGAAAATACTTGAAAAAATTCTATTACGAAGTACAGCTAATGCGTGTGGAAATGAAGTTAGATACTGATTCTCTTACCGAACTCAACAAGGATATTTTGGCTAAACCTATTCTGAAATAGAACCGCATTCTCAATATGTATCGGCAATATTTTCCTTGGGTTTATTCGTTCAAGAGCCTCGAATAATTTAGGTCCGCTTGCGTGACCAGAAGCATGGCTATGGTGAGGCCCATCCAAGCTCATCAAGCTCAGAAAAACAAGGAGAGATAGGATTGAGTTAGACTCCGGAATCATGGTAGTGCGTCAATTTTTATTAGTACAGGAGTATCGGAAAATTTGGTTAAGAAGGCGTGTGGAGGGTCTGGAAGCCGCACCCGGTATCGTGGACAATTTGCGTAGGATTGACGATTCACTGTGATCTAATCGCTTTATTTGTGATCTATCCCATCAAAGATATCATACCTAAGATTTTTTGAAAATAACTTTTTTTGCGAAAAACAGGTGTGGCATACATTATATAGTATAGAGAATTCGGATTTACCTCTCTTTTCCCCCTCGGTTAACTATTTAGATCACCCCCAACGACTTCACACACATGGAGTCCTTCGACAGCTACCTCCTCAGAAAACTCTACGAAAAAGTCAAAGGAAAAGGAGACAGACTCGCCAAAATAGGCCAAGCCATCGACTGGGAAGCCTTCAGACCCATAATCAAGGCCATGTACACCAACGACACCCCGAGGGGACGAAGACCCAACACAGACGAGGTCCTCATGCGCGCGATGATGTATGAAGACTTTATCGGCGCGGCGCTCAGGTCAAACCATGAGCGCCGTCGTCTGTGGACTAGACGTCCACAAGGAAACCACCTACGCAACAATACTTGACCCCAGCGGCCAAGTACTCATCCAGAGGAAGATGCAGAACGAGGACATACCCGCCTTCCTCGACATGACACACCCAGACAAACTTGCCATGGAGGCATCCACCTACATCATCCCGCTATACAGGAAGCTCACCGAGAGCGGATACGACGTCACCGTCAGCCACCCCAAGAAGACACGACTCATCGCCGAGGCAAGAATAAAATCTTATAGAGTCGACTCAAGGGCATTAGCGGAGCTGCTGAGGCTGGACAGCTTGCCCACTAGCTACATACCACCGAGGGACATCGCCCAGATCCGGGAAAAGGTACGCCGCAGGGCCTTCATGGTCAGGCAGGTGACGAAGCTCAAGGTGAAGATCCGCGACGTCCTAGCCGCCGAGGGAGTGAAGACCCCGGAGGGCTACGGCCTCTTCACGGCTAAGGGAGTCGAGTGGCTCCGGAGCCTCAAGCTCGAGCCCGTTGACTGCTACCTACGCCTCATCCAGCCACTCAAGGAGGAGGTCAAGCTAGTGTCGGGGGACCTCAAGCGAAGCGCCGGCAAGGATGATGATGTCCAGCTCCTCATGACGATACCCGGGGTCGGCTACTACGTGGCGCTCCTCGTGAAGGCGGAGATCGGTGACGTCCGCCGCTTCAGCAGCGGGGACCACCTCGCAAGCTACGCGGGTCTGGTGCCGAGTACCCGTAGCAGTGGCGGGGTGGAGAGGCACGGCGGAATCACTAGAGAGGGCTCCAGGTGGCTTCGTTGGGCGATGGTTGAGGCTGCGATGGTTCACGTCCGGTTCGATACTCCTGTGACGAGGTTCTATCACGGTGTGGCTGAGAGGAGGGGCAAGAGGGCCGCATTGGTGGCTGCGGCGAGGAAGCTGACGGAGGTGTGCTTCTCGGTGCTGGTGCACGGGAGGCCGTATTTCAATCCGTTGGATGCTCAGGCGTAGATATGTCTCGCCGTGAAAGCGCTGGCTCCGGGTCGGTGGCCGTGCGCGCGATTGGCGGTGCCTGGTGGCGTAGTGTCATTTTGCCCCGAGGTTCGTGGGCGGATAGGCGCATGCATTGGGTTCACGGCGGGGAGGCTTGTCCGGGAGGATACTGATAAATACGGCTTCATATAGGCGCGCTGGTCGATGTTAGTGGTTTCGAGTTAATTGATTTTAACATCTTACCTCACTGGGATTCGACAGGGAGCCTTGGCATGTCATCCTCTCTTATGGCTTGTATGAGGTATATTTGGGAGACAGGTAAGCGGGTTGTACCCCTGACAGATAATCAGGCTGTTCGGGTACTTGATGGCGAGGTCAAGATAATATCCCCTTAAAACAAAACACATCCCATCAGTTTGCAGGTGGAAGTGAGGATAAGGCTATTGAGAACCTAGACCTCACGTGCACACACGCATTTTCAGGAATATTTATCCATTATACCCTTCGTTAACTCACAAGTATTGAATCGTGGGCAATCAACCTCGGCACACGCCATCTCCTCATCCGAGTTATCAGTATGCCTGAGTGGGCATCTGTTAAACCCACAGTCCAGCACCCATAGCACGGTATAGTCATCCACTCCTTGATAATCTTCGATATTCTCAATCGATTTAATCCACCAAATCAGGTCATTGTACAAAACCATATTTTCGGATGATAGTCCCTCTGATAGTAACTCTTGTGATATTATAATCAAATCTTCTTTATGCAGGAGGATTGTCTCTCCCGGTGTTAGCTCTTCGGTCATATTTGCATTTCACCTAATTACTAGCGCATATAGGTGATTGTATAGTGGTGTACGATTCTATAACTATAATTATCATAAAGAGGCGTACATATTGATGCTAAGGGTAGCCACATGTGCGTATGTTGCATCGTACTTGGCTAAGAGAGCTCATACTCAAACGTGTAAAAGCATTCGTTATAACGTTATGACCTATGAAAACTAAAATCAAGATTGATTTCGAGCTTTCTGGTGAGTTAGCTCAGAGAATGGAAGAGTACCTCTCCAGGGGATTATTCAAAAGTAAACCTGAGTTAATCAGGGCAGCACTTAGACAACTTTTCTACGACCTTGATGAGAAGGAATTGCAGAGGTCAAGACTAGCTACGCTTAGATCAAGATGATTATAATATCATAGAGGATTCGTAGTAACCTCTGATTTTAATCGTTCACCCAACAAAGCCAACAATCGAAGCGTATAAACAGACCAACAACACCCCCAAGAACCCAAAAACCAAACCTAACCAACCAAAAACAGA
>Ga0187878_1001515_pt1 | contig 22437 bp, 24 predicted proteins | sample June2016WEW_17_1_FD_132979 | JGI IMG/M metagenome (GOLD analysis project Ga0187878, IMG submission 132979) | Peatland microbial communities from SPRUCE experiment site at the Marcell Experimental Forest, Minnesota, USA - June2016WEW_17_150 | ecosystem: Environmental > Terrestrial > Soil >...
ACATCGAGCCTCTGGCGCGACAGGTCCAATCCGACGTACAACATGTCTGGAGCCTCCCGGTGCTGGTTGCTTGACAACCCAACGTTGTCACCGGTGGGGCTCCCTTTCATGACCATTCGATAGGGACGCGAGCTCGGCTCACGGACGGCTCTCACGAGTTCTTCCCCCGTCCCCCCACGACGATCCGGCTGTCGTTGCGCCACGACGCCGCAGCTCGACGCGCTATGCCTGGTCCAGCTTCCGGTCCCGCTTCACGGCGCCGTAGCCCAGCTGCCGCTCGATCATCTCACCGATTTCGTCGGCGTGGGTCGCCAGCTCGACGAGCGGCGTCCGGAGCTTGATTGCGGCGACGCTGATCGCGCCCGTTGGCCTCGACGCGGGCCCGAGGAAGACGGGGAAGGCGATGCAGTTGACGCCCGTCTCGTTCTCCTCGTTGTCGAGCGCGTAGCCGCGCGACCGCGTGGCCGCTAGGTCACGGTCGAGGGCTGCAGCATTGGTCAGGCTGTTCGGCGTGCTGGCTCTTAGGGGACCGTACTGCTCGACGAAGCGGTCGACGGCCGTACGGTTGGTGAGGGAGTAGGCAAGCATCGCCTTGCCGAGAGCCGTGCGGAAGGCTGGCAGGCGCGCGCCGACGACCGATGCTGTGTGGAGAGAGCCGGGCGCGGTGACCATCGCCACGTACACAACCTCGACACCGTCGAGCTTCCCGTAGTAGGCCGTCTCGCTAAACCGCTCGACGAGCGCCTCAAGGACAGCTTGCACGAGTCTGCGATCGTCGAGTGACTCGTAGTGCCCGAACGCGAGCCCCAGGAACTCAAGCGAAAGGCGGTACCACCCGTGCTCGTCTTGGGAAGCGAACCCAGCTCGGCTGAGCGTTCGGAGGACACGATGGGTCGTGGATTTCGGCGCGCCCAACTCCCGACTGAAGTCCTCCAGACGAACGCCGCGGGGGTGGGCGGCAAGGAGTCTGAGCGCGCGCAAGACTCGATCGGCCCCGGTCAGGTTCGCCGACTCCGGTACATCAACCACGACCGCTCTCACCCCTATCTGGCAGGCGAACCGCCATGCTACAAGGACAGGATACAGCATGCCGTCCCAACAGATGGGACCTAAGGAAAGCAGCATCAATAGAACCTCACTAGTGGGGATTGACGTCAGCGGGTAGAATATCGGCACTGATGGACCCGAGTTCCACTATATGGAACTGCCAAATGGAGAGGAGAGGAGAGTGTGTGTAGGCAACTTCGCGCCGCCAGTGTCGCTCGCTTCGTTTCGGGCGACGCAACCCCGCTCAGTTTTCCTGCTCGAATGGAGTCTGACTGATGGGCCCGAATAGACGCTACGTCCGCTACGTCGCACCCGTGATGGCTGCCGCGCTCGTCCTATCCCTGGCAGCGTGCGGCTCCAGCACCTCGGGGACTGGCTCGAGTCAGTCCACGCTCGACCAGATCATCTCGAGGGGAACGATCCGGGTCGGCACTATTCTCAGTCTTCCGCCGTTCGGCATGAAGGATGCAAGCGGCAATCCCCAGGGCTTCGACGTCGACATCGCCAATGACATCGCTCAGGCCCTCAGCGTGAAGCTCGAGGTCGTCGACACCACTGCGGCCGACAGGATACCGAACCTCACGACCAGTAAAGTCGATCTGATCGTGGCCGACTTCACCCGCACGGCGGAACGAGCGAAGTCCATCTCGTTCACCGACCCGTACATCGCTGCCGGGTACAACCTGCTGGTGAAGAAAGGCAGCGGGATCAATGGGGTGGCGGACCTGACCGGTAAGACAGTCGCCGTCCCGAAGGGCACGACGGAAGACGTGGCCATCACGGCGGCCAATCCGCAAGCCAAAATCGCCCGGTTCGACACAACTGCTGCCTGCATCCTCGCCGTCAAGCAGGGTCAGGCAGACGCGATGGTCGAGGATTCCAACGTTCTCCTCTATCAGGCCAAACTCGACCCGACGCTCGAGGTGAGCAAGGAGTCCGTGCTTCCGGTTGAGTACAACGGATTCGGCCTTCGCCGGGGCGATCCCGATTGGCAGTCCTGGCTCAACCTCTTCCTGTTCAACGAGATCACATCGGGCCGTGAGACCCAGCTCTACGAGAAGTGGTTCGGCCAGGCGCCCCTGTTCCCGCTGAACCCGCAGTACTGAGCAATCGCATAAGCGAGGGAGCCTACGGGCTCCCTCGCTTATCGCATCGGGAGCCTGGTCGATGCTGTTCGACTGGAGTTCTGTCACCCGCTACCTCGACCTGATCGAACAAGGGTTGTTCCTCACCATTCAGATCTCCGTGGTCGCGTTCTCAGGCGCGTTCGCGCTCGGCCTTGTCGGGGCTCTGGCGCGACGATCGAGGCTCCTGCCACTTCGGTTGATAGCAGCGACGTATGTAGAAGTACTGCGCAACACCCCCTGCATGCTCCAGATCTTCGTCGTGTACTTCGCCTTGCCGTCATTTGGACTGAAGTTCGACAACGTGGTCGCAGGCGAGATTGCGCTGGCCCTCAACGTGGGGGCCTACATGACCGAGGTCTTCCGGGCCGGAATCCAGTCGATCTCGTCCGGTCAGATCGAAGCCGCCGCATCTCTCGGATTGTCGGGCACACAGATCTTCCGGCATGTGGTGTTTCCCCAGGCAATCCAAAACATCTACCCGCCCCTCATCAACATGGTGACGATCACAATTCTCGGAAGTTCATTGCTGACCGCGATCGCGGTCCCCGAACTCCTCGGCAGCGCACTGGTGATCCAGTCTCGGACATTTCGCACCATCGAGATTTTCGCCGTCGTCACGGGCATCTACTTTGTCCTGACTTTCGGCACGTCTACGCTAATGAACTTGCTTGGGCGGCGGCTCTTCCCCGCCCGTGCGAGGCTGTAGACGATGGACTGGCAAGCGGTCTGGGACAGCCGCTCCTTGCTTATCGAGGGCGTCTTTCTGACGCTAGAGCTTGCCGCGGTCGCCATCTGTCTCGGCAGTGTTGTGGGTCTGGCCGCCGCCCTCGCTCGAACGAGTCGCTTAGCAGTGGTGAACTGGGCCGCGCAGGGTTACATCGGCCTGTTCCGTGGCACGCCGCTCTTGATGCAACTCTTCTTCATCTACTTCGGGCTGCCGTACTTAGGTGTGAACGTTGATCGCGCCGTCGCAGCGATTGTTGCGCTGACCCTCTACTCGGGGGCGTACATCGCCGAGATCGTTCGCGCTGGTATCGAATCGGTGGCGAAGGGTCAACGCGACGCTGCCCAATCGCTCGGGCTCTCATTCCCGCAACTGATGCGTTACGTCGTCATCCCACAGGCCGGGCTTGTCACGCTGCCCCCGCTCGTGGGCTTCTATATCAGCGTGGTCAAGGACACGTCACTCGCGTACGTCATCGGGTATAGCGAGCTTCTCCGCAACGCTCAGTCCATAATCGACCGGACCGCCCGTCCGATAGAGGTGTACCTTGTCGTTGGGCTCCTCTACTTCGCCATTTGCTTCCCGCTCTCGAGAATGGTTGCCCGCCTTGAGAAGCGCGTCATGGCAACGAGATGATTAGGCCCGACGCGGCAACTCCAGTGAGCGCCGAAATGGCAGAGACCAGCATCGGCGACATGATCCATCTGGCTGACGTCCACAAGAGCTTCGGAAGCCTTCATGTGCTCCGCGGCGTCTCGCTCGATGTTGCGGCTGGAGAGGTCGTCGTACTGATCGGTGCCAGCGGGTCCGGGAAGAGCACCCTGCTGCGTTGCGTGAACGGGCTCGAAGCCATCGATCGCGGCGAGATCATCGTCGACGGTCTTCGCGTAGGTGACCCCAAGGCGCTGCGCCAGGTCCGCACGCGCGTCGGAATGGTCTTCCAGCAGTTCAATCTCTTCCCCCATATGACCGTGCTTCGCAACGTAGCGATGGCGCCCATGCTCGTTCTCGGGCAGCCGCGGGACGAGGCGGAGGCAAGATCGGCGGAGCTACTGGTGCGGGTCGGTCTCAAGGAGAAGGTCGCCGCCTATCCGAGCCAGCTGTCCGGTGGTCAGCAACAACGCGTCGCGATCGCTCGAGCGCTAGCGATGGGGCCGAAGGCGATGCTCTTTGACGAGGTCACGTCGGCCCTCGATCCCGAACTGGTGGGGGAGGTCCTGCGTGTCATGCGCGGCCTCGCTGAAGATGGGATGACGATGATCGTTGTCACCCACGAGATGGCATTTGCGGGCGACGTTGCGGACCGCGTGGTCTTCATGGACGAAGGCGCCTTCGTCGAAGAGGGCTCGCCCCAGCAGATGTTTTCGGATCCCCGAGACGTCCGGACAAAACAGTTCCTGCGGCGGATTCTCGAGAAGTAGGCAGAGGAGAAGCTGACCATGTCATTCGAGAGGCGTCTCGCGGATCTGGGGATCAGCCTGCCGCCAACACCGGTTCCAGTTGCCAACTACGTACCCGCGGTCAAGGTCGGCAACCTCGTCTTCGCGTCCGGACAAACGCCCACTCGGGGTGGCCAGCTCGTCGTGCGCGGCAAAGTCGGCGCGGAGGTGTCGATCGATGAGGGGGCGGATGCTGCGGCAATTGCGCTGCTCAATTGCCTGGCGGAGGTCAGAAGTGTCGTCGGCAGCCTCGACGAGATCGAGCGGATCGTCAAGCTGAATGGCTACGTCGCATCGGCGCCTGGGTTCGACCGACAGCCAACCGTCATCAACGGCGCGTCACTCATGCTTGAGCGGATCTTCGGGGACGCTGGCCGACACGCACGCGCGGCCATCGGGGTTGCAGAGCTCCCAGGCGGCGCACCTGTCGAGATCGACCTCATTGTCGAGATCCGATCGTAAGTACAACGAGGGCTGAGGACATATGGATTCGCGCTGCATCGCCTGTGGTCGACAGGATGACCGATTGTCGGGCTACTGCCTGACCTGTGGGGGCATCCGGATCGCCACGGTCCCAGGGCTGCCCCCCCAAGAGCTTGGACCAGCGCAACCGCCCACTCCGATACGAGTGAGCCGCGCCCCGGGCATCGAGGGCTTGAAGCTGAAGTTCGAGGGCACGCAGCCAACTGGGTCGTTCAAGGACCGAGTGATGGGCGCTCTCGTTGCAGAGGCCGTGGTGATGGGCGCTCGGGGCGCCGTTGTCGCTTCGTCGGGCAATGCAGCGATCGCGGCCTCGGCGGCATGCGCGGCTGCAGGACTCCCCCTGCTCGTCCTGGTCCCGATCAACACGGTTCCGGAGCGGACGCGTCCGGCAGAGATCCGGGGCGCTGCGGTCGTCCGGGCCGGCGAGAATCCAAGCGTTCTCTTCGGGCTCGCCGCCGAGCTCTCGATGAAGTTCGGGTTGGCGGACCTTGCGTCGACCTTCGCGTCCCCTGGCTGCGAGTGGGCGTGTCGCCAAATCGGCCGAGAGCTGGCCGACCAGGTTGAGGGCGAAATCCGGACGGTGGTATGTTCCATCTCCGTCGGCCCGGTCCTCGTCGGAACAGGGCATGGCATCACCGAGTCCGGTCGACCGCTTCCTGCTCTGGTCGCGGCTCAGGCGGCCGGCTGCGCACCTATCGCCGCGGCCTTCGAGCACGACTCGGAACGAGTCGAGCCATGGACGGCCGCGGTGGCCACCCGCGCGGTCGCGATCGCCGATCGTCTTCAGGGTTATCCGGATGACGGGACTTATGCCCTTGCCGAGATACGTAGGTCAGGCGGCTTCGCAACCGCCGTAGATGATCGCGAGATCGAGCAGATGCGCGACGAGATTGCCCGATGGGACGGTCTTGACGTCGAGTTCTCTTCGTGCGCGGCGCCCGCGGTATGGCGTCGCACACATCAACCGACCGATGGCGTTGTTTGCATACTCACGAGCCACGGCATCAAGGACACCCTGAGTGGCTCGGCGCACCGCTCGCGTACGCTCGGGGAGTTCGCCAGATTGAGCGGTGCAGGCGCGGGCCTCAAGCGGGAGGTGGAGCGGTGGATCAGCTGACGGCGGAGACGCCACCAGGCGGCTCCGATGCCCTTAAGGCCGCTCGCCCATTCGATTGGCAGAGGTTGGCGCAGTCGGGCGTCATTCCCCTTGTTGAACTGCCCTCGGTCGATGTGGCAGTTCCGGCAACAGCGGCGCTGGTCGGCGCCGGGCTGGTCTGCGTGGAGGTGGCGCTGCGCACCGAAGGCGCAGTCGACGGCATCCGTCGTATCCGAGACTCCTTTCCGGACCTGTGCCTCGGGGCAGGGACCGTCCTCGATCTCGACCAACTTGCTCTCGTGGTCGAAGCGGGCGTGGACTTCGTGGTGTCGCCCGGCTTCAATCCCACAGTGGTGGATCGGTGCCGTGAGCTTGGCGTGCCGATCCTACCGGGCGTCGCCACGCCGACCGAGATCGACATGGCGCTCACACGCGGGCTCGACGTCGTAAAGCTTTTCCCGGCCGAGGCGTTGGGTGGCCTCGGCTACCTCAAGGCCATCGCCGCGCCTTACCGTGCAGTCCGTTTCGTCCCAACCGGGGGCATCAACGCCCATAACCTCGCGGACTATCTCGCCATCCCGAATGTGTTGGCATGCGGCGGGAGCTGGATCGCTGGGCTCGAATTGCTGCGCCGGCGGGACTTCGAGACGGTACGTCAGCTGGCAGCCGGTGCCCTCGCGATTGCGAAGGGCGCGAGGCCGAGTCTGATCGTCGACGGAACGGGGGCGGCTCGATGACGCTCGATCTTGTTCCCAGGAGCCGCTGCCGGTGGGATCTCGTGGCCCTTGGTGAAGTCATGCTCCGGCTGGACCCGGGCGAGGGCAGGATTGCGAGCGCTCGAACGTTCCGCGTTTGGGAAGGGGGCGGAGAGTACAACGTTGCACGTGGGTTGAAGCGGTGCTTCGGCCTGGAGACGACGATCGTGACCGCCCTCGTCGACAACCCCATCGGGCGGTTGATCCAGGATCTCATTTACCAAGGGGGGGTTGACCAGTCGCACATACTCTGGACTCCGTTCGACGGCGTGGGTCGCACACGACGGAATGGCCTCAACTTCACTGAACGCGGGTTCGGGCTGCGAGCCCCGCTGGGTTGCTCCGATCGCGGTCACACGGCCGTCTCGCAGCTCACACCCGGAACAGTCGACTGGGACCGCATCTTCGCGACCGAGGGCGCGCGCTGGCTCCACTGCGGCGGCATCTTCGCTGGTCTCTCGGAGACGACTTCGCTCGTTGCGAAGGAGGCAATGGAGGCGGCCCGCCGGAACGGTACGATCGTCTCTTACGATCTCAACTACCGCGACTCGCTGTGGTGGGATCTCGGGGGCCCATCCAACGCTCGCCAGGTGAACCGTGAACTCGTGCCGCTGGTTGATGTGCTGTTCGGCAACGAGGAGGACTTCACGGCGTCGCTCGGATTCGAAGTAGACGGGGTCGGCGAGGCCTACACCGGTATCGTCACGACTAGCTTCGGTCACATGATCGAGCGCGTCGCCTCGGAGTTTCCGAACCTGAAGGTTGTCGCCACCAGCCTGCGCGACGTCAAAAGTGCGACGCGAAACGACTGGACTGGCGTCTGCTATGCGGGGGGACGACTCTACGAGGCCCAAGGCTACCGGGACCTGGAGGTGCTCGATCGGGTCGGAGGAGGCGACTCTTTCGCCTCAGGGATGATCTTCGGCTTGCTCAGCGGCTACGATCTCCAACAGGCTCTCAAGCTCGGGGTAGCGCATGGCGCACTCGCCATGACGACTCCGGGCGACGCTTCGATGGCCACCCTCACAGAGGTCGAGCGGGTCATGAAGGGGGGAAGCGCGCGCATCCTCCGTTAGCTAGGGGCGGCATCTGATCTGTACCATCGGTCATGGTGCTCGGTGCGGCGACCAGCCGAGCGGGACATGAGACTTGGCTGGGGGGCTAGGATGTGCGTAGCCCCGGCTCTGCACGTCGACGGCGATCCCTTTTGGGGTTTGGCCATGAACATCCCGTTCTTCAGCGGGTTCATCGACGAGGCCGGCAACGTCCGTCCCAGCGATGCGATGACCCGCGCGGCCGACGGGATGCTCGGCGAGCTCGTCCGGATCACGGCGCTGCTCCGGCCGCAGGCCGCCGAGGTCGCTGACCCCACGGTCGTCGCCGGCTGAGCGAGACAACGTGGCCGACGTTGAGTGCATCGGTCCCGTCCGATCCCTAACGACAGGCACGATGCAGCCATAGCGTCGGGATCAAGTCCCGCTCACCGCGTAACGGCGCGCCATACTCACGTTCGGTTGCCGGACTTGCTACCGTGGCGGGGGCTCAATGATGCGATGAGGCAATCCAAAAGGAAGCTTCTATTGATCACGCTGGTCGAGGCAGCGCGTCGTCTGGGCGTCACGCCTGACACCCTGAGAGCGCAGGTCCACCGAAAGAAGCTCCTGGCGACGAAGGTCGGCCGCGACTGGCTCGTCGAGGAAGACGAGGTAGAGCGCTACCGGCGTGAGTCCAAACGGCGCTAGGGCTACGTCAGCGGGTCTCGTCCGTGGGCTTATCTGTTCGTCGTTCTTGTGGCGGACGCGGGCTAGAGTCTCCCGCTATTGGGACACGTGGCGGGTTGCGCATCCAATTGGGCCACTTGGCAACGTCGCGAGAAGCCGAATCGGCGACTCTCTTATAGGCTTCTCTACGCGATTCCACTTTTTTGCTCCTCCTTCATCGCTGCTTCTACCTTCACTTCGACCTCAGCCAGCCAGTCCTTGCTCGTTTCGTTGGCCTTCTGTTCTCGGAGAACGTGCGCCGAGACATCCCAGGTCCCATCTGGACCTTCGTCCGGAAGTCGTGGGCTTCGCATGAAGTCCTCAGCTTCCACTACCTTCCCCGTTTCGTCGTCCTTTCTTTTTGTCATCGCGAAGGCGACTGGGTACATCCTTGGTGCAACGCCGATGAAGCTCTGATAGCGAACCTTGTGCGGGTCAAATGTGGCAGATTCCGCGATCTCGATCGCGTCACCGTGGAGTTCCTCAGCGCGGCTCTTCGGGTACGGGTAGATGTATACGACCCGCTCCAAGCCGGAGGCCACTATGTGCCTTGAGCACTGGTGGCATGGAAACGTCGTAACGTACATCGTCTCGTTCGAGACATTCACCCCTCGCCGAGCGGCATCCATTAGAGCGCTCATCTCGCCGTGCACGGCGCGGCCATACTCAGTCAAATCTACGAGTCCGGTCGCCTCAAGCGAACCGTAGATGTCGTCGTCGGACAGGTTCCTTGAGAAGGCCCCCGCCTCTCTGAGTACCCCGATGGCCTCCGTGGCGAACTTCTTTCTCTCGGGATCGTCCGTGTGGAGGACTTCTAGGATCGCCTCGTCGGACAGAGCCCTGCCAACCGCACCAGACTTCTTGAGCGCTTCAAAGATCTCGGCAGCCAAACGTCGTTTCGTTGCGTCACTTGTATCGATCTCTTTGAGGTACTCACGATTGTCACTCGGGCTGTGAGGATTAAGTGGGTCGCTCCAGTAGTGGCCACCCTTGTACGCCGGTACTTCGTTCGTCCCTATGGCGACTATGTCGCCTGCGGCCGTGGCAATTGCCGCCCCCACCTGCCTCCCCGGTTCAGCGGAACGGAGCCCGGCCGCGTGGGCTATGTACATGCCAAGCTCTTCTCTTGTGGGAGTAACGAACGGATGACCAAAGATGATGTCGATGGACCGGTTGACCCATTGCTTCAGACGGTCTCCATCCGACGCGTCGATGAAGAAATCCGCGAGCGGGTAGGCACCTCGCACGTTTTGTCCGAAGTTCCCGGGTAATGATTCATACTCGTCTCGGTCGATGATCTCTTTCGCTCGCGACTCGTAATCCTTGGACGGCCGTGTGGTCCGGCTAGCGGCCGCGATCGCTTCGGCAAGCTGCCGCTCTCGAGCCTCCCGAGGCGAGTACACAGAGAAGAGAGAGAATCGAGAGCCGTAGATCTGGCGGAGCAGCTCCACCTCCCGCTTGTGCTTAAGCGACCACACGACGTACGCCACGGCAGGGAGTTGAGTCTCCTTGGGTTTGGGCGGCGGCGCCTCGTTTTGCATGGTTCTGCGGTCAGCGATCTCGCGGATCGCCACGTGCGCTAGCGCGTCGGCTGACCCTGCGAACGTCCGCGCAAGGTCTCCAGCCCTCTGTAGGGCAGGGATCCGTACCTCTGGCCTAAGCTCATCCTTCATGCCGGCGAGTTCCGACAGCCACGAACTCAGGCGGACCTCTTCCACTCCGTATCCGTAGAGCCGAAGCCGTTCAGCGACTGGCTTCTGGACCTCGGCGAACCTGATGCCCGTAGGCGCGACGAAACCGAGGACGATCTCGGGCACATAACGAGTCGCGACTGTTCCGACGCTAACCTCGCGGCTAGGCCCGGCTTGCGTGGGCCGCTCCTCGATCGGCGATGAATCCTTGTCAGGCACCGGTCTTTTCCCCTGTCAATGGCACCCGTGGTAGCGGGGCGACCGTCTATCTATAGAACAGCTGTTCACAACTTGCAAGGGGAATCTCGCACTGCGACCCGTTCTCGACATAGTCACCGCAGCTACGATTACGTAGCTGGAGCATAACGCAACCAGGTGCGGTGTAGTCTGACGACTCATAGGGCCGGAGCACACCCCTTTCTCCACCGCCGCGGCCCCGTCATATCCACCGGCCGCTAACACGTTATCCACGCGGCCTCTCCTCGGACCAGCTTCCTGCTGGCACGTCCTTCGTGACATCCTGCCAGAGCCCATTGGGCGCGACCGGCTCGTCCTCGAGGACGGCCCTCGACGCCAACTTCGCCCGTAGCCAGCGGTTAGCGATGTCCAGCGCAGGCTCACCCTCTCCAAGCTTCTCGAGCGCAGTGGACTTGGCGGGTTCGACCAGATCGGCGACGAGTTCGCCTGCCCGCAACTTGACGGCATTGGGATCGCCGGGCTCCGCCGGCTCGACGCCATCGAGTTCGGCGAGGTCCATTGCCATGACCGCGAGCTGCTGACTGGCATGTAGCTGCTCCTCGAACGCGGCGACAACGTCCAGGAAGAGGGCACCGTGCCCATCGAGGTAACGCGCCTCGACGATAGCGCGAGCGTCTTGCGCCGCCAGCAGTTCCCTTACCCGCAGGGCCGTGAGATCGCGGCACTGGCCAAGCCGCCGCAGGTGCGACTCGTCCCGCAGGCGTTCCTTACGTTCGTCGCACGCGAGCAGAGCCAGCTGGGAAGCGAAGACGGCCTCCATCAGCGTCTCGCGATCCAGTAGATCGTGAGCGGTCACGTTGATGCGCATCACCAGCTCGAAGCGAAAGACCGTCTCGCGCAGGGCGCTCCGGACTGCGGCATCGACCAGCTCGGAGCGCTTCCCGCGGATGGCCGCCTTTGCTCCGCGCACAGCCTCCCGAGCCAGGCGATCTAGGGGAGCCGGTGGCGAGGGCTCGGCCAGCAGCGAGGCCACGTAGGGCTCGATATCACCGAAGGCATGCGCTTCGGCCAGCCAGCGCAGGACGAGCTGCGTCGGAGAGAGGGAGGTCTCGATGGCGGCGAGGCGGCGCTCGGCGGTCATCGGATCGCCTCAGCCGGGAAGACGGCGTCGTCGTTCGAACTAGGCCGTTGGCCGATGGCGGCTTCCAGAGCTGCCAGGCGCTCCTCGAACTCGCCGACCTTAAGCAGGTTCGTAGCTGCTGTGGCGGTCGAGATCAGCACTCGTAGCCTCGGGATGCCGTTGTCGAGACCGACGCCGTCGGTGACCACGATGTCGAGGAGGCGGCGTATGCCGGCCACGGTGTCGAGCCCCGGAAGGTCGTAGGCGACCGCGATCGTGCCCTCCTTGCGCCGGCGCAGACCACCGAGTCGTCGGGCCTCGGCAGCTTCGGCTGCTCGCTCGGGATCGTGGGCAAAGCAGTAGGGCCGTTCGTGAAGAGGCGCCATGGCGCAGGGTTCGCGGTCCGGCTTGGAGTAGGCACAGCGCCGTCTGATTACCATCGCATTACCAATGGTTATCAACGGCCGCCGGCCGGGCGGTCGTCAACGAGGGCCGGCGGGTCGCACTCACGCCATAGTGTCGGGCGAGGTTCGCGAGCCGGGCGCGGGTCGGCTCATCCATCGAGCCGCTCCGCCTTCTGCCCACTGAAGCGCTCCCAACGGCGCAGCGCGACCTCTACGTAGATAGGATCGATCTCGATCGCGTAGCAGCGAGCGCCACAACGGTCGGCAGCGATGAGCGCGGTCCCCGAGCCGCAGAAGGGCTCGTAGAGCGCCTCGCCGGGTCGCAGGTGGTTGCGGATCGGGGTCTCGAACAGGACGAGCGGCTTCTGGGTCGGGTGGTCCAATCTAGGCTCGTCGGAGCCGGCCATGATCATCTTCGGAGATGGTGCGTGCCAAACCGTCGCCTGGTTGCGCTCGCCGTAGAAGCGGACCTTGGCTCCCCTCTTGCGCACCACCCAGCAGGGCTCGTGGCTCCAGTGATACCAGGACCGACCCATGGCGAAGAGGCCCTTGTCCCAGATCACCTGGGCCACGATCTCAAAGCCGATCCGCTCCAAGCCCTCTGCCACCTCGGCGGCATGGACTCCGGCGTGCCACACGTAGCCAACCGTGATACTCGGCACCAGAGCGAACGCCTCGGACCAGTCGACGCGGGTGTCGCCGCTGATGCTGGTGTGGCGATGGCCCTTGGTGCGCCCGTGGGCGTCACGGGGCGCTCGTGTGGCTTCCTCTGCGTCGGGGTGGCCATCGATGCGCATGTAGGTCTTCTCGGCGGGTCCGAGGGCGTTGTACACGCCGTCGCGCCAGGAACCATCGAGGGAGACGCCATAGGGCGGATCGGTCGCTAACAGCTTGGGTTCCGCGCCGTCGAGTAGTCGCGCCACAGCATCGGGGTCGGTGGAGTCGGCGCAGGCCAGCCGATGATCTCCCAGGACCCAAAGATCGCCCGGCTTCGCCCGTGGAGCGCGAGTGGCCTCCGCCAGGGCATCATCGAGATCGAAGCTCTCTATCCGCTCGCGCCTCTCGCGGACCTCGAGGGAGCGCAGCAGGTCCTTGATCTCGTCCTCGCCGAAGCCCGAGAGGCTGAGATCGATCTCGGGGCTCGCCTGCAGGTCGGCCAGGAGGCGCGCCAGGAGCTGCTCGTCCCAGGCGCCCGAGATCTTGTTCAGAGCGAGGTTCAGGAGCCGAGCCTGCTCGATCGTCAAGTCGAGCCAGGTGACCGGGACTGTTGCGAGCCCGAGCCGCCGGGCGGCGACCAGACGCTGATGGCCACCGATGACGGTGCGGTCTTCTCTACGGGCTAGGATCGGCTGGACGAAACCGAACTGACGGAGACTGCGTTCGAGGGAATCGAGTTCTTCCTCGCCGATCCGTCGAGGGTTGGCCGGGTCCGGGCGGAGCTGGTCGATGGCGACCTGCTCAACCGTAAGGGGAAGAAGGACAGTCATGCTGATCTGGCACGCGCAGCCGCGAGCCACTCGTCGCGGCCTTCGATCGGGATGCTGTAGGTTGTTAACGCGTGTCCAACACCTGTCGGGCGCGCCATTACAACCTTCTCTGGCAGCGCCAGGGCAAGCCCGTGGGCGTAGGCAGCAGGAGTGAGGCGCGCCCCGACGAACGTTCTGCCCGCGACGACGATCCGCTCGTAGATCGCGTGTAGCAGGTCGGCCTTGGCCTCGCACACGTCTGCAGCAGCCCAGGTCTCGGCCAGGGCGCGCAGCCATTCAACGGCTCGCTCGGATGGCACTCCCTCCTGCGCGGTCTCGTCGGTAGCGGCCAACGAGGCTCGGAGCAGCTTCATCCGCTCCAGATAGGTCTCGTCGCTGATTCCACCTCCGACGTGCTCAAGGGCGAGGTCTCGCATCTGACGCTCGATCCGGGAACGGTCGATCGCCACGGGTCGTTGGGTTGAGCCGAGGGCTGCGACGACTCGAGCGATGACCCCGTCGTCGAGCTCGATACCCCCGACCTGCCCGAGCACGGGCGTCTCCCAAGTCTCGTCGGCCAGGCGCGCCCGTGAACCCCAAGCCTCGCACGAGCCTGGATGGAGCTTGCGGTGACGACCGTCGGCGAACGTCCCATCGCTGCGGAGATGCCTGCCACAAACGCACTCAAGGAGGCCCGCGAGGAGATCCACGCGACCGAGATTATGCGGTCCCCCACCGCAGGTCTTGGTCCGTCGGACATCCTCGACCCTGGCCCACAGCTCGTCGGAGACCGGCGGGTTCGTGCGCCAAGGAGCGGGACGCCTGGTCTCATTGGGGCCACGGTGCCGGCGTATCCAGCCGTTGTACAGCGGGTTCATCAGGATGCAGCGGATCCGCGACGCTTCGAGGCCCGTCTCGGCGGCGAGCTGCTGGGCGCTCACGGTTCCGAGGGCATAGCGCTCGAAGAGACCCACTGCGACGCCGATGGTGGCCGGGTCGATCTCAAGCACGTTGGGCGGTTCGGGCGATCGTCGGAACCCCAAAGGGGCATGGCCACCAGGGTCGCTTTGCTTGTCGAACTTGGCGGCGTAGCCGTCGGTGATCCGCTCCGATAGCCGCCGGCTGTAGCGCTCGGCTCCCGCGGCCTCGGCAACCAGTTCGTCCCAGTCATGGGGATCGGAGCTGATGATCCGTCTGTCGCACATGACCAGGGCGACGCCTGCCGGGTGAAGGTGGTCTTCGAGGAGCTCAAGCGTCCGACGGAGGTTACGCTGCCAGCGGTCGGAGTAGCCCGCCAGCAGGAGATCGAACCCGCCTGCCTTTGCCTCCGCGAGCATCTGGGTCATCGTGGGGGAACGCCAGACGGTCGTGCCGCTGTGGGCGACCTGGAAGGTCCGCCCGGTGTCGATTAGGCCGTGGCGCTCGATAAAGCGGTCCTGCTGCTCGCGCTGGCTGGCCGGGCCGAAACGGTCGTACTGGCCGGCCGTCGACTCGCGGATCCAGCGCGCCGCGCGCAGGCCCCGGACCTCATCGAGAGAGCGCGGCAGTCGCTTCACGCCGCCCTGCCGTTTGTGCTCTTGCGCATCCGACGCATGTTCGCTCTGGCGTCAAGCGCCTCGCGGCGCATCTGCTCGGGGCCGTCGGGATACCTCCGACCGAGAGCCTCGACGTAGCGGGCGAGGGCCCCGATGAGCGGGTCAGAGTGGCACGGACCCGGACCCTTCGACGACTCGCTGACCGTCGGCACCGGAGCGGCCGGGACGGGTCCCCTAGAGGCGCCAATGGGCCCGGTCTGGCTTGCGGGTGGCCTCGCATTGGGCCGACCACCCGATCGGGGCGTGGTGGCGCCTGAAGGTGTTACAGAGGTGTTGCGAGCGGCTTTCCGAGTCCGGCACAAGCGGCTGCGACAGGCAGGCCCGCAAGTGCTCTTGTCAACACGCGCCCAGGACGGGAGGGGCTCGGCGCAGGCCACGCAGACCCTGGCGGTCACGGATGACACGTCATGCACCGCATCGTCCCGTCCGGGCGTTGGGCCCAGGTCGGCTCGTGGCGCGGATACGGGCAGTCAGGAGGACGAGAACGCTCGGGAAGTTGGGGAATGAACTCCTCTCGCGTTCCCGGGCTGACGGGGATGGAGCTGATCGCCGTGGCGCCGTCGGTGGCGCCCTGTTCACTCGAACGCGGTCCCACAGGGCCGTGAGGCTCGGCCTCGATCGAAGACAAAGCGGATATGTTGTAGTCCGGATGCGGAGCCAGACGCGGTGGACAAGCAAGCAACCGGGCCAGGAGATCCTGGACTCCGCCCTCGCCGTACAGCTCCCGGAGCAGCGGGATGGTGTCCGGGCCATGGAGCCGGGCAGCGAGGATTAGCGGCTTCAGAACGCTCCGCCAGACTTTCCGACCCGTTAGGGCGGTGTAGGCACCGGAGAGCTCCCGTTCCCCGAAGCGGGAGACCGGCGGCCATCGGTAAGCGAGACCGGCCCGTTCTTCTCCAACTCCTAGTGTTCTTCCTCTAGGACCGTTCTCTAGGCTTAAGCTTCCGCCTACGGGGCCCTCGAAGTCGCGATCTTGCCTTGCCGCGCCCAACATGCGCCCGTCTTACGGGTTAGATCACGGGGCGTCACGTGAGCGAACCCGTCAACGCATTCAGTGTCGGGATTTGGGCCAGAGCCGCTCAATGCGGCGTTGCTCGGGCACCCAGTCCTCACCCAGGCCGAGGGCTGATCGAAGCTGTTGGAGCGCGGGATGGTCAGTGCCTCGATCCAATCCCAACACGGAACCCGGCGTGAGAGAGGGGTCTTGGGCGACGAGTACGGCGAGCGCCCTCTGGAGCCGTAGCGTGTCCCTGCGGGTGCGGCGTTTCTGACCGCCAGCATAGGGCGTACCGATGGCCGGCGGCCCCAGGCGGCGCGCAAGGAATTCTGCCGCAGCGGCCAGATCGGCCTGAAAGCGGGCGGTTCGTCCGTGCCGGCTGGCGTGCGTTGCCACGTGTCCAATCTTGGCCGCGTCGCGGTCAATCCAGCCCGGAGGCAACAAGTTGAGGTCGTCGACAAGGTCGGCCGCGGGGCGCTCCAGATCCACGTCCAGGAGCGTGAGCTGCGCCAGCACGAGTAGCACACCCGAATCGGTTGGGTCGAGGCGTGCACCCGCCGACTCGATCCGCTTCGCTAGCTCCATCAGGGCGTCGACCAACGGCGGTCGGATCCGCCTTGCTTCCTCGAGGATGGACGCTGGCGCACCGTCGAGAGGGTTGGGCCATTCGGTCCCATCGGGCCAGAAGGCGACCAGATCGAGGAAACGGGCGGTGACGCGGGTCACGGTCTGCTGGTCCGGCATCCCGAGGGGTTCCACCAGGGCCATAAGCGCTGGCTTGGCGGCTGCGACCTCGCGGCTCACGGCAGGGTGGCCGATCCAGCCCAGAACTACCTTGCGGGCCAGCTTGTCGGCGCGTGCATGGCGTCGCTCAGTTGCTGGCAGCGGCTTTGGCTCGTTGGGCCACGGCTCGCCGGCCATCTCGACGCGGAGCGCCGCCATCAGTTGGCGACCTTCCTGCTCGGTGCCATCTGGGCCCTCGGCTTGCAGCATCAGGGCCACAAGGTCGCGGGCCCGCTCGACGCGGAGCCGCAATAGAGGCGGGGCTGACTTAGCTTGTTCGTCGGCTACGCGAAGTAGCTCTTCGAGCTCGCGCCGCCTCTCCGGTGTCAGGAAACCATCCATATCCTCGCTAGAGGGCATCTTCAGCGGCTCGGGGGAGTTGACGTTGGTCAGTGTCGGGCGCAGCCATGCTCCGCAGTGTACCGACGCGAGCGACCACGGAAGGGTGGCTTCTCCGGATGAGGTCAGGTCGGGACGTCTGCGGCAGCTCCCTCGCCGGCTCGCTCACCGTCGTCCGGCATCGGCCCGGTCACAGAGCGGAGCTCGACCGGAACCCACGCTAGCAGGTGCTCCTTATCCGGGGCTTATCTCCGCCTTATCTTCTCCGCTTTAGGCTCTGGGCAAGATGGCGCTTCTCCTACCCCGGGGCCGGCCGTCTCCTCCGAGCCCCCGCGCCCTTCCCCCCCTCGGGCGGCGGGGGCTCCCTTCTCCCGGATCGATCCTAGCCGTCAGACCCCGATCGCCTCGGCCACCTCGCGCCAGGCCCGATCCTCCTGGCCCTCGAGTCGGCGCAAGTAGACCGTCGTGACCGCGAGGCTTGAGTGATCCAGGAACGCGCTGACGTCCTCGATCGACTCGCCGGCGTCGCGCCGCAACTTGGCCGCCGTGTGTCTCAAGACGTGGACCCCGGTGGGTGCCAGGCCAGCGGCAGCCAGGTAGCGACGAAAGCGGGCGTAGAACGTCCCGCTCGTGACCCCTTCCGGCCGCGCAGCCGCCTGCCAGAGCGATTCATCAGGGGTCATCGTTGCCAGATCCTTGCCGGCATCAGTGAGCGTGGCGCAGATGGCCTCGTAGGCTGGGCGTGGGAGTTCCCGCCGACCCCTCTTGCCGCCCTTGCCACGATAGGCATAGAAGGCGGTGCCGTCGTCGCCGCTGAGATCGCCGGCCCGCAGACCGATCACCTCGGCACGACGCCTGCCGGTGAGGACGAAGGTCAGCAGGATCGCCCTGTCGCGCCGGCCGGCAATGCTGTCGGGGATGACCGCGAGGAGGCGCCGCACCTCGTCTGCCGAGTAGCCTCGGGCGGGGGACTGGATGCTCCTGGGCCGCTCCACCGCATCGGTCGGGTTCGAGACGACGAGGCCCATCCGGATCAGGAAGCGGAAGTAGCTGGAGAGGCAGGCGATCCGGGCGCCGACCGTGGTCGCCGATGGCGTCCGGCCCGACTTGCCGATGCCGTGGACCCAGGCTAGGACATCGGCTGGCTTGACCCGATCAGGCGTCTTGCCCAGATCGGCGAAGAAAGGCCACAACATCCTGGAGTAGGACTCGACCGTCCGCCGGGAACCAGAGCGGTTGCCCTTCTCGACGAGGAACGCGTACAACGCCTGGTCCCAGGCGGATGGATCTCCGCTAGTGAGGGCGGGGAGTGGCTGAGCGGTCATCGTGGTCGCCTCGGGTGCGAGATGGTCGCCCACATCGATCACTCAGCTGGCCGCCGAAAGCAAGTCACTATCGCGGCATCGTCACGCGCGTTCTGGCGACTACAGGACTCGAGAGCCTTCGACCGCTATGTCGCGGGAGATCCATTAGCTGGAAGGGCCAAGAGGACTTGAGGCCGAGATAACAAGTTAGCCTGCGACATTCCGGCCAACCAGCCGGCCGTTCCTCTCAGCGAGCAACATGGAGATGCTTCTACTCTTGGCCGTGCAACACTCTGCCAGCGTCGGACGTTAGACCCGATGCCAGGGAGGCGTCGTGGAAGTTGTGACCCGGCTCACGCCGGCCGACACTCAGGATCTCGAAGCGGCATTTAGCATCCACCTGCCCTGGCTGCGGCGGCGGATCGTGTGATGGTGCCGCGTAAGAGGCCGTCAACCTCGCACCGCGATCCTGCAGGTTCGGTCGGAGGTCCTACTCCTCTTGGCCACCAGACGAACATACGCCGACGGCCGGACGGGGCCTGTTCGGATGGGGCAAGCGATGACCCGCTGCGACTCACCGCGGAGAAACGCAGCCGCGCCCTTGATGCTCCTAGGGCGTCCCGGTGGGTGTGGGCAGCGGCGCCGAGCCGGTCGTCGAATACGGCTTCGAAGACCAAACGACCGACTCGACGACGACGGCCTGCTCGCACGCGATCACGTCTGCCGGGCATTGCGCCGCCAGCGAGACGGCCACATGAGCGCGCACGACCACAACCCGGCCATCCATCCCTTGGACCACGCTGTCGGGCGCGATCCCGACGCCGTCGATGAGTGCGGAACTGGTACTGCAGTAGGGGACCAGCTGTAGAGCCGCGGTCGACGTGGCGCACAACCTTGCCACGGGCCCTATCGCCTGCACCCGAACGAGACCGCCGAGCAGGAAGCTTCGACCGGGCCCGAGAAGCCCGCCCAAAACATCTCTGCCGCGGTACACGAGCTCGCCGTCGATGTCACCGGGCACCGAAGGCCAGACGACTGCCTCAACAACCAGGGCGGCTTCGCATCCGGCTCGCACGGCCGCGCCGCACTGGGCCGCTTCAGGGTCGTGGGTGTGAGCCCGCACGACGATGATGCGACCGCCCCAACCGGCGACAGCCTGAAGAGACAAGCTCTTCGGTGCGGTCCCCATTCCACGCCCGTCGCCGCTCATGAACCCAGACGTCTGGAAGAGGATGACTTCCGGACATTGGCCGAGGAGGTCCGCCTCCGCGGTCGGCAATGGCGACGCAGCCGGGCACGACGGCGCCCCATACGGAGCCCCGGCGGCCACGAGGAAACTGCCGCTCAAGCTCTGCCAAGTTCCGCGGTCGTCGAGCCGGTAGACCGGCTGCCCATCGATGGAGACCGGGAAGTCCTCGGATCCCATGATCACCGTTGGTTCGCTCGTGGGCGTCGCAGCCACACTAGCAGTCGCCTCAGTGCTGGCCGAAGCAGCCGCGGTAGGCGACCCGGTCGCCGTCGCGACGAAATGTTGCGCGGCCAATCCAGCCGAGATCAGAACGACCAGGGCCAAAACCAGAACTGCGGCTAGGCCCACGGATGGCATGCCGGCCCCCCGGACTACCCGTGGGCGGATTGGTGCCGCGAGTCTGGATCGGACCACCGGCGCCTCGGGCGGGACTGCCGCATCCAGTGCGCTCAGCCGGTCGCGTAATCGTTCGTCGAACCTATCGTCCATCGTCTGTGCTCCCGATGAAAGGCCGGAGCTGGTCGCGCGCTCGCGACAGCCAGCTCGCGACCGTGCCACGCGCCACGCCGAGCGCGGCCGCGACCTCCTCCTGTGTGTAGCCGTCCAGGACCGTCAGCAGTAGTGCGGCCCGCGTCGCCGGCTTCAGCTTCCAGATCGCGCGCCAGAGGTCGGGGTCCGCTTCGAGGGCCCAGGCTGCGTCCGTCTCGTGAAGCGACAGAAAGCCCCAGCGGCGCCTCCGTCGCATCTCGTCGATGGCCAGCCTGATACCAACCGTGGCCAGCCAGCGGGCGACATCGTCGCGTGAGCCGAGCGGCCACTTCTCGATAGCGCGGGCGAAAGCTTCCTGAGCGAGATCGGAGGCTTCCTCCGGGTCACCCACGATCAAGCGATCGTGTCGGGTCGGTCACCCGCAATCAACCTCGCACCACGATCCGGCATGTTCGGTCGGAGGCTCTGCCTGTGTCGGGCAGGCCACTTCATGCCCGGCCGGTTTAGCTTCGCAATTCAGCAGCACCTGGAGGGGCGACCGCCGTGGCGAACGAGGCTTGCCCGATCGGCCTGGCCGCGTCACGATCAACGGGATGCTGTCGTCCGATGGATCGCTCAACGATCGGAGAACTAGGGGGTACGCATGAACGACAAGGTCGGGCTAGATCGGATGCCGACAGGGCTTCTCAGGGGCACACGGCTGGCTTTGACTGCACTCGCGCTGCTCAGTCTTGCCGCTTGTGTGGCGCCGTCTGCTTCATCCTCGGTCGCGCCGAGCTCGGGCTCGGGCGCAACGTCCGCGGCCTCCGGCTCGCCGTCTACCACAGCCACGGCATCCAATGTGACTGCAACGCCGACGCCGACTGCCATGCCGACGCCAACGGCCACGCCGTCCCCTTCCCCCACCGTCCCGCAGGCTCCGATCTGGACCGGCATTCATTGGACCGCGGGCCCGACATCGAACGGCCTGCCGGCGCCCGTCAACACGACCGATGCCGCAGGGAACACGACCTCGACCGACACGCAGGTCTTCGGATGGAGCAAGGGCTTTGTTGTCTTCCGAGAGACGGCCGTGATGACCGCGGACGACGACTCGAAGTCGATCGCGATCGTTCCGTACGTTTCGGCCGACGGTCTGACCTGGACCAAGGGCCAGGCGCTCGACGTGAAGGGCCTTGATGCGTGGGAGGTCGTGGCAGGGCTCGTCGAGGGACCGGCGGGGATCCTCGCCTACGGCCACGGCGAGCTGGCAACGTGCGGCGGGCCGACGCGCTACAACAGCCTGTGGCTGTCCAAGGACGGCCTGTCGTGGAGCCGGATCGACAAGAACGCCTACACGTACATCGATGGCGGCTCCAGCGGCTACGTCGCCACCGACTACTCCTCCGACATCTGGGTTTCGACCGACGGCGTGGCGTGGAAAACCGTGAACATGGCCACGGCCGGAACCAAAGGCATCCTGGTTGACGGCGCCACGGCTTTCGCCGGAGGCTTCGTGGTGGCTGCATCGGTGCCGGTGCCCGCGGAGGGATGCGGGACAGCAACGTCTCCCAAGACTCCCTCGCTGTGGTGGTCTCGGGACGGCAGCACGTGGTCACGGGACGCCCTGAGCCCGGAGCTGACCGGCAGCCAGGCTTCAGCCAGCGTCCAGCGCATCAACGACAACGCCCTTCTGGCAGTCGGCACGACCTGGGGCAGAGTCGAGACGAGCCGGGCCTGGACCTCGACCGACGGCCGGGTCTGGACGTCCGATTCGGATTCGCAGGTTCTCAGCAACAATCTGCTGACCAACGGAACCTACGGCCTGCTGGTCTCCAGCCCGGAGAATGGCAAGGTGAGCGTCTGGGGCTTCAACAGGAATCTGAGGCTCGTCGCCCTACCTCAGACCGGCAACCTGCCAACCGCGCCACTGACGGACGGCAACCGGCCGGTCCTCGGTTCTGCCGGCTTGATGGTTCCCAACACCGACGGTACGCGCTTCTGGCTCGGCACCCCGACCGGGAGCTGACCGACGACAAGCGCTCGACGCCCCGTTCCCGAGATCGGATGCGTGAGGACGGGGCGTCGGCTTTTATGGTGCGATTGGGCTCAGTGCCCAGGGCTCCCTTGCCAGGAGACGTCGCTGTCGCGCGCCTGGCCGCGCGTTTGTCGCTCAGTAGATCAGACACCGACCGAGCAAGGCGAGGTCGATGCCTCGGCGTCGGCCTCCGGAGCCGAAGGTCTCAGGTTCGAATCCTCTCGCCCCGTCCACGATCGCTTGTTCGTGCCCGAGCGTCTTAGGTGGTGCCAGGCTTAGCCATCTTTGGGTCCGTCTGCACCGAGAAAGACTTCCAGCTCGCCGACTGCGCCTCGCAACTCATCGTTGGCGCGA
>Ga0187878_1001516_pt1 | contig 22432 bp, 18 predicted proteins | sample June2016WEW_17_1_FD_132979 | JGI IMG/M metagenome (GOLD analysis project Ga0187878, IMG submission 132979) | Peatland microbial communities from SPRUCE experiment site at the Marcell Experimental Forest, Minnesota, USA - June2016WEW_17_150 | ecosystem: Environmental > Terrestrial > Soil >...
GACGATGCTCCTGTCGGCCTGTTCTACTTCTTCGAAGGCACGGGCCTTCGGCCCAGCGGGAGCGCCGCGTCGACGCTCTCATGCGGCCGCGGGATCACGTGGGTGCTCACAATCTCGCCCACCCTCGCCGCCTTCACCATCCCGTCGGCTGCCTCCACCATCGCGCTGAACCCGCGCGTCTCGATCATGCCCAGGGCTTCCATCTGGTTCTCCGCCATCCCGTCCTCCTTCCTGTCTGTCTATTCCTGCAGCTTCTCTGCCGATCAGTATCCGCCTGCGGTCTTTTGCCCGCTGACCAGAAGGACGCCCGCGCTTGTTCCCAGGCGTGTCGCGCCTGCTCCGATCATCGCCACGGCATCTTCATAGCTGCGCACGCCGCCGGCTGCCTTCACCCCCATCTTCGGGCCTACCGTGCGGCGCATGAGCGCGATGTCCGCGACGGTTGCGCCTGCCTTGTTGAAGCCCGTCGAGGTCTTCACGTAGTCGGCTTCGACATCCTTTGCGATCTGGCAGGCCAGCACCTTCTCCTGGTCGGTGAGCATGCAGGTCTCCAGGATCACCTTCAGCACAATGCCCTGGCGGCAGGCGCGGCGCACCGCCAGCATATCCTCCCGCACGAGCTTGAGGTTTCCCGCCTTCATGGCGCCGACGTTCATCACCATGTCGATCTCGCTGGCGCCGTTGGCAATTGCCGTGCGCGCCTCGAAGGCCTTCACTCTGCTGTCCATCGCTCCCAGCGGGAATCCTACGACGGCGCAGACCTTCACGCCGGTGCCGCCTAGCTTCCTCGCGCAATGCTCGGCCCAGCTCGAGTTGACGCACACGGAATAGAAGCGGTGCTTTGCCGCCTCCTCGCAGAGCTTGTTTACCTGCTCCTCGGTGGCTTCTGGTTTCAGGAGCGTATGGTCGATATAGCGCGACAGCTCTGACGCCAGCGGCGCTTCGACAGGGGGCGGTGCGCTGACCGAAGCCGCGCGTCCTGCCTGGATGCGCGCAACGACTTCCTGGGTGATCCTCTCAATCAGGTCTTGTTCCTTTTGATCCATGCTGCAAACCCTTCCTGGCTCAGTTTGTCTCCGATGAGTTCGGGATCCCGCCGCCGTGCGCTGATTATACGGTGATGAGCTCGATGCCCAGATCCAGGATCGAACGTCGGAAGTTATCGGGTATGTCAGAGTTCGTGACGACGGCGTGAAAGCTCTTCAGATCCGCGAAGTACACGCTTTTCGTCTTGCCGAATTTTGACGAATCGACCACGAGGATTCTCTTCTTGGCCGAGCTGAGGATGGTGCGCTTCGTCTGCAGCTCGTAGGGATACACCGTGGTGACGCCCAGCTCGGGGTGAACACCCGCAGCAGAGACGAAGACCTTGTCGGCGCGCGTGCGGGAGATGAGCTCGATGCCTTCCGGGCTCTCAAACATCATTGTCTCGTCGTGAAAGTATCCGCCCGCGAAGATGATGGTGCAGTTTTTCTTCCTGTAGAGCTCAACGAGGACGTTGATCGTACAGCAAAGCGTGGTCACGGGTATGTCTTCCCGGATGAACTTCGCGATGTATTCGGTCGTCGAACCGATGTCGATGATTATGGTATCGCCGGGCTCAATGAGGAGGGCGGCTCTCTGCCCGACCTTCAGCTTCTCGACGGTGCGGATATTTTCTTCCTGAGAAACAAAATACTTCTCTTCATCTTCGGATTCGGCCTTGTGAGGGGATTTGAAAATCGCACCGCCCGGAATCAGCTCGATGACGCTGTCCTGCGCCAGCACTGACAGGTCCCGCCGCGCCGTCATCTCGGATATCTGGAACTTGTCCTTGAGCTCCTTGATGCTGACAACGCTTTTTCTTCGCAGCAGGAGGATGATCTCGTTTACTCTTTGGCTCTTGTCCACGAAAGTACCCCCCTAAGAACGCATGCTAGTTGATCCAGTATCACGCTTGCTTGCTATTCTAACATGCAAAGAAGGCTATGTCAAAGGCTAAAATGGATGATACGTAATTGTATTCTCGAAATACTCAGTAATTCACTATATTGACGGCCAAATAGCAGAAATCTGCAGAATAGTAGTGAATTTATTCCCGAATAGCCGAAAAAAACCTTGACAATCAGTATTCCTGATGGTAAAAAGGCATCATGCATTGATTAAAATAACTCAAGGAAAGTGGAGCAATTATGCCTCGGAAGGGGCATAAAAATATGAGGAGGTAGAGAGATGAGAAAGGGATTGCGTATTCTCGCTGTCCTGCTGATTCTGCTCCTTATTGGCGGGGGCCTCGTCGCAGGGCAAACCACAAGACAACTGGCGCAAAAATACCGAAACGCGAACCCGGGTGAAAGCTTCACGGTCGGTTGCATAACCTGGTGGCTCGGGCAGGAGTACGCCATCATGGTGTACCAGGCCGTCGAGCAGGCCGCGAAGCAGATGGGGTTGAAGTTCCGGGGCGCCGTGGCCAGCACGGAGTCGGACTATATCGAGCTCACGGAGAGCATGATCGCCGCCGGAGCCAAGGCCATCATCTACAACGTTCCCAACATGGCGGTCATGAAGCAGCTCTGCGACATCGCCAACGAGAACCACGTCTTCCTTGCCACCTACTTCGGGTACACGGCAGATATCTTCCCCGGCGACTTAGGCCCGTATTGGGTCATCGACAACACGCCCTTCTCCGATGAGCAGACCTTCATTCCGCTCACCTGTCTCATGCAAAAAATGAAGGACGCGGGAAAAACCAAGCTGCTGATCCACCAGGCCAGCAAATCCGCAGCGACGGTTTCCACCGTGTACATCAACCTGGGCGTCTACCAGGCCCTGCAGAACTATCCCGAGATGAAGCTGTCCGGGTTCCAGTACGGTGAATGGGGCTTCGAGCCCGGCAGGGCTGCTGGCGAAGCCTCCCTGGCGGTGTCCAAAGATTATCAAGGGATGTGGGGCGCCAATGACGGCCAGACCATGGGCGCGCTCAAGGCACTCAAGGACAGGGGCCTGAACATCGGCGCGTTCTCCGCTTCCCGGGACATGGAGCTGACCACCGCCCAGGAGATCATGAAGGGCAACTTCCTGTGCACCTCCGGGTTCGCGATCCCCTATTTCGGCGGACGCCTGGTCCCGATGCTCTACGACATGTGCGTGGGCGAGTGGTATCCCGCACCGGACGAGATGCTGCAGACCGGCACCCTGGATCTCTACGGGAGGCCCGGCGAACTGGAAAAACTGGCCAAGGAGGCCGGCATCGACAAGCACCCGAGCTTCCACACGGGTCCCCTCAAGGAAAACATGGAGCAGATCCTCGCGCAGATGAAGGCGACTCCGCCCAACTACCCCTACGATTTCAGGCTGCTCTCCCTTTCGAAGTGCAAGGAGCTGGGCCTGAAATACGACAGGCACGGGGGTGGGGGGACCTTCCTCGGCTCCCACGACTACTACTTCATCGCCAAGACGAAGAAGTTCGGCGGCAGCACCGAGGCCGTCCGGAAGCACCTCAAGGTGCTCTACAAGTACTTCCTCGACATCAGCTGGATGACGGATCTGAAAGCGGCGAAAGCGTACGCGAAGCAGTTCCCGCCGGATCTGAAGGTGGAACCGAACTGGCAGTAGAGTCCGAATATTCCTTCGGCTAGCGAGCCGAGCGGATGACAAACAGGAGCGCAACCTTCTCCCTAGGGAGAAAGGCTGCGCTCCTTCTTAAAAAGGGTTGTCCAAAGTTGGTCTGCAGGAGCTTGGTGTCTGGGGGAGCTGGAGGCGGCTGGACATGGTGAACAAAACGGGCGCCCCGATTCTGCGTGTCAAGAACGTATCGAAGACCTTCGGAGGGGTCGTTTGCGCCCTGGACGATGTAAGCCTGGAGGTCTACCCGAACGAAATCGTCGGCGTCGTTGGGGAGAACGGCGCGGGGAAGACCACCCTCATGAAGATCCTGGTCGGCATTCACACGCCGGATCGGGGCGAATGGGAGCACAACGGCGTCGTCGTGCCGTTTCCCAGGAATCCGAAGGAAGCCGCCCGGAAGGGCATCTCCATCGTGTACCAGGAGAAGGGCGTCATCCCCAGCATCAAGGTGTACCAGTTCCTGTTTCTCGGCAATGAGGAGAAACACGAGAGGAGATGGGGTCTGCAGATCGGCAAGATGAAGCAGCACGCCCGTGAGATCCTCGAAGAGTTCCGCGTCCAGTGCGATATCGAGGATTTCATGTACGATCTGCCCCTCTCCATACAGAAGATGGTGGAAATAGCCAAGGCGGTCCTGAGGATACGACTCGAGCAGAACAGGGACACGACCGATTCGGTCATCATTCTGGACGAGCCGACCGCGCCGCTCACGATCGAGGAGCGCCGCGGAATGCTGGGTGAAATCCTGCGGATGAAGAGCAACACCTCTTTCGTGTACGTGACCCACATCATGCAGGAAGTGATGGAATACATGGACGAGGTGGTGGTGCTCCGCGACGGGAAACGGGTGGCCTACTTCGACATGTCCGCGCAGAAAGCCACTGAGGCCGACCTCAGCAGGGCAATCGTGGGTAGAGAAATCCTGGCGCAGCCGTACGAGAAAGGGCCGCACGCGGCCGAAGGCGGCGAAGTGGTGCTCTCCGCGCAGGATTTGACGACGCGCGGCTGCTTCTACGACATCTCTTTCGACCTTCACCGCGGGGAGTGCATTGGGTTGTTCGGACCGGCCGGGTCGGGAAAGAGCGAAATCATTAGAAGCATCGCCGGGCTGAGAAGTCGCGATTCGGGCAAGCTGCTGGTGCAGGGTAGGGAAGCCAGGCAGAATGAACCGGCGCACAAAAGGCTCTCGAGGGGAGTCGGATATTTTTCCGGCGATACCGCGAATGAGCTTCTTCACGATTGGCCGATCACGAAAAACATATCGATTCTGAACATCAGCAAGGTGGTGGGAAGATTCCTGCGCTTCCTGCGCTTCAAGGCAGAAAAGGCCCTGGCCGCCAGAATCGTGGAACAGCTCCGCATCACGACCCCGGACGTCAACACTCTCATCAGCTCCTTGAGCGGAGGCAGCAAGCAGAAGGTCACCGTCGGGAAGTGGTTCGAGAAGAACCCGGCCATCCTGCTGCTGGAGGATCCCACCATCGGTATAGACGTCGGCTCGAGGCAGGATATCTATCAGGCCGTCCTATCGATGAAAAGAGCAGGCATGTCCATGATCCTCGTCAGCGACGACTTGAAGGAGTATTCCACGCTCTGCGACAGGGTCCTGCTCATGAAGCAGGGAAGGGTGGCAGAACGCATCAGCGCAGAACAGCTCAGCGAGGTGCTGAAAACGTGAACAATACAACCAAGCATAAAACAGGCCTTCGCGGCGCGTGGGAAGCGACGAAGAATTACCCGGTGATTTTCATCGTGGTAGGGCTGGTGGCCATCTTCTCGGCCCTGTACACGAAGCGCTTTCTCTCACCCGTCAATTTCACGGCCACGCTGCGGCAGTTTGTCACCCTCATGCTGTTCTCCCTCGGGCCTTCCATCGTGATGCTTCTCGGCTCCATGGACCTGTCCTTCATCGGCGTCTGGATGCTGGGCAGCGTCCTGCTCTGGATACTCACGCCCGTCATCGGTCCCCCGGCCCTGCTGGTTTTTCCGCTCCTGGGGCTGGCGACCGGGTTCATCGCCGGCGTGGTCCACACCAAAGGAAGGATACCGTCCTTCATCCTGACGCTCGCCATCCTCATCACCTATTGGGGGCTGACCGTGGTGCTTTCGGGAGGGTACCCTCGGCCCGTGAAGGGCTTCGGATGGATAACGGCGTCGGTCCTCCCGCGCGTTCCGACCCCTTTCCTGTGGTCCATCCCCATCATCGTAGCCGCCATCATCGTGGTGTTGCGCACCAGGCTAGGCACCTATTTCTGGGCCATCGGTTCGAACGAAGAGGGGACGAGGCTCGCGGGCATCGACGTGGACCGGTACAAGATCATCGCCTTCACGCTGAGCGGGACTTTCACGGGGATCGGGTCTATCATTCTCTTCGCGCACCTGGGGGGCTCAGCGCCGGTCGAATTCAACATGAACAATGTGGTCAGGCCCCTCGTGGCCATCATCCTGGGCGGGACTCCGCTGGTGGGTGGAAGCGGCGGTCCTCATCGCACGATCCTCGGGGTGCTTACCTTCTCCATCCTATACCGCGGCTTGCACCTCTCCCCGCTCCGACCGGAGGTCATCGATCTGGTCGTGGGAATCGTGCTCATCCTTTCCATCATAATCAGCTCCAAGGGTACGCGGATGAAGGGAGTGGATATCACATGACCCAGAGCGAACCGTGCGCCGGACAGACGCCTGCCCGGCTTCGGAGGCGGCTGAAGACGACCACGATCATGCCCATCGTGGCCACCATCGTGGTCATCGGCATCTTCCAGATACTGAACCCTTCCTTCCTGAGCTACCAGGGCATCGTGACCATCGTGTACGCCATGTCCTACTTCCTCATTGCCGCCTGCGGCCTGACCCTCGTCATCATGATGGGTTCCTTCGATTTCTCGGTCGTGAGCGTCATGAAGCTGTCGGCGCTGCTGTGCGTCCTTTACATCGAGAAGATAGGGCTCCTGGTCATTCCGCTCGCCCTGGCCGTGAGCGCCGCCATCGGGTTCCTCAACGGCGTGCTGTTTGCCAAGCTGAAGGTGCCTTCGTTCATGGCGACGCTCGGCATCTCGGTGGTCCTCGATGGGATCTCGCTGCTCTCTTCGAGGGGATTCCTGCACCTGCTGGAGCATGAAAGGTTCCGCAGCCTCTCGGTCACGTTCATCGCGGGCCTGCCGTCGATTTTCTACTGGGCGCTTGCCATCTGGCTCCTGTGCACGGTGCTGTCGGCGACAACGCCCTTTGGAAGACGGGTCTTCGCGATCGGCGGCAACCCCAGGGCCGCCGCGCTGTCCAGCATCAACGTCGACAGGCATCGCATCATCGTGTTCGTGCTGAGCAGCTTCCTGGCGGGGCTGGCCGGGGTGTTGTACGTATCCCAGCAGGGCGGATGGTCGATGGAGATCGGCGGGCAAATGATGATCCCCCTGTTCGCCAGCGTCGTCGCCGGCGGAACCTCCCTCAGGGGCGGAATCGGCGGCCCGCAGAGAACGCTGTTGGGCGTCATCATCATCACCTGGATCCAATCCGGACTGCTCATGATGGGTCTGGGGCGCGAAATCCAGTCCGTAATCCTGGGCGTCATCGCCATCATCATGGCCGTCGCCACCACCGAGCGGGGGAAGCTGACGCCGCAGATGGTTAAGTGAGTTTGCTGCGCGGCTGGCGCTCTGTCGGCCGCCCTGCGTTTACACCACGCTGCGGATCATTCCTCCATCGACCCGCATGCTCTCACCGTTGATTGCGGACCCGAGAGGGCTGCATAAGAAGGCCACCGCCGCCGCCAGCTCCTCGGGCCTGATGAGCCGGGCGATGAGGGAGGTCGGCCTGTTTTCCTTCATGAAGCGTTTCTCGGCAGCTTGGTACTCCATGTCGGGGAAAAGGCCCTTGATGAATTTCTCGACCCCTTCGGTCCTGGTCGGACCCGGCAGCACAGAATTGACCGTGACGTTGGTTCCCTTGGTGAGCTCCGCCATGCTGCGGGAGAGGGAGAGCTGCATGAGCTTGGTCGCGTTGTAATGCGCCATCTCGGGCGCCGGACTGACAGCGGATTCGGAAGAGATGAACACGATGCGCCCGCTGTTGCGCTTCAGCATGCGCTTCAAATAGTACCTTCCCAACCGCAGGCCGCTGAATATGTTCACATCGAAAAGGTGCTGCCACTGGGAATCGGTGCAGTCGAAAAAATCGACGGATTCGTAGATTCCGAGACTATTCACGAGAATGTCGACGTCCGGATATGTCTTGATGGTTTTTTCGCATCCTGCAGCGGTGCCGTTGTCCGCGACCAATTGCTGCAGCTTGGCGCCCGGATTGGCGCTTTTGATTCTTTCACAAGCGCGTGATACGGAGTCCGCCGTTCTCCCGTTGACGATCACGGTGGCTTTTTCCTGGGCGAGGGCGAGGGCGATCGCAAGTCCGATTCCCCCGGTTGAGGCGGTGACCAGTGCGACCTTATCATGGAGTTTGAAGTCCATTCGCTGTGCTCCTTGACCGACCCGGTCCGGATTTGCTCGTAGATCGCGAATTATAAATATTCTAAGGCCCGAAGTCAACGAAACGGGAAAGGTCGGTCAGATTGTTTCGTGACAATGCGCAAACCATCCAGTGCGATAACAGTCTGCAACCTGGAGGATCAATTTGAATGCAAATCCGTCAGACCTTCGCTTTGTGGCCAATACTCGCTAACCAGGACTTCTCATCAAAGGCATGAGGAAGTCGCGCAATAAAAAAGCCTGGCAGCGACCTACTCTCCCACCGTCAAGCGGCAGTACCATCGGCGAAGCAAGGCGTTGACTTCCGTGTTGGGCGTGCCCCGCCCGAGGGTATTCATTCGCAGTCCGAAAGCCGCTTTGAGCCCGCCCTCGGGCGGGTCGCGTGCTCCGCTCCAAGTCCTCGGCGAACGGCCGTCCCATGCGGCCAAAAGCACTTTGTTTGCGCCCTTCCCCAGCCTGTCACGGCGCCTGTGGGCTTTCCGCTGCGCCCGCTCACGCAGTCAGTTACGGTCGCTTCCGAGCGCGTTCGGAGCACTTCTACTGATTCGGATGGCTCGCGGCCGGACACAAGTTTCGCAGTGAACAGAAGCTGTGAAGTCTGCATTCTGCGCGGCGTCGCTGGCGCAAGGGCATGGCTGCAACTTGCGGTGACAACAGAATCGAGCTATCTTGACCATGCCTTTATCCAGAATCGATCGGGGACGTGATGGCGAAGAAAACTGCCAAAAAGGATGAATCGGCGACGATAGGGCTGGAAGCGAAACTCTGGGCGTCCGCCGATGCCCTTCGGAATAACATGGATGCCGCCGAGTACAAGCACGTGCTGCTTGGCCTGATCTTCCTCAAGTACATCAGCGATGCATTTGAAGCCCAGCGCGAAAAGCTTATTGCGGCGAAAGCGGAAGGCGCGGACCCCGAAGACCCCGACGAGTACCGAGCAGTGAACATCTTCTGGGTGCCGAAAGAGGCCCGCTGGTCCAGCCTGAAGGCGAAGGCCCCCCAACCCACCATCGGCAAGCTCGTTGACGATGCGATGACCGCCATTGAGCGAGACAATCCTACCCTGAAAGGAGTGCTTCCGAAAGAATACGCTCGCCCCGGGCTGGACAAGGTACGGCTCGGTCAAATCATCAACCTCGTCAGCGACATTGGGCTGGGCAGCCCGGCGGATAGGGCCAAGGATATCCTCGGGCGCGTCTACGAGTACTTCCTCTCGCAGTTCGCAAGTGCCGAAGGAAAGAAGGGCGGCCAGTTCTACACGCCCTCAAGGGTCGTTCGCGTGCTTGTCGAGATGCTTGCGCCGTACAAGGGAAGGGTCTACGACCCCTGCTGCGGATCGGGCGGCATGTTCGTCAGCAGCGAGAAGTTCATCGAAGCGCACAGCGGCCGAATCGGCGATATCGCCATCTACGGCCAAGAGTCAAACTACACAACGTGGCGTCTGTCCAAGATGAACCTCGCCATACGCGCGATCGACGCGCAGATTGCCCATGGGGACAGCTTCCACAACGATCAACACCCTGACCTGAAAGCCGACTTCGTCCTGGCAAACCCTCCCTTCAACGACAGCGACTGGCGGGGCGATCAATTGAAGGATGACAAGAGGTGGAAGTACGGTGTCCCCCCGGCAGGGAACGCCAATTACGCTTGGGTGCAACATTTCATCTTTCATCTGTCACCGACCGGGATCGCGGCCTTCGTGCTGGCCAACGGTTCGATGTCCTCCAACCAGTCCGGTGAGGGGGAAATAAGAAAGAACATCATCGAGGCCGACCTCGTGGACTGCATGGTCGCGCTGCCCGGGCAGCTCTTCTACTCGACGCAGATCCCGGTGTGCCTCTGGTTCCTTGCACGAGACAAGAAGAACGGACGTTTCCGTGACCGGCGCGGAGAGATCCTTTTCATCGACGCGCGGAAGATGGGGACGATGATTGACCGTGTGCATTTGGAGCTATCCGACGAGGACACTGCAAAAATCGCCGGCACCTATCACGCGTGGCGCGGCGACAAAGGTGTCAAAGAGAAGTACAAGGATGTGGCTGGGTTTTGCGCTGCGGTGAAGACAGACGATGTCAGGAAGCACGGCCACATACTCACGCCCGGGCGGTATGTCGGGGCTGAGGCTGCGGAGGAGGACGAAGAACCGTTCGAGAAGAAGATGAAGCGGCTGACCGCCACCCTCAAGGAGCAGCAGGCAGAGGCCAGGAAACTGGATGCCGCAATTGCCGCCAACCTGAAGGAGTTGGGGTATGGCGGGTAGGCAAGAGTGCGAGTTTGGACAGCTGCTTGCCGAACCACTACGGAACGGACTGACGCGTCCGACAAGAGAACGCGGGCAGGGCTACAGAATGGTCAATATGGGAGAACTGTTTACCTACTCGCGAATCCCTGACGTTCCAATGGACCGCGTTATGGTCTCAGAGACTGAAGGCAAAAAGTACTTCCTCTTGAGTGGTGACCTGCTCTTTGCTCGACAGTCACTTGTACTAGAAGGAGCTGGAAGGTGCTCCATTTTCATGGGTTCCAAGGAGCCAGTCACGTATGAAGGCCATCTGATTCGAGCGAGAATGAACCGTCAGATCGCCAACCCTCTTTTCTACTACTACTTTTTTAGGTCATTCAGCGGTCGAGCAACCATGGCAAGCATCGTTGAGCAGGTAGCTGCAGCTGGAATCAGGGCAAGTGACTTGACCAGGCTTCATGTGCCCCATCCATCCTTGGCGGATCAGACCGCCATCGCCCGGATCCTCGGCATACTGGACGACAAGATCGACCTGAGCCGACGGGTGAATGAGACGAGTGAGGCGATGGCACGGGCGCTCTTCAAGTCGTGGTTCGTGGATTTCGATCCAGTGCGAGCCAAGGCGGAAGGACGCAGCCATAGTATTCCTAAGGTGCTCGCGGACAAATTCCCCGTTCGGATGGTGGACTCAGACCTCGGCGAAATTCCCGAAGAATGGCAAATTGGCAGACTTGGGGATTTGGTAAGCGCGACAAAGGGTCGTTCCTATAGAAGCGACGAATTGACAGAGTCCGACACAGCAATGGTGACCTTGAAATCGTTTGTTCGTAAAGGTGGCTATCGACCGGATGGACTTAAGTCCTTCAAAGGTGAATATAAGCCCGACCAGATAGTCAAACCGGGAGAGATAGTGATCGCTTGCACAGACGTTACGCAAGCGGCAGAAGTCGTCGGGCGTCCGGCGATTGTGCTCGCGACTGAGAGATTTCGCACGCTCGTTGCGTCTCTCGATGCGCTCATTGTGCGACCTCTAGATACGAGAGTATCTGTACCATTCCTTTATTTCCTTGGCGGCACTGAGGCATTTGTTTCCCATACTTACTCCTACACATCCGGGACGACGGTCTTACATCTATCCAAAGACGCCGTACCTTCCTTTCGGTTTCCGTTGCCGCCAGCTGGACTGGTTAAGCTGTTCGACTCTGTTGCAGACGTAGCTTTGCGACAGATGCAAGCAACCGCAAGTGAATCGAGCACACTATTCTCTCTTCGTGATACCCTGCTTCCCAAGCTCATCTCGGGGGAACTGGGCATAAAGGACGCCGAAAAGTTCATCGCCAGGAGATTGTAAATGTCAAACACCTTCACCGAGTCGGTCGTCGAAGAAGCCGCACTGGATTGGTTTGAAGGCCTGGGCTATGTCGTTCTCCACGGTCCTGAAATCGCTTTTGGAACACCCGCAGCGGAACGTAGCGATCCCAGCTATCGGGATGTGATACTCGAGCGTCGACTTAGGGAGACGCTTGCACGGCTCAATCCCGCACTCCCTCCTGAAGCCCTGGAAGATGCGTATCAGACAATCACGCGGATCGACGTCCCTTCCCTTCTGGAGCGCAACAGGTCTCTGCATCAGATGCTCGTGGACGGGGCGCCTGTGGAGTATCGACGTAAGGACGGCTCGATAGCGGGCGCTCAGGCGCGAGTGATCGACTTTGACGACATGGATGGCAACGACTGGCTCGCGGTGAATCAGTTCACCGTGGTCGAAGGAAAGACCGAACGTCGTCCCGACGTTGTTGTGTTCGTGAATGGCCTGCCTGTCATCGTTATTGAGTTAAAAAACCTCGCCGACGAAAACGCGACCATTTGGACTGCCTACCAGCAGCTGCAGACATATCAGGCGCAGATACCTTCCTTGTTCACATACAACGTGGCGATGATCGTCTCAGATGGAATGCAGGCGCGGATCGGGACGCTGGGAGCAGGCAAGGAGTGGTTCAAGCCCTGGCGGACGATCACGGGACAGGAGGACGTGCCCCCTGAGCTGCCCGAGCTGCAGGTGGTCCTAGAGGGTGTCCTTCACAAGAACAAGCTGCTGGATCTGATGCGCCACTTCATCGTTTTTGAAGATTTCGGCGAGGGCGCGCTGGTGAAGAAGATGGCAGGGTACCACCAGTTCCACGCGGTGAACGCGGCAATCGAACAGACTCTGCGAGCATCGAGCCCGGCCGACACGAAGAAGAGCAAGAAGGACGGCGCAGGAGACCGGCGGATAGGAGTGGTTTGGCACACGCAGGGCTCTGGTAAAAGTCTAACCATGGTCTTTTACGCAGGGAGGGCAATCCTGCACCCTGCCATGGAGAATCCGACCCTCATCGTTCTGACGGACCGCAACGATCTGGACGACCAGCTCTTTGGAACATTCGCGCGATGCCATAATATCCTGCGCCAAGAGCCTGCCCAGGCAAGGAACCGGGCGGACTTGCGGGAACGCCTCCGTGTCGGCGGCGGTGGGGTCGTGTTCACGACGATCCAGAAGTTCGTGCCCGAGGAGGGCGGCGACAGGAATCCAGTGCTCTCCGACCGGCGAAACGTTGTCGTTATCGCTGATGAAGCCCACCGAAGCCAGTACGACTTCATCGATGGCTTCGCGCGTCACATGCACGATGCTTTGCCGAACGCCTCATTCATAGGATTCACAGGAACCCCCATCGAGAAGGTGGACGCGAACACACGGCAGGTCTTCGGGGACTACATCTCGATCTATGACATTCGAAAGGCAGTAGAGGACGGGGCCACGGTGCCCATCTACTACGAGGGGAGGCTCGCCAAGCTGGAGCTGAGGGAGGCAGAGAAACCGCGCATCGATCCGAAGTTCGAAGAAGTGACAGAGGGGGAGGAGGTCGAGCGCAAGGAGAAACTGAAAAGCCAGTGGTCCCGGTTGGAAGCTCTTGTCGGCGCGGGGAACCGGATGAGGCTCATCGCGCGCGACATCGTGAAGCACTATGAGGAGCGAAACGCGGCCATGGAAGGCAAGGCCATGATTGTCTGCATGAGCCGCCGCATCTGCATCGATCTCTACAGGGAGATCACGGCCCTGCGGCCACAGTGGCATCAGGGGCCAGACGAAGAGGGCGAAATCAAGGTCGTGATGACCGGGTCTGCCTCAGACCCCCTGGAGTGGCAGGATCACATTCGGAACAAGCCCCGCCGCGAGGCCCTTGCCAAACGGTTCCGCAACGCGGGGGACCCGCTTCGGATGGTGATCGTTCGGGACATGTGGTTGACGGGTTTCGATGCGCCGAGTCTTCATACGATGTACGTGGACAAACCCATGCGGGGGCACGGCCTCATGCAAGCCATCGCCCGCGTGAACCGTGTTTTCCGCGACAAGCCGGGCGGGTTGATCGTCGACTACATCGGGCTTGCGGAAGAGCTGAAGCAGGCCATGGCTACGTACACCGAGAGCGGCGGGACTGGCGCGACCGCTCTGGACCAGGCCGAGGCCGTTGCGGTCATGCTGGAGAAGTACGAGGTGTGCCTCGGGCTCTTCCACGGCTTCGTTTGGCCCCTGTGGACGACAGGGACCCCAACAGAGCGGATCGGATTGATTCCGCCGGCACAGGAGCACATCCTGGCTCAAGAAGAGGGAAAGAAGCGTCTTCTGAGCGCAGTCACCGAGCTATCCCAGGCGTTTGCGCTCGCAGTGCCGCACGATGACGCATTGCGCATTCGTGACGACGTGGGCTTCTTCCAGGCGGTCCGATCCGCGCTGGCAAAAGGTATTGCTGAAGAACACAAAAGCGACGAAGAGCTCGACCATGCAATCCGGCAAATCATCTCGAAAGCTGTAATCTCAGACGGGGTAATGGACATCTTTGCCATGGCCGGGTTGAAGAAGCCGGACATCTCGATCCTTTCCGAAGAGTTCCTCGCGGAAGTCCAGGGGATGCCGCAGAAAAACCTTGCCATAGAGATGCTGCGCAAGTTGCTGTCCGGGGAGATCAAGACGCGTTTCAAGAAGAACGTTGTGGCGGCCCGTTCCTTCGCGGAAATGCTTCAAAAAGCACTGAAAAAGTACCAGAACCGGGCCATCGAGACCGCGCAGGTGATCGAAGAGCTGATCAACCTGGCCAGGGAGATGAACGCGGCCGGCGCACGGGGGCAGAGGCTCGATCTTACGGAAGATGAGCTCGCGTTCTACGATGCCCTGGAAACGAATGACAGCGCGGTGAAGGTCCTGGGCGAGCCTACGCTGAAGAAGATCGCCCGAGAGCTTGTGGTCAACGTCCGCAAGAACGTTACCATAGACTGGACCGTGCGGGAGAATGTCAGAGCTCAGCTGCGGGTGCAGGTGAAACGGATCCTTCGCAAGTACGGATACCCACCGGATAAGCAGGAAAAGGCAACTGAAACGGTATTGGAGCAAGCGGCGGTGTTGTCAGAGGAATGGGCGGTAGCATGATTCGGGGGAGTCTGATGAGCAAAAAAAAATCAGACCACAACTGCATGGACGCAGCACCCCAACAAGGCGTAATCTAGAGCGCCTTGTCGCCCTTCACTCGATCGTGCACGAAAACCGCATCAATGCGAAGGGCTGGTCTCCGGTGCCTTTGTTAGGCCTTGGTTTCCGCTCAGTTTCACGCCTGAACGAGCTCTGACAGTTCAGCAGAAGCAACCTTTGCGGTAGTGACGTAACCACCCTCAATCGCGGTGCATCGCTGATAGTATCTTCTTGCGCTCTTGGCGTCTCCTTCACGAGCGAAGCACCGGGCCAACTCAAGGTACATTTTCTGACGGAACCGGTTGCGCTCCCTTCCGCTAGGAAGCATCCGAATGGATTCCTCGTACAGCTCTTCGCCTCTACTTCGATCTCCCTTGCGAAAGTGGTACAACCCGAGTGTCGCCGTTGCATGAGGCAGTTTGTGAATTCCTGATGAGATTCCGGGCAGGAGCGACCGCGCTTTCTCCAGGTTCCCCGCCTCCAGCATGCTGAAAATCAGATTGTTGGCTGCTTGAAGGCGTTCGAGTGGCGTTAGGCTGGCGTTCCCAGTCAGTTCCTCCTGAATCTGCGCAGCAACGTCAGCCGCGTCCCGTCGCTCACCCGTTACGGACTCGAGTAGATACGACAAGTTGGTTAAGGCGCGAAGCCTGTCGCTTGAACCCCTCTGCAAAGACCCAACCAGCCTTCTTGTGGTGTCAACTCCACGCTTGGGCATGCCCAACTCAACAAGCGCCATTGAGTAGCTCAACATGCTCTGCGGAGAGAGTATTGCAAACTCGATGTCGGAGGAGCCAGGGAGCATCGGCTCCACAAAATTCACCAGGGATTGGTATTGGGAGTTCTCAAACAGAAACTTGACAAAGTTGTTGGTGAGAATGCCCCGGCCTCTTTTCCCCGTCACTTGCTTGAGCCCAAAGAGAAAGGACTCCTTTGCGCGGTCGGCTTTGCCCATGTTCCAATACACGAGGCCGAGATTGTTCCAGACTCCAGAGTCTAGGTCGATTGCCGACTGAGACTTCAAGGATGAAATGGCATCCTTGTACTGCCGCAACATATAGTGCGCATGTGCGAGCCTATCCAGTGCCGTGGGCGATTGGTTCGCGGCTTCTATATGGGCCTTCAGCAGGGGGACCGCCTGCGCCGGGCGACCCAGCCGTGCTGACAGATCTGCGAAAAAGACTAGTAACCCTTCGTCATAGGGACTCTCCTCGATCGCCACTTTGAGGCAGCCGAGGGCCTTCTCGTGATCACGCAGCATCAGGTAAGCGATAGCCATATTAGAGAGAAGTGCCGGGGTGTATCTGTTTTCTGAACCGGCGATCCTAAAGTTGTGAATCGCCGAGGAAAAACGATTCTGGAAGATGTCTATGCATCCGATCAGCATGCGGGCTCGGAAATTAGTGTTATCACGCTCAATCGCGCTCCTCAGCATTGCTTCGGCCTCGCCTATCTTATTCTGCCGGAGCAAGATAAGCGCCTGCCAGGTGATGCTATCAGCATCCGCGGCGAGCCCCGGGCCCTTAAGAACCGCAATCGCAGCGTCAGGTTCGTGCGCCCAGAACAGAACCTCAGCTAGCTTCTTCCTCGGCACACGACTTTCAGTCTGCGCTACTGCGCGCTCTAGAAAACTCTTCGCTTCTTCGAGATTTCCACTGAAGAAAGCCAGATCGCCCACATGAGTAAGGTAAGTTGCCGAATCCAGAAACCTCTCTTCTTTCACCAATAACCTTTCCAGCCGTTCCTCTATGTAAGCCTTTACGTCTTGCTTCAGCGATTCGACCGTCGCTGGTACATCGACCCCGGCGATTGAAAGCCGCTCCAGTGTGGCCAGCACACCAAGTGGCGGCAGCTCAAGCACCACAGGCGACACAGCGTCATCAATAACTGTGACCTTGAGGGTTTGCTCGCGAAGGCTTACTTGGGAGCCGGTGGCCCTATCTATTGCGTCGTTAAGCATTGCGGCGGCCCCTTTCGGCGACACCCAATCGTTCAAAGCGAAGATCCAGCTCCGCCACCCTGTCGTGCCGCCGAGCTCTCCGTTCCCTTGCCTGTCTGGCAATGCGCGCCTGGGCCTCAGAGTTGTCAAGAACTTTGAGTGACGTATCGACCAGGTCGCGTACACTTGGAATGAGCAGCGCTCGATCCTGGAAATCGAACCGGGTCAAACCGTCAACAATCCTCTCGAGAAGGCCCTCGAGTGACCTGGGTGCGGTGCTGTCCCGTCCAAAGAAGGGACCGAGGCGGACTGCCTTTGCGATTCGCGGCGCTTCCTGAGTCCAAATGAGGTACTTCTTTTGAGTGTCCGGTTCTCTTGATAGTCTCGCGCCAATCAGTAGCATGGCACTCTGGTACTCTCGATTCCTCAAGGTCAAGCTGAGGAAATAACCGTAGTGGAACAGCTCGTAAAGCATGCATCCCAGAGCATAATAGTCAGTGAGCTTCGCCACCGTCCGGTGCCCGGCGAGGCCGAGCATCGCCTCGGGAGCGGAGTGATATGGAGCACCGACATTGGAACGGTATGTGTCTAGACTCGTATCGGAATCCGAGGCAACTCCGGAACCGAAGTCAATCGCGACAACGTCTCTGTCTCCTGGGAGGTCCCGGGCCCTTAGGTTGTCGGGCTTGAGATCGCGGTGAACCACGCCTCGGGAGTGAAAGGCCTCGACGGCATTGAGGATCTCGCGGAACAGGGTGAGCTTCTGGCTCGCCTCGATCATGTTTTGCTTTTCGAAAAAGTCGTCGATCTCGCGCTCTATCCACTCCGTCACGAAGTAGAACACAGGGGTCGACAGAACATACTCGCCCATCTTGGTCTCGAGGGTGAACGTCTCGTAACCGGCAACGAGTTGCAGGCATCGCGTCTTGTTAAGTAGCTTGGTGAGTATCTCAGGCTCGCGCCTGAAGGCGTTGAGTCGATATAGGTCCGCCATGTTCTGTGGAGATGGATCATAGACTTTGATGGCGACATTGCACCCCTGAATCTTGTCGATGGCTTTGAAGACGATGGAAAGTCGGCCGCGTCGCTTTTTGGACACGAGATCGAAGCTACAACACTTGAGATTTGTGTACCTTCCCTCGAAGAGATCCATGGATTCGAGATGCTTGATTATGAGTGCCGCATTCATATCCCCTAACACGGAAGGCATCGTATCACCCCCCTGCCAGTCTTGTTAGGGCTGGACTGTAGGGTGGCAACGTCACGGCATGAACCGCTGACACACCGCTGGGCGAGCGCAGAGTCCCATCGATGAGCTCGAATCGATCGCTGGTTATCGAGAATCTGAACAGTTCCGCAACAATTATCGCTGCTGTGGCTGCACCCACGAATGATGCCCCCACCGCTTTTCCGGCAAGAAGGGTGACTCCGCATTCGTCCAACTGCTGGCTTTCAAGTAGCAATCTGTAGGAGCTGTTCGGCCGCATAGGGTTCAACAGGTCTATCTGGTTCTTCGTGTCGGCCGCAGCGACGCCGCCCCATTTCGCTCGAGCACTATAGGAACCCGGGAAGCCGTGCATCTGGAATGAGAGATACTCGTTCGAGGAACCGCCTAAGCCAGCCTCCAATACCCGATCGAAACGGGCGTCCTCCACTGCGGCGCGGGCAATTGTGTTATCCACAACGCAGATTCCGATTCGGGGGTCTTCTCCTCCAACGCGCAAATCGTCCCCAAACTTACGCTCGACCAGGCGGGCGCCAAAACCGCGGTTTTCGCACCACTCTGCCATGGCACGGGTTTTCATTCGGCCAACCGCGTTGGCTTCCGTAAGCAACGACGTGCTTACGTTAGCTTGAGAGATTATGTCGTAGTCTTGGAGATAGAAGGTGGCATCTCCGGGACGCTCGTAGGGAAGCAGCCCAAGCGTCCATAGCACGGCTTGGCCCAAATGGCCCAAGCCAATGATCCAGAGCTTCGCTGGCAGGGATTTCACTTGAGGGCCGGCGCTTGCCTGGAGATCCATGAAATCTGCGCCGGGCCTCCAGAGCGAGAAGCCCGCTCGCCGTTTCCCAGCGCTGGCATTACCGCCGCGAACGTACTGGAAGGCTTCTGACACCGCGATCGAGCCAGCCAAAACGCCCGCGGGGACGAATGCGTTTCTCTCGGGCAGAACGATTCTGTCAGCGATGGGTGCTATCCCAGCACTCCAACCCTCGAACGTCGGCCTAACGGCAAACTGATCCTCGCTGAGCGGCTGAAGACCGGACCCTATGGAGATCGTAGGAGATTTCCCTATGCCCGCCTCTACTGGTTGTCCACCGAGTACCGAGATTGCTTGCAGTAGACTCGTCGTTTTCGGCCAAGGTAGAAGGTTCCGGCTGCCTAGACCGCTACCCCCGACATAGACCCCGCCAAGGAAGCAGCGTTTTGCTGTATTGACCACTGTTGCTGCTACAACCTGATGCACAAATGAGCTGGACACCTCGGGTCCCAGGTGAAGATAGAGGCGATAGCCTCGAAACAGCTTCTCCGCGTCTTCAAGCGACCGGGCCTCACCAGTGTCCAAGGCTATTTTGACCGTGCGATTCAGGCTCTCTTGCAGATTCGACCCTGCCATTGTTCACCCCCAGAATCCGACATACACAAAGTCAGTTGCATGATCGCCACTCCAGTTGCGCCAACGATGACTCCCGCTGTACTCGTATATCCCCAGATGTCTTGGACCGAAGTACCGCCTCGCCAAGTCGGGCACGATCAAGGATACGTGGCCCGTAACCGCAATCATCGGATTTGTTCTGTCAATTTCGCTCTGAAAGGGAGCCCCGGGGTGGGTGTGGACATCAGCTATCACGCTAAGGCCCACCTCCTGGCATAACCTCCATAAAGCGCCATATCCTCGCCCACCCAGTACTACCGCACCCGTTGAGAGCGCGTCCGGCTCCAGATCGTCGTAGTAGGCAGGCTGCACGACTACGCAGTAGTCACTGTGCCTGACTCCAAGCAGAAATGCCCCGCTTTCGGTTCGATTGTGACCGCGGCGGTGGAGCTCCCCAAGGCAATCCGCCCATTTCCGCCTTGAGCAGCAAAGCTTAGCTTTGCCTTTCACGAATCCCTGAATACTCGTTCGAATTGAGAAGCTCATGGACTATCCTCAAGTACTTGCAGATCGTGTCCGTCGGCGACCAGATCCAGTACGGGTACTGGGTCACCCAGTTTGGGTGGCCAGCCGCAGCCAATCGATCACACGGAAGGTAGAGGGCGACGCCGTTGTTCCATCCCGGATTGAAGACAGCAGACACACGTTGCCCACCGGAGGGCCACCTACCGTCCCCGAGCGGCCCTTCCCCGTCTGCCGACCAGGGCCGAGCTGTCGGCGGACTGCTCGGGTACCCGGTCAGATCGAATCGAAATGAGAAGCTATTCGGCGCCCCCTCACGGATCGCCGGCGCGATCTTTACCATAACGATGGGCCAGTTGACTGACGCCACCCTCCACTTGCCCTCTTTGACTGCTTTGACGAATGCACCACTCACGGCATGTGCGCGAAACACCGTTTCTTCCAAGGAGGGTGAACCGTCGCTACTCATCCCTCGACCCTGCTCTTGGGAACCAGGTCGAACAGCACCCTGCAATCGCCCCCTGAAGTCAACGACCCAAGGTGGGTGTCGTCGTCGGGACGATCCATCGTCTGCGAGATCTGTAGGCAGTGTTCTGCGGCGTCAACAGGAGACAACCCGAACGACTTGGCCGCCCAGACTGTCACCTTTTTGACCGTTGCGGCGGGGGAGAAGTCGTTGCTCCTGGTCGCGCCGTTGAAAGCAACTTGTGTTTCGATGCGATGGCACCGATGAACTTGGACATGGGTGTGATGGTGAACTCCTGATTTCGAAAGCTGCCCGTCAAGGGCAACCTCATGATCCGTATCCTCGATCAGGATGACGTCCTGCCCGTCAGCGACCTGAATGCCTTGCGCCCTCAGGGCGCTCAGAAGGTCATTTCCGGTCTTCGTGGCGTCAACGCGCACTGCGGTTGAATCACGAAGGCCAGGAACGTGAACAAAGACCTCGATCAATTCGATTTCCTGTTTGACACTCATTGCGATTTTCCTCCCAGTCCGGATCCGATCGTTTGCTCCCCCAGAACCTGAGGTCCCGTCTGACCCTTGGATTCTGTAGTCAGAACGGCTATACTCTATACAGTACATTATTGATTTTGTTCTGTCAAGAGAAATATTGTTCTCTATAGCGAACTATTCGGAGGTACTACACCGTGAACTTGGGAACCCGCATCCAGACCCGGATGACAGAAAAGGGCTGGAAACTGAGCGACTTGGCACGAGCCACAAACGTCGCGAAAGGATATCTGTCAGAAATCCTCTCCGGGAAAGCTACCCGACCGTCCGCCGTGTCTCTCGACGCAATAGCACAAGCCTTGGGAACATCTGTCCCGGACTTGCTGGGGACCCCCAACTACCCGGGGGCTGACACCGTCAAGAATGCCTTGCCGAGCCTGTTGGAGTTTGCGGCGACTGAGGGCTTACCCGAGCAGGACATCAAGATGCTGGCCGGCATCAGCTTTCGCAACGCACAGCCAAAGACCGCCAACGATTGGCGCTACCTATGGGAATCCATAAAGCGGAGCGTCGGCTCGTAAGGCAGGCGTCATCCCGTCAGCCGGCGAGCGTTCTCTTGTGCAGCAGTCGCGACATGGGCTCTGTGGTGGAGGCAAGCGAGGCAGCACGGAGCCGGTGAGGATGGCCATGTCCGCAACGTTGAAGATACCCGTGCGGAAGGTGCCGATCCCCAGGTTCAGGAAGTCACTGACGTGACCACCACGGAAAACGCGGTCGATGAGATTGCCGAAGCCACCGCCTGCGATGATGGAGAGCCCGGATAGAAGCGGCCACAACAGCGAAGATGACCGGACAATGGCGGTCACCAACCAGGCCAAGGCTGCCAGCAGGAACGCCACAAACAGCGCTACGCGGGCGGGCGCGGGCAGTCGGGACGTCGGGCTGAGGAAAGCGCCTTCGTTCTCCACGTAGCGCAGAATGAAAACGTCGCCAACCACACGGACAGTCCCCTGGCCGCGCAGGTGCGTGCGGGCCAGTTCCTTTGTCTCGATGATTTCTATCTATCGTTCGCGAAGCGCTCGTTCCTGAACATACTCGTCCTACAAGTCCTTCTACCGTTCTTTGTTTCGGTGGGACATCGTGGACCGGATCGTCCGTAGGATTGAAGATGAGGACGAAGAGGGAGACCAGGAAGGCAAAAGGAAACGTTCAAAGTAGGATGTGTCCTGGCCTAGCTCGAATGAACCACGCTGCGCACGATTCCTTCGCCGGTCACGATCGCAATGAATCGAATATAACCAAATCGCTTTGACGGTTTTCTCGTCGTACAACCCGCTATACTCGAGCGCTTAATACAGTCGCCGCCTCGTTCTGATCGATCGTCAATACGTGGCGGTCCAGACGGGATCGGACGAATAGCGGATCGCGGTAGGGACCACGGTCACCCAGGGGCCCACGCTCCTGATATGAAGCGACCCGTCAACAAGAATCTTTTTCTTTCTCTATCTTGTGTCCTCCATACTATGGGACGACCCGAGCGAGGGCCGGGCAGGCAATCGACGACGGTTGATCACTCTGATATTCGCGGATCGGGCC
>Ga0187878_1001520_pt1 | contig 22397 bp, 22 predicted proteins | sample June2016WEW_17_1_FD_132979 | JGI IMG/M metagenome (GOLD analysis project Ga0187878, IMG submission 132979) | Peatland microbial communities from SPRUCE experiment site at the Marcell Experimental Forest, Minnesota, USA - June2016WEW_17_150 | ecosystem: Environmental > Terrestrial > Soil >...
GCCTGCCTCCTGATGTTCCAGACCCATTGCTACGACTCCTGGCTGATTCCCAGCGCACGCCAGAGCAAGTTTTTCATGTACTCGCAACTGGGAGGAACGTTCCCGGCTCCGTTGTTTCTGTTTTTGGCGGGCATTTCGTTTGCTTTGGTGACCGAAAAATTGTGGAAGAAGAATCTGCCGCCCGTGCAAATCGCCCGTGCCACGATCCGGCGCGGCGCGGAGATATTTGGCTTCGGTCTTCTCTTTCGCTTGCAGGAATACATCATCGCCTGGGGTTGGGCGCCGCTCAGCGATCTGTTGCGCGTCGATATACTCAACACCATCGGCCTCTCGATGATGCTCATGGGCCTGCTCTGCTGGGTCGTGCTCTTCATGCACCGTGGAGCACAGGCCAGGCTCGCCCTGGTTCTCACCTCAGCCGGGACGGCTCTCTTAATTTCTCTACTCACGCCGCTGATGTGGACGACATGGAGCCCGCGCTGGCTGCCGTGGCCGTTGGAATCCTACATCAACGGCGTCCACAATCTGGGCACGCCTCAGGCTTGGCTCTTCCCAATCTTTCCCTGGAGCGCCTTCGCCTTCGCCGGACTGACTGCAGGATTTATTTTGCAAAGTCAGTGGGCGCGCAAGCGCGAGTCGATCATCTTTTTTTTTGCAGCTGCGACGGGCGTTCTACTCGTGAAACTCGCTCGCTGGCTCGATGCACAGCCGCGGCAGCTATACGCCGTATACGACTTTTGGCACACCAGCCCGAACTTTTTCTTGATTCGCGTAGGAATGTTGCTGGTAATTTTGGCGGCAAGCTATGGCTGGTGCCGATGGGGCGCGGGACAGTGGGGATTCAGTCCTCTCATTCAATTGGGACAGGCTTCCTTGCTAGTCTACTGGGTGCATATTGAATTCGTATATGGACGCTTGTCGATTTTGCCTAAGCACAGTGAGACCATACGGACCGCTTCTTTCGGATTGCTGATGATTTTTCTCGCGATGCTCACCCTGGCTTTCCTGCGGACACGGACGAAGGGGCGCGGCGCTGAACTTCTGGCTTGGTTTCGGCGTCCAGCAACCGCGCATTGAGGCGTGCGCCACGCAAGCGCGGTAGCGTAAGGCCGGCGTGCAGCGCAGCGACAGAATGCAAGGTGATGCTGGTCAATACTGAAACAGCCTGGCGAACTCGACGACTTCCCGCTCCGCCCACCGCCCATCGTAGGTCGAATCGCCGTCGCGCTCGCCCACAAACGCACAGTGACCACCATCCTCGGTTTCGACGTAGGTGATGTTGCGATTGGAAAGGAGCATTTGGCGAGTCTCCGGCAAAATTCTAATAAAGGGATCGTTGACGGCGTGGATTACAAGCGCCGGATGCGTGATGCGGTCGAGGAGATTGGCGGCGGCCGCGCGGGCGTAGTAATCGTCGGCCCCGGTGAAACCGCAATAGTACGCGGTTACGCGATCGTCGAAGTCTCTAAGAGTTCTCACTCCCCGCAAACGCGAGGGGTCGAAGACGTGGGGAAACAGCCGGGCCTTGCGGCGAAAGCGCCGGAACAATTGCAGCAGGAAATAGTATTCATAAATCCGGTTGGCGGGTTCATGCAGCGCGTCGGCCCCAGCCGCCAGATTTACGGCCGGACAAACCGCCGCGACTCCGCAAAATTCCGAAGGGCCGTCGCTGCCCCACTCCCCTGCCAGCTTCAGAACCAGATTGCCGCCCATGGAAAAACCAATGAGCACGAAACTAGAGATTCCATCGCGTTCGACGAGGTTACGCGCTACGGCAGCCACGTCCGCCGAACGGCTGGAGTTGTAAAGCGTGGGCGCGCAATGGTCCATGCCGCCGCAGTTGCGCTGGTTCATACGCACCACGTTCATACCCGCGGCTAATCCGCTCCGGGCTATTCCCAACATGTATTGCGATTCGCTCGATCCCTCCAACCCATGCACCACGATCAGCGTCAGTGCGTTTCTGTCCTTCTGCCAGTGACAGTGGCAGAGCACGGGAACGCCGGGTTCCACTTCGATTAGGCGCTTTTCGGCAGTTGGGAGATGGATGCGGCGCGAGAGGAAGAAGGCGGCAATGGTCTGAAGGTGTCCGCCTCGCAACCAGCGGTGTGGCCGAAAAATGCGCCGGGCGACTGCTGGCGGCTTCTCGATCAACCCATCCTCACACTTGTGAAGTTGGAGATGGCAAGCGTCATCGCTCCCGTTTGCGAAGTTCGCACAAATTGATTCTAATAGCAGAAGTCCGCTGCAAGGGAGTGATCGAGATGCCGATTTTTGAATATATCTGCCAAGAATGTAAGCACGAGTTTGAGGCCTTGGTGTTTGGCCGCGACAAAGCGAAGTGCCCCAAGTGCCAGAGTAAGAAACTAAGTCCGCAGCTGAGTGTTTTTGCTGTATCCGCGAAAGGCTCGGCGAGCGCGGCGACTCCCAGCGGTGGTTGCGGATCCTGCGGCGATCCTCGCGGGCCGGGGGCATGCTCGCTCGGAGACCTCGACTAACTGACTGAAAATACGTCAGACTGGCTAACGGCAAACTTTCGGTACTCTTCCCGGGGTGACTGTTGTTACCTTTGCTTCGCTTCGCTGCCCGCCTACGATCCCTTGAACTCGCAATCAGGCCGAGGAGAGTCGAGATGGATAGGCGCCGGCAGTCGCGTGTGTTCGTTGACCTTCCCGTACAAATCTGGGGCATGGACAGCTATTCCCGTCCGTTTATGCAGCCCGCCAGCCTGCGCACCATTAGCGGCCGTGGCGCCACTCTGCAGTGCGTGGACGCTCGATTGAAGCCAGGCGACGTGGTGGACGTTTTGTACGAAGGAACGAAAGCTCAATTTCGCATCGTGTGGTGTGGTAAGCCGGGAACAGAAATGGCTGGCGAAGTTGGAGTAGAGAACCTGTCCAGCGAAGTCGCGCTTTGGGATGTCGATCCACAGCGTTGCGCGGCGGCTGCGGGACAGGGGTAAAAACTGGCTTCCGGCTTTTAGCTGCACCGAGACTACGACTTGCCCACCTTAGCGCGACCCAACTGCACGAGAGAAATCTCCGAACCAGCTGGCTGAATTCCTAAAGAAAAGCGGGGGAGGGCGGGAGGGCTGCACCCGCGTGGAACGGGTCCTTGAAGTATGAGGCGAAATTGCAACGAAGGCAAGAAGAAAAGATAGGGATGCAGAATCTTTTGCACTCACCCAAATCGCGGGAAGGTTACAAGTTCTATCATCCTGACCGCATAGAGTCCAGTTCCCAAGGCTAGCCGCACGGGATGCTCCGCCAGCAGTTCTGGCGAAATTACCTCCGGCATCAATTCCAGGTTGTAAACTCGCAGAGATGCAAGTAAAGATTCTTGGCTCGGCGGCCGGCGGTGCTTTTCCCCAGTGGAATTGCGCCTGCAAAAACTGCCGGGCAGTAAGGGCGGGCACATTCCACGGCAAACCGCGCACGCAAACGCAGCTTGCGGTCACCGAAGACTGCCTATCGTGGTTTTTGCTGGGCGCGTCTCCGGACCTGCGCGCCCAGATCGAAGCCACGCCTGAATTGCATCCGCGGCAGGGGCGTCATTCGCCCATTGCCGGTATAGCTCTGGCCAATGCTGATCTCGATCACGTCCTCGGACTGCTCCTGCTGCGCGAACTCCAGCCGCTGCGCATCCATTCCACCGCCTCCGTTCGCCGTATTCTCCGCGAGGATAACTCGATGTTCGGCATGCTGCATCGTATTCCGGAACAAGCAATATGGACTGATTTTGAATCCGGAAAAGAATTTTCCCTGTGTAATGCTCAAGGCGTGGATTCCGGTCTGCGCTGCCGGGCGTGGTCGCTGAGCACTCACTATTCCGCCTACGTCACGGCGGACCGACAACGGCAACTTACCTCAGGCGAAGCTTCGCTGGGCTTCTTCGTCAATTCGATTTCCGGTGCGCGCTTGGCCTACATGCCCGCCGTACCTCAAGTGGACCACGCATTACTCGCAGAGCTCGGTGCCTGCGACGTCCTGCTTTTCGACGGCACATTCTGGAGCAACAACGAACTCATTCGCGTGAAGGGCGGCGAGCAAACTGCGCAACAGATGGGCCACGTTGCGGTCGAAGAAACGCTCGTCGAGTTGGCTGGAGTTTGCCGCCCGCGTAAAATATTTCTACACATCAACAACACCAATCCCATGCTGGACGAGGCGAGCGCTGAATATCGCCAGGTGCGGGACGCAGGCTGGGAAATTGCGGAGGATGGATGGCAGTTCAACCTGTAGCAACCGAAACCGCGTCGCAAACCGCCCACCTGCTTTCGCTCGAGGAGCTACGCGCGGCATTACAGGCGACGGGCGAGGAACGCTATCATCACAAACATCCTTTTCATTTGTTGATGCACGAAGGCAAACTCAGCCGCGGACAATTGCAGGCCTGGGCGTTGAATCGCTACTACTATCAAAGCATCATCCCCATTAAAGATTCGATCATCCTGTCGCGTGGTCCGGACCCGGTCTTCCGACGCGCATGGCGCAAGCGCGTGGTCGACCACGATGGCGACGCCACCAGCGAGGGCGGCATCAAGCGGTGGGTTAGATTGGCGGAAGCGACGGGTCTCGATCCAGCTCAAGTTCGCAGCGCCAAAGGCATTCTTCCGGCTACGCGCTTCGCGGTCAACGAATACTTGAACATTGTTCGCAGCCGGTCATTGCTGGAGGCGGTCGCTTCCTCGCTGACAGAATTGTTCTCGACGAAGCTGATCACGTTGCGCGTGGAAAAGTTGCGCCAATATTATCCCTGGCTGGCGGGAGGCCTGGATTATTTCGAAGCCAGACTTTATCAGGCGCCGGAGGATGCGCAATTCGCGGTGAACTATGTCTACGACAACGCGAAGACACGCACCGAGCAGGAATTGGCGATCCAGGCGTTACGCGACAAGTGCGACATTCTATGGGCGCAACTCGACGCGCTCTACTTCGCTTATGTTGAACCGGGATGGCCGCCGCCCGGGGCTTTCCGAATCGAGGGCAGCTAGCGTGGCGCCTCCGGAGGATTCCAGTCAGCCGCGCCTGGCTACCGGTTGCCGCTGGGGTGGCACCGAGCAGGATCGCATGGTTCTTTTCCCTGAAGGCGCAATTCGATTGCAGGGCACGGGCTTGCAGATACTCGAGCGCTGCGACGGTCAGCGCACGTTCGGCCAGATCATCGAAGAATTGCAAACGCAGTTTAGCGTCGCCGATCCGGGTAAGATTCGAGCGGATATCACCCAGTTCCTCGAACAGTTGCGGCACAAGCGGATTGTTGATTACTAATCGAACGATTCTGCATTACTCATGATTCCCAACCCGCTCGCCCTCATCGCCGAGATCACGCACCGCTGTCCGCTGCACTGCGTGTACTGCTCCAATCCGCTGGAGCTGGCTGCGGTGAGTTCGGAACTTTCCACGCAAGAATGGATTGATGTTTTCCAGCAGGCGGGCAAGCTGGGAATGCTACACGCGCACTTCACCGGCGGCGAACCCTTGGCGCGACCAGATCTGAGGGACCTCATTGCGGGAGCGCGCGCCGCAGGCCTCTACACCAATCTGATCACGTCTGCCGTTGGTCTTGTTGAAACACGACTGCAGGCACTGGTTGACGCCGGACTCGATCACATCCAAATCAGCTTTCAGGATTCGCGCGAGGGCGCAGCGAACTGGATTGCCGGAGCCAAAGCACACGCGCACAAGATTGAATTGTCGCGTATCGTCCGGCGCCATAAAATCGCGTTCACCGTGAATCTTGTCATACACAGGCAGAACATCGATCACGTCGAGGAGATGATTTCTTTCATCGAGCAGCTCGCGCCGGAACGCATGGAAATCGCCCACACGCAATATTACGGCTGGGCGTTGAGGAATCGCGCCGCGCTGCTGCCAACGCGGGCACAACTTGAGAAGGCCGTGGAAACAGTGGCCACGGCGGAAAAACGCCTGGCCGGACGAATCCGCATCGACTCCGTGGTCCCAGATTACTACGCGCGCTTTCCCAAAGCTTGTATGGGTGGATGGGGGCGTAAATTGATGCTCATCAATCCGTCAGGCAAAGTTCTTCCCTGTCACGCCGCGGAAGTGATTCCCGGCCTTGAGTTCGAGAATGTTCGGGAGCAAAGCTTGGAATTCATCTGGCAGCAGTCTTCCTCGTTCCAGCGCTTTCGTGGAGAAGAATGGATGCCGGAACCCTGCCGCAGTTGCGAGCGACGCGCGGAGGATTTTGGCGGATGCCGTTGCCAGGCGCTGCTGCTCGCCGGCGACGCAACTGCGACTGATCCTGCCTGCTCGCTGGCGCCCGCGCACCACATTGTGGAGGCAGCACTGATCGAAACTAATTCCGGCGGCGTGGCGGCGCAGCCTGTTTCTGCGGCGTCATTCGTGCAACTGCAGCAGCGTGCCGAGCAGCTTTGGACTTATCGCACGAACTCCGAATAAGCTTTGCCGCCCCTACCAGCGAACCCCGATCGTGATAGGGCGCACGTCGGTTGTGGTGCCGTTCCCCGATCCGTGAGTGAGACGGTACTCCGCGTAGATTTCGACGCCACTGGGCATCTTGCGGGTAATGCCGCCTCCGACGTTGTAGCCAACGTGGTTCTGGCTGGAATTGACGAAGTCGCCGCTGAGAGGAAGGCTGACGTTTGGGCACGTGCCGACCCACCAGTCAAAGAATGCGTTGCATGACGAACCCGGTACAGCTGTGTCAGAACTCAAGGTGCCAAAGCGATGATAATAGCCCGGCCCGAAGAGGATATATCCTCCATATAGCTTGGTCACAGGGATGTTGATGACAGGGTCCAGCGTAAGGGCGAAAAGATAACTGGAGGCGCTTCCGGCCTGAGCCAGCCGAAGGGAAGAATCGCGCAGGGGCAGGTCCGCAAAAATGAAGTCTGCGCGCAGTCCTAAGTACTTGTTCGCATTGCGAGCCACGCCGGCCGTGGCCACGCCGCCTCCGCCTCTGACAAACGTGCGAGTCGTGCCACTATCCACATTGGCGCCGAGGCCGACGTTGTAAGTCCAGTTCTTGTAGTCTCGGGGCTTCGCCTTTCGCCGCGAAGAGGATTCTTCCTCAGCAGGTTCTTGATCGCTCGGCGTTTGCTGCGCAGCAGGTTGTTGCGTGGCGGGCTGTTGCGCCGCAGAGTCCGGAGATGAGGGGGACTGCCCGGACGGGGTCGCCTGGGCGAAGCCTTGCCCTCCCAGCGAAATTGTTACAATCAGCAGCAACAGCGCACTGACAGTGGCGAACTTTCCAATCATCCATTCTCCTCCCATAAACCGGGCGTGGTGGCGGACCGTAGCGCTCGGCATGGAAAGGCGCTGTTGGTAAAGGTTCCGCGTGTGATTCCTCGCAGGAAGGCATTGCCTTGTTTGCGGCGGGATCGCATTATATTACCAACTTTGATGCTGATTCTGCCTGGCAAGCCGCCTGCCTGAGCAATACCGTGGTTCTCCGACTGATCCCGAGAAGTTCTCCCTCGTGTATTTCCGCGCACGGCCGCTCGCTTTCTATTTCGTGCGGGCGTAAGTCACACGTATTATGAACATGATCTTTTACTTTCGAGAATAGCCTTGCACAAAACTCCGTCAGATAAGCCGCCTGCTAGGTTTTCTATTTCCGGGGCGGAAGCATCTGCTCCACGCGTCGCCCTCGTAGGTTTCGGAACGGTAGGCAGCGCCGTGGCCAAGATTCTCTGTGAACGCAGCGATGCCTTGCTCCGCCTGACGCACATCTGCAACCGCAACGTCGAGCGCAAAAAGCAGCCGTGGGTACCGAGTGATGTAGTCTGGACAGAAGACTTCCACGCTATTCTCCATTCCGACATCGACATTGTTATTGAGCTGATTGGTGGATTGACGCCAGCCGAAGAGTTGGTACGCACCGCATTGAAAGCCGGCAAGTCGGTGGTCACGGCCAACAAGCAACTCATCGCCCGTCACGGCCCGGACTTGCTGCAACTGGCGAGTGCGAACGGCTGCCAGCTTGAGTTTGGAGCGTCTGTCGCCGGCGGCGTCCCGGTCCTTCCCGCCTTGCGCACCGGTTTATGCGGCGATCGACTGCACGGCATTGCGGGCATTCTGAACGGGACGTGCAATTACATTCTCAGCCGGATTGAGACTGATCGCATTCCTTTCAGCGAGGCTCTCGAAGAGGCGCAAGCTCGCGGCTATGCGGAAGCCGACGCCAGCGAAGATCTCGACGGAGGAGATGCTCGCGCGAAACTTTCCATCCTTGCATTAGCTGGATTGCAAGTCCGAGTTTCTCCGGGAGACATTCGTGCCCGCACCATTCGCGGCATCGACGCGGTTGATTTCGATTATGCGGCCGAGTTGGGCTGCACCATCCGGCAGATTTCGCGCGCTGATCTGAAAAAGACCACATTATTTGCCGAGGTTGGCCCCAGCCTGGTTCCGGCATCTTCGCCCTTCGGACGCGTGCAGCGGAATCTAAATCTAGTTTTGACTTCGGGGGAGTACGGCGGCGACATGGCCTTCCTGGGGGCGGGCGCGGGAGGAAATCCTACGGCCGTTGCGGTCGTTTCAGACTTGATGTTTGTGGCGGAAAGTCTTTCGGCGGGACCGCGCGCGCACCGTCTGTTGCAACTGCTCTCGCCGAAAGTGAGTTGCGATTTTGAAACGCCCTGGTATCTGCGCTTTGTAGTGAATGACCAACCCGGCATTATCGCGGGGTTGGCAGCGATCCTCTCGGCGCATCACCTTAACATTGATGCCGTCCTGCAAAAGCCGGGCTTCGATAAGGCTGCGCTACCGTTCGTGATCACGCTGGAGCCCTGCCGTGACGCACAACTGCATCCGGCGCTGCAAGAAATGTCTGCACTGCCCTTCGCACTCCGGCCGTGCCTTTGCCTGCCGATTTTGCGCTAGCGGAGCTCACTACTTCCAGAATGGGTTCTTCAGTCCAGTTGGTGCGAACGCGCTATCTACCTTCGCTTCCGTGCCGGAATCATCAGAGATTTTCTCATCGAGCAAGCGAGACGAAGGTACGTTCGGTTCCTCTGCAGAGTAGGGCGGCATCGGCGGAGTAGGACATTCTGATTTCATTGGAGAACCTCCTCAAATCTTTATCATCTTGATTCATTGAAACACCTGAAGGGCGATCGCTGGACCGCAAAATCGTGATGCTGTGCATCGAAAAATCAGCAGACGGAAATTTTCCCTTTTTGGCTCACTTCGAGCTGTCCGACAAAAACTGCTACGATATCAGGTCAACTCTTTGGAAATTCATTCCCTTATCCTCAAGGAAGACCTCCCATGAAATACCGCAAGTTGGGCCGGACCGGTTTCGAAGTCAGCGACATCGCCTACGGATTGTGGGGTATGAGTGGCTGGAGCGGATCTGATGATCGGCAATCGCTCGATTCTTTGCAACTTTCCGTCGATGCGGGGTGCAACTTCTTCGACACTGCCTGGGCATATGGCGACGGCAAAAGCGACGGTCTGCTGGGCGAAACGATGGCGCGCAACTCCAAGGAGCGCCTGTATGCCGCATCGAAAATTCCTCCGGCCAACTTAAAATGGCCTGCGCTCCCAACCTACCAATATCGCGACGTTTTTTCCGCGGACCACGTGCTCAGATATGCGGACTTGATCCGCAAAAGACTTCGCGTTGACTCGATCGACCTGCTCCAGTTTCATGTCTGGGATGATAGTTGGACGGATGATCCAGAGTTCCGGTCGACAGTGGAGAAATTGAAAGACGGTGGCTGGATTCGCCACTTCGGGCTCAGCCTGAACCGCTGGGAGCCAGAGAACGGCGTCAAGGCACTGCACACCGGCTTAGTCGACGTGGTGCAGGTGATTTACAACATCTTCGATCAGGCGCCCGAGGACAAACTGTTTCCCCTCTGCCAGGAACTCAATGTGGGCGTGATCGCGCGCGTGCCTCTCGACGAAGGCAGTTTGGGCGGCAAGATGACGCTCGAAACGCGCTTCCCGAAAAGCGATTGGCGCTCCGGTTATTTTGGGCCGGAGAATCTGGCGAATACGATTCAGCGGGTCGACAAGCTCAAGAAAATTCTGCCCGCGGGCATGACGCTGCCGGAAATGTCACTGCGCTTCATCTTGTCTCATCCCGCGGTCAGCACGACGATCGTCGGCATGCGCAGTCCGGAACACGTGCGGCAGAACGTGGCAGCCAGTGACGCCGGGCCGCTGAGCTCCGGCCTACTCGCCGAATTGAAAAAGCATCGCTGGGACCGGGCACCGCAGCGGTGGTCGGATTAGTCTTGGCGCAGCCGATGCAGCTTCTCCCTACGATCTCTGGTAGTAGCTCGCGCCGCAGTCTAGTCTCGCTTTTGTTCCCGGAAACATGAAAACAGACCCGCGTCAGACCGCATTCGCCCTGACTCTATTCGTCATTCTGCTCACGGCCAACCTCCACGCCCAGAACCCGCGTGGATCGTTGCGCGGCACGGTACAGGATGCTAGTGGCGCGCGCATCGCCTCCGCCAAGATCGGTGCGCAATTGTCGGGCTCCTCCGTGAAGCGCGAGGCAGCCAGTGAAGATCGCGGCGAGTTTCGTCTTGATGATCTGTTGCCGGGAAACTACCGCGTCATCGTGAGTGCCGCGGGCTTCGCTCCCGCGGAAGCGGATGTCACAGTCGCCGTTGCCACGGTGCGAGATGTAACGGTCACGATGAAACCTGCGACGGCCTCGGAAAAGGTCAACGTGCAGGGGAGTTCTTCCTCGATCACAACCGGGACGATTGACATATCGAGCGCTGTGCGGGGAGGTGTGGTCGGCAGCCAGGACCTGGAAACTCTGCCGCTCCCGGCGCGAAGTTTCGCCAATATTGCCTATCTCGTGCCGGGAACCGAACCTGTCGAACCTTCCGACCCCACGAAGGCGCGCATCACCGCAGTCTCGACCGGCGGAAGCTCCGGCTTGAACAACGAGCTATCGGTCGATGGCGCCGAAAACTCCGATGACTGGATTGGCGGCTTCCTGCAAAACTTCTCGCCGGATGGCATTCAGGAGTTTGCGGTGCGCACGTCAAACGAAGACGCGGACACCGGCTGGACCACGGCCGGGTCGGTGGTGATTACCACCAAGCGCGGGACCAACGAATGGCACGGGAGCGGCGCGTTCTTTGACCGCCAGGCCGCACTGAATGCGCGCTTTCCCATTGAGAACCCGGCGCCGAATCCGAAGCAGCCGTTCTCCCGCCAGAACTATGTGGGAACGTTCGGCGGTCCCCTCGCGAAGAACAAAGTCTGGTTCTTCACATCATTCGAGGCCGTGCACGAAGACGCAAGCATCGCTTACAGCCCGGCGAGCATTACGCAATTTGACGGGCTCGCGCAATTGGCGTCAGAGGGATTGATTGCCGGCGTTCCTTCGATTGCCGTTCCCGCCAACGTTCCAATTCCCTTTCGCGACTACCTCGGTTCGGTACGCTTGGACTGGGCGCAGTCCTCGAAATCGAACTGGTTCCTGCGCACATCGGAAGACAGTTACCTCACGCACAACGCCCTAGTGCAGCAGGGCACATTGCCATCCACTGGCCTGACTACGCACAACAATTACTGGAATGTAGCGCTCAGCAATACCTATTCTTTCAATTCAACGTGGCTGGGCAATCTGGTTCTCGATGCCAGCTTATTGCATCTCACGCAGACTCGGAACTCGGACCTGGGATTCGCGCTGGCCTTCCCCTTCAGTTCCACGGCGCTGACCATTTCCGGCTTCGAAACTTTCGGCGACAACCAATTCGCTACTCCCATTACTCTTTTCCCCGACTTGCGCAATCAGGAGAAATACCAATTCCGCTATGACCTGAGCCACGTCGTGGGTGACCATGCGCTTAAGTTCGGGGTTGACTTCATTCACGAACCGGTGCTGAGCGGGGCGTTTCCGGGGAACGCCGAAACAATTTATAATTTTCCGCAAAACCCGACTTACTATGTTGCAAATCCTTCCCAATTCCCGATCGATCTCGCGGCCGGTGCTTCCACTTCTCCGGTCCACGACGGCAGCTTTTCGCAGGATGTTCAGCGTCTCGCGTTTTACGCCGAGGACTCCTGGCGCGTATCCCGTCAGCTCACGGTCAATTACGGATTGCGTTATCAGACGACCTGGGGGTTATTCATAGGCTCGGGCCGAAGCGAAGCCGATAACGCCGCGTACGTGACGCTGCAGGCGTTGCAAATTCCGACTGTGCCCAGCGTACCGAGTGACTATCGCAAGCAGATCGCGCCTCGCCTCGGCGTCGCTTACTCCCCCGGCGACAGCGGGAAGACCGTAATTCGCGCTGGCTTTGGCCTCTACTACGACGATCTGGCACAGAACGGATGGGCGACTGCGTTCCAGGGTCTCGACAACCCAAACTTCACCCCGACGTGCAGCCTTACCGGGGGCCCAGGCACTTATGCGCTCATCGGCGGGGGCTGCCTGATTGGCGGCAGTGGGGTCACCGGTAATCTGATCGGCTCGCCGTACAAGACGCCTTACGCCATTCATACAACCGGCGGCGTGCAGCACGCTTTCAACGAACATTGGCTGATGAGCGCCGATTACGTACACGAGCAGGGCAATCACGGATACCGCGGCTTCCCCTATAGCAGCGGCACCAACCTGTTCACTCCGCTAATTTCCACGACGGACCCAAACTATGCCACTGATCAGACGGACGTAGTTCCCAATGTCAATGTATTCGAGTCGGACAACCGTTCCAGCTACAACGGGCTGATGCTGCATCTGCAAGGCAACATGCGCCGCTTCAATCTGGTCGCGAACTACCAACTGTCCAAGGCGCAGACATGGGGTTGCCTGCTGGGCGAACTGTTCGACTATGTGGATGGCGTCTGCCCGCAACAACCTGGCCAACCGAATGCCGGATTCCTGAATGCTTTCGGGCAAGGCGACTACGGACCATCGGGCGAGGACGTTCGCCATCGCTTCGTGCTGGCGGGTACGGTGCACCTCCCCGGCGGATTCGAATTGAGCACGATCAATCAGGTCGAGAGCGCCCGCCCCATCACAATCACCAATGCGAACAATACTGACCGCATCTATGTGAATGGAGCGTACACCAGCCTCGACGAATTCCGCGGCACGCCTTACATCCAGTCAGACCTGCGCGTCACGCGTCCTTTCAAAATTAACGAGCGCTGGCACGTCGACCCATTCATTGAATTCTTCAACCTCTTCAACCGTAACAATCCCGGTGCGAATTACGCGGTCAATGTCGTCCAGCTCCCGGTTCCGGCGGCCCAGATGGCGCAAAATGCAGAAGGTATCACCAATGTCACCAGCATTTGCACGAATGCAGACTGCTCCCAAACCGCGCCCATCACCAGCCTGAAGCAGCTTGAGATACCCGAGGGCGCGCTGGGAGATTTCTTCGGTCCTGGCACCACGGTAGGCATTCCATTCGCTGCTCAGCTCGGCGTACGGGTGACGTTCTAGAAGTCACTCGCAAATACACCGGCGAGCGCTCTCGCGTGAGCGTTGCTTTGCGGCCAGGATACGATAACTAAAACTCTTCCCTATCGCACCAGCCACTCGGTGGCCGCGTGCACGCGCACCAGCAGTTCGCTGTAACTCACGGCCATAGCGGCCAGCATCACTGCCACAGCGCACAGCGCATAGCCCAACGAATATCCGTTCGTCGGACTTTGCCGCAGTTCGTTCCACGCAATCAACCGTTCCACGCGCGCATTCACCGACTGCGCTGGGCTGTGAACCAAAGCGGTTGTTAGTTCGGCGGGTGATTCCAGCGGAGCTAGCCGCGAAAGCTTGATCACAGCAGCAGCCAGGTCAAGAGCCTCGGAGGCGTTCGAGACTGCGGCATCGTCGGCGGCCATTTCAGTCGCTTCTCTCCAAACACTCTCCAGTTGCGACATTCCCGGAAAGGCCACCAGGCACAGGAGCAGTTTTTTCAGGTTGTCGCGTCGTCGAACGTGGACGACCTCATGCCGAAGCGCGCTGTGGAGTTCCCGCTCGGTCAATACAAACTCCGCAGCGCCCGATAACCAGACACGGGGCTTTAGAATGCCCGCCGCAGTCAGCGGGGGCGCAAGCGCCGGAGTCCGCAGCACAGAGACGAACTTCCCCGAATCGGTTGGGCTGCAACCGATCACACACGCTTCTCTCGACCACCGCGCAACGGTTCTCGAAGCCCGGACTAATGCCGCCGCCGCGTTCCACACTCCCGTCAGCATCAGGACGATTCCGCAGAAGCCCAACACCAAGGGCACAACACCCAAGGGTTCCTCCACGGCGCGAGGTTCTAGTAGCAGGAACGACGGCACCGCCAAGACCAGGGTCACTGCCGTTGCCACGACGAATGGGACGATGCGAAGGCCGAAAAGCAGGTCGGCGCAGTGTCTGGCTGAACCCTGCCGGCCGTAAAGCCACACTCGCCTCCACAAGAGGCAGACTGCAAGAGACAGAGCGCTGTACAGGATGAAGAAAATCGAAAAACAAACTGCCGTGCCGCGTACAGCGAACATTACTCTGTCTCCTTCGGGCCCGCTTCTCGTTGCGACAGTTCGCGGCGCTTGCGTTCCACCAGCTTCCGCAAATCGTCGAGTAATTGCGCATCCCGTTCGCTTAGAATTTCCACCAGAAACGACAGCGGCAAAGACGACGCTGGACTCGCATCCAGCAATTGTTTGAAGGCGTGACCTGCCGCCTCGCGATGCAATTCCTCACGGCTAAGCCGCGGAGCGTAGCGGAATGCCCTGCCCTCCTCTGATCGCGTGAGAAGATCTTTCTTGAACAACCGGTCCAGGGTGGTCATCACCGTGGTATAGGCCAGATCCTGGCAGGCGTCATCGACCAGTTCCCGGACCGTGGCGGTGCCTCTCGCCCACAATGCGTCCAGCATACGTTGCTCGAGCGGGCCCAGTTGTCCCCAAGGTCTTCGAAATGGATGGAAAATCCGTTTCATGCGCTTCATTGAATCCCGCATTCTACCGTGAGTGGGAAACGCGTGCTAGAAAACTTTCTTCCCCACTTGACCGCTCTCAAAGACAACTATGGATGAAAGCCTGCCACGCTTGCCGGCGCCATGCTTCGAGCGCGGCGACGCGATTATGAATGATCCAGAAGAGCTGAGGGAGGGAAATTCTGGGGTGGGAAACGGGAATCGAACCCGCAACCGTCGGAGCCACAGTCCGGTGCTCTGCCAGTTGAGCTATTCCCACCGCCAAGTGTGATTATAGCAATTGCCGTTCAGGGATGTCAGAAAGGCTCCGACGTTGCGTCTGCCGTACATAGATGGGGTGATCACTACCCAAGAATGAGGCGACACTACATGGTGTGAATCAGATGAGCGAGAGAGGAGTAGGACAAACGGAAGAAAGCAGAAGAAAAGCTATCGAGAACGCACAGAAGAAAAAAGAGAAACGGGAATACAGCGTCGGGCGCTCGGACTGCGCTGCGGGACTGGCGAATTCTTCACTCACGGGTCCTGGGGAGAATCTCAAAAACTCATCCCCTGCCTACGCCAACGTACTCGAATCCCATAGCGCGGAGCCGGGTAGAATCCAGCAGATTCTTTGTATCTACAATGATGGGCTTCTTGAGAAGGTGCTTGATGCGATCAAAATCGAGGGCTCGGAATTCTGGCCAGCCTGTACCCACTACCAGCACATCCATGCCTTCCGCCGCCGCGTAAGCTGATTCGCAGTAACGCACCGATCCGTTCAGCCGCGTTTTGGCATCGGAAAGCGCTACGGGATCATAAGCCCGTACGCGCGCGCCTTTCGCGACCAGCGTTTCGGCCAAGCGCACCGCGGATGAACCTGCGACGGAATTCGTGTTCGGCTTGAACGCCAGACCAAGAATTCCAACATCCTTGTTCTCCACTGAATTCAAAGCCACTGCAATCTTTTCGACCAGGCGATCCGCCAGCGCATGGTTAACGTCCCGCGCAGCGCTCAGTACTTTCAAAGGAAGTCCATTGGCCCGCGCGAGCTCCGCCAGCGAATCCATATCCGACTCTGCAAACACGCCGCCCATGCCGGCTCCGGGTTGCAAGCAGCGTGGAGCGATCTTCTTATCGAGACCCAGGGCCAGCGCCAGATTCACCGCGTCGGCGCCCACGCGCTCGCACAGCGCAGCCACTTCGTTAATAAAAGAGATTTTCGTGGCCACGAACGCCGTCGCCGATTCCCTAACCAGTTCCGCTGTGGCCTGGTTGGTCACGATCACGGGCACTCCGCGCATCACCAGCGGATGGAAAATCTGCTTGAGAATTTGCACCGCTTCGTTGGAGGTCGACCCTAGAATCAGACGGTCCGGCCAGTTGAAGTCCTCTACCGCGCAACCGTCGGTAAAGAACATGGGTTGGGAAACAATCGTTCCCTGCAGGCCCGCATCCTTCAAGCTTTTCTCCAACGCAGAGGCAGTGCCCACGGCTACCGGTGTAACAATGGTCAGAATGGGCGGCTTCGGCGCCAGGCGGGCGATACGCATCACCACGTCGGTCAGAGTATCCGCTCCATCTTCCGCCAGAAAAATGACTTGCGCCTTCCGTGCAAACGATTCGATATCAGTGGAGTAAGCCAGTCGACCAGCGCGCACATTTCGCCGGATGATCTCTTTCAGATTCTTTTCAAAGAATGGAATGTTGCCCTGCGCCATCTCGACCATGCGCGAACGGTCGGGATGACAGCAGGAAACCGGAGTGCCAAAATCTGCCAGACAGGCCGAAATTACTGTTCCTAGAAAGCCCGAACCGTAGACCCCAATCTGCATTCTTTGCCCCCGGGACGTTTCTGAAACCCACGCCCGAAGCGGCTAGTGGCGCGGATATCGTAATTCCCTGTCTTCTGTTTACAGCGCGCTTAACGACTCCGCAACGCACGGGAGTGAGATGTACCAGGGGCCATGCGGTCTCGAAGGGGGTAACGTAATGCGGGGTTACTAGGGGTTACGAGCAGAAACTGGACGAATGACAAGGTAATGGGAAATATTTGGCTAGTAACAAAAATGCGGGAAGCACAGGCTCCCCGCATCCCTTCAATCAACCTACAGCTATTTCTGCGTGAACGGCAGTCCCGGCAACGTTTCCGTGTGCTCGGACTTTACCGCACTCAGCAGGTTCGGATCGAGTCCCAGCGCCTTCACGATGGTCGGAGCGATCTGACGCGTCTCGACTTGATCGTTAAACGTTGCAGACTTGTAGCTCGGGTTTGAAACAATCAGCAGAACATTCCGGTCGTCGTAGGCAAAGCCGCCATGCTCGGAAACTTTGGCCTTCCCACCCGTATACACGACGCCAACGTTCGGAGCCACGATGATGTCGGGCGTCCGAGAATCGGTGAGCGGATCGTTGAATTGCAGCGTGAGCGAAGTGCCGGCAAAAATCTCCCCTTGCCCAAACAGATTTTCATTCGCGGCCAGGGTTGCCACGAAGCTCTCCGTCTGGCTTTGATCCGTCAGCCAGAGCATCGAGATATCATCCTCATCGGCTTGCGCCACCGGCAGGCCAGGCCCGACTCCGAGCGGCGAAAGGATCTGAGATGGTGGTTCGTCCGAAGCATTATCGGCCGGAATGCGCAGCACGCGATTCGGATCAATGGGCGACTGTCCATGCTTGGCGGACACAATAATCAGCGTCGAATCCAACAGCCCTTGCTTACTCAGTTCCGAAACCATCTGACCAATTGCACCGTCCACGTACTGGATCTCGGCAAGCAATGAGTTGCTCGGCGTTCCCAGCGCGTCCACATAACCGCCAGTGAGGCTGAGCGACGGCTCCACCAGCTTCTCACCCACGCTCACCGCCTGGAAGTTCATGCCAAACAGGGCCGGCACTGGCGCGGTAGCACTTCCATCGTGCGTCTTTCCATCAATCCAGTTCAGCACTGCCTGCACTTTGAACTGATCGTAGCAGCGAATGTTCTGGAAGCTGTCCGTCCACGCATTGGTCGGCTGCGCAGCCCCCGGGTCGGGAAGCGGATTGCAACCCTGAACCGTAGGGATTGGCACCGGAATCGAGTTGATTTCCGGCGACCACAAATCATTGACGCCATCGCCACTCGGGCCATTGGTAAAGTCATACGACGGGTGCTTGTCCGACCATGCTGTGTAGCCGCCCGAATTCTTCACCACGTTGAAGATGGTGTTGTCACGAATGTAATTGTGCGGATAGACCGGCGCGCAGCTATTCTTTGGATCGCGTGGCAGATAGTCCGAATTGATCCCGTGGATCCCGGAACTGCCGTTCGGCCTCCCGGAATCAAGCTTCAGATAGTTGTAGTCAATCTCTTCGTCGAACCCAACCTGCGTACCAATCACGCTGGGGCAAAGCTTGGGACCGCCGACAATGCCGTAAGGGGTGGTCTTCGCCGGGGGCGACAGTGCGCGATCGTAGCTGACATCGTAGAAAATTCCCGCCGAACGCGGCGTCCCGCCCGTGATCTGAGCCACCAGGCCGGGGAAGGAATCGGAAGGTTTCGAAGTCAGCGCTTGCAGGTAATGCACTCCGGTGGCCGAAAGTGACGCCAGATGCGGACAGTAGGGGTCATTTCCGGAAGTCGGAACGCCCTTGGCGCAATTTGCAAAATCCAGCGAGTGCATGCCATCAATGCTGATGAGTAAAACATGGTGAATCTTGCTGTTTGTTTGCGCGGAAGCCGTTAGAGAAAACAGACTCGCCAGCGCCAAAGCAACCAGCCAGGGGGAGAGAAAACGACGAGCAGACATCTTTATCCTCCTTGGACATCTTAAGTTAGTTAGGCCTTCGACAACTCAGGTCTGAGTATTTGCCATGTCCCGGACGCCAAGGTTAATAGAAGATGAATACTAGATTAAGAAATCGTAATAATCGGGACGCTCGGGAGCAGGGTGCGTCTTTTGACGGCCTCGCAGTTTTGTCGGAACCGGTCTGTAAGTGCGAACCGGTAGACGAAGCCAACGGTGAGAAAGGCGAGGCTTTTACGGAGAAACCAGTGTACCGCCGAGAGGGACGGGGGCCAGGTCAACCCAGTGGTGTTGCGCTTCCTCTCGAACAAAGGTGAGCCGGTCGAGCAGGATGCGCCGGCTGCCTGCATACTCCTGCCAGCGTTGGCGAGCAATCTCCAAAGCTTGTTCCGCCTCTTCTTCTGTCGGCATTTTCACGACCGTCAAGTGAGGCGTATAGGGCCACTCTTCGGCAAAGGCTAGCACCTGCGTGTTCAACTGATCGTGCAACTCTCGCAGCCTCGATTCGGCATGAGCCACGCGGATGTAAACCGTAGGAGTTGTGGGAGCAAAGGTTCCCATGTCGCCTAACGTTACCTCAAAGGGCTCGGCTTGGCCGCAGATCCTCGCCAGCACCACCAGTGCCGCATTCTCCGTTCCTTGCAGAGGCCGCGGCGGCAGAAGAGTGAGATGAGCTGCAAGATGGGGCAAAGCCGGATGCAGTTCCCGCCGGAGGTTCTCCACGAACTCTCCCACGGGACTTTTTAGATAGGCGACTAAGGCATACCGCAAGCTCGGCATATACAGGGAAAAATTATAGCGCGTTCCGTCGTTTATAATCGGAACAGATCGTTGATTCGGAAGAGTCATCAATAGTTGACAAAGTCGGGGCGTAGCGCAGCCTGGTAGCGCACCTGCCTTGGGCGCAGGGGGTCCGCGGTTCAAATCCGCGCGCCCCGACCAATTTCTCTTCAGTTTGTTTTATCTCCATTCTCGCATCAGTCGCAATGAAGCCTCAGGGCACGATGACAGCGGCCCCGTTAATGGCGTCATTCTTGACGGCGGCGAGTGCTCCGTTGGCTTCTTCCAGAGAAAACACGGTCACCTTTGGCTGCACCCGAATGTCGGCAGCGATCTTGAGAAAATCTCGCGCGTCGGATCGAGTCATATTGGCGACGCTGCGGATTTGGCGCTCGCCCCACAGAAGGCGGTCGTAGTCGAACTCAGGAATTCGGTCGAGATGGATCGCGTTGATGGCAACCACGCCTCCTTTGCGCAAGCTGGCGAGCGCGGCGATCACCACGTCTCCGCTGGGGGCAAAGGTCACCGCACGGTCGAGTTCGACTGGCGGCTTGTCCGTTTCAGAGCCCACCCACTTGGCGCCTAAAGATTCAGCCAACTGACGATGCGAAGCGCCGCGTGTCGAGACATACACCTCGCAGTTCCATGAGCGCAGAACCGCGATCGCCAGATGAGCGGATGCGCCAAAACCGAATAGTCCAACCCGGTCGCCCGGTTCAACGCCAGCCACTCGCAGGCTACGAAAGCCAATGATCCCGGCGCACAGGAGAGGCGCAGCATGCAGGTCGTCCAGTTCTGGTGGGAGTGCATAAACAAAATCGCTGCGAGCGACAGCATACTCCGCGTAGCCGCCGTTGACGGTGTATCCGGTAAAGACCGGCGAGTCGCACAGATTCTCAAGTCCGCGAAGGCAGTACGGGCAGTTTCCGTCAACACCGCCAATCCAGGAAACACCCACGCGCGAACCCAGGGGCAACTCGGCGGTTGCTCCGTCGATAATATCTCCCACAATTTGGTGGCCGGGGATGAGGGCCTCCTTCCGGGGCGGCAATTCGCCTTCGATGATGTGGAGATCCGTACGGCAGACGCCGCAGGCGCGGACGCGAAGGAGAACTTCACCGGGAGCGGCCTTCGGCTTGGGAGTTTCTTCAATCCGAAGAGGTTGCTTCGCGATTCTGAGGACGGCGGCTTTCACTGGCTGGCCCTACGGAGTAGAACTGCTCTTGATCTCACCATAGGATACCGCCTCGCGTTGGCTCTGCTCAAGCTGGCGGCATCTTCGGGAAGCCCAGCCACTCTCGCCGGGTTACGCAGACCAATTGACAAAGCCGCTTTATAGATCAATAATGACAGTGTCATGAATGATCTAATCATACTTGGCCTGCTCTTCCATGGTTCCAAGCACGGCTACCAGCTGAAGCGGGAGGCGGGATTCATGCTCGGGCACGGGGACATGCACAACAATCTCGTCTACCCGCTGCTGCGCCGATTCACCACAGCAGGCTGGGTGACTAGAAAAAAGGTCCCAGGGGAGCGCGGCCAGACCCGTCAGCAGTATGAGTTGACGGCAAAGGGGCGGCGTGAGCTTATCCGCAGGTTGGCAGAATTTAGCGGCGACGATGTCCGCTCCGAAGCGGCTTTCAGTACGCGGGTAGGCATGTTTGGGCTGCTGGAGAAGGATACGCGGGCGCAGATTCTGAGAAAGCGGGAAGCTTACCTTCACGAAAGGGAGGAACGGTTGACGACTCTGAAAACGAATGTGGAAGTAGGGACGTACGGCGCAGAAGCCATTGGATTCTTGCGCGAACGAATTCGTTCGGAAATCGCTTGGATCAAACGCCTGGAAGGAATGCTAAGGCGGCATGGGAACCGCGGACGCTAGACCGCAATCTTGCAGGAGATAGAAGGATGCAAAGTACAGTCTTGTGGCGAGTCGAGATGGTCCCTTGGTACACATTGGGGCTTTACTGGACTGTAAGCGCTCTGCGGGTCAAGAGAACGCGAGCGAGAGAACCAATTGCAGCGCGCCTTTACACGGCCTTCCTCGCGGCGGCTTCATTCGCCTTGTTGTTTTCCAACGACCTGCGGTTTGGCCGCTTGGGCGAGCGATTTCTGGTGCGCGACCCCTGGCTGGAAGCTGTAGGAACAGCTTTAACCTATGCAGGAGCTGCGCTCGCCATTTGGGCACGCTGGAGCCTGGGCGGGAATTGGAGCGCCGAGGTTAGCGTGAAGACGGATCACCAATTGATTCGCTCGGGACCGTATGCCCATGTGCGCCATCCGATCTATGGCGGGCTCCTGCTGGCCGTCATTGGAACGGCAGTCGTGATCGGCGAGTGGCGGGGATTGCTGGCGATTTTGATCTGGTCCGTCGGCCATACCCTAAAAGCGAAGCGGGAAGAGGCAGTGATGATGGCGACGTTTGGGGACCAATATCAGCGGCATCGGAGAGAAACCGGATTTCTGCTGCCCAGACTGTAGAAAGGGTGGCTCACCCAACCCACTTCGATGGATCGCGGACTGCTTCCGCCAAATCATTCAGGAACATCGCAGCCCGGGCGCCGTCGGCGGCACGGTGATCGCAGGATAGCGTCAGCGTCATCATCGGACGAACCGCGGGTTTGCCGTCCACGGCGATTACGCGATCGGCAATGCTGCCCACGGCAAGAATCGCAGCTTGCGGCGAAGTAATGATCGCGCTGAACTGGTCCACGTGATACATGCCAAGGTTGCTGATGGTGAAGGTGGCATCGGCAATATCGGCGGGACGCAGCTTCCCTGCCCGCGCACGTTCGGCCACGTCGCGACGCTGGGTTGCAATTTCCGCGAGGGTCGCGGTATTTGCGCTGGGGATTACTGCGGCGACTACGCCGTCGTTCACCGCGATAGCCACACCCATGTTCACGTGATCGTGAAGGCGGATGCCTTCGGCGGTCCAGCTCGAATTCAGGCGCGGA
>Ga0187878_1001523_pt1 | contig 22386 bp, 14 predicted proteins | sample June2016WEW_17_1_FD_132979 | JGI IMG/M metagenome (GOLD analysis project Ga0187878, IMG submission 132979) | Peatland microbial communities from SPRUCE experiment site at the Marcell Experimental Forest, Minnesota, USA - June2016WEW_17_150 | ecosystem: Environmental > Terrestrial > Soil >...
CATTCTCCAATTTTTCTTTAACCCCCTTTTCAATCGCCGGAATAAATTCCTGAGGAATCGCTCCGCCCTTAATTTCAGATTTAAACTCAAAGCCTTCACCCCGGCCTTTGGGCTCAACGCGCAAAAGACAGTGTCCATACTGTCCGTGACCTCCGGTTTGCCGAATATACTTACCCTCCCCTTCAGCAATTTTCTTGATAGTTTCTTTATAAGCCACCTGCGGAGCGCCGGTTGAGGCTTCAACATTAAACTCCCTTTTCATTCGGTCAACCAACACCTCAAGCTGAAGTTCACCCATTCCGGAAATAATAGTTTGGCCGGTTTCCTGATTGCTTTTAATTCTAAAAGTCGGGTCTTCGTCGGAAAGTTTATTGAGAGCCAAACCCATTTTTTCCTGATCACTTTTAGTTGCCGGTTCAATTGCCAATGAAATAACCGGTTCCGGGAAGGTAATTGATTCTAGTAATATCGGATGTCCCTGATCACATAAAGTATTTCCGGTTGTGGTTTCTTTAATACCGACGGCTGCCACAATTTCTCCGGCAAACGCATCTTCGATCAATTCTCTTTGGTCGGCGTGAAGTAGAACCAGTTTGCCAATTCTTTCCTGGGTTTGACGGGAAGAATTATAAACTGCTTGGCCGTTGGAGAGTTTCCCCGAATAAATTCTCAAGTAAACTAACCGCCCGACATGGGGATCAGTCATCACCTTAAAAGCCACAGCCGAAAAAGGCGCCTCCGGGACTCTCTCCCGGGTTTCCCTCTCTCCGGTTTTGGGATTTACCCCTTCAACCGCCGGCAAGTCCAAGGGCGACGGCAAATATTCAATTACCCCATTGAGAAGTAATTGAGCCTCGGCTGTCCGATTATCACCGCCAAAAACGGGAAAAAACTTGCCCGAAATAACACCTTTTCTAATTGCCCGTTTAAGTTCTTCTTCTGATAGCTCCTGACCCTCCAAATATTTAGCCAAGGCGACATCGTCAAATTCCGAAACTTTATCAATTAAATCCTTGCGGTATAATTTACAGGTTTCCACCAGTTCAGCCGGGACTTCGCCTTCAATCAATTTGGCATCCTCGATCGCAGTATAGGTAAAGGCTTTCATAGTAATTAAATCAACTATGCCTTTGTGCTCATGCTCCAGGCCGATGGGAAAAATAACCGGGGCCGCATTGGCCCCCAATCTTTCTTTAATGGATTTTAAACTGGCATCAAAATCGGCCCCAATTAAATTTAATTTATTTAAGACACAAATCCGGGGCACGTGGTAACGGTCGGCCTGGCGCCATACAGTTTCTGACTGGGATTCAACACCGGTTCGGCCGTCAAAGACCATAATTGCACCATCGAGTACCCGCAAACTTCTTTCCACTTCGGCTGTAAAATCAATATGGCCCGGGGTATCAATAATATTTATCCGGTAATGCCCCGCATCCACACAGGATTTATTTTTTAAATCCCAAAATGTAGTAATGGCGGCCGAGACAATGGTAATACCTCTTTCTCTTTCTTGGGCCATCCAGTCAGTAACCGTCGTTCCTTCATCAACCGAACCAATTTTATAAGTTTTACCGGTTTCAAAAAGAATCCGTTCTGTGGTCGTAGTTTTCCCGGCATCGATGTGAGCAATAATGCCAATATTTCGGATCTTCTGGAGCGGCACCTCCCGGTCCTTCGTGACCGTCATCACCATCGCCGATTTTTTCTTTTGTACTTCCGCCATATTTAATATTAGACTTTTTTATTGGAGATATACCGTTCAAGAGGTCTTGCCGCCTCAGCCTGCACAACTTTAAAACAATGTTCTGGACCCACACAAAACGACCGGCAATTCAGTGAACAATACTCCCTATCCCTTAACACGCCTTGCGGATCATATGGTCCATTACCTTGCGCCGTACAACCTTCGATAATTATTCCTGCTGGCAATGTTGTTTTTTTAACCATGATGATCACCATTTAAAATGAGAAAATGCACGGTTCGCTTCTGCCACCCTTTCCATATCGGTTCTCCTCTTAACAGCGGCTCCTTCGCCTTTAGCCGAATCCATTATTTCTTGGGCCAGTTTTCCGGCAAAGGTTTTAAAATCGGAATTACTTCTGGCTCTGGCTGCAGCAATTAACCACCTAATGGCTAATGATTCCCGTCTGGGGCCTCTGACCACATTCGGCACCTGATAGGCTGCGCCCCCGATTCTTCTAGCCCGAACTTCCATAGTCGGTTTAATATTTTCCATTGCCGCTTCAAAAGTTTTCATCGGATCATTTTTGGTGGTGGCTTTGATAATATCAAAAGCCCCATAGATTTCTTTTTCAGCCACAGTTCTTTTGCCGTCTTTCATTGACCGGTTAATAAGTTTAGTTACCACAACCGACAAATATATCGGATCTGCGTCTATTTTTCTGATTTTAGCTTGTCCCCGTCTTGCCATTTGCGGCTCCTTTCTTTGCTCCGTATCTACTCCTGCCTTTTTGCCGACCAACCACTCCGGTTGTATCAAATTTACCCCGGATCACATGATATTTCACTCCCGGCAAATCCTTAACCCTACCGCCTCTGACCAAAACAATTGAATGCTCAGCCAGTTCATGGCCTTCGCCCGGAATATAAGCCGTGACTTCCTGTTTATTGGAAAACCTGACTCTGGCTACCTTTCTCAGAGCCGAATTAGGTTTCTTGGGTGTCATGGTTCTTACCGAAAGTACCACTCCCCGTTTGAACGGGGAAGCGATTTCCGAAAATTTACGGTCTTTGGCATTAAACCAGCGCCTCAGGGAGGCCGTCTTACTTTTTTTAGTAATTGACCTTCGACCTTTACGTACCAGTTGTGATGTGGTTGGCATAATTATTTGCTTATTCCGGGCAATTGAGCCCGTTCAAAAGAAACCGGAATTAAACGGCCAATTATAACATTTTCTTTAAGGCCTATAAGTTTATCCTCTTTACCCTGGAGAGCCGCATTAGTTAAAACATCAGTGGTTTGTTCAAAGGATGCAGCTGATAACCAGCTCTCAGTATAAAGAGACCTTCTGGTTATACCCAAAACTACTTGCTGGGCACTAGCCGGTTCGCCGCCTGCCGCCAAAACTTTCTCATTTTCTTCCTCAAAAATAGCTTTATCAATTAAATCTCCGGGCAAGAAGGGTGTGTCCCCCGGTGTGGCAATTCTCACTTCATCACTCATTTTTCTGACTATGACCTCAAAATGTTTATCGTTAATAGGAATTCCCTGGCTCTCATAAACTTTCTGAATTTCGTTAACCAAATATTCCTGGGCGGTTCTTAGTCCTTTAATAGATAAAATTTCTTTGATATCCAGAGACCCCGCCGCCAACTGGTCACCGGCATCTATTAGTTGTTTATCTTCAACAGCGAGCTTGATGGTCTTGGGAATTAAGTATTCTCTTTCTTCTTTGGGTTTGGCCACAGTATTAGTAATAGTTACTTTCCAACCTTCATCGGTCTCAACAACTCTGACTTTTCCACTAATTTCAGATAGAGGCGAAAGGCTTTTAGGCACACGTGATTCAAATAATTCCTCAACCCGGGGAAGGCCTTGTGTTACATCCAGGCCGACTATTCCTCCGGAATGCTTGGTCTTTAATGTCAACTGAGTTCCGGGTTCACCAATAGACTGAGCAGCAATTACCCCAATGGGTGTACCGATTTCGACTAATTTCTTGTTGGACAAATCCCAACCGTAACACTTTTGGCAAAGTCCATAACGGGAAGCACAAGACAGTGGGGATCTCACAACTACCTCGGTTATACCTAATTCATCAATCTCGTGAGCTATATCTTCGGTAATTAATTGTCCCCTGGCTAAAACCATCTTCTTGCCATTTTTAGGAGCGGTTATGTCCTGGGCTGTAAAACGGCCAATGATTCTGGCAGTAAAGGAGTTAGATCTGATTTCTTTCCTGACCAACAAGCCCTCCTTAGTCCCACAATCTTCGAGCCTGACAATTAAATCATGAGATACATCAACCAATCTCCTGGTAAGATATCCCGCGTCAGCGGTTTTAATGGCGGTATCAGTCAATCCCTTTCGTGATCCTCGGGAGGAGGTGACGTAATCAAAAACGGAAAGTCCTTCTTTAAAGTTAGACTTAATAGGTAACTCAACAATTTTTCCCAAGGGGTCCACAATAAGGCCTCTAATGGCAGCCAATTGTTTAACCTGATCTTTGGAAGCCCGACCAACTTTAGCATCGATAACAATCTTAATCGGCGAATTCGGATCCAGTGCATCCCAAGTTTTGGAGGCTAATTCTTCAGTGATTTCAATCCAAATTTCCCGGGACAGCCTTATTTTCTCTTCGGCGGTAATAAGTCCCAAGGCAAAATTACCCTCAATATCTGATACCCTCTTATCAGCGGCCTTTAACAACTCCGATTTTTCGGGCAAAACTTTAGCATCATAGATACCAAAGGAAAGTCCCGAAATAGTACCACCATAGAAACCTAAAGTTTTAATGGCATCAATTAACTCCACCACCCGGCTTTTTTCGGCTGTGGCATAAGTCTTAGAAAAAATCGTTTTGATGACACTCGAGGTTACAGCCTCATTGATAAAATCAAAATTCTCCGGAAGTACTTCATTGAACAAAATCCGGCCAACAGTAGTTTCAATAATCTTGCCTTTGTGCATCACCGAAATAAGCTGCCTGACTTCAACTTTTTGTGATTGATAAACCAAAATTGCTTCTTCAAAATCAGAAAACACAGTGGTATTGGGGGCAATTCTGTTGTCAAGACTGGTCAAGTAATAAACCCCTAAAGCCATTTCCTTTGAGGCCGGAGTAGACACGGGCGACCCATCGGATGGCCTCAGGAGATTATTCTCGGGCAACATCAAATTCTTGGCTTCATTAACTGCCTTCTGGGACAGAGGAATATGAACTGCCATTTGATCGCCGTCAAAGTCAGCATTAAAACCGGAACAAACAGCCGGATGAAGTCTGATTGCATTACCCTCAATTAACACCGGATAGAAAGCCAGAATACTTAGTTTATGCAGGGTCGGTGCCCGGTTTAAAATAACCGGATGATCCTTAATAATCTCCTCCAAAATATCAAAAACTTCAGGAGGCCTGCGGTCAAGCATATTCTTGGCACTTCTGACGTTAGGAGCAATTCCCCGGCTAATCATTTCCTTAAGGACAAAGGGTTTAAACATTTCCAAAGCCATTTCCTTAGGCAGTCCGCACTGATTCAAATTTAATTCCGGGCCGACAATAATTACGGATCGGCCGGAATAATCGACTCTTTTACCCAATAAGTTCTGCCTAAACCGGCCTTGCTTGCCTTTAAGCATATCCGAAAGCGATCTGAGGGCTAATTTCCCCCGACCTCGCCTGATAGCTTTTCTTTGCGAAGCATCAATCAAAGAATCCACAGCTTCTTGAAGCATTCTTTTTTCATTCCGCAAAATTATCTCAGGCGCTCCCAAATCAATAAGATGCTTTAAACGGTTATTTCTATTAATAACTCTTCTATATAAATCATTTAAGTCGCTGGTGGCAAACCTACCGCCCGAAAGTTGAACCATAGGCCTTAAGTCCGGAGGCAAAACCGGCAATACTTTCAGAATCATCCAGGTAGGACTAATTTTTGCCCTCCTCATGCCGTCAATTAATTTAAGTCTTTTGGCCAGTTTTACAAATTTAGAGCTCGTGCCTTTTGTGGCATCAATTTCTTTCCTGAGGGAGACCGCTAATTCCTCAATATTAACTTTTTCAATGGCCGAGAGAACCGCATCGGCTCCCATTCTGGCATTCATAAAGTCCTCAGCGCCGTAGGATGCCAGGCCATCATATTCTTCTTCGGATAAAACCGACAGAGGTTTAAGACTCTTAACCAAAGTCATTAAATTTTCAAACAACTGGCTGGTCTTCTCCAGTGTACTTTTCTCTTCTTCAGTAATAGCGGTTTCTTTCTTTCTTAACTCCAATTCAATTTCAGAAATAGCCAGAGATGCCTGTTCACCGTCTTTAATCTTTAAACCAACTTTATCTTTGGCTTCTTTAGATTCAGTTTCAAGTGCTTGTTTCCTTTCGGCAAAGCCATTGTTAATTTCTTGGGTTCTTTCATCACAGGCCTTTTGTAAAAGTTTTACGGCTTCCTTCCTTTTAGCCTCATCAACATCAATAACCAAATAACGGGCAAAATAAATAACCTGCTCAACAGCCCGGGGAGGAACACCTAAGACTAAAGAAATTTTGGAAGGGGCTCCTTTGAAAAACCAAACGTGGGCAACAGATGTGGCTAAATTGATGTGTCCCATCCGCTCGCGTCTCACCCGACTTTGGGTAACTTCCACGCCGCATTTGTCACAAACCACACCTTTATATCTGATTCTTTTATATTTACCACAGTAACACTCCCAATCTTTAGTCGGACCAAAAATTCTTTCGTCAAAAAGTCCGTTCTTTTCGGGTTTAAGAGTCCGGTAATTAATGGTCTCAGGTTTCGTTACTTCCCCATGCGACCACTTCCGAATGTCATCGGGACTGGCAAGAGTAATACTCAAACTTTTAAAATCAGCCAGTATTTTTAAATCAGATAATGGATCCATGTTGTTCTCCTTCTGTTGCGACTATCTCAGCCCCGGCAGCTGTGGCCAATTCGGTGGCGGTTTTTTCTACCTTGATTTCCTCTTCAGTATCGCTGACAACTATGGCTCCTTTAGCCTCAATTGACAATCCCAACGAGTTCAGCTCGCGAACCAAAACTTTAAAGGATTCCGGAACTGTGGCTTCAGGAATATCAACGCCTTTGACAATGGCTTCAAAAGCTTTTGCCCGCCCCACTACATCATCGGATTTAATAGTTAACATTTCCTGCAAAACATAGGCAGCTCTATGGGCTTCAAGACCCCAAACTTCCATTTCTCCCATTCTTTGACCACCCATTTGGGCTTTACCACCAAGAGGCTGTTGCGTAACTAAAGAATAAGGACCCGTACTTCTGGCGTGGGTTTTGTCCTCGACCATGTGGATCAATTTCATAATATAACCAATTCCCACAACCGTATCTTCCTTAAAAGGTTCCCCCGTCTTACCATCATGGAGTCTGGTTTTCCCATTGACCGGCAAATTAACTTTCTTAAGTTCTTCGGCAATAATACTATCGCTAACCCGGTCAAAAACCGGCAAAGCTGCTTTTTCGCCTTTTTTGGATAAGGCCCAACCCAGGTGACATTCCAAAAGTTGGCCTAAGTTCATACGGGCCAAAACTGAAAGAGGAGAAATAACAATATCGATGGGAGTTCCATCTTCCATATAGGGCATATCGGATACCGGCATAATTTTAGAAATGACACCCTTATTTCCATGTCTTCCGGCAACTTTGTCTCCGACAGTCACTTTTCTAATTTGGGCTACTCGGACAATTACTTTTTTGATGATGCCCGGTCCTAACTCATCCCCCCTATCTTTATCTAAAATATTTACCGATACCACAATCCCTCTTTCTCCATGAGGGATTCTTAAAGAGGTATCTCTAACTTCCCGGGCTTTCTCCCCAAAAATAGCCCGAAGCAGCCTCTCTTCTGAAGTCAATTCGGTTTCACCTTTAGGCGCAATTTTACCAACCAAAATATCATTAGGGCCAACTTCAGCGCCAATAACCACAATTCCACCTTCATCCAAATTAGCCAGCTCCATTTCGGCCACATTGGGAATATCTTTAGTTAGTTCCTCAGGCCCCAATTTGGTATCCACCAAATCGGCCTCATATTCCTCAATATGAATTGATGTTAACAAATCTTCTTTGACTAAGCGGTCAGAAACCAAAATCGCATCCTCAAATCCATAGCCGCCTAAAGACGTATAAGCGATAACCAAATTACGGCCCAACGCCAACTCTCCGGATTCAACTGACGGCCCATCAACTAACAAATCCCCAGCTTTAACTTTTTGGCCAGGGGCAACAACTACTTTTTGGTTGTAGCAAGTTGAATGGGAAGTTCTCTTAAACTTTGTTAAATAGCAAATCTCCTTTTTACCATTATCCACAATTTCCACATCTTCCAGAGTAACATCAGAGGTTGGTTTATCCAGTTTAATTTCTATTCTATCGGCATCAACATAATCAACCGTCCCGGCGTGGCCTGCCCGGATGGTTCGGCCCATGGCTTCGGCAATGGCTTTTTCCATACCGGTACCCACTATCGCCGATTCAGGATTAACTAAGGGAACTGCCTGGCATTGCATGTTAGATCCCATAAGTGCGCGGTTACCCTCATCATGGGCCAAGAAAGGAATCAGAGAGGCACTGGTGCCAACCACTTCCCCGGCTGATATGTCGATGTAATCAACCAAACTTGCAGGTCCCTCAGCAAATGTCCCCTTATATCTGAAGGGAACTCTGTCGTCGGTAATATAACCCCCGTCATCAACACCAATTCCCGAATGAGTAATGTGGAAATTTTCTTCATCATCAGCCGGCAGGTAAACAATCTCATCTGTAACTCTGGCAACTAATTTACTCCCTTTTTTAATCTTTTCGATCCTCCTATACGGAGCTTCAATAAAACCATACTCATTAACTTTGGCATACATTGCCAGATAGGTAACGAGCCCAATATTCGGACCTTCGGGGGACCTCACCGGATCAATCTTACCGTATTGGGAAGAACCCACATCCCGGATAGAGAACGAGGCTCTTTCCCTGTTTATTCCCCCCGGTCCTAAAACTGAAATCCGCCTCAAGTTATCAATTTCAGATAGGGGGTTAGTATCATCCAAAATAGTTGACAACTGATTCGAACGGAAAAATTCATTTAAGGAAGCGATCAGTGGCCGAGCGTTAATTAAATTAGCCGGGAGGGGTTTATCATCCGGGGAAATTAAGCTCATCTTTTCCTTGACAGAACGCTCCAAACGCAACAGGCCAATTCTAAAAGCGTTAGTGGCCACAAGTTCCCCAACTCTTCTTAGGCGCCGGTTAGACAAATGGTCAATATCATCTACGTGGCCAATACCGTTTTGCAAACCAATGAGATAATTCAAGGTGGCTATCAAATCTTGTTTGGTTAAGATCCAGGTGGATTTCTCATTGGGCAAAGTTATCCCCAACCTTTTGTTAATCTTAAACCGGCCGACATTGCCCAAGTCATATCTTCTGGGTTCAAAGAATAGAGAGCTAAACAAGGACTCCGCATTTTCAAAAATTGCCGGTTCGCCGGGCCTGAGTTTCCGGTAAATTTCTAAAATCGCGTCTTCCGGAGTTTTGGCTGTATCTTTGGCAATGGTAGCCGAAATATATTTATGCTGGGCGTCTTTATCAATGTCTCTAAACAGATTTATCATTTCCGCATCCGATTCAATACCAATAGCCCGCAAAAGGGCCGTGGCTACAACTTTTCTCTTTCTATCAATCCGGGCTGCAATCACATCATTCTTACCTACCTCAAATTCCAGCCAAGACCCATGCAAAGGTCTAACCTCGGCATGATAAAGCATCCGGCCCGACGACGGATCAAGTTCACCTGAAAAATACACTCCCGGCGACCGAACAATCTGATTAATAACTGCCCGTTCTATTCCGTTAATAACAAAAGTTCCATGCGAGGTCATCTGGGGTAAATCTCCCATAAAGACTTCCTGTTTAATTTCTTTTCCGGTTCTTTTGTTTATGAGGGTAGCTTGAATCTTGAGGGGTGAGGAGTAAGTAATACCTTTGGCCTGGGCAATACGTGGGGAAATGGTAGGCTCACCTAGAACATGTTCACCCAAAATTAGCTGCCAATTTTTACTCGTAAAATCATCGATTGGAGAAATATCTGTTAATTCCTGAGCTATTCCGTCTGTCAAAAACCACTGCCAGGACTCTCTTTGGACAAAGGTCAAATCCAGCTTAGGTAAATTCTTTTCTTCTTTGCCAAAGTTGTGACGGTTTTGATTTTTAACAGCCATTGGTCATTTAACAGAAAATGCCCGCGCGTGAGACGCGGAGAGAGCGTAACATATTCGTACGCCTAGAAGGGATTATAGCCAAGCACAAACTCTTGTCAAGACCCTAAATATTTCTTGATATTTAAATTGTGTTCTTCCAGGGTAGCAGCATAGTGAATCATGCCCTGGGCATCATGCAAATAATAAAGATAATCCGACTTCTCTGGGTTTATGGCAGCACTAATTGCCGAAAGTCCGGGATTGGCAATCGGAGCCGGGGGCAAACCCAAAATCAGATAAGTGTTAAAGGCAGATTTAACCTTGCGGTCTTCAAGGGTAATCTCCGGCCACCAACCTGTTTTTTCATTCGCTACTACGTATTGGACAGTGGCATCAACCTGCAAGGGCATTCCCATGACAATTCTTTGGTAAAGAATTCCAGCCACAATCGGTCTTTCGGCAGCAGTCCGCGTTTCCCTCTCTATAAGCGAGGCCATCACCAATTGGTCATAAGTCACGGATGCCACTTTTTTATCAAAAGTACTCAGCATTTTAGTCACCACCAGCTGGGGCGTGGCATCTTTGGGAAACAAATAAGTATCCGGGAAAAGATAACCTTCTTTGCCGCTAACAGCCTGTAAAAATCCGGATCGGAAAGTTTCGGCATCTGCATTCTCCAAGCCAAAGGCCTTAATATATTTTTCGACTATCTCTTCTTCCCTCAAGCCCTCGGGGATGGTTACCCAGATTTCTTTAGGACCGTGGGCCAGTTGGTCAACAATTTCAAATAAAGACAAATTGGGCGATAGACTGTACTCCCCGGCTACCAAGGCTTTTTGTCGCCCGGAGGCATAGAGATAAAGTTTAAAAACCAACGAATTTCTGATTAGACCGGCTTTCTGGAGATTATCCCCAACGACCGAGGCAGCCGTCCCTTTTAAAATTAAAAAGTTTGTGGCTGAAGTTTGCGCTGAAGCCGGCTTTGAATTCAGATAAATCCAGGAAGAAAATCCCGTAACTCCCACAAAAATCAGGCAAAGAATTATGAGAAGTTTTTTCATTTCAACTAGACTTCCTCAAGAAGTGCTCGGTGATATTTATCATTTTTAACCTCGTGGACATAAATGCGGCCACAGGCACAAACCACTTTCTCGTTGCCATTTTTTCCCGGCGTGTGTTTGCCAAGAATCAATTCCTTACCACAACCCACGCATCTTTTTTGTGACAGTAGCCAAGCCTGAATGGGTGAAATTACGTTTCTAAACATATCTAGAGTCAGTATACCAGATCTAATCTTGTAAACAAGCAAACAACTATTTATCTAAATAGTTCTGGAGCATGATGCAGGCGGCGAAGGCGTCTTCCATATTCTTTCTCTTTTTTCTATTCATTCCTGATTCTCTAGAGAGTTCCTGAGCTTCATGGGTAGAAAGCGTTTCATCAAACAACTCTACCGGAATTCGGATTTCCCCTTTTAGATTTTGACTGAATTTCTTCGTTTCCTCCGCAGTTTTGCCTTCTGAAATTCCAATTATTACCTGTTCTACCTGTTCCACTTGTACTACTTGTTTTACTTTTTCCACCGCTTCTTCATCGCCATTTACTCTTATTACCTTTAACGGCTCCGCCAGTTTCCCTTCAGCCACGGCCAGGCCAATTTTTCTTAATCCATAATCAATTCCTAATATTTTCATATTAAATTGGTACAACCCTAGCCCTGACAATCAGCCTTCGGGGGTCCCGGGGATCACCCGGGGGAACACAGGTCACCAAAGACAAAAAAGAATCGGAGTCATCTTGCTCCAAAACCTGAATATCTGTGGGAAGAACTTCAAACAGAGCTTCCACCTTATAAACAAAGCTCACCCCGTCATAATTCACAAAAATCTCATCCCCGGGTTTTAGAGTCGGCAAAGTTGAAAAAACCGACATATAACTCTTGGGATTATAAAACAAAGGTAAAATTGAATGACCAAAAATAACCGTATTGCCATCTTTCCCGGGAAGAGCCGTGCCCGGATACTGGACCAGACTTTTAGAGAGATCATCTCCGCCAATAGCCACAACTGCATTATCAATATTTAGTTTGGGGATGGAAAGATTATAAAAACCTACATTTTTGGCTACAAAATCTTCAGATTTAGCGCCACCCGTAAACCAGTTACTGGCTCGGGTATAATCAGTCGTCTGGCTACCCAAGATTTGCTGGGAAACGGGTTGGTAGCCCACAATAGGAACAATCACCCCTAAAAGGATAATGATGCCCGATATTCCACAAACCACCGCCGATATGCGAAATATAATCTTCCTGTCCATATTTACCTCTCTGCAGTAATTACTATACTAATGTTTTTAGAAAGAAAAGGAATTCTATCCAAAGTCTCTATAGGAAAGTGCGGATTAAGATCCACGCTGGTATTTACGTATCCGGGTATAGTTTTTAAATAGTTTTCTGCAGAAGTCAGGGTAGTACCCTTAATCTTATTAATTATGTCATCGGTTTTTGTTTGCGGTAGGAGGTTTGCCGAATAGACCACATCAAACAAATATTTGCCGTTTTTAATATCTTTCGCTGTAAATTTAACGGTCAATTGGTCAGGCCTTAAAACATATCCCGTCGGCAATTTACCACTAAACAAATTACTGGCCAAGGTGTAAATATCTGACTTTCTAATAACCACTCCGCTAACCTTTAATCCCAATTTCATACCTACAGTACTGGCCTCATCCCCAACTTTGGCCGTGTTAATTTCTGAAGATACCGTAGCCACTAAAGACTCATTTGGTAAAACATCTTCGGCAACCACGTTGGCATTTAGATTATCCTGAGCTTTCCCCATGAGCTCGGTTTTTAAATCTGCTTCCAAATTTTTAATATCATCGGCTGAAACCGACGTAATCTGCCGGCTCGACCCGCCGGAAAACTCCGTTGTCGAAACAGCATCCACTTCCGACTTGGAATAATTGCCGATTTTTAATACTTCATCTTTAGCCAAATTATAATCGGCCCCAATGTCCCCGGCTGTAACATCAACTGAGGCTAAACCGGGGTCAGTGGGCGAAACAGCCGCAGAAATTGAAGCTGTGGTATCGGTAGTAAAAGTTAAATTACCGGAAGATAATAAAGCTGTCTGCACAGGTAAATTAATTATATTATCTGTCCCGTTTTGAATCTGAACTGTTCCCTTAGCTTTATCCCCTACTAATTTTGTACCGGTAGTACTTTGAGTCCTATCTCCGGAAACCTCGGTTGTTACCGGCTGACCAGCCAGAACACTCCCGGAAAAATCACTTCCTGGAGATGAGGTATCAATCGTCAAATTGGCTTCTTCATCAATTTTCTGCGGGGCAACATAAACAGTTACTACAGCTTTAGGAATAAACCAATAATAACCAATAGCCGCAAAAACGAAAACCGCTACAGCTATTCCACCCAAAAGCAGAGGTTTTTTAAATTTGGGTAAAGTTACTGTCGGCATTCGAATATTCAATTTTTGGGCAGGGAGCCCAACAGCCGGGGGTTGGGGATGAGTACCCACAATATCTTCCCCCATAGCAAAGCCCAATTCTTCAGGAGTAACTTTATTCGCCGGAACCTTGACATTTTCCACCTCCTCAGAAACATATTCCCGGTCATCTGTTTGCGGCATTTCCGTTTCGACTTTGCTCACTCCTGATATCTCGGAAGCCCCGGCAAGAGATGTAGCAATAACTTTTTTATCGGTCTCAAATACTTCCACTTTCGGTGTATGTAAAAACTTAATTTTCTCGCTCCCCTCCCAGTTGGTTTCCAGCAATGTCTGTTTAGTGTTTTCCAATTCGCCCTCTTTACCGTCATAAATAATAATTCTGGACGGCAGAGGCTCTCCGGTTGAGAATCTGGTCAAACCTTCAGCAACGTCATCGGCCACCGATACGCTTCTGGCAACCACCGATGTCCCCACCAGATTTCCCAGTTTGAAAACCGCAATTTCCAGATTTTCCTGGCTTATACCTATTACAATGGCATTTAAGGGAGCGCCCTCTTCAGATCTGTAATAATGAGCAATTGCCTCCGGCAAAACCACAAATCCTGTAGGTTCAAGGGATAATTCCGAACAGACTTTTTTTATTTTATCTAAAAATTCCTGAGCGATTTGCCCTCCTTCAACCCAGGATGAGGGTACACCAAAAATAGTTTTTGTGGGTTCCTTGATGTCTTCGGCCAGATTTTGAACTGCCGAGGACAAAGCAGTATCAGCAGCGCCTACAATCTCCTCATCGCTTTCCCAAGGGGTAACCGGGCTAACAGAAATCACCTCCGCTTTACTCTCTTCAATTTTCCAAATCCCGGCCTGAATCCAGCCAGATTCAATAACTAGCGACCAATAATGTTCACTCTTGGGTTGAGGTTTTAAACCGGGCAGCAATGTTTTTAGATCCATTTGGACATATAGATCCGCAAAATTGCGGATCCGACTTTCTCTTGTTTAATTATTCTAACACGGCCAATCTCTTCGGTGTTACTCACATGGGGACCTCCACAAACTTCTTTGGAAAAGTTACCGATAGAATAAACCTTAACCTGATCTCCATACTTTTCGGCAAAGAAATGCAGAGCCCCTTCGGCAATTGCATCATCAAGAGATTCAGTAGTAAAAGTGACCGGCAATTTCTTTTCGATTTGCATATTAATCAGATCCTCAACCTTCTGTAATTCATAATCAGTTAACTTGGCAGGATAAGAGAAATCAAATCTCAATCTCTCAGCCGTTATATTTGATCCCTTCTGGGCCACCTGGTTTCCTAAAATTTGCCGTAAGGCGGCATGTAAGAGATGTGTGGCCGTGTGGTATTTAGTTACTTGCTCTCCCGAATCAGCCAATCCGCCTTTAAACATCCCAGAGCTGGCAGTTCGGGAGAGTTCTTTATGTTTGGTAAATTCCTGTTCAAATAAATTGTTATCGATTTTTTGCCCTCTATCCTTGGCAATTTCTTCGGTTAACTCAAGCGGGAACCCATAAGTTTCATATAAATAAAAAGCATTTTTTCCATCCAGCTTTTCTAACTTTTCGATTTCTTTCAAACCCTTCGATAAGGTTAAACTAAACTTTTCTTCTTCACCCAAGATTGTTGCTCTGATTTCATCCGACATTTTAGTAAGAATCGGATAATTTTCGCCATAGCTTTCCAATACTGCTTCGGCAACTTTAACTAGAAAGGGTTTTTCCATCCCTAACATTCGGCCGTACCTCACTGCCCGGCGGATTATTCTTCTTAACACATATCCCCGCTCTTTATTTCCAGGGTAAACTCCTGCAGCAATTGCAAAAACGGCAGTTCTAACATGATCAGCGATTATTCTTTGGGCTTTCTTATTCTTTTCATATTTAGTACCGGTAATTTCTTCAATCGAAGAAATTAACTTTCCCCATAGATCGGGAACTTTATAGTCGTCGTCGAGGCCTAAAAGTACGGCTGTCGTTCTGTCTACCCCCATACCCGTATCTACATTTTTTTGTTTTAGGGGCACAAACTTTCCGTCTTCGATTTTGTTATATTGCATAAAAACATTATTCCAAATTTCCACAAACCTGCTGCAGCCGTCACCGGGACGACAATTTTTTCCATGGGCTTTCCCAGTTACGTCATAAAACATTTCTGTATCTGGTCCGCATGGTCCTATTATTCCGGCCGGTCCCCACCAGTTATCTTTTTTAGGAAGAAAAACAATCCGTTCCTCCGGAATCCCCACGCTTTGCCAAATACTGGCTGACTGTGTGTCTTTCGGAGCGTCTTTATCCCCTTCAAAACAAGTTATCCAAAGTCTGGAGGGATCAATCCCCAACTCTTTAACCAAAAATTCATAAGACCAGCTAATTGATTCTTTTTTCCAATAGTCTCCTAATGACCAATTGCCCAACATCTCGAAGAAGGTGTGATGAAATGGGTCGCCTACTTCATCAATATCGATAGTTCTAAGGCAAAGTTGATTATCGACTAACCTTTTTCCAGCCGGATGGGTTTCACCCAACAGGAAGGGAACCAGCGGGTGCATACCCGCGGTAGTAAAAAGAACCGAAGGGTCGTTTTCAGGAATCAGAGGAGCCGAAGGAATTACTTTATGACCTTTTTTCTCAAAAAAATTAAGATATTTTTTAATTAGCTCTCTTGAATCCATGGCTAGATTATAACACTAATCCTGGCCTTGGGATTCCATTTTTTTGTTCTTCCTGAGCATTTCAATTACCCCGGTTAGTTTCTCGGGCCTGATTAAACCCCCACCCAAAAGTGAATCCTCCAAAATACTATTTAATCTTTTAATAGCTTTTCTTAAATCAACTATCACTAAGAACACCTGGACACCAACAATTCCGAGAAGAATAGTTAAAACTCCAACTACCACCGCCAGTATCGTTTGTACGCTGTCCATATTATAGTTCCGGCTTGATATCCCGCGTTATTACGGTTTCTTTACCTGACCGGGAAACTGCTTTTATTATAACTTCTTTTGTCCCATCATAAATCTGCAAATCCGTGGTAAATTTACCATCATCTCCCACCAACACCGGCTGGTTATTAACCTCAATTGTCGCATCTTCAGTCGTCTGGCCAATTACTTTTAAGCTAGTCGTTTTAACTACCGCGTTTTCCCGGGGTTCCACTACTTCCAGGGCCGGAGGCCTGACAAAATTAGAATATTGAATCATCAGATAGCCTAAAATTATTACAACTACTAAAGATACACCTGTAATAAAAGTCAGTTTGGGTGACCAGACAAATTTACCACCCACATCCGGTTTAGGATTAACCGCCTCTTTATGAGGCAGGTAGTCACGCCGGAAAATTGCCGCCGCTTGCCTTTCATCCAGTCCTAAAAATTTGGCCAAATTTTTGACAAAACCCAAAGTGGTCGCGTATTCAGGCAAATCTTTCCAAACCCCTGCTTCAATCGCCTCAATAAATTCTTTTTTGATTTTGGTTTCGTCTTCAACTTTAGTCAAAGACATTTTTTTAACCAGACGGGCATCTTTTAAGAATTTACCTACTGTTTTCATAATAAAAGATTAAGTTATAACCGGATTAGGTGGCGGGCCCGACGGTTGAGATTGGGGGGCAGATTGGGCAAAAAAAGCATCCGCATTTTGGATTAACACTTCTCTGGGTTTTGACCCTTCGGCCGGCCCCACCACACCGGCAGTTTCTAACTGATCAATAAGCCTTGCCGCTCTTGCATAACCGATCGATAATCGTCTTTGAAGCAGTGAAGCTGATGCGCGATCATATTGGCAAATTTCCTTAACCGCATTTCTAAATAAGGGATCTACATCTCCTTCAAGACCCGGGACACTTGCCACACCTGCCTTATTCATCGTGGTTACTTCATTCGTATACTGTGTCACTACCCCCTGGTTCTTAATAAATGAAACCAACGAATTAATCTCCCTGTCCGAAACAAACGCGCCCTGAATACGCATCGGTTTAGCTTGTTCGGGAGGAAGGTAAAGCATATCGCCCCTCCCTAACAACTTTTCTGCACCTTGGGTATCCAAAATTACCCGCGAATCAACCTGGGAAGAAACTGCGAAGGCTACCCGGCAAGGAATATTGGCTTTAATAAGTCCAGTAATTACGTCGACAGATGGCCGCTGCGTCGCCAAAACCATATGAATTCCAGTGGCCCGGCTCATTTGGGCAATCCGGGTAATGTTGTCTTCCACCTCAACCGGAGAGAAAAGCATAATATCGGATAATTCATCAATAAATATAACTATGTAGGGTAAAGCCTGAAAACCGGACATTTCATTGTAGCCATCAATGTTCCTGGCTCCCACCTGAGCAAACAACTTGTAACGTCGCTCCATTTCCGAAAGTATCCACCGCAAAGCCGACACCACCTTTTCCGGTTCTACAATTACCGGCGCCAAAAGATGGGGAATGCCGTTATAATTGGTTAACTCCACTCTTTTAGGATCGACTAAAATCAGTTTTACTTCCGAGGGTGAGGCTCTGAAAAGCAGAGACCCCAAAAAAGCATTGATACAAACTGACTTACCTGAGCCGGTCTGTCCGGCGATTAATACATGGGGCATACGGCCGATATCGGCAATAATGGGTTTACCCGAAACATCCAAGCCTAAGGACACTGCCAGTTTAGAACGGGAAGCGTGCATGGCTTCCGACTCCATCATTTTTCTTAGAGCTACAAATTCGGCGCTTCTATTAGGGAGTTCAATTCCCACCAGGCTTCTGCCGGGGATTGGGGCTTCAATTCTAATAGTTCCTGTGGGGGCCGCGAGAGCCAAAGCCAGATCTCTCTCGAGAGCCGTAATCTTCGAAAGTTTAGTTCCCAAGGCAACCTCAATAGCATACTGGGTAACAGCCGGGCCCAAATTAACTTCCACTACCCTGGCAGTAATACCAAAGCTCTCCAGAGTTTTTTCAATAATCCCGGCGTTACCCTTAATATCTCCTCTTTCTGCTTTACCGCCCTCAGATTCATTTAATAAATCCAGGGGGGGATACTTCCACACCCTTTCATCACCAGGAACATTGCTAACCAACTTTGGTGCCAGAGTTTCAGACGGACCGGGGACCGCCGGTTGTACCGGGTGATTATCAGGAGGTTTATTTATTACAGGTGGTAAATTGGAATAAACCGGAGCCGATTTCTTATCGGCTATTACAAAACGTTTTAAAGTATTAAATACTTCAATTAATTTTTTGATCACTACATCAAAAGAGGTATTAAAAAGAACTATCAAACCCACAATTGCAATACCTACTAACACTATAGCGGCACCAACAGGGGTAATCAAAGTTGAGACTCCGTCCCAGGCAACTCTTCCCAATATTCCTGCTCTTCCCAATGACGTAGTTGCCATAAAAAAGACAGTGCTACCCACGATTACATTGGGCTGGCTCAATGAGATTTTTATTTTGGAGAGCATAAAAGCAAAAGACAAAAAGATAAATGGTAAAAAAATTATCGCCCAGGAAAAGTAGGCCATGAGAAAATCGTTAAATTTAAGAAGTATCAGCCCCCGCCGGGCAAAAGAAATAAGTATTAGTCCCGCCAGAGCAAAGAAAAAAATCTGCGAAATAGAAAATAGAGTAGCCTTTTTAAGTTTTAAATTAAATTTTCGTCTGACTACTCTTCTTTGGTGCTTGGACATTAAAACTATTATACCTCAACCACTACCGGCATGACCATGGGGCGGCGGCCGGTTTCTTTGAAGAAATACCTTTCCAAAGTATCAACTGTGACTTCTCTGGCAACTTTGGAATCAACATACTTTCTGGTATTTAGTTTTTCCATCAAAAATCTACCGGCCTGGTTTAAGAACTCTTTACCTTCTTTATTAAAAATAAAACCCCGACTAATGACTTCCGGAATATCAACTATCTTGCCTTCGCTTTTGTCCAGTTGAATCATCACAATAGCAATTCCCTCTTTGGCTAAAACCTGCCGGTCCCGAAGGACCACATTGCCCACATCTCCAATTCCAAGGCCGTCTACCAGCACATTTTTAACATGGATCTTGGCTCCCAAATGGGCGGTTTTGTTGCTAAATTCCACAATTTGTCCGGCCCCTAATTCAAAAATGTTCTCTTTTGGCGCTCCCATGTTCTGGGCAATTAGAGAAAAAGCATGCATATGCCTAATAGTTCCCCCTATTGGGATAAAGTATTTGGGTTTAACCAAGGCAAAAAGCATTTCATTATCCTTTTGGCTGCCATGACCTGAAACGTGCAAATCTTCCTGCATATCGTAATAATGCACATCCACATCTTTTTCGATCAGCCGGTCAACTAAGGCATCCACATTGGCTTTTGATCCGGGGGGCGCCGGGTCTGATGAGAAAATAACCACATCGGCAGACTTTACCGAAAGGTAATCATGTTCCCCCAGGGCAATCCGGTACATCGCACTCCCTGGCTGGCCATAACTGCCGGAAACAATAAACATCACTTTGTCTTTGGGGAGTTTATTGGCTTCTTTCTGGGCAATAACCAAACCCGTTGGATAATTAAGGAATCCCAAATTTTTAGCTATTTCGGCTTTTTTATCAATTGACTTACCCACAAAGATAACTTTCCGACCCAGTTTATCAGCCACATTCAAGGCCTGCTTAATCCTGGAGATATTGGAGGAAATTGTAGTAAAGAAAACCTGGCCGGTAGCTTTCCTCACAATTTCCTCGATCCGAGTCTCAATCTCCTTCTCACTTTCAGTGTAGCCGGGGATAGTTGCTCCCAAACAATCAGAAATTAGACACAACGCGCCCTCAGACGCTAATCCTGCTAATTTGGCTACATCAAACGGCCGACCGTCAACCGGCGTCCAGTCAAATTTATAATCAGCCACATGGAAGAGCCGACCCTCAGGAGTATCAATGGCAAAACCCACACCGTCGGGGACCGAATGAGAAACTCTAAAGGGAGTAATCCTAAATGAACCAATCGAGAGGGTATCTCTTTCCGGATCAAAAACTTTGACCGTCCGGCCTTTAGTACCATAATCGCTCAATTTATCCTCAATAAAACCGGCTACCAATTTAGTGGCATAGATGGGACATTTTATCTCATCAGGTAAAAACGGAATTGCTCCAAGATGGTCTTCATGGCCATGGGAAATGATAATGGCTTTAACTTTATTGGCATTTTCTTTTAGGTAGGTAAAATCGGGGATAACCAAGTCTACACCGTACATATCGGCTTCTGGAAACCCGACACCACAATCAACAACTAAAATTTCGTCATTATATTCATAAACATAAAGATTTTCAGTAACATTAGTGGTACCCGAAAGGGCGATAAACTTTAACATAATTTAAACTAAACTCATTTGCTTGGCTTCGATTTTCGGCTTTTCCGATTTAATTTTCTTAATTATCTCCGGCAATCTCAAAAAATCGTTTTTAATCATTATCATTACATCATTTCTCCGGAGAGCCGCTGCCGGATGAAACATCGGCACAACTGTAACTTCTTTACCACCATAGTTTACTTTGAAAACCTTGCCGTGTACAGAACTTATCCTTACATTGGGTAAAAACTTACCCATAGAAAACCTCCCTAAAGTAACAATAACCTTCGGCCCCACAGTAGAAATAATTTCATCTATATACGGCTGGAAAGCAGCAATTTCCTCGGGTAATGGATCCCTATTTTCGGGAGGACGGAAACAAACTACATTAGTAATGAACACATCTCTTCTTTCCACTTTAATTGATTGAAGTAGTTTATTAAGCAGCATCCCTGCATTGCCCACAAAAGGTCTTCCCAATCTGTCTTCATGATATCCTGGACCCTCGCCAAGGAAAAACATTTCTGCATTCGGACTTCCTTCACCAAAGACCAAATTAGTCGTTCCCTGACGCAAAGGCAAACTTTTGTCCCCTTGCATCTTTTTCTTTAGAGCTATCAGTTGTTCTTTTTTATCCACAGATTTTTTATTGGGGCAGGAAGTCACGGACATTATCTTTGGTAATTGTAAACGAATTTCCTTTACCTTCAACCATCATTCTGGCTACTTTCCTGACTACCCCATCGATAGTTCTTTCCAAAGTTCTGATTCCTGAATCATAACCTAAAGGTCTAACGATCGTCGGCCAAAGATTATCGCTGATTTGCAGAGATCCTTCAGGAAGACCCGCCGCCTTAAGGGCTCTGGGCAGAACATAATTGGAAGCAATCATAATTTTTTCATTGTCAGTGTAAGAAGGCATACTGATCGGTTCCAGTCTGTCCAAAACCGCAGTTGAAATATTGGTGGTGTTATTGGCCGTGGCTATAAACAACACACTGGAGAGATCTGTCGGGAAATCAATATAGTGGTCCACAAAATCATGATTTTGTCCGGGGTCCAATAACTCGACTAAAACTCCCATAATAGAAGCCCGGCCCTGATCGGTTACCCGGTCAATTTCATCCAAGAGAATAACCGGATTATTACTTTGTGTCGAGCGCATGGCTTTAATAATCTTCCCCGGTTCAGCCTCCGGGTGCGTTTTAGATTGACCCCGCAAATCCAGAGGATCGCCCATACCGCCAAAAGGAATTCTGGCAAATTTCCGGCCCAGGGCTTCGGCAATCGAATAAGCAATAGTAGTTTTTCCGGTTCCGGCCAATCCCACAAAACATAGGATCGGGGCCCGGTAAATATCCTGTCCTTCGCCTCTCTCTGATTTTAATTTCATAACTGACATATACTCTAAAATCCGGTCTTTAATTTCAATTAGGCCAAAATGGTTTTTATCCAATATTCTTTTAGCATTATCCAAATTCAAATTATCTATAGTCTTTTTATTCCAAGGGTAACCTACTATCCACTCAATATAGCGGTTCATCCGGTCAAATTCGGGCAAAAAGGTTGAGGACTCGGTTAGTTTTTCTAATTGTGCCAATCTTACCAACACATTCTCCGTCAGTTTTTCGGGAAGATTAGCTTCCTTAACTATTGAAGTCAGTTTATCAACCTCACTCCGGGCAGTAGACATA
>Ga0187878_1001527_pt1 | contig 22318 bp, 20 predicted proteins | sample June2016WEW_17_1_FD_132979 | JGI IMG/M metagenome (GOLD analysis project Ga0187878, IMG submission 132979) | Peatland microbial communities from SPRUCE experiment site at the Marcell Experimental Forest, Minnesota, USA - June2016WEW_17_150 | ecosystem: Environmental > Terrestrial > Soil >...
GGCATATAATTGTGTGGTATTGGTAAAACAGGTACCTGATACGAAAAGGATAACAGGCAAGGCGATGAACGATGACGGGACGGTCAATCGTGCGGCCCTGCCCGCGATATTTAATCCCGAGGATCTCAACGCCCTTGAGGCGGCATTGGACATCAAAGACCGGTTCGGGGGAACGGTTACTGTTGTAACGATGGGGCTGCCAGCGGCGGTTACGACGCTCAAGGACGCCCTTTACCGTGGGGCCGACGAGGCGATTCTTGTTACGGACGCCCGTTGCGCGGCGAGCGATACTTTAGCAACGAGTTATATACTCAGTTGCGCGGTAAAACGGATTAAATATGACATTGTTCTTTGCGGCAGGCAGGCGATTGACGGCGATACCGCGCAGGTTGGGCCTCAATTGGCGGAGAAACTGGGAGTGCCGCAAATTACTTATGTTGAGAAGCCCGTTGAAATCAAGGGGCGAACGATAACGGTTCAGCGGGACACAGGCAACGGCTGGCAAAAGGTCAAGGCGGAGCTGCCCGTTTTGCTGACGGTAACGGGTGAGGCCAACGTGCCGAGAGTTGCGGCTGCGAAAAAGATGATGAAATACAAGGCCGCTATGACGCCCGCCGGAGTCGAGCAGAAAATAAAAGCCGAAAATTCTCACGCCAGCGCCGACGAGATAAAGGAGCTGGCCGTGCAAAAATGCAGCGAGATGGATAAGAAGGGGCTGCTCATAGAGCAGTGGAATCTTGATTTGCTGAAAGCGGATTTGACGTGGTGCGGCAGAAGCGGCTCGCCCACAAAAGTCCACCGGATTCAAAGCGTGGTGCTGGCCTCCAAAGAGACAAAATCAATTGAGCCGACGGATGAGGGGTTGTCCGGTATGATTCGCGAACTTCTCGAAGATAAAATCATCGCATAAGGAACCACGAGACACGAAAGAAATGATAGACGTAAACAGACGGGGTGAAGTGTGGGTATTCGCGGAACAGCACGGGGGCCTGCTGGAAGATACGCCGATTGAGCTGATGAGCAAAGGTCGGCATCTGGCGGACATTCTTGGTGTCCAACTTAGTGCGGTGCTGCTGGGTGATAATGTAAAAGGGCTTGCGACGAAGCTGATTCATTATGGGGCGGACAAGGTTTATCTGGCGGAGCATCCGCTGCTGGAGCATTACCAGGCGAACAGCTACGCCAAAGTTTTTTACGACCTGATTCACAAATACAAGCCGCAGATTGTGGTGTATGGTGCGACGGCTGTGGGCAGAGATTTGGGGCCTCGAATCGCAAGCGCAACCAAGGCGGGCTTGACGGCTGACTGCACCGATTTGCAAATAGGCGACCACAAAACAACCGACGGGCAGATGCACAAGAACCTGCTGTTTCAAATTCGGCCCGCGTTTGGCGGCAATATAATCGCGACGATTATCAATTATGACCGCTGGCCCCAGATGGCGACCGTCCGCGAGGGCGTTATGGCGATGCCGACGCCCAATACCGCGAGGAAGGGCCAGGTAATAACTGAGAAGGTGCAGTTATCCCCGCAGGAACTGCCCATTGAAATACTCGAAGAGCATACCAGGGTCAGGAAGGTGGACCTCAAGGCGGCGAGGATTATTGTCGCGGGCGGCGCGGGCGTGGGCAGCAAAGAGAACTTCCGGCTAATCTGGGACCTGGCCAATTGTCTCGGCGGCGCCCCGGCGGCAACAAGGGCCGCGATTGACCTGGGCTTCATCGACCACGACCACCAGGTGGGCCAGACGGGCACGACCGTGAGGCCTTCGCTTTATATCGCGGTGGGAATCAGCGGGGCGATACAGCATCAGGCGGGTATGAGCCAGAGCCAGAAAATCGTGGCGATAAACAACGACCCGCAGGCGCCCATCTTCGACGTCGCGCATTATAAAATTGTCGGCGACCTCAACGAGGTCGTTCCAAGAATGATAAAGACCATCAAGGAAAAAGGATTCAAGGAGACCTCTTCAGCCGAAAGTTAATAACGATGCCAAATTTCTACACGGACAATGACGACATACGATTTTTATTTAAGCACCTCGACCTGGGTGAGCTCGCCAGATTGTGCGAAGAGGATTTCAAATTCGCTTCGCAATTCGATTACGCGCCCGCCGACGCCGGGGAGGCGATACGTAATTATGAAATGGTCCTCGATTCGATTGGGCAATTGAGCGGCGAATTTATCGCGCCGCGTGCCGAATCGGTTGACCGCCAGGGCAATACGCTCAACGCCGACGGCTCAGTCAGCTACGCGGATGGAATCGCGGAGTCGTTGGACAAACTGGCCAAGGCGGAGGTGATGGGTTTTACGCTGCCATATCGTTTCGGCGGGCTGAACTTCCCGAATCTTGTCTATTCGATGGCGATTGAAATTGTATCGCGTGCAGACGCGTCGCTTATGAACATATTCGGCTTGCAGGGTATCGCGGAGACCATCAACGCCTTCGCGTCCGAGGAAATCAAACAAAAGTATCTGCACGATTTCGCGGCGGGCAAGGTTACCGGTGCAATGGTGCTCACGGAGCCGGACGCCGGTTCGGATTTGCAGGCAATCAAGCTCCGCGCGTTCCAGGACAACGCGGGTAACTGGTTTTTGCACGGCGTGAAGCGATTTATCACTAACGGCTGCGGCGAGGTCCTGCTTGTGCTTTCTCGCAGCGAGCCGGACCGCTCCGGCGGGCTTGGACTTAGCTTGTTCGTCTGCGACAGAGGGCCTACGGTGCATATCCGCCGGCTCGAAGACAAGCTCGGCATACACGGCAGCCCGACCTGCGAAATATTTTTTGATAACACTCCCTGTCAACTGATAGGCGAACGGCAGCGAGGATTAGTTACCTATGTTATGGCGCTGATGAACGGCGCCCGCATCGGCATCGCGGGGCAATCGCTCGGTATCGCCGAGGCGGCATATCGCGTCGCGCGAGATTACGCGTCGAGCAGGAAACAGTTCGGCGTCGCAATCGAGAGGATGCCTGCCGTCCGCGACCTGCTCATTGATATGAAAATAGCGCTGGAGGCGGGGCGTGCGCTGCTGTATGAAACGTCCCGTGTTGTTGACCTCAACATCGCTTATCAAAAACAGCTTGAGCTTGACCCGCCCGCCGGCAAAGAGCAGTTGAAGCCCATCAAGGAACAGGCGCGTCGGCTTGACCGGCTCGCCTCGATACTGACGCCGATGAGCAAATACTTCTGCTCGGAGATGGCAAACCGCGTCGCTTACGACTCAATCCAGGTACTCGGCGGCTCCGGCTATATGCGGGATTACGCCGTCGAGCGCCACGCGCGCGACGCGAGAATCACCACAATTTACGAAGGCACTTCTCAACTGCAAATCGTCGCCGCCGTCCGGGGCGTGTGCAGCGGTACCGCCGAAAAATACCTGACGGAACTCGCACAGCAAAATTATGACCCCCAGCTTGAAGACCTGCTGGCAAAGCTGGCTGAAGGGACAAAGCAGCTTAAACACGCCGTGGCGTTCGTCAAACACCACGGGACCGAATATATGGACCTTTATGGCAGGCCATTGGTCGATATCGCGATTGATTTAATCGTCGGCTATTTGTTCTGCGATTACGCAAGCTCGAAGGTCGATATGGATGTCCCCGTCGATGGCGAAGCCGGCGAGTCAAAAGAGCAGACGATGCCGATGAAAAAACGCAAGGCGATTGTCGCGCGACGGTTCATCACCAAAAACGCGATAAAAATCGACGCTCTTACCCAGCTAATCTGCTCAGGCGACAAATCAACCCTGGCGGATTTTTCCGCACTTGTCGGCCCCGTCCCCGAACAATAATGAAACAGATATGGATTGACACTGCTGATTTCAGACACGGAGAGCGAGAGTTGTGTTTTTCGTTTATCGGTTGCGCTGCTCGTTTCGTCAATCGTCAAACGGTTGCGTATGAGACGCCGATAGACGGTTTACGCAACCGATACGAGTCGCGCAACCGCAACCGCTTTACGAGTTTTTTCTCTGTGCCCTCTGTGTCCTCTGTGGCTAAAAAACTCTGTGGCCAAAGGTGTTGATATGCTCGGTGCTGTTATATTTGACTTCGATGGCGTCCTTGTGGATTCCGAGCAGATTCATCATAAGGCGTTCAATCGCGTCCTGGCCAAGTTTAATTACCAGTTGTCGAGCCATGAGTACTACGACAGGTTCCTGGGGCTGTCCGACGAAGAGCTTCTGCGAATAGTTGATAAGGAGAGGCATTTGTCTTTGTCCAATCAGCAGTTCGGGCAGTTGCTTAGTGAAAAGGCGAATTTGTTCAAAGAAATGGCGGCGACCGAGGCGGGAATAATTGAGGGCGTGCCGAAGTTTCTCAATATGCTCTCCGACGGCAGGATCCCGATGGCGATATGCTCAGGCGCCTTGCAGCCGGAAATAGAGATGATTCTCGAAGGTGCGGGGTTGCGCAGTTATTTTGAGGTGATTGTTTCAGCCGAACAGGTTGAAAGAGGCAAGCCCGACCCCGAAGGTTTCCTGTTGGCTTTGAAACTGCTCAATAAGAGGATGCACAAATCAATCAAACCGGAAGATTGTGTTGTGATTGAGGATTCGCACTGGGGACTTGAGGCCGCGAGAGCAGCGGGAATGCGTGCCGTTGCCATCACCAACACCTATGCCGCGGAACATTTGAAACCCGCGGATAAAGTTATTGTTCATCTGAGCGATCTGTCCCTGTCTGAGCTTAACACTATCTGCGATTAAAATTACCTTATTGCTCCGGGGCCTTTTATGCGTGTGTTCCACTTGCCGGTTTTTGTATCGTATCGCACGGCGTCGAGGATAGCGCCGTTGAAATTGCAGGGTCTGTATTTGTCGCCGCGGATATCGATTAAGGCGGTGTTGGCGTCGTAGATAAATTCACTGCCGATGACCTGCGTGTCCTTGTCCTCATAAGTTACAGCGCCTTTGGCCAGGAGGTCTTTCAGCTCCATTCGTCCCTGCAGTGTTTCGGCGATGTCCGCTTCGACGTGCGAGGCGGTTACGGAGACCTTTTCGTTGCCGCGGCCTTCAACCAGCGGGAAATAATCAACTAAAAGCGAGCCGCCTTTTGAATCGGCGATTAAGTGTTTGCTTTGGCCCGCATACGCAAGCGAATCGAAGTTTCGCAGGAGGGCGTAACATTTTCGCTGCAAGCTAAACCTGCCGAGCTTATCCTGCGGCTCATCGGTTTGTGAATTATCCACTTTTATCAGGCCGGGTCCCGCCGCGAAGAAATTGCCGTCGGTTGTATTATAATCAATCGAGGCGCATTTAAGCTCGATACCTACAAGTAGTTTGTCGCCCGTTTTTTTTGTGCTGGCTAAGTGCGTATTTGGACCGGAAGCAATCATGCGATTGGCGTTAAGCGACGAGCCGGAGACCTTGTCCGTATTTTTCTTAGCCATGTCGATTTCGAGCTTGTCGGCCAGAACTATATACTGTTGAAGTATTTCGTCTTGTTTCTGTGATACGGTGCAGCGGCAGTCGCCTTCGAATGTGCTCTTGTTTGAGGCAGGCGAAAACGCGGCCTGTCGGCGGGAGGTCATTCTGACCGTCGCGGGTTTGCCCTCGCCGTCCTTTGTTTTTTCGTTCACGTCAAAAGCGATGCTTGAAAGCCCGATTGCAACCGCTTCGCCGGTTGCCGCGCTGTAGGTGACATTTCCGCCGCGGAAGGTGGTTTTGCCGACGGGGCAGGTGTTGGCGTCCTGTTGGGCGATAATCTCGGCGTAAGTTGTTTGCTGTTTTGGCGATCCCTTTTCGGCCTGGGCGCTCATCGGGGTGACAATGATGCCGCCGTCGCAGGTGATTGAGACGTCGCTGGGCGATTCATCCGACGTTGTCGCATCGGGTCTGTTGCCGGCGTGGCCGGTTGATTGGATGGCCGTGTTGTTGTCGGGCGTGGTTTCTTCGCCGGTCTTGTCCGCCTCGCCGCCCGGCATGAAGATATCGTTTATCAAAAGGGCGTCGGCGAGGAGTCGTTCATTAGGAGTTTCAATCCTGACGTTTTTGTCGAGCGTGCATTGGTAGTATTTTCCGCGTTTGGACGCTTGTTCGTTTTCACTTTTTTGTTTTTGGTTATTTGCGTCGGCGTCGGGCGTTGACCGCAAAACCGTTCCTTCCGACCACCGCTTGATTCGCAAGCTCTGGAGGTTCGTTATTTGCAGGCGTTCAAGGCGTTCGTCGTCGCCGTTGTAAACAATCTCCATCCCGGTGCCAGTCATTTTGATGTTATCCGAGACCAGCTCGACTGGTCCGGCCGTCGAAAACAGCGACTTGTCCGCGGAAAAAGCGATGTCGTCGAGATAAATGGTCGTCTCGCCGAGTCCTTCTTTGCGCTGGGGCCAAATCCGGATAGTAACGTTGCCCATTAGCATTCCCTGTTTGGGCGTTACCCGGCCGCCCGCGATTTCCACCGTGACTATTGCCCGCTCGCCAGTTATTGTGCAATTGAAACTTCGGCGGTAGATATTCATATAGGGCTTTTCTATTTCCCAGTCGTTGCCGTCCTGGTGCAAAAGCTCTCGGAATCCGAATTCCCGCTCGACCTGTTTTTGGGCGTTGAGCGTGGTATAACGGGCGTTTTTCACGACGCCTACGCCCACGTCGCCGACCATTCCGACTTTGCCGTTTGAATCGCACACGTCGGTGAGTTGTCCGGCCGGGGTCATAGATGCGTCCGTTGGTATCGTCGGCGTCCTACTCACCCGGTTGTAAATAAAATAGACGACCAGCACCGCCAGAAACGAAACGAGCCAGATTGTGAACCTTCGCGAATAAAGCAGCATTTTATGTTTTGCTCTTTCCCGGCGTGACAGATTGTTTCTTTTGCCGGCCTGTGCCGCGTTGCCGAGGCGAATCCGCCATATATCTTTTCACAAGTCCATCCCATCTGCCGGTTTTTTTGAGAATATACTCGATAACTTCCCGGACGGCCCCTTCGCCCCCTTTTTGCCTGGTAACATAATCGGCGGCCTGTTTGACCTCATCGACGGCGTTGGCGACCGCCGCGGAAAAACCAGCGCTCTGAATCACCGGCAAATCGGGTAAATCATCGCCGACGTAAGCGATTTGCCCGGCGGGCGTTTTGCTCATTTTAATCAGCTCTTTTAATCCCTTCAATTTGTCTCGTCGGCCATTAAGACGAAAATCCACGGCGAGTTCTCTGGCCTGATGTTTTGTGGTGGCGCAAGGCCGTCCGCTCAAGAACGCGATTTTCAGGCCTGCCCGTTTCCACATTTTGATTCCGTGCCCGTCGATGATGCTGAATGATTTGCTTTCCCTGCCGCGGGAATCCACGAGTATTGTCCCGTCGGTCAGCACGCCGTCAACGTCGAGCACCAGCATTTTTATTGTGTCGAGTTTTTTCTGCACGACTCACCCCGTTAGAAATCTGCGATTTATTGGAAAGTTCTGTATTACCATTTTTTCTAACGGGGCTCACCCGACAACTTTTATTGTCACAATATCCTGCACGTCGATGAGGCCCACCGGCTTGTCGTCGGCGTCCACGACGGGCAGTTCGTCAATTCTGAATTTGTGGAAAATGGCAGTCGCCTCAGCCGCCAGGGCATCAAGGCGAACGCGCTTACAGTTTTTGGTCATCACGTCGGCCGCTTTTATTTCAAAGCCGTTCGGCCCTTCTTTTGTCATCAGCCGACGAATGTCCCCGTCGGTGATTATCCCAGTCAGCTTGCCGCGGGCGTCAATAACCATTACGGCACCGTGGCGTTTCACGTCGCTGGTCTTCTTGAGAATCGCCCCGATGGTGTCCGCGGCGGCGGCGACAGGCAGCTTCTCGCCGGGCCTGAACATCATCGACTGCTCAACGGTCATCAGTTTTGCGCCGAGCGAGCCGCCCGGGTGGAACCGCGCGAAGTCCTCCACGCTGAAGTTTCTGGCTTTCATTACTGTTAGCGCAAGGGCATCGCCCAGCGCGAGCATACAGGTCGTCGAGACACTTGGTGCGACGCCCAGCGGGCAGGCCTCATTCAGCTTGCCCATACTGAGGACGACGTCGCTGTATTTGGCGAGGGTGGAGTCCTTTTCGCCGGTAAGGGCGATGAGGGGAATCTGGATTTGCTTGACGAGGTTGATCAGCCGGAGAATCTCATCGGTTTCACCGCCGTAGCTGAGGACCAGGACGATATCTTCTTTTCGGAGCCGGCCGAGGTCGCCGTGCACCGCTTCGGCCGGGTGCAGGAAATGGCTCGGCGTGCCAGTGGAGGCCAGAGTCGCGCTGATTTTTCGGCCGATGATGCCGGCCTTGCCGATTCCGCTGACGATTGCTGAGCCGGAACAGTTGTAAATCATCTCCGCCGCCCGCGCAAAGTCCTGTCCCACCACCTCCGCCAGGCCTTTTATGGCCTCGCTTTCGCTTTCAATTACTTGCTTTGCGTATTCAAGGTCAAATTTCATATTATTGACTGCTCCAGAAGCCCTGAGATATCGAAACGAGCCCGCCTCGACTCGCCTGCGAGCCAGGCGAGGCGGGCTATCAGTATCGCTGAAATGCCGCCTACCGTCAAGATTTACCGCAGTACTCTGTTATGCTGCGGCGTTACAGTTTGACCACGCTTCCCCGGTCGTTGTGACAAACAATTTCAGACCTTTCGCCGGCGTATTCGGCAGACGAATGAATAATAACCCGCTTATCGCTGGCCTGTTCTATATGCGCAATCGCGGCCCTTTTTTCGTTCTGCAGGTAGTCCCCTACATCTGGCGAGACGAACAGTTCCACCTTCTTGACCTGCTCTTTTGAGGCGGCCAGATGAAGGAGTCGAATAAGCTCAATTGCGGACGATTCGTGACTTTTTACGTAGCCGCTGCCTGCGCAGTTTGGACAGGCCAGATAGGTGCTGGACTGAAGCGACGGTCGCATTCTCTGCCGGGTCATCTCGACAATGCCGAAGTTGCTTATGTGCAGAATTCTCGATCTTGCACGGTCGGTTCTGGTCGCGGCCCTGAAGACCTTTTCCACTTCCCTGCGGTGTTTGGGGCTTCGCATATCGATGAAGTCGCAGATTATCAGCCCGCCGAGGTCTCTGAGGCGCAGTTGTCTGGCGATTTCCTCTGCTGCCTCGATATTGGTCTTAAAGGCGGTTTCCTCGGCGTCCTGGTGTTTGCGGAAACTTCCGCTGTTGACGTCGATTGCGACCAGCGCCTCGGTCTGTTCAATGACAATCGACCCGCCTGTATTGAGCGGCACGGTCCGCGAGTGGACCTTGGCGATTTCCTGCTCAATCTTGTATTTGTGAAACAGCGGTTCGTTGCCGTCATAAAAGACGACGCGGTGTTTCAGCCGGGGCGACGCTATCGAGAGAAAATCGCGAATCCGCTTAACCATACTTTCGGAGTCGCACATTATCCTGGTTATATCGTTGTTGAAAACGTCGCGCAGCGTTCTTATGACCAGGTCCGATTCCTGATACAGTTCCGTGGGCGTCTTGGCGCTGGCTATTCTTTTTTCAATGGCGGCCCAGAGTCGCTGCAGATACTTCATATCATTCTGGATATCCCGCTTGGAGCTTCCCTGAGCGGCTGTTCGGATAATGAAACCAATGTCTTTGGGGGGATTGCTCTGCTCGAAGATGTTTCGCAGCCGTATCCGCTCCTGCTCATCCTCAATCTTGTGGGATACGCCCGATTTTTCCATCCAGGGCATCATAACGAGATATTTTCCCGGCAGGGCAAGATACGTGCTCAGCGTAGGCCCCTTGGTATTGATTCCTTCCTTTGTAACCTGGACTACCACCTCGTCGCCCTTGTGCAGGCAGGCCTGAATTGGCTTTCGTTCGTGGAGCGCCCTTCGCTTGCCGATTTCCTCGGTATCGATGGCGGACTTGCCGGCGAAGTAGCGCGGGTGCAGGTCGCTGATATGCAGAAAGCCGTTTTTGCCGGTTCCGAAATCGACGAAGGCGGCCTGTATCGCCGCCTCGACGTTCACGACCCTGCCCTTGTATATGTTGCCCACATACCTTGTGGAGCTTGTCCGCTCCATATATAACGCCTCAAGCGAGCCGTTTTCCATAACCGCTACGCGGCATTCTTCGCTCTCGGCCACATTAATAAGCATTTCTCTTGCCATTTGTCCCGTCTCACATAGTATCAATGTTTTTCATTGTTTAAGTCGGTGTTTGTCAGTGTTTAAGTCCGTGTTAGTCAGTGTATTCCACGTTCGTCCGCCTGACCGGCCCTGTTAAATCCGCCGTTTTCAACTGTAACAAGCCAAGAATTTCGTCAACCTTTATTGTGCCTGCCTGGCTGATTTTGCAGTCAACGGTGACCTGGCCTTGTTCGGCTTTGATTGATTCCAGAAACGGCCTTACGTCCACTGGCCTGGTTCTGGAATCCTCACCGGTTCGCCTGTCAACCACAACCTTATCGCTGGCCAATATCTCTTCAATTCGTCGCCTGGTATTATCATCAACGTATTGCCCCTGCACCTTCATTATGTATCTTGCTGAAATCGGCTCAGGGACGTTTTTGGCCTGACTTGTTTTCACCGAAACAATTTCGATGCCATCCGGCAGCTCGTCTTTCAACGCTTCGTTGTCAATCCCCGCCCCGTTAGAAATCTGCGATTTATTGGAAAGTTCTGTATTACGATTTTTTCTAACGGGGCCCGTTTGGCCCTCCGCAAGCCACAGGCACAGCAGTTCGTCGTCCGATTCGACGCCTACGCTTCTCGGCAGCACCAGCGACATCCGTTGATGCGGGTTGTATCCCTGACTGTACGCCACTTTAACCCCGGCACGCACACAGGCGCGCCGGAAGAGGCGCATCGTCTCCGCATGCGACAGAAACCGCAAACTCCCCCCTATTCGGAATCGAATTTCAGCTAACATCTCTTTTCCAATTTTTCGCCGCCCGGCACGTTCAAAGCCGACGCTTTTCTTTAGAACGCTTCGGGCAATATCTTTCTGGCCGCGTCGCGAAGGAAGCTGGATATTTGTCTTTCGGAATTCATTCCCAGCACCTTTCTGGCGACCTTATTGCACTCTTCCATAGTGACCGAACGAATAACCTGTTTTATTTCGGGTATCATCGGCGCCGCAATCGACAACGTTCGCACGCCCAGTCCCAGCAGCAGCATTACCGACTCCGGCTCCGAGGCCATCTCGCCGCAGACGCTGACATCAACCTGTGCCTTGTGCGCATCCTGAATCACCGTTCTGATAAGCCGAAGGACCGCCGGGTCAACCGAGGAATATAACGTGGAGACAAGCTCGTTGCCCCTGTCAACGGCGAGCGTGTACTGGGTCAGGTCATTTGTGCCTATACTGAAAAATGTAACGTCCCTGGCCAGCATCGACGCCGTTAGCGCCGCCGAAGGCGTCTCAACCATAATCCCGACCTTGATGTTCCTGTTATGCGGTACGCCCTCCTCGTCGAGGTCTTCCATTACGTCGCCAAGGACCATCTTGGCCTGCATCAGCTCCTGCAGGTTGGTTATAAGGGGGAACATTATTCTGAGGTCCCCCAGCACCGACGCTCGCATAATGGCGTGAAGCTGTGTTTTGAACATCGTCAGATTTTGCAGGCAAAATCTTATCGAGCGCAGTCCCAGAAACGGGTTTGGCTCCCGGATGTAGCGTCTGCTCTGGGTATATTTGTCCGCACCAAGATCCACTGTTCTGAGTACCACCGGCCTGGACTTAAAGACCGCCACCGTCTGCGAGTAGGCCTCGTAATGCTCCTGCTCCGTCGGCTCAGTGTTGCGGTTGAGATACAAAAATTCCGTCCGGTAGAGCCCTATTCCCTCGCCGCCTTTTTGCAAAACCCCCTGGGCCTCGTCCGGGAACTCGATATTGCCCATCAGCATCACCCGCACCCCGTCTCGCGTTTCAGCGGGTTTTTCCCTTATAGTATCAAGCCGATGCTCCAGCTCGGTATATTCGACGGCGTATTCGAGGTATTGTTCTATCGTGCTATCATCAGGATTTACGATGACGATGCCGCGGTTGCCGTCGATGATTACCGTGTCGCCTGCGGTAACGCTTTCGGTAATGTCTTCGAGCGCGACTACCGCGGGGATACCCAGCGACCTTGCCACAATCGCGGTATGGCTTGTTCTGCCGCCTGCGCCGGTGGCGATGCCTTTGACGTACTCTTTATTGAAACTCGCCGTTTGTGTGGGACTTAACTCGCGGGCGACAATGATCGCTTCTTCCTTCAAGGCCGCGATGTCCTGCCGCTTGCTTCCCACTAAGTGTCCCAGTAGCCGGTGCTCGATGTCATATATGTCGGCGGCCCGCTCGCTTATGTAAACGTCCTTTACTTTGGTGAAGTGCGAGGCGATATCCCGCAAGGTACTCGAAACAGCGAACTCCGCCGTAACCATCTCCGTGTTTACCATATCAGTTATCTTTTTGCGGAGCGTGCGGTCCCGCAGATAGCTCAGGTGCACTGCAAAGATGTCTTTTATCTTCTGCCCCCCGATTTCCTCCTGTTCGGCCTGAAGGCGGGTCAGCTCCTCGATACCGTCCTTAAAGGCGTTGCGCACGCGCTGCGTTTCCGTCAAACGCTGCGACGGTTCAATCAGTCGCCTTGGAATCCGATAATCCTCTGCGTCGATAACGAAGCATTTACCGATTGAGATTCCAGGCGAAACGGCTATGCCTTTTTTTATTTCCATCGTTGACCGAAATCAGGACATCTGCTTGCTTTTTTCCTCGGGCGTCGGCTCGCCGAACTTTTTTACCTCAACGAGCTCTCGCAGCGCCTCAACCGCCTCGGCTGCATCCACGCCCTCAGCTTTTATCTTCAGCCGGGTTCCGTATGTAGCCGCGAGCATGCTCATTTGCATAATACTCTTGCCGTCCACGCTCGTTTCTGCCTTACTGACGGTTATCAAGGCCTGAAACTTGCTGGCAATATCCACAAATTGCATCGCGGGGCGCATATGAAGCCCGTCTGCGTTTTTTATTTCAACTTCAAGCTCGCAAACCGTATTTTGCACTATATCGTCCGTTCACATATCACCGGCCTGGTTGTATCACAAAACTCACAAGGACGGATTTACGTCCGCCTCTTTCAGTAAATCCTCAATCTGTGCAGCCGTCTGCGACTGCCTGAGGAACCTGCGGAATTTTTCCTGCTGAAGGTGCTTGAAAATCTGTTCCATCGCCTGCAGGTGTTTGTCGGGGTCGTCGTCGGGGCTTATCAGAAGTATGACCGAATACACCGGCTGTTTGTCCAGGGCGGCAAAATCGACACCTTTGCTGCTTTGTCCCACGGCGGCGACCACGTTTTTGACTGCCTTGTGCTTGACGTGCGGAACGGCTATCCCCTTACCCATCCCGGTGCTTGCTTCGTTCTCTCTCTTGATTACGGCACGCGTTATTTTGTCGCAATTGCCTTTGCCGAGCCGGCCCGCCTTGTCTATCGCGGCGACAAGCTCCGTTATGGCCCCGTCCCGATCCTTTGCCTGCAGCTCCGGGATAACCGCCTCAAAACAAACGAAATCCGCAAACTTCATACCGTCTTTCCTAAAACACTCACCCGTAAATTTTTGCCGTCCGCATCGTATCGGCCGCAAACTTCAGCGAGCCCTGTGTTTTTTTTCGTCCCGTTCCTTCGTTTTGGCCTTTTTGAGCTGTTGCTCAAGCTTGTGTGTTGCCAGGTCGATGCAGGCGTAAACGTCGCTGCCTTTTTCCTTTACCACGAAGATTTTCTTGCGTTCCGCCCTGAGGATGATTTCCACCGCGATATTGCCCGCTTCTTTGCTTCCTTCTTTGCCGTCAACAATGACCTCAATCCGGTTGATGACATCGTAAAATTTCGGCAGCTTTTCGGTTTTTTCCTCGGCATAGCTTTTTACGCTTGCCGGGATCTCAGTGTGTTTGCCGCTAATCGTGAATAACAAGGCAGTTCTCCTTTCCAGCTTTTCTAAGTCGCTCTAAAACATATAAACCGACCGTATCCACCGGCCCGTCTATTATACATAAGCTCGTCCCAATTTCACGCATAATCTACTCTCTTTGCGACGCGCTTTCGCCTGTTACGCCTTTGACCGATAATCAGTTTCCGTTTGGCTCGATTTGCATCTCTTTTGGCAGATGCCTGCCCGTCCAGTGTATCCACGCCCCCGGCAGCGCCGCGACTATCCACACCGCCCGCTGACATAGCGCAATCGCCAGCGCTTGTTCTGCTTCCACCCCGGCCAGCACAAAGAGGCCCGCAAGCCCTCCTTCGACCACTCCCGCACCCCCGACGCTCACGGGTATCGCGCCCAGGCCCCAAGTCAGCGGGAAAAACACGAAATAATACTTCGCACTTACTTCTATACCGATTTGTCGGCCAATCAGCCAGAAACCCGTTATGACTATCCCCTGCAACAAAAACGTAAGCCCGAAGGCCGCAAGTATCGTCAGCGGGTTTCGGCCATATAAAACCGCCGCGGTCCAGAACTTTTTGGCAAACGTTACGCCGTGCTGAAATACCTTGGCCGCCAGTTTTCTTCCCGCCGGTATCGCGGCGACTAAAATTGCCAATATCGCGATAACAATCACTGCCCACTTCAAAATGCCTGATGCCGCCTTCTGGCTTAGCCCGAGGTTTACATTCCGCAGCAAAACGAAATAACAAAAACCCGCCATAATCAAAGAGCTTACCAGCCCGACGAACCTGTCAACGAATATGCTCAGCACGGCTTCGAATTTCTTCTCCGTGTGCTTGGTAACGTACCAGGCCCGAATCAAATCCCCGCCAACCGAGCCGGGCATAGCGTTGTTGTAAAAAAGCCCGAGGAAGTGCAGCCGAATCGCCGCCCAGATATTAATATGAATACCCTGTGTCCGCAGCAACAGCCACCACCGCGACGCGAGTATTGCCTGGCTTACGACAAACGCCGCCACTATCCCGGCGAAAAACCACGGCCCCATCTTCGCGAAACTGTTGCCCAGAATCACATAGCGATGATTCTGGCAGACCCAGATGGTTACCGCTATTATCGCGGCTGTTACAAACCCGATTCGCAGAAAAAAGAATAATTTTTGTGTAGTGGTCTTTTTTTGCTCGCCCATTTACCTGCTTTCAACGTAAAAAACTTGTTTTGTAAGATGATAACGGTTAAAACCCTTTCCGGCAAGTTTATCCGCCGGTGGCGGAGTTACATATTGAAGGAGAAATAATCGTGGCTGCCGATAAATCAATCGAACAGGGAACACAACTGACGCCGAAATTCGACGCAGATGGCCTTATTCCCGCCATCGCGCAGGACGCCAAAACAGGCGAAATCCTGATGGTCGCCTATATGAACCGCGAGGCCCTCGACTGCACCATCAAAACCGGCTGCGGAACCTATTACAGCAGGTCTCGAAAAAAGCTCTGGAAAAAAGGCGAACAGTCGGGCCACGTCCAGAAGGTCAGCCAAATCCTCATTGATTGCGACCAGGACTGCATCATCCTCAAAGTTACTGTCGATTCAGGCCAGTGCCACACTGGGCATCAATCCTGCTTTTACCGCGCGCTGAAAAAAGGAACCAGCGACCAGCTCGAATTCGTCGCCGAAAAGGTCTTCGACCCCGACAAGGTTTACCCGACGTAGTGTCAACGAAGGCGGGTTTACGACAAATAGACCAAGTCGCGGCGTTAAAATAGGCAAAATAGAATCCCTACTGCCTCACTGTGATTCGCAAAAAGCGCGCAAGTGTTTTTTGGCAAATCAGGAAATTTTTAAAATTTTTTTTATTCTTTGTCCCACAACGATTTAAGCACATTTTAACCTCTCCCCAAAACACGAATTTTCGTCAAAAGCGCGCAAGTTCGCGCCAATTATAGAGGGACCGTTTTCCTCTGTAGTGGTTAGTTGTTAGTTCATAGTTTATAGCTACAACGAAGAATGAACAATTTAAAAGTGGATCCCCTGCTGTTTGCCAAGTGAGCAGACGCTCGGGGACAGGGAGGCGAGAAAATGTCAAGTATCACAGTCAAAGTTCCAAACTGGTTAGACAAAATTTGCGCGTGGCCGGTAACGGCCTATCGGCGATTCAAATACGGTTATCCGTTTCGCAGGATTTATCTCGGCGAAGGCCAATGGACAATCCTTGACCAGCAGGATTACTACCGTCTGAATAATTTCAGATGGTTTCTCAAAGGAAGCGGAAAAAAATTATATGCCCTCAGGAGCTTCAAAAATGATTCTGTCGGGACAAAATTTGTTTCAATGCACAAAGAAATAATGAATCCCCCGCCGGGTTTATTAGTTGACCATAGAAACGGCCTGTCATTGGATAATCGCAGGGAAAATCTTCGTATCGCAACACACGCTCAGAACTCCTGCAACACCCGAATAGATAAAACCAAAACGACCTCGCGGTTCAGAGGAGTTTATTTGCAGAAACGCTCCGGCCGATGGATAGCAAGAATTTATTTTCAGGGCCAAAGAATATGGATTGGAATTTTCGACTCTGAAATCGAAGCCGCCCGTGCCTATGACCGGGCTGCTATTAAATATCATGGTGAGTTTGCTCACCTCAACTTCCCTGAAGTTGCTACTCTGTCCTGAGCGCAGTCGAAAGGCCTGGGGATTTTTCTTTTAGATTATTGCGGGTAACGGAAAACTTCGCTGGTTTGCAGTCATTTCTTTAGCATTGAGAAGTCTGTTGCCACATATTTCTCGAACTGTTTCTTGCAATACTCTACTTTTTTCCCTGTCGCCTTGTTGGTTTTCGTCCCGTTGAACCAGATACTCCGTTTCCCCTTGTTCTTACCTGTTTTATTCTGAACGGACTCCTTTATGAACTGTTTGGACGTCATTATCCACCTTGTATCCATGCGTTCAGAATAAAAAACAAACCAATAATTATCTCGGAGTTCGTGAGGAATGGCAGCAAAGAGAGCTGCGTCACCTTCAATCACTTCTTTTGACCTTGCTTTGATTTGGACAGTGATGAAACTACCATTTTTCCTACGGATGACAGCGTCAATCGCATCATCATCGACAAGAGGCACATAAACGTCCATGCCTTCCTTAAGCATTAAGCCAATGATCCAATATTCGATACGTTTGCCGAATCCCGCATTGTGTCTGAATGTATGTGCCATTTATGTCCTCCTACTGCCCCAATATAATAACCTAAATCACTATTTCCACCTGTGGCAAGCTTGTCGAACCATCGATTTTATCCTGCCATTATATAACTTCAACAGAACTCCCCAAAACCACATTGTCAACTTTTGTTTTTTGATGGTTCGTCAGCGATTTCTTTCTGATTATTCAGTCGCATAATTTCTGCAACAAGTTGAAGAGTGAATTGCTGTAAATTATCGAATTCATTTTTTGTGAGATATGCTTCACTTGCATGAAGTTCTCTATTTATCATTGGCATAACGGCTGCAATGCCTTTGGCTGTACTCCAAGAGAAAATTCCTCGGTCAGCGAGACGTCTAGTGAGATCTGTTATAGAACCCAACTTTAAATCTGAAGAAATGTTTGATCTGTTTGCTAATTCACGAAGTTGTTCCTCAATCTTTATCCGCAGGAGAAGAAGATTAGCCTTATAGTCTTGACTACTAATGTTAAGTTGCCGAGCTAATCGTTGCGCAGCAGATTGTATTTCGCTTGGCTTGTGTAAGATTTCTAAGTCTTTGGAAAAAGATGATAAATCTAGAGTTGCTTCTTTGGCTTTTTTCCAAAGGTATAAGATCGATAGCAAGCTGACCGTTAAGGATATTGTATAAATAATCCACGATAGCATTTTAGCTCTTACATTCCGCATAGTTGGAATGTCAGCTTCAATTCGTAATCGTGGTTCCTTTATCCCGGATATACGCGCCGAAATTTCGACAGGATTACGAGATGCTTTGCTGTTAATCAGGTACACAAGAAAAGAGAAATGATCGCCTTGATTCAATAGCAATGGTTCAAGTTCCAATGAATTCGGTTCGATCTGAATCAGGTTAGGTTCGATTGCCTTGGGGATTACATCAATCAGCCTGGGGTTTGGCAGAACAGTTCCATTAAATTTGAAAATCAGAGGATGTTTGAAGTCGTCACTTTCAATAGGCCTATTGCCCGAATTCTTAACGACCAACTCTATGACATTTAGGGCTTCAATCTTGTTTGTCTTATAGAAAACGGCTATTTCATCAGAATATCGCTCTTCGATCTGGACAACGGGGGTATTACTTTTTAGAATAACATCCAGTTGACGTATTTCGCGTTGGAAGTAATAAGTTACGACAATCGGTGGAACAAACGCAAGCAGTATGATCAGCCAATTGTTTACAAAGAATTTAAATATTTTGCGTTTCATCCCTCATTCTTTTCCAACATAATAATCTCCAACCCTGTTCTGTCATCAATTTAATATGTTGGAGAGAAAGAGTCAAGAACTAAGGAAGGTACGGAAATCCGCCCGTCTTGATGAGGCGTAAAGCCGAGGCAGGCATCCCAAAATCGACAACCGAAAATCGGCAATTATTTCAACAGGCCGTATTCCTGCAATGTTTTTCGCAGAAGCGTTTTTTTGCTTTCTTCCATCGGCACTAAAGGCAGCCGCATTTCTTCATCCGACAGGTTCATCATCGCCATCGCCGCTTTTACAGGTATCGGATTCGACGCCAGCGAAAGCATTCCCCTGCTCAAGGCAAATAGTTTTTTGTGCCACTTCAGCGCGCTCGTAAAATCCCCCTCCAATATCGCGTCCGTCAACGCCTTGACATCCGCGGGCGCGATGTTGGCCACGACGCTGATTACCCCTTTGCCGCCCACCGCCGCTATCGGCAGCGTCATCGAATCATCGCCCGACAGTATCGTCATATCGCACCGCGTCGCAATTTCGCTGACGTGGTCCATCTGGCCGGTCGCGTCTTTTATCCCGACGATATTCTCAATCTCCGCCAGTCGCACAATCGTATCGACGGTCATTCCCGCGCCGCATCGGCCGGGGATGTCGTACAGAATAATCGGCAAATCCACTTCTTCGGCTATTGCTTTGAAGTGCTGATAGAAACCTTCCTGTGTGGGCTTGTTGTAATACGGGTCAACCTGCAATGTCGCGTCCGCGCCGACTTTTTTGGCAAACGCCGTAAGTTCAATCGCCTCAGCCGTCGAGTTCGAGCCGGCCCCGGCTATTACGGGTACCTGTCCCGCCACGGTTTTGACCACGCGCTCAATCACTTTTTTGTGCTCATCGTGGCTAAGCGTCGGGCATTCGCCCGTTGTCCCGACCGGCACAATGCCATCGATGCCGCCTTCAATCTGAAACTCAATCAACTCATCCAGCGTTTCAAAATCCACCTGGCCATCTCTAAAAGGCGTTATCAACGCCGTCATTGCTCCTGCAAACATTTGTCTTTACTCCTCTAACTGCTCTTGCCGTATTTATCAATCAGCCGAATCATTTCGGCTGTCGCTTCTCTTATCCCGACAAACAAACTTCTGGCGATAATGCTGTGCCCGATATTTAACTCACTCAGGTCTTCCATCGCGGCAATCGGCCCGATATTCCTATACGTCAACCCATGCCCGGCGTGCACAATCATTCCCTTTTTCAGGCCCAGGTCTCTGCCTGCTTCGAGCCATTTAAGCTGCTGGTAAATCTCTTTTTCCGTCTTGGCGTTGGCATATTGCCCGGTGTGAAGCTCAATAGCGTCACAGCCGAATCTTGCCGCGGCGGCTATCTGTTCTTTTTCCGGGGCAATAAATGCGCTGACCAGTATACCCCTTGTGTGCATTCTTCTGACGACCTCTTTTAGCCGGACGCCGCAGGATGCGCAATCAAGTCCGCCCTCGGTTGTCAGTTCCGCTCTTTTTTCAGGCACGAGCGTTACCTGCTGGGGCTCAATACCTTCGGCGATTCTGACAATCTCTTCTTCCATTGACATTTCGAGATTGAACTTGCAGGTGACCGTTTCCTTGAGAATCTGGACGTCGCGGTCGTTGATATGTCGCCTGTCCTGCCGAAGATGCGTAGTTATTCCGTTGGCCCCTGCCAATTCGCACTCCGCCGCTGCCCAAACAGGGTCCGGCTCATCGGCGTGCCTCGCCTGTCTAACCGTCGCTATATGGTCTATATTTACATTTAGAACCGGCATAAAATTTACCTTAAAAGCGGGTCAATCCATTCTCCGTAGCAGTGCTCTGTGAAACAGCAAGGTGTTGCTATCTTTGCTGCGAAGCACGAGTCCCGCCCAAAACGGAACTACTGCGAAGGATGAATTATAACGCTTCCGGCATTATCAGCAAGATTATAAGTTGGCAGTTTGCGATTTGAATTTATATAATCTCCCCCCGCAGGCGAGCAGTAAAAAGGTACCTAATAGTCAATCGGAAATAAGAGATGACGTTAAGCTGGGCAAACAGAATAACCATTCTGAGGATATTGCTGATAGCGCCGTTTGTCAGTTGTATGCTCCAGATAAACGACGCTGACCTGAGCGAGCACATTCGGCACCTGATTCGCTATTCGGCCGTTGCGATATTTTTTCTTATGGCGGTAAGCGACGGTATTGACGGGTATTTGGCGCGTAAAAATGGGCAGACGACCCGGTTAGGGACGTTTCTTGACCCGACAGCCGACAAGCTGCTCATCACATCGGCTTCTTTGCTCCTTACCTCACATCACGCCGGTGTCGCCGGCTTCATCCTGCCGCCAACCGTGGTCGTGCTGATTATCGGCAAAGACCTCCTCATATTCATCGGCTTTTTGATTATCTATTTTCTTACGGGTAAAGTCCGCGTTGTCCCGGTCTTTGCGGGAAAGGCGTCCACTGCGTTACAGCTTTCTATGGTAGCGGCGATTCTAATCGCGCCGGAGGTCTCGTCCGTTTTTTATGGCTGGGTTTACTTTGTGCGGGCCTTATGGTGGTCCGCTGCTGCTGCCGCGGTATTAGCAACGCTTGTCTATATCCGCGCCGGTTCCAAATTCATCGAACAATACGAACAGCACAACGGACATTGATTCATAAACATTGATTTTACAAAGCAACTGTTTGTGGGCCGGGTTTTAGCGTAACAGATTTTCCATTCCAAAGGAATCTTCCTGTCAAGCCCGGCGGTAAAGTTATGCTGCCTTTGATGCCGGTTTTTCCGTTGCGTTCAAGGCGGACGGAAATTTGGCCGAGGGGATGAGGCATTTTGCCTTCGACCCAGGTTAAAGGACCGAGGTGCGGTTCGATTTTGACGGATTTGAAGCCCGGTTCGGCCGGCTCGATGCCGCAGACGGTCGCCAGCAAGTCATAATTGGGGCTTGCGCTCCAGGCGTGGCAGTCGGAACGGGTGGGTTCGGGATTTTCCGCGAAAGTTGTAAGACCGATTTTGAGCATATCGCGCCAAGGCTGGAGCATTTCGATGTAGCGGTCGCCGAGGCCGACTTTTTTAATAGCCCTTACAAGATAGTAACGGAAATAAAAAGTGCACTGGATGAGGTCTTTTTCGGAAATGACTTTTTCCATCAGCTTTTGCTGCTCGTTGGGCGGGACTAAATCGACGAGCACGGCGAGGATATTTGCGTGCTGGCTGAAAATCTTTTTATCCGGCGTGTCGGCCAAGAGTCCCCGTTTGTCATCCCAGCAAAGTTTGTAGGTGGATTTTTTGAGCGAATCGGCAAGTTTTCTGTAATGGTCCGCGAAATACTTTTTGCCGAGAGCGTCATTCAATTGTGCGGCGTAATTGAGGGCGTAAACATATTGAAGCGTGAGGATTGAGGATTGTCCCTGTTCTGCGCCTGCGGGGACGCCGCCTATGCCCTTGTTTGTGTCCCATTTCCAGGACCAGTCAACGAAATTCCACCAGGGCGTTGCGCCGAGCATTCCGTTTGGGCCGATATATTTTTCGTGCCAATTGAGGACGGAGTCGATGCCGGGCAGGAATGATTTGACGAATTGAGGGTCGTCGCGGTGCATCCAGTAATCGTGAACCATAGCAACCCAGAATAGTGAATAAGGCGGGATAATCTGCATAGATGAGCAGGGGTATCGGCTCTGGGTAAGGCCTTCGGGGACGCGGGAGTTATCGAAGGCGGCAATGGCGTTTCGCATAAGGCGGTCATCGCCGGAGACGTAAAGCGATATAAGCGCCTGTATGCGGGTGTCGCCGACGTACTGGAGCTGTTCGTAGTAGGGACAATCGAAATATGTCTCATTGGCGCAAAGGCGCGCGGTTCGCCAGCCGACGTCCCAGATATTTTTTATGGATGGGTCGGAACTGCTGAAAGATGCGTTTTCTTTAAATGGATACGCGGTAAATCTGCCGTAGAAATCGTTGATTGTTAAGGGTTCATCTTTGGTCTGTATATCCATCTGGAGGTATCGCCAGGTCCGGAACCACAACGTGCTAAAGAGGCGATTGTCGCCGCCGTCGGGCAGGAAGGTATCTGAAAAGCC
>Ga0187878_1001528_pt1 | contig 22316 bp, 46 predicted proteins | sample June2016WEW_17_1_FD_132979 | JGI IMG/M metagenome (GOLD analysis project Ga0187878, IMG submission 132979) | Peatland microbial communities from SPRUCE experiment site at the Marcell Experimental Forest, Minnesota, USA - June2016WEW_17_150 | ecosystem: Environmental > Terrestrial > Soil >...
GTTATCTTACCAGCCTCTGCCGCTTTGTAAGACAATATTTGTATCAGCTGTGCCCACGATACGTCAGCAATGCTCTTACTGTATTTTTTCTGTTCCAACATATTCTGAATACTCAAATTTTCGTGTGCTATAAAGTCATAGTCCCGGACCAATTTCAGGGAAGTTTTATGAGCAAAATCTCTGCGCCTATTAGAAATTTTCTCATACACCTTCGCAACTATTTTCTTGGTTTTTTGACGTTTAAGAGAATGATCACCTTTAGGAAATTTACTCAACTTCCTCTGTACTTTAGCAAGATCCTTTTGGGCACTTTTGAAAAATCTGGGATTCTGAATTTTTTCCCCATCAGAAATTTGTATGAAAGTTTTAAGTCCCAGATCTATGCCGACTATTTTATTGGTCTTAGGAAGGGGTTCCGGTCTCGAAATCTCACAGCTGAAACATACAAACCATTTACCAGTCGAAGTCTTCTGAATGGTGCAGGTTTTAATCAGACCTTGTATAGGGCGGTGAAGAGTAATAGGAACCCTTCCGGTTTTGGAAAGGTAGAGCGTAGAATTCTTTTGATCCAATCTGAATCCGGATTGAGGGAAAGTGAAAGAGTCATAGCGCCCGAAAGCTTTAAATCTTGGGTAACCAGGATTTTGTTTAGCTTTCACACGTCTAAAGAAAGCCTTAAAAGCCAAGTCCACTCGCATCTGACAGTCCTGACGAACTTGAGAATGAACTCTGTCCAATTCGGGTTTGTCCTGGACCCACTGAGGCAACAATGCTTGTGTATTATAGAGGGAGACTGATTTATGCTCCTTTTCCCAGGAATTCTTTCGAATTTCAAGGGTTTTATTATAGATCCAACGACAGAGTTCCAATTGGATATTAAGATCAGTGGTTTGTTTTTTGGTAGGATAAAGGCGATATTTGAAAGTTTTAAGCATGTATACTAATAGCTTAAAATATTGAAAGATTATTAAACAAATGAGGGAAGGTTCAAAAAATGTTTATCTCTGCAGACGAGAAGGTCTTTATCATCCTGAATGTGCAGAAATAAGGGATGATGGTAATAGTGAAGGTCTTTTTTATTTTGGAGTCATAGCTATATTTCCTCTTGAACGTTTAAAAAAAGAAAAGGGCGTCAAATTTAGCAGTGCACTCCATATTACAGGAATTAAATGAACATGGTTTCTTTATTTAAAGAAATGATCTTTGCCTTATTTCATCCTTCCTTTTGGATTATGATTGGGTCTTATAACCGTAAATGGGACAAAAAATTTAAAGAGTTGATGACCCACTATAAATTTGTGCGTATAAATGAGTTTAGAGCCACTCTTGGATCTTATCAACTGTGGGTCGCTAATTATCCTTTTGCGGCGTTTCAACCCTATGATCCAGGTTATAGCAAGCAAGTACAGACTTTAACAGGTGAATTTTATCAGCAGCCTATGTCTAATGATGTCAGACCAAAAAGATTAACTATTAAAAAGGCACAAAAAAAATATTTACAAGATACTGGCACATGTCTTACTGAACAGAGAATATGTCCTGACTACCGCAGGCGAATAAAGCAATTTTTCTTTAAAAAAGAGGGAATTTTTATGCCCACAGCAACAGTAGCAGCTTTAATTTACAGAAAACCAGATGGAAAACCTGGAATACTAGGACATCTGAAGGAGACTGAAGTATTTTTGACTCGCAGAAAATACCCGCCTTTTAAGAATATGTTCTGCCTTCCGGGAGGTCATATTAACAAGGATGAGTCCTCTGACGATGCCATTGCCCGAGAAGTCCGGGAAGAGACAGGGTTTAATTTTAAGGGTTCTTTTTGCTGGAAGAATGATGAAATTTACCCTGACATGAATGTACATAATATAGTTTTAGTGTATGTAGGAACTGCGGAAGGAGAGTTCGTCCCTAATGATGAAGTACTAGAGACTAAATGGGTACCATTGGAAGAGGCTGCAAAAATGGCTCTGGCGTTCGGGCACGAAAAAATTATTCTTCAGCAGATCAATCACTGGCAGGAATTTGAACAGAGGATGAGATGAAAATTTAAGGATGGGAAAAATTCTATGAGTGGTCTTAAAAAAAGTTCCGGGCAAATGTATGAATGGGTTTCCCACATGTGGAGTCCCATTGCCGGTTGTCAACATCTCTGTTCGTACTGCTATACCCGTAAATTCCAGGCACTTTCTGACACTCCCAGGATGATTTTACCCTTTCCAATTCTAGGGGAAAACAGAACTGTTTTTGTGGGTCACATGTGCGATATGTTTGCGGAAAATGTTCCTGCTGACTGGCTCCTAGCTATACTGTATTATTGTCGGTTGTTTCCAAAGAATAAATATATTTTTCAGACCAAGAACCCTTTCCGTTTTTGGCATCTACTTCCTGACCAGCAGCATTATGAAGAGGCCCTTAAAGACCTTTTGCCTCCAAATTCTCTTATTGGAACGACCATAGAAACAAATCGTGCCGACTTGTTGGCCCAAATTTCTAAGGCCCCAAGTCCTCACAACCGAGCTCATTTTTTAGGGTCTCTTAATTGGGAAAAATTTATTACTATAGAGCCCATAATGGATTTTGATCTTGAACCCCTGATGAGTTTGCTCATAGAAGCAAATCCGACTTTTGTTAATATCGGGGCAGATTCCAAAGGTCATAACTTGCTTGAGCCCAGCCGGGCCAAGGTGAATGCGCTGATAGAGGCCATACAAAAACAAGGCATTGAAATACGGAAAAAAATGAACTTGGAGAGGTTGGTTTAAAAAAATGCCTAAATTAAAACCTCTACCTAGCTATGGAGATTTAATTCCCATAAAGGAATTTATCAAAGCTTGCAAAGATGGAAGTTTTATTGACTATGATGGGTCCGGTTGTTATGCCACGGACTCTAAAATGTTAGATGTTGATACCTGCCCTTCCGAGATTTTGGAAAATATAAAAATTGCTGAATTAAAAAAAGAAGAATTACCACTTTATATAGGAAATCTTAACAATGAGTCTAGTAAAAAATTATTGGAACAAAGACTCAAGGGTCTTAAAATAAAACCCGACTATAAAAAATTTACCCATATTATGTGGTTCAACAAATAAGGAGGGGATTTTTTATGAAAAAACATTTCGTGACTTTTTATTCACCGGGAACTTTTGTATCTGAACAGACTACGGAACCCATTTCAAACTGGGATGTTTATGAGGCAGTTAAAATGGCGGACAAGATCACTGAACGTTATGGGGCTACTCCCTATGGTTTTTCTTTTTCCACACGGGAAAGGACCGAAAAAGATCTGGATAGCCGAGAAACTAAAACCAGTCACATGCATTATTTGGGCGGGAAAATTTTAACTCTGCAGCAAATTAAAGCCCGGAAAGACCCCAAGGATGAAATTTTAATTTCCAACATGGAAACTAATAATTTTGATAAAATAATAGAAAATACAAATTCTTGGAGGATTACTTTACCCCTCAATAAAGAGGACGTGGTATTGCCTTATACTCCACCGCCAAAAAAGAAATCTTTAACCAGTACATCAATTGAAAAGGCTTTAAAACAAATACACAAATAATAACATATTTTAAAAAGGTGGTACAAGAGGTCAAATAAAGAAGGTCAAAGCAACTTTAATTTTTTCTCAAATTCTGATATAATAGAAACAGAGGTATATTTTGTCCTGTAAACAACTTTTACCCAATCAGCATACACCTTTACATTTCCTTTATGGGCAACCAGATTGTTGTCTATGCAAGGCGCAGGCGGAAATAGAGCAATTAAAAAGAGAAATAGAGGAATTAAAGAGAATTAAATCAATAACGAAGAAAAAGAGGAATAAAAAACAATGAGTGAAGGAAAAGGAAAACTCAATATTAGTTTTTGGCTTCCAGTTGAAATCTTCGAACGTATTAGGACGAGAGCCTTTGAGGAGCGCACGAGCCTTTCAGAACTCTTGCGAAGGATGGTACTCGAATATTTAGACTTAAATGAAAAAAAGGATACCCATCAAGAAATGCGGAATCCCAGCAAGAAATTGAGCAACTAAACAAAAGGGTTGAGAAATTAAGAAACATGTTGAAAAAGAAGAAATAATTTTATGCCTTCATTACATTATCTGATCGGGGACGCAACAGAGCCCGTGAAACGACCTGCACTGATTGTCCATGTGTGCAACAACATAAACGGCTGGGGACGGGGATTTGTACTTGCCCTTCGAGAAAAGTATCCGGAATCCGAACAACACTACCACGAATGGTTCCGGACAGGGCACCCACAGCTCGGGCAAGTCCAGTTCGTTCAAGTTACACCGGAAATCTGTATAGGAAACATGATTGCTCAGGAAGGGATCAGGTGGCAAGGGAATGTTCCACCTATCAGATATGAGGCATTGAATGATTGTCTGAAGCTGGTCTACGATAAGGCAACAAAGGAAAATTTTACAATTCACATGCCCAGAATTGGCTGTGTACTTTCTGGTGGTGACTGGTTGACTATCGAGAAAATCATTATGGCGAACATTACTGTAGAATCTTATGTCTATACGCTCGAAAAACAAAAGGATCGTTGGCCTACCAATTATGAAAACCTCTAAGAAACCACCTCTAACCGTAGAACTTTTGATTAGATTACTATCAAAAGAGGTCAAAAAATGTGACCGGCAAAATGCACGTATAGAAGTCTGGTGTGGAGAAAAAGAATATGAGATAGAAGATCTCAGAGAATGGTCAATGTCCCCTGATATTGTGTTTAAAATCAAACCTGTTGAATCCGCTCTTTTAAGACCAATGGTTTTTAAAAAAGAGCATTCCAGATTAGTTAAGAAAATTGAAAGGAAGATCCGAAAATGTCAGCTGAAAAATTAATCTGTGGTTTTTGTGGACGGGAATGTACTCCTGAACAGGACGTAGGATATCTTAAATTCCCGGATGGCAAATCAAGACCTGCCCATCTTTCTCATGCAGGAGTTAAATCTGAGTATGAAAGTCAACAGCAGAAAGAAAATTCTTAAAGAAAAGGGAGCAATAAAAACAATGACCCAAAAAGAATTAGCCAAACAATGCACTCAAGCGTGTCTTATTTATGAGCGGAAATGTGGCTCTGTCTTGTTCATGAAAAAGGCAATGTCTGCAATCACCAAACTCCTCGTCAAAAAGGGGATTGCAACAGAAAGAGAATTTCAGCAGTTAATGATCAAGGAATTAAAAAATGAAAAAAGAGCTTAAAGCTATTCTTCAAGATTGGTTAAAGTTCTCAGAAGATGTACAGCCTGCTTGTGCAGCCGGTAAGGATTGGCTGGATGAACTTAGACGCAGAACCAAAGCTTGCCTGGTCATTTCAAAATCCCGGGTATTAAAAGAATATTTGAAAAATTCTAGAAAGAAGAGGGATGTATGAGCCCTATTGTAATTTTATGTATTGTAGCTTTTGTTTTTATATTAGGTCTTTTTACAGGGAAGGCAACTATTTTATGGGCTCGAAACTATGCCAGAATTACAGGTTTTACCACGGACAATGGCAATGGTTCACCCAAATTTGTGGAAATAAAAAGCACTACTTATAGGTTGATTAATCCTGATGACATAGTCAGTGAAGAGAACGTTAATAAAATAAGTCAAACAATTCATAAAGAATTTGAAACCCTTCAAACAAACGTTCATGATTTTATTGTCTTGGAAAAGAAGAATGTGAACGGCGGTAGTTAAACTGAAAGATTGAGATTTATGGGTAGGCCTCCAAATAAAATTAATGTAACTTGGACTCAATATTTAGCACTCGTGCAAAATATTTGTACTCAGATTCAACGGTTTCAAAGAAAGCATAAAATTTCAGCTGTTATAGGCATTCCACGGGGAGGAACAATCCCGGCCATCATGATTTCTCATGCTTTGGGAATAAAATATCTTGAGCGTTGGGAACCTATACTCTATAAAACAGTTCTGCTTGTAGATGATGTCACTGATCATGGAACGACATTGGAAAATTATAAAAAGTCACTAGAACAGCAATTTTATTTAAAGTCCGGGAGTGGAAAAATCTTGACCGCTGTATTATATAAGCATAAAAAGTGCCCTTTGACACCAGATTTTTATGTTGCCGAGAAGGAAAAATGGGTTGTGTTCCCCTACGAGAAACGAAAATAACAGCATGGATCCAATTAGAAAAGTATTAAGCTATAATGACTCATTGCTAGTTCCGAGGCATTCTTCTCTTGAACATCTGAGCGATGCTAATATTAACTTTGATTATTTTGACACGATGCAGCCCTTTTCCGGGCCTCCTATTATCAACGCTCCCATGGATAAAGTTTGCAGTCTTGAAATGATCAATAAGTTGCAAGAATTTGACATTCCTGTGACTATTCATCGATGGTTTAAAACCGTGGAAGAGCAGATTAAATTTTATGAAGGCTGTGCTAGAACAAGATTAAAAACAAACAAAATTTTTGTTGCTGTAGGTACTCTTGCCAAATGGAAGGATTGGATAGATAAACTAGTTAGCTATAGAACAAATCAAAAACAATATTTTGGTTTTCTTCTGGACATTGCCAATGGGGACACCAAAGCAGGAGTAGAAACAGTGCAATATCTGAGACAGGCATGCCCTAGTAGTAATATTATGGCCGGCAATGTCGCCACAAGGAGTGGTTTTGCTAGATTACAAGAGGCAGGAGCTAATTTTATAAGAACCGGGATAGGCGGAAGTAGCATTTGTCAAACGCGAATAGCAACAGGCTTTGGCCTTCCTACTCTGACTTCTGTATTTGATTGTGCCAAGGTTAAGGATACTGCCTATCTTGTAGCGGATGGTGGTACTGAGTATGCCGGAGACATTTGTAAGGCCGTTGCTGCTGGCGCTGATATGGTGATGCTGGGAAAAATGCTGGCCGCTACGGATCTTTCTGCGGGGGAAAAATTTGACCGTGAGTATAACCTAACAGAAAACCCGAATGAATACATGTATGTGAATTATAGTGGAATGGCGTCCAGGGAAGCAATACAAAAACTCGCCAGTAAAAGAAATGTTATTTCTGTTGAGGGAGTTTCAGGTTTTATACGTTATACAGGAAAAACGGAAGAAGTGGTCCGGGGAATTATAGGGAACCTGCAGGCAGCAGTGTCCTATTATGCAGGTTGTAGAACCTGGGAAGAGTTCAGGCGTAAAGTTACATTTGTAGAAATTTCTCCGCAAGGGTGGGAAGAATCAAAAACTAGAACCTTGGAAAGGTGAAAATTATATGAAAAGATTCAACATAATTCTTTTTATTATTCTTGTGGGACTAGCACTGATTGCTAGCTCAATCAGTTATTATTGGCATAATTCAAAAGAAATTAGTCCTCAGGATTATGAGACTATTATAGAAGAGTTGGAACGCTATCCAAGTCTAAAACCTGGCGTACGAGAGTGTTTATCCGATAATAAAATAAGTGTAGGGGAATATTTAAATTTTTTGAAAAAGATTCAAATATACACCCAAAATAAAGAGAAAAACCTATATAAGGATAGTCTACAAAAAATATTAAAATAGTGGAAAAGGAAGTAGATTGTTTCGAATCATTGCATATTTGGTAGGGTCACTAATCACAGCACTAATAGCTGGGGCTATGTTTGGGCTGCTGAATGCTTCTGCTACTGCGGAAGGAGAAATTCTTTGGTTATTAGGGATTATTGGTGCAGGTTATTTGAGCTGCTTGTTTACTTTTTTATCTCTAAAACATATTTTTAACCGTCTGGAATGGTCACGGAAATTGAAGGCCTACTATAAATTAAAATCCCAATTTAAGAAATTTATTTAAGGAGAGGAGAAGAAAAAAATGAAACTTTTTATTTTTGAGTACACAGGGGAATTGTGCTACGGAGGAGTTTCAGTTATTGCCCGGGATGAAGATGAGGCTCGATGCCTAATTCAGGCCGACCATGCCTCTGGCCTAATTCATGAAGGTCATACTTTTGATTCTGTAGAATGCCCGGATTTTGCAGAACGTGTCCCTCGAGATTTTTGTTTTTTTAAAGTTTTTGAAATTGAGGTGTATCCTCAAGAACATGCCAGAATAATTTCCTGCAGTTACATGGATCGGGAGGAGGAGAAAAAAAATGCCGATGAAGAAACTTGAATATCAGATTTTTGCGGCGGAACAAAAACTTAAAAAATATATTCAGATTAATATCGCAGTTTCTAAGAAAAATGAGAATTCAATTTCTCAAAAAGAACTTGATGATTTTCTTGATTCATTTATAGAATTCGTTGAATCCAAGAAGATGATTTGTGGTGGAGGAATGACTCTTAAATCTTGATATAGAAAAAAAGAAATGCTAAACACCAATCTCATAGCTGTCCTAAAGGATGCCCGGGAAAAGCAAGATTTAAAAGTGAAATCTGCAGAGTTCAAAAGAATTCGAGAAGACTTATTTCGGCAATCGGCCGATGCGGAAGAGTTTTTAGAGGCTCTGGATGAATTAACTAAAATAGCAGAGAAAAAATCCCGCTATCAGATTATCATGGATGAAGATTAAAAAAATGTGGAAATTTATAAGTCGCCCATATCCTCCACCATCATTTTCTGCCATAACATCAAAAGATATTAAATACAAAAAATGGACTCCCAATATTGTATCTTTTGATGGTCCAGAGCAAATAATAAATAATAATAAGATATTTGAATTGATGAAACCCTGCTCGTTCCCCTACACCATTCGCCCTTTATACTCAACTTCAGGAATTTTTTACTTCCGGGGAGAATCCGGGTGAAAGCAATAATTGATATCACTGATAAAAAATTAGTACTGCAAAAAGAGGTTCGAGAGTGGTGCAGATTTTCTTATCCGGGTCACCCAAAGGGTTGCCCAAATTATGGTATTAAGAAAACTTGCCCACCCAAAATACCTTTAGTTCAAGAAATATTCAATCTCAAAAAACCTCATTATCTCGGAATAATAAGTTTTGATCTTGCCACGCATATGAAAAACATGGCTCTGAAACACCCTGACTGGTCTAACAGACAATTACGTTGCTGTTTATATTGGCAGGGGAAAATTAAAAAGGAGTTAAAAATACTTTGTGAGCAGTTCGTGAAAAATATGAAGGGTTATGATTATACTTCTAGTCCTGAAGCAATGGGGGTAAATGTTTTTCGTACTCTGCATTATTGTGGGATCAAAATCAGGAAATGTGCCTACCCTATTTTATATAAAGTAGCTCTGATAGCCTGCAAGAAATAATTCTTTCGGTCTACTCTTCCACCGAATAAATATTTTGATCCTTCAATTTAAGTTGTTCCACTAAATATTTTTCCAAGTATTTACGGGTCTTGGTCTTTTCCAGCATATTTAAAAACTCAGATAAAGATTTCACTCGTCCATCATATAGTTGAAAAAGAAAGGCTGCATTTTTACTTTTACAGACTTTAAGGGCAAAAGCCTTTCGGGTTTCGGCAGTCCTGTTTTGATTAAAAAATTCCTGCAAAGATTCTACTTCTTGTTGGATCGATACTCGATATTCGTCATAGCTTTTTTGCACAGAATCAATAAAAGGTTTGAACTCTTGAAAGTATCCCAAGAATTCGTCTGTCTGACAGTCATAGACCAAACTTGCCAGCGATCGAAGGCTTCTGCCGGCCCTGTTTTTAAGGTGGTGTATTGCCACATAAGAAGGATTCTTGATTTTAAGACGTTTAAAACTTATCCCATCGGAATCCTTCTTCGTATAATCTACGGCCACAAAACCTTCTTGTAGAGTAGCAAGTTTCTTGGCTAACTCCAGGAGGCTGTCCCGATCCCCATTAAATACGGTTCTGGAGGGCAAGGAGACTCCCAAAAGTTCAGCATTCCCGAGTAAGCCTTCGGGAGTTACCTCCTCCCAGGAAGCCACAGAACGCATTGTGAGCAAATGCAGTCTTCTTTCGGTATAAACTGTGACTATCCTGTTTTCTGGGGAGGTTAATTCGAAACAATAGCAATAATTTTTATCGATTTTTGCCCAGAAATTGGAATATTGCTGGGTAGTGGCATAGAATAGATCCCTAAAGTTTATATTGGAAAAACCGACTAGAGTAGAGTTTTCTATCACTCCTCTGGTGGCCATGAGCCACCGGCCCTTGTAATTAAAAACAGATATGAGAGAACCATCCAATTTTTCAAGAGCTGTGGCATTAGAAAAGTCGAATGTGGAAGAGAATTCCTGGACTTCGAAGTCATTGAAAAAACGCTTCATGACATACGAAATGATACCCCAAGAATCGCGTTCCAGAATTATTCCCCGGCATTCCATTACTATAGGATGGGTTTTAGGCGAATCAATTTGATTATAATTGAAAATGACAAGGTTTTCATAGGTACTGAAATCTATTCCTAGTTCAGCCTTTAAGGTCTCAGGAGACTTTCCTGGAAAACGGAGATATTTCTGAAGTTCTAAGGGTTCCATAAAATTTTTTTTAAACCACTAAGTGTTGAGTTTTACTTACCACCCAGGCATTCCAGCAACTTTCACCCGGATTAAATTTATGTTGCTCGTTACTTCCTCCCGTAAGAGGGCGGGAGGCAGGGTCCTCTTTAATTTCTAAACGGTGGATTTGTGTCGGACCGCCATCCAGTATGAAATAAGAACTTTTATCCATAACTTCTGCGGATACCAAAGTCAGGCCCTTAATTGTCTTTTTCAATTCTTGAGAATTAAGAGGAGTAAACTTTGGGACTTGATTGGAATGGCAATTAATAATATGGCCATCAAAATGTAACCAATTGTCTGCACCCCATAAACGCAACACTAACCAGTCCATAGAATATTCTTTTGTTTTTTTAAGCTGTAACCCAAAAAATCCTGCCCCTCCCATTCCATAGGATCCCAGATATTGAGATATAGAAAGTACTTGCCGACCCAGGATGCGTTCGAGGCCTGTTTGCCTGAGAGTTATTGGGATAGAGCCCTTCCTAGGTTGTTCAAAAGGGTGCATTCCTTTAGGTTTCCAATTTTTTGGAACCTCAAATGTGGGGATGATATTTCCATGTATGGGCATACACTTAATCCTCATCATTGATTATCTGATATCGATTTTTGTGCTGCTGCTTTTTTTCTTCCTCTTCGTTCCCCTGAAAAACAGCAAAACAATCAACCGGATAACAATTGATATAGCTATCTTTTGTGCGTCTCACATGCACCCAATCATTAATGCCGGCCATAGCTAGAACGGTGCAAATATCTCCTATTATCCATCCTTGACTAGACCCTAAGTAGGAATCTTTATCCACATATACTAATCTCGTTCCCGCTTTAAACATTTTTTTTGTTCTCTTGCTCGGAAAAAAGTGTGATTATATGCTTAAGTTTAACAGGGGCATAGTTTAATTTTTCTAAAGAAATCAAAAAGTGTTTTTTATCACCCACAAATTCTGCTAAATGGGGTTCTTCCGTTTGTATTTTTTCAAGACTGAAATCATGAAAATGTCCGTGTATGTTGAGATCAATTCCGGAAGAAAAAGTTACCGGTAAGGGTTTATGGGAAAAAAGTATTCTTTTTCCAAAAGCGAATAAAGTAAAGGATTCACACACCATGTCCCAGTTATGAGAAAGATACCAAGAGGCTGATTTCTTATCATGATTTCCCGTCACCAGCCATTTTTTCCCGGGGGCAAGAGAAGTAATAGCTGCGTTCCATTCAGCATCTTTCTCATAGCAGATGTCTCCGAGATGGAGTAAAATAGAATCCTTGCTAAGAGAATAAGACTTAAGTCGCTTTAAAATTTTTTCGGAAAATCCTTTCGGACGAAGAGAATCTTCCTCGAACTTGAGATTTCCGAGATGGGTATCAGAAATGATAGTTATATCCATATAACTCTATTATATAATCCAAAGGGGAAAAACTGAAGTTGAAAAGTGGCGGAAGGTAAAGGATTTGAACCTTTGGGGGGCTTTTGCCCCCGCCACGTTAGCAGTGTGGTGCCTTAAAACCGGACTCGGCCAACCTTCCACTTTTTATTTTCAGAAAAGGGCAACATTTATAAATGCCGCCTTTCGGAATTGAACCGAATTCTTTGGATTTTCAGTCCACTGCAACCACCAGGCTTGCTCAAGCGGCGTTTGTTTAAAGTCATTAAAGTCTGGGTTCATAGGCTGTCATCCTTTCAATAATAGATATTTAGTTTTCCCTGTGAAATACTGTCCGTACTCTTCCGAGTCATCTACATGCAAATCTACTCCATACTTTTCGCATAGCTCGGCCTTGGCCTTATTCCATAGTTCCCCATCAATCCAGGGAGTATTCTTATAATCATACCAAATATTAGTCCCCAGTTTTTCATGATAATCAATGACTGAAATAATTTCATTATACTTGATGCCGAATTCATTCAATTGAGCGCGGAGCTCGAGAGTGTCCTTGTGCCCAGTCAAAATATAAACTTTATTTCCGGTCGCAAATAAAATATTAGACAGCAATCTGAATAGCTTGGGGTATTTATCAATTATTCCATGAAAATCTAGGCTGACTGTTAACATACAGAATTCCTTTTTTATAAAATGGTAGGCCTGGGTCGAGTTGAACGACCGTCCTTTCGGTTATCAGCCGACTGCTCGAACCATCTGAGCTGCAGGCCTGATCAATCATACTTTATATGTTTTATTCTGCATAATGTATGATAACGTCGATTTTGCAACCTTATAAATTTTTGATAGTTTTCTTATTCCTATTCCATATTTATTTAATTTTCTAAGCTCGGCAACTTCTCCATCAGTAAATTTTCTAAGTTTTGCTGCCGCAATTGTTGCTGTTTTTATTCTCAATGTTACTGGATTATCAAGACTATTTTGGGATCCCGTACCAATTAAAATATTATCTTGGCTATAATCCAGTTTATTATTATTTTTATGCCTAACTTGAATTCCAGATTCAAAAATTTTGTTCCCATATTTTAAATAAGCTACTAATCTATGAACAAAAATGCATCTTACTTTTCCTTTATATTTTATCCCGAATTTGGGATAGCCCCATTTATCATAATATACTTCTCGTTCTCCATTTGGACTAGTTATCTTGCCATTAGTATTAACATAATAGCCTCTTTGAACAGCTTCCACTAAAAACTCATTACTTTGACTCATCTTAGCCTAGCCTTTCTTAGTTTTAAAAATAGCGGGTCTGGGTACCGCCCCCAGCTCAATAGTTGGTTATGAGCCAATCCGAGACCTTGCCTCGCCCACCCGCAGTTATATTTTCAAAGAATTTTTTTCTGGTAGCAGCGGCCAGATTTAAACTGGCGAACCTTTCCGATATGAGCGGACTGCTCTATCAACTGAGCTACGCTGCTATGAGACTTTGGCGGGGCATAGGATAGTCGAAATCCTGTCTCTACAGTGACAGTGTAGTGTCCTACCACTAGACGAATACCCCTTAAACTCAAAAACCCCGTCCGAGTCTTCTGTCCTCGAGCGGGGTTTCGCTTTTTATTCTTTTCTTTAACTTCCCGCTCAGGACATAGTTTTCTCCATGATACTGATAATTGTATCACTAAAAATTGTTCTGGCGATAAGTATTGTTGTTTGCATCGACTCCTTCTTTTTATAATCCTAAATATAATCTATTTATCGGCCCGTGTCAACTATTTTCTTTTTTTATTTTTCAACCTTCTTTCCAATTCATCTTTCCCTTCCTGGGTCTTCAGCTGTCCTATGAATAAGGGAAGCCTCCAATATTTGGCTTTTCTTACACGACAGATTTCAGTATTCAAATTAACTGCTTCTATGCGGGTTGTAAAATTAACATTTTTACTAATTTCAAATTTAACTAAGGGGGTTCGTCGTCTGTATCCCAGAGGGTCCAGGCCGTCGTTCGAATAAGGATCCGTATCTAAAATAATACCAACAGCTCCTTTTTCTAATATTAATCCACATCCAGGCCCCTGTCTAGGTGTCACTGGCACTTCTGCCATAAGAATGACTTGTTCACCTTTTTTAAAATGGGCCATAGGTTTTCAACCTTCTTTCCAGCTCATCTTTTCCTTCTTGCGTTTTCAGCTGCCCTATGAATAAGGGAAGGTCTTCCTTTTTGGCATGTCTTACTCTCGGAACTTCCTCATTTAATTGAGAATCACTACATACAATAACTAAAGTTATTCCTTGACTGATCTCAAATTCTACTTGATAATCATGCCCGACGACAGACGTAGCTCTAAAAAATCCAAATCCAAAACCATGGTCCACAACTTCTAATATTGTTCCTTCGCAGCTTTTTTTGACAGACAAATAGTTTAGACTACTTTTTCCAAGATTAGGAATGAGGTCACAATTCAGAGTCACTATACTGCCCTTTTGAAGTGTCATACCAGATATTCCCCTGTGCAATAACCTTCTATAGACATATTTTCAGAGATATTAAATAATATTTTGTATTTAATATACTTCGTCCAATGGGATTTTAAAATACTTAAAACTATTCCGGTGGTTCCCTCTTTTAAATATAGGACAAAATCTGTAGGAGAAGAAAATTGTTCTGAAGAAGTTGGAATTTCCAGAGTAAGACCCCTGGCAGCAATCTGAAGTCGTATAGTCTTTTGGAGTTTTACGACATCCCCTTTTTCAAATTCTGTTCCCATTATACTTTTTCCCCTTTCATAATTTTCATAAATGTTGGATCCATATGTAAGTTCATGTAAAGAGGAAGGTCTCTTCGAGTTATTATTTTATAGAAATCGTCATGCAGCAGGTTTTCATACCTAAATTCATGACCCAAAGAAGTAGCAGCGGGATCGAAATAATGATTCCCTGAACTGGCAATAACTTTATATGTAGATTCTGTCACCCCAAAATATATTTCTTCATATCTTTTATCTTTAGGATAAGTCCAGCAATATAAAGTTCCAGGAACAGCACTTTTAGGCTTCATTATATTTTTTTCCCCTGCATAAGCTGCAGAAATGTTTCCCCGGTGTGCAGATTCATAAAAAGAGGAAGATCCCTTAGAGATAGGACTTCATAGGCATCATCATACGAAAGATCATCCCAGCAAAATTTCTTATCTATTATTATACTGTGATTGGAAGCAGCAACAATCATCATATTATTTTCTAGCCCAAGATATAAATCTATATATGAGCCATCATATGTATTAGTCCAACAATAAATAGTTCCAGGCTTAACATTATTAGGTTTCATCATTTTTTCTTATGGAAGGAGAAAATTTTCAGCATCTTTGGCACGCCCACAGGTGCCGGTAATTCTTTTCCCGCTTTAACAAGATTTTCAAATTCTTGGCCTAAATGAAAATGCATGAATAAAGGTAAATCTTTGTACTCTAGTATTTTAAGGGTTTTCTTATGGCTCTCTAAAACACGGGTCAAAATCACTGGGCGATCCCCCAGAGACATGAGGTCTGTGGGATTAAATAATCCTATCACCTCAAAATAGTCACGTCTCACTTTTAGAAGTATTTCAGAATCCAAATGTGAATAGGTGACATGCAAGATAGTGTTTAACGGAAAATCGATGTGATGTACCACATTCCATTTTCCGGATTTGTAATCTTTCATTTATTATCTTTCCGCTTTTTTAAAATAAAATGCTCGCTTTGGAACCCCACCCGCAGTAAACGTGTCCGTCTTCCATAAATACTAGGCTTCTTATGTCATCATTCGTGCTGCTATCCTGAATGCAATAATCTGAATAGCTCACAGAAATACCTTGATAGTCATAGACTTTAGACCCATATTGTAGTGTACGGACAAGAAAACTTTCTGGTTTTTCTTTTTGCTCACCTTCTATAAAAGCTGACCCGGTGGCGGAATATTTCAACTCTTCTATGAGATGCTTATATAATTCTGGATTAACATTATTCTTAATCCACTCATTCTGAGTGGTATCACCTGTATGGTTAGGTATGGTGATGTTTCGGAGAGTCATCTGATCCGCTCCCCACTCCTTACATTTCAAGACCAAGTCTTTTAAGGAACCCATTTTTCCAACAGGAAAAAGTTTATTAGTGACATTGAAAGTGACACGTACAAGCATTCCGTAGTCATGTGCCGAAGAGGCTATTTCCTGCACATGGCTACATCTAATATCATCTACCGAGACGGCTATGACATTCAAGCCAGATGCATATAAATCCTGAAACGTTGTATCATCCTGCTCGGAAGAAAATTCCCCATGTTTTGCAAGCCAGATCCCATTCGTTTGAATCTCCACAGGAAACTCTCGGAACAAATTTGTAAAATGCAGAACGTCAGGATAATTCAGGAAGGGTTCTCCCTTCCCGGTCAATAATACAGATGTCACCTGCGCAGTCCGGGCAAGAGAAAGAACTTTGGGAACATTCCGTTCCATTAATTCACGGTTAGTTTTAACCTGTCCAGTGCTCTTCGAGACACAATATGGACAAAGAGGGGATTTATCACAACCCTTATAGGGAATACTGATGGTTAGATCTTGGGCTCTCATAGGGGAATATCCTCCTTTTTTTAATCTCTCATAATAATTTCATAACGATCTAAATGTTTTACAGATTTCCTCTTTTTATGTTTTTGTTTTTTTGCTGTTGCAGTGAAAGATTTCGGAATATCAAAATGTTTTTTATGTCTGCCTTTTATTATTGTAAAGGATTTTGCCGGATAACTGTTTGTATAATTATCCGAATCTCTTTCCACTCTAATCCAATCTTCAACATCCATACCATCTCCGGCATAATCATAATCTTTATCATACTGTGTAACTTCTGCGGTGTCTCCAATTTCCCAGCCTTGTTCTTCTGAGAATTCGTCTTTATATCCGATAAATTCAACTTTGTCACCTACATGATATATGTATTTTTTCCGTAGCATAATTTTTTATTCTTCTTCCATGATAATTTGATATCTGTTTTTATGGGACTCATTAATAGGCACGGGTTTTTCTAGATCAATTTTTTCAAAACTTCTATCGGGGTATCCATTTTTATAACCGTCTTTATCCCTTGTAACCTGAAGCCATTCACCACCACCAGAAAAAAGCCCAGCTTTTTCAACCACAGCTGTATCTCCTATTTCCCAATCTTGACGTAAAGAAAAATCGTCATTAAACCCAATGAATCTGACTCTATCCCCGGATTTCATTTTTTATTCTTCTTCCACAGAAAAGGAAGATTTATAAACTTTCATGGTCATGAGATCAAGATATTTGCTGAAGATTTCAGGTTCATAAAGATAGATTTCGAAATCCGTATTCTTCAGTTGTTCGTAAAAATTAGCCCCGAAGGCTATCCTGCCTTCTTGAACTAGAGATTTAATTTCTTTAAACAAAAATTCAGAGTCAATTTTATAGCCGCTGGCCCTGCCCTGGTTTATTATCGGCAGAAGTACAAAATACTTAATGGCCGGGGACAGAGTTCTATAAAGTGTTAAAAACTGTAAAATACTTTCCCGGTCATGGATTAAAACATGGATATTCACAAAAATACCTAACCCCAGGAGTTTTTCTACCGCTGGCAGCCAATATTGCTGCAGGTGGGGATGAGCTGTAATTGCTACACCTCCACAATATTGTTTCGTGGCCCCCAATAACTCGTCAGAAAGGTATATCCCGTTAGAGGTATAGTTAGGCACGATTCCCAGATCTGTGAGAGTTTTGAGCACTCTAACAGAGTCTTTCACGGACTCCACTCCGCTCAACGCTACCTGAAAGGGCCTCTGATTCGCATTTAAAGGCCCGTAGAAGCCCTGTAGACGCTCACAAGGGTCCTCGACCACCTTGCCCTGCCTGGACCCGTTCTGATAGCAATAAGGGCATTCCCCAGCACAATACGTCCCCAAAGAAATATCATAGAATTCAGGGTATTCAAGTTCTAAAATAGGGCTTTTAGGATCTAGGGCCATCCGAAGGGTCTTACCATCATGATAGATGGCTTTATAGTTTTTTTCGGGAAAACTTCGAGTTCTCATTTTTTCTTACCCTAAATGCCACCGCTGTGAATTAAAAGACTGGTCTATAAATTCCATGATAGGCCCAGGAATAGAGTTGTCCCCCTCCGAATATATTACCACCATTCCTGCACAATTTTTAAGAATTTTGGGTCTATTTTTTTGTATCCACTCTTTCCTGGCTCTTTCATACAAATCCGAGCCGTCATCCCCTGTGAGACGGGGAATTCTAAAATCGTCATATTGTGGGCAGGTGCTAAATTTTATCCCGAAGTTATCCCCTCCTCCTGAATAGTTTTCTAAGGTATCGATAAGATTATCAATCATGACAGGAGGAGTTGTTTTAGATATGACAAAAATATCCCCAAAGGTGTCATTGAAAGTTTTAATATAATGCCCATCATCAGCTTCATTATGAACATCAATTAATTTTTGGAGTATTCCGCGTACAGTCTCAAGAGTCTTATCCGTTTTAACAATAAATAACTCTGAAGACGAATTGGTGATTACGTCTATGAAAGAATGCGGCTGAATAATAAAAAGTTGTTTTTTATTCATATTTTCTTCTTGACCAATTTTTGGTCTTTTTTGTAGGCTCTTAAAAAATCATCCAACATCTCTTTTCTTATTGCGATTTCATTATTATACATACCAGCATCATTCCAGCTATAAAGTTCATCTAACTGTTTACACCATCGTATCATCAATCTTGATAAACTTTGATATCCAACTGGAACTGTATCTTTAATCTGCTGATCAATCTTCATATTTTATTTTTTTACCTTTCATTATTCTTTCAAAATCTTCCCCTATAGTCCAGTCCATGCAAAGTAAAAGGTCAGAACGCTTAATAACTTCTGCTCGTACAACAGAAGCACCATGCAGACTCTCAGTAGATGCTGGGAGTCTGCATCCTTCAACATTAGTAGCAATCCCAACAAAACGATCAGGCTGCACTTCCACAATCCAATGTTTTAGATAATATTGCTCATAGTTATACCCTGAATTCGCATAATGAAGTTTGAGCAGCGTCCCGACTTTATAATCTGAGGAAAGATGTTTTTTAACCATTCTAATCTTTCACCTCTTTACCAAGAATTATTTCTTTTTTGTGGTGCCGGCAATTCTTTTTTAATAGAATCCTGAACTATATTCAAACTATCTAAAGCCTTATTTTTATGCAAAGTTATACAAATCTGAAAATCAGTGCACTGCAGAAAATAAAGAGTATCTTTCCCCTCTAAAATTCTGTTCCTGATATTTCTTCGTTCTAAACGACTTAAGGAAGAATTGATGAGGGCGTGCTCAATTCTTCCGTACAGCTCATTGGCTATAGCTTCTTTTTTAACGTTTATGATCTCCAACTCTCTTTGTTGTTTTAGTTGGTCACAAAAAAGAAAATTAGCACAAATTAAAATCATTAGAAGTATTAAAATTTTACTCATAATTTTTTCTCCTTTTATTCATAAATGATTTCAGTTTCATTTTCTTTTGAAAGACGGTCTGCACATCCGTCACAAAGAGGGCCTTTTTTTTCTTCTCCGATCATGACATATAAAGAATCATGGAAATTTCCTGCCCGGCCAGTGGGATCTCCACATCCAGTGCAGAATTGTTCCCGATCAAGATTCATTTTTCATACTCCGTATATGTCTGGCAACTGCTCACCAATATAAGCAGCATCGGAATATTCCCAGTCTCCCACCGTGCCACTTTTTTCAGCCTTTTCCACAGCTTCCGAAGCAGAACTTGCCTTAACAATGGCCTTATGGCGTATACCTGTCACCAGCCAGAGACCAAGTTTTCCGTTATCGGGATTAGATTTTAGTTTCTTTTGCCGTTCAATCTCTGACTCGGCATAGGCATCAGATAAAATTTTCAGATCATCTTTGTTATTGAACATTTTTAATTCTCCTTCCCAGATCCATCACAATCTTCACATGGGTGTAAATTCCCCGGTGACGTATTGCCAAAAGCCTTCCCTGTCCCATAACAAGAAGGGCAAGAGTTTTCCATCTTAGCTTTGCCTACAATACCTTTAGAAAAATTTTTCATGGCCTGGTCCATCATTTTTAACGTGGCTTTTGAAATGAGTTTTTGATTCATTTGTGATGATTTTTTGGGCATAAAAAATCCTTTTTCGCTCTTGTTTTAAAAATAATCCCTAATAATTAAAGACGCTGTTGTTTCAATAGGATATCCCAAAACCAGCCCAGTAGTTATTAAGTCCAGGGCTGTTTTGGGGTTTGCATAATCAAATTCCAGATAAGCAGAAATTCTTTGATTCCTAAATCCTAAAATATGACGTTCTACTTGGGGAAGGAACTCCCAGGGAAATTCTCTTCGAGACAAAAGTTCGGCCTTGCAAAAATATTCCAAATAATCATGCACTAAAGCCTGAAGATCGAAAAGTTCCACAAAAGATTTATTTATAGCAATCTTGACATCATGCCAACATGCGTGTCCTTTAAGGTCGCGTTTTGCTTCCTTATAAATAAAAGCATTCTTTTCATATTTTAGAACATTTTTGATTACTGCTATTATATTATTTATTTTTTCTTTTTCCGTAATTAAATAGGTTTCTATACCCATAGGTTTAGTGTGGTTTAAAACTCGTAAAACACATTCATCGTCTATTTTCGTTCCTGTAAGAAACCAGCCGCCGCATAAATGTAAATTATCATAGTTTATTAAATTGGAATAAAACTGGCGAGTTATTATTGGGTATCGATAACCAACCATCAAATGACCATTATTATAGATTTTGGTCTGCCGCCATCCATTTTTTTGATCTGTGTGTATTATCCCATGCTTGTCCATAACCACTATTATATAACTGGAAAGAGAAAAAATAAAGCAGAAACGCAAAGGGGAAAATTTATCTTTGTATTTTTATTTTTGCGAGAGCACGGGGATTCCAAGCAGCAATTCCAATTTCTTCCGTCAAAGACCACCCAGTATGAACGGCCCAAAAAGCTACAACTTCAGAATCATTAAATTCATACTTGCATTTTTCGCAGGTGAGCCAAGTTTTATCAAGTTGATAAATTCCTGCATTTCGAGGTTCATAATGGATATTACCATAATCTCCGGTAGTGGAAAAAGAATACCGATCTTTTTTTGTGAGCCAATTACCTTTAGAGTCCTGTAGGCAGGAATGTTGTTCAATTTCAGAATTGCTACATTTTGGGCAGTTCATCGCGCCCAGTTCTTTTTATAGTGTGCAGTTTTCCTATACCAAGTTTGCCAGCGAAGATTCAATTTGGCATCATTGACATGTATATAATCACGATTATGAATTATTCTACTATATATTTTTTTATAAGTCTTGAAGTGAAAAGGCTCTTTAATTCTGTTATTTTCTTTTTCTTTTTGAGTAAGGAAATCATCACTTCTGAAATTTCCAAAGGCTTTTTTAAATTTCTGTGCAATATTTATGACCATCTCCTCATAAGTACGGCCGGAGGCTTCCACTCCGGCATAGGATTGCCAGTTTTTAAGATCTATATTATTTTTACGTGTAGGACGACCCGTAAACATATAAAAACTTAATTCTCCCCAATATGCAACGTGATCAAATTTCCAATCTTCTCCAAAAAGCTCTTTGTAAGTCACATCAATAGAAATAAAAGAATTAGACCGTTTAAGATCTTCAGCACTATAATTTTTTAATTCCTTTTCAAACTGATCTTTAAAGCGCAGAGCATGCTTAGAATTTTTATAAATTTGAAGATTATCTCGGGCAGATTCACAATATCCACGTTTGCAGACTGTTTGTATAGAAAACCATAGTGCAGATCGGACATCTATAACTGCACTAATAAGGGCTGGATGCCCATTAAGAAAATCAATAGCATCACGGGCTTTAAGCTGCAGACGTTCGAAGTCGGTGTGGACTTTGATTTTGTTCATAATTTTTTTATTTTTTGGAAGGAGGATTTTTCAGGGCTTCCGCTTTAACCATTTCAACTATAGTCTGCTGAACCATAGATTTATAGGACAAGTTGTAGGTGCAGGCCTTAGAAAATTTCCAAACACCAAACACACCTATTCCCAGAATCATGATAACAGTCACATACACGATTAATTTCCCCATAAAAAAAATTGCTCTCTTTCTATTTTTGGCCCGAAATGATGAGGAGCTAACCCAAAACCACCAGGCGATTCCAGTTTAGTCCAAAGAGTATCTTGTTTTTTCTCTTCTCTTCTTTTCTCCTCGGCTAATTGTGCAAGTTCCTTTTTCCACTCCGGACTCTCCATATATGCCCTAAATTGTTTTAAGGTCATGCCTCCACGACTGATTTTAGGACTTCGATTTCTTTGTGTTTTTGATGTTTTTCGTTTTCCCATACATCCTTCTTTTTAATCTGTTTATGATTTTATCATAATTTTCCCGAACATGGGGATAAGTACAGTTGCTGCAGTCCTTGGCCCCATTCTTTAGTATTATATA
>Ga0187878_1001530_pt1 | contig 22307 bp, 20 predicted proteins | sample June2016WEW_17_1_FD_132979 | JGI IMG/M metagenome (GOLD analysis project Ga0187878, IMG submission 132979) | Peatland microbial communities from SPRUCE experiment site at the Marcell Experimental Forest, Minnesota, USA - June2016WEW_17_150 | ecosystem: Environmental > Terrestrial > Soil >...
CAACATAGGCTACTTGTACCCTGTCGGGGTTAACGTGTCGGCTTCGGGAGTTTTCGGTGACCCCTCGAAGGCTTCAAAGGAAAAGGGTGAAAAAATAATCGATGCCGTGGTCGAAAATATCGTGACGTTCGTAGAAAGAGAATGGAGACGCTAGGCGATATCCTAGATCCTCTGCGATGGCTTGGTAAAATTCCGCGAGATGCTTCAAGTGCTGACTGCTCTCGGAAATCATTGTTACTGTCTCGCTTGCATAGTACTTTCCAAGCATGGAAGTTAATCATCTAGTTCTGGCAGAAGCATAGTGGGTGGCTCTAAACTAACTCTCTAACCTAATTGAGGAGCGTTCTGTGCGGTTTCCGGATAGTTGCATTCAAGCGGCCCCAATCATTCAGATGGGCAGAAACAGAAAATGAGATTAGATTCGTGGACACGAGCTGTCGAAAGACCGCAATACTATTCTGAGAGCCAGAGATGTGAGCATGATCTACATTAGCAAGACTGGAAGTGGCCTAGTTCGCGAACAGGCTTCTCATTGAACGACATGGGGCAATGAGCCAATACCTCAAGCCAGAAGTCCAAACGAGAAGCAGTCAACTTGGCTCAATTACAACAGTCTGCCTAGTCTGTCTGCCTCTGCTACTGCCTCCAAGATTCTAGCGGGGTTGACGCAATCCCCTATCGAGTGGGAAGTGGTGCAGGCGTCCATCATTTGTTTCACTACTCTCTTTTCAGGCCTCAATCCAACAGCCAGAATTACCGAGTCAGCAGGCAATTCCGCGCGTTTACCATCTTTGTTGGCAACTTGAATGGCCGACTGCTTGATTTCCTGCACTTGGCTCGACGTGTGAATCTCTATGTCTGCTTGCTCAAGTAATCCTCTCAAGACTGCAGATTTGGTCTCGATCTCATTTATCAACAAGATATCATCCAAGGCTTCGACTACTGAGACATCTTTGCCCTTCCCGGATAGATAGAGAGCTGTTTCGCATCCTATCTCCCCTCCGCCGATTACAGCCACATGTTGTCCTCTTACATTGTCTGGGTCTGCCAGGGCGTCGCTGGCATTAATGACGTGTTTGCTATCTCCTCCTGGGACATTGAGTTGAATAGGTTCTGCTCCGACAGCAACCACGAGCACGTCAGGTCTGATTTCTCTGACAAGTTCCGGAATTACTTTCTTGCCTAGTTTGACCTCGACTTCACTGTCCCCTATCTCGGCGCGGTAATAGTTGAGAAGGACCCCAACATCTCGCTTGAATGGTGGAGTGCTACCTGGAACGAGTAGACCTCCCAGCTGGTATTTCTGTTCATATAAGGTAACTCTATGGCCTCTCCTTGATGCGATCAGAGAGCACCAGATGCCCGCTGGCCCCGAACCAACTACCATAATGTCTTTCCTGATTCCGGCTTTTGCCAGCGATTCTTCATTCTCTCGTACTAAATGTGGGTTAACGGTACACGCGATTTCTTCTTCAACTACTACAACCTTGTGATGGCAAATGTTGCATCTTATGCACGGGCGGATTCTGATTCCTTGTTTCGCCTTGTTTGGCCATTCGGGGTCCGCAAGCAACGCCCTTCCAACAGCAACCATATCGGCTTTTCCTTCACCGATTAGAACGTCCGCTTCTTGAGGATCGATGATGCCCGCCGCGCAAATTATGGGAAGATTTCTAATATGTTTCTTCAGGTTCTCAGACAATTCCGATAGAGTATTTCGAGGAGAATACATGGGGGGCAGTGCTGGATATCTAAAGAAGGAGTCTGATGACACCGCATGTACGTAGACTACGCCCTCATCAGCCATCTGTTGAGCAATCTTCACCGCCAGTTCATGTTTCACACCATTGGGAGCATCTTCCCACGCGCTGAATTTGAAACCAATCGGGAAATTCTTTCCGCACAGGTTCTTAATTCTCCGAACGATCTCAATCGGTACACGCATTCTTCTCTCAAAATCTCCGCCATAGTCATCATCGCGTCTATTGAAATGAGGGGACATGAACTCACCAATTAAGTAGGAGTACCCTCCGTGCAATTCCACTCCGTCAAACCCACTCTTTTGAGCTCGACGCCCAGAGTCAGCGAAATCTCCGATCACCTCTGCAATCTGATCTTCTGTAAGCGCTTTGGGCCTGACTGCGTAATAGGGGCTGTTTATGGAGGAGGGGGCATAACCCTGTCCCTTGTCTTTTCCCCCCATAGCCATTATCTGCATGAAAGCCAGTGACCCGTACTTGTGAATGGCACGCGCGTACCTCTCCAATCCAGGAATAAACCGGTCCTCATGCGCACCAAGCATAAGTCCGCCGGGATTCACATATCTAGTTGCTTGAAAGCCCTCGCTAATTATCAGACCAGTTCCTCCTCTGGATCTCGATTCAAGAAAGGGAATCATGGCATCATGAACTTCCTGATCATCATAACCGATTCCCAGCCCCATCGGCGCCATTGCGATCCTATTCTTGGAAACAAGGGTGCCAAGGGTTATGGGTTCGAAGAGGCTTTGACAGGACATAAGCCGCCATCACGACCACTCTTGCCGAAGGCCACTTAAAAGAGCCCCACGCGACAACCATCTGTGAAAACGCTCATCGAATTCCATACCTATGCTATGTCGAATGAGATCTGGCCTGTAGACGTGGTCCGAGTGGTGGTCTGCGCCACGGTTGTCGGTTGAGTTGGCGGCGCCGACTGGGTGCCTGCATAGTACCCAGCACCACCAATGATCGCGGCTTCGGCTCATGAGGAATGGTCATCCCCAGGTCGTCCGCGGAACCAGTTACGGTCATCGTCTTCAAGAGAGTGGCCCACATCCTTGTTAGAAGATTCGTCTTTGTCGTTATCTGAGGTCGGCCATGTTGTCTTCGAGAAATGAGGCTAGCTAGCGAATGACGTTAATTCCCTCTTCGCCTCTTCCAAGACTTGGAGGAGCTGAGTGCTTCCTGCTCTTTGTGGCTCGTCGTGTTCGTGTTGCTTGATTAGTTGTTCTGCCTTGTTTTGCGCAGCTTCATCAAGTGCCATGCCTTTGCGCGATAGCCAAGCTTCGTAAGAGCTTCGGCTACTCAAATCGGAATAGTAGAAGTCTGTTCTGAAATTGTCTCTCGTATGCTTCTCTCCTAGGAAATCTCCGCCCGGCCCCACTTTCTTGACGACATCGAAGGCCTTTGTTTCCGCGTTTACCTGAAACCCAGCACCGAATCTAGCTAGCATTCCCAGTATTTCGTCCTGGATTACAATACTGTCAAGGGAAGTCAGCCCGTTCGCGTTCAATGATGCATCGCACATCATATCATGCCCCGCAAGGTATGCCAACATCGACGACCCCATCTTCTCATATCCGCATTGTGCGTCCGACAAGTTCGCGCTTGTAGCTCCTCCGGCACCGTATGAGGGGATCTTGTAGAATCGTGCCATCTGTGCTGTTGCTATGCTGAACATCCCATACTCAATGGCGCCATATGAAGGCCAGCCATACCTCATATCAAACGGTGTGATCGCACCACCATAGACGACTGGTGTTCCTTCACTGATAAGTTGGGACATAGCAATCTCGGCAAGGGATTCTGCATTCGCCAACGCCATTGTTCCAGCCATCGTCACGGGCGAAGTTGCCCCAGCCATGGAGGCGTGGATGGCGACGAAAGGTAGCCTCTTTCCCGCGAACTCCCACAAGACCTCGCATGTACTCTTCGGAAAAGTCAGAGGGCTAGTTGAGGCAATCCCAGTAGAGATGATCGGCTTTTCCTGCAAGGCCTGTTCGGATTCTGCGAGAACGGCCCCCATTCTCACGAAATACCGAGCCTCTGCACCACTTGTTGGACATACTATGCAATGCTTCTCTGTGTTCCTCATGACTTCGAATGCCGCATACACGACTCTCAAAGCAGGAGGAATGTCATGGGCGATGACAGCGGGGGCGCACATGTGATGATATGCGAGCTCATCCATTAGTTTGGCGATATCGGCAACATCGTTTAGCCTTCCGATGCGACGTTGATGTGTTTCTCTATCTAGAATATGGGAGTTGTCAATCGCTGATACAAAATACAGGTCGCCCCCACCGATCTTCATCTCATCAGATCTCCGCGAGTAGAGGTTGAAGGTCTGTGGGAGTTTCCTCAAGGATTTCTCGATGAGGCTTTCGGCTACTCTAACCACTCTTTTTGTATGATCGATTTCGCATGATTCCTTTTCGAACAAGGCGAGAATTCTCTCATCATCGATCTTAACCCCTACCTCTTCCAGAATTCGCATGGATGTGGAATGAATAGATTCTAAGCTGGAAGTATCGAGAATTGCTAAAGGCTTCCTGCACTTTGGAAGCTTGGCTAGTTTCGTCAATGCTTCTGGCCCTCACTAATACTTTCATAAGTGGGCGAGGGTCTTATAGTGCTTGCGAAGGAAGGTGAACGGTTCTAAGAGGCTTTGGCAGGGAACACGCGCCATCACGATGTCCTTCTTGTCGAAAGCCATCCAAAAGAGCTCTATGTTGCAACCATCTGTGAAAACGTTCATCGAATTCCGCTGATTTCCTACTTACTAAGAACTTGTAAATGTGAATGTGTAGCTCTTGATCCACTTCGAACTCCCGTCTGGATACTTGCTCGACAGTAACCCTTGATCTAGGGGAATGCGCAATGATCGTGAAACCGCACTTGCGGGCAAGGAATAACCTATCGAACTTGATAGCTCCGTTGAGCAAGCTGCGGGATTCCTAGAGCGTTACAAAGCTGCACAGCTCTTACACTCCGGACCACTTTTCAAACGAGTAGATTTTGTTTACTGCCCACACTTGAGAGATCTCTTGGGATTCATGATTTTCACATTTAGAAGCCCCCGAACTCTTACGCTTGAGGAGCGGTGCTCTAGCCCCCATAGCTCTTCTTTTCCCGTTAGTAAATCGGGTGGCTGTGTCCCCCCATAGGCGGAATCCATTCCCGCGACAAGTTATCTGCTGCCTTGTCAAGATCCGCTTGGCCATCCCTTATCTTCCACAGATAGTGGCCTGGAAAAAGCTGATCTACATTCAGCCCGGTCACTTTGTCAATATTCTCGCGATAGGTCCGTAGTTCACAGCCGGGCCAATTACCGAGCCCAATGGCGCCTCCGACAAAGACCGCGTCCGATGAGAAAAACGCTCTCTTCTTTCCGAGCTCGACCAGTAGGCACAATACTCCGTAACTGTGCCCCGGCAGAATCACAGACGTGATAGTGCACTTCCCGAATTCAATAGTCTCTTTGTCGCCGAGAGCCCTATCCACCTTGCAGTACTTGCGCTTGAAGTCTTCGGGGTAAAATAGCGATTTCTTCCGAGCTCGCACTCCATCACTTGGAGGCGCTTGTTCGACAAATGGGGCTTCCTGAATTGAGGATATCACTTCGCATGACGTTTTTGATTTGATGTCGGTAGCTCCAGATGCATGGTCGGCATGACAATGTGTTACAAACAGATATTTGACGTCGCTGGGGTCATAACCATCGTTCACCATGTTGGAAAATATCTGATCGCTGTCAGCCCCACTACCCGCATCAATCATTATCGCCCCCTCTTTCGGGTCAGTCAACAAATACACATGACAATCCAGTTCGTGCGAGAGCCTTATTTCCCCGCTGCCAACTAGGTAAACGTCTTCTGATAGTTTCATATTTTTGGGTAGGCTCGGGGCGTACTAAAACCTTGCGCCGCACGCAGCTTACTCAACGGTCTCCGCGCGCAATTCATGAGATTGTCAAACGCTTGCGCACGATTCTAGTGCTTCAGCTTCATGCTGGCGATTCCAAATCCGATCCATAGATTCATCAGTAGAGGTGACACGCGATGAGATGATCGTTTCCAACGTCTTCAAGCTGGGGCTCGATCAGCGAACATATTTCTGTCGCGCGGCTGCATCGTGTGTGGAACCTGCAGCCAGAGGGGGGATTTGCCGGGTTCGGCGGGTCCCCTTTCAATAATATTCTGTTTCTTTTGGTTCTTGGGTCTGGAACCGGAGTTGCTGCCAGGATGGCATGTGTGTATGGATGGAGAGGATTTGAATAGAGCTCGTCCACAGGCGCGAGCTCCACTATTTTACCGAGATACATTATTGCTACTTTGTGGCTTACAGATCTTAGGACGCTTAGATCGTGTGTAATAAAGAGGTACGCTAGTTTAAACTGCTGCTGCAGTTTTTTCATTAGTCCGAGGATCTGAGCTCTAACGGAAAGATCCAACGCTGACACAGGTTCATCTGCGAGAATGAATTTCGGATGCAAGGCTATTGCGCGTGCTATTCCAATCCTTTGTCTCTGCCCGCCACTGAGTTCGTGCGGATATCTCTCCAAGTATAGTTCAGGAGGAGTCATCCCGACAGTAGCAAGTAGATTCGAAATCTCCGAATCTAGTTGAGCAGTGCTAGCATTCCTGTGGACTTGAAATGGCACAGCCAGGATCTGCCTAACCGATTTTCTCGGATTTAGAGCTCCGAGTGGGTCTTGGAATACGATCCCGGTCTTGCTGCGAAATTGCAATAGCTCTCTCTTGTTCATTGTCCAGACATCTTTTTCCTCGAAAGAGACATATCCTGAGGTGGGCTCAATCAACCTGAGCAAGATCTTGCCAAGTGTAGTCTTTCCACATCCGCTTTCGCCCGCTAGACCGAGGGTCTCGCCTTCATTGACTGTGACGTTTGCATCGTCAACTGCATGAATTAGTTGGGACTGCTTGAAAATGGATGTACGGCTTGAAAAATACTTCTTGAGATTTTCTGCCCGAACGAGGCCTGTCGCTTTATTCCTGCGCGTACAACCAGCACCTCACGCCGTGACCGGCCTCGTGGACCTCCAACTCAGGCTCTTTCTTGGCGCAGATTGCTTTTGCTTTGGGGCACCTAGGGTGGAACCTGCATCCGGCAGGCGGATCCATTAGATTGGGAATTTCACCTGGGATTCCAACCAGATCTTCTTTGAACTCTTGAATACTTAATGCAGAGGCCAGAAGCGCGAAGGTATACGGGTGCAATGGATTCTCAAACACATTTGTGACGCCCCCGTACTCCATTATCTTGCCGCCATACATGACGTACACTCTATCACAAGTCTCTGCGATCACCCCGAGGTCGTGTGTGATGAGCATTATGGAGGTCTTGGTTTTCTTCGATAGCTCTTTGAGCAACTCCAGTATCTGTGCCTGAACTGTTACATCAAGCGCTGTCGTAGGTTCGTCCGCGATCAACAAAGATGGATTAGATGCCATGGCGATCGCGATCAAGACTCGTTGACGCATCCCCCCACTTAGCTGATGTGGATACTCATGTGTTATTTCGCGAGGTCTAGGTATACCTACTTTCTGAAGTAAATCTATTGCCCGTTCTTCGGCTTCCTGTTGTTGTAAACCTTTCATAGATTCAGCTATTTGATCGCCAATCTTCATCACAGGATTCAGAAAACTCAAAGGATCTTGGAAAACCATAGATATCTTCCTTCCCCTCACATGCCTCACATTGTCCTCCGATAGACTGGCAAGATCCTGTCCCTCGAAGATTATAGTTCCTGTCACTATCCTAGCTTTCAACGGAAGGAGTCGCATTACTGCGAAAGCAAGCGTGCTCTTGCCGGAACCAGATTCGCCCACAATTCCAGTTATCTCAGAATCCCCAACTCTTAGGTCCACACCGTCCACGGCCCTTACAGTGCCAGAGTATGTATAGAAATAAACTCTGAGATCGTTGATATTCAAGAGAGTCTCAGTGTGGGAGTCCATCTCTCCACCTCCGCCTTTTCGAGTTTTTCCAGCTTTGGACTTAGAGCATCACCTAGACCGTCTCCAAGAAGGTTGAATGAAAAAACCACAAAAAAGATGGCGAGGCCCGGGAACACGCTCATCCACCACGCTTGACTCATGAAATGCATTGATCGCTCCAACATGACACCCCAGCTGGGGAAATTCACATCTCCCAAACCAATGAAACTTAGGCCAGATTCGGTCAAGATAGCCCAAGCAACGTCGAGTGTCCAAGTCACTATGATCGGACCCATCGCATTAGGCAATATTTCGGAAAAGATTATGCTTCTGTCTTTCAGTCCTGTCGACCTTGCACTTTCGACGAAATCCAATGGCTTCAGGCGTATGAATTCAGCCCTTGCTATGCGAGCAGATCCAGGCCAAAGGAGGGCAGCGATTACCAGCACGGTGTTTACCACCGAACTACCAAAGAAGGCGATCACTACAACGGCAAGGATGAAGAGAGGTATTACCAGAACTATCTCGGCAGATCTCATCACCAAGCTATCAATTACGCCGCCCTTGTATCCGGCGATTATTCCAACTACTGCTCCCACTATGGTAGACAATCCTGCTGTCAGGATACCTATGACTAGGGATGCTCTGGATCCCCATATCACGCCCGTTAGAGTGTCGCCGCCTAGGTCGTCAGTGCCGAATAGATGAATCTGACTCGGAGGCGACAGGGGCGATCCAGTAGTATCCATAAGTCGGTACGGTGAGATATACGGTGCAAGGAGGGCGAGAAGACAGATGAAAATTAGGAATGTCAGTCCCGCCACGGCTGCCTTGTTCTTGCTGTATCTATGCCAGAATGCTTTGATAGAATCACTACGAAGGCGAACGCGGAACAAGCTCGGCATGGTAATCTACTTGTATGTTATTCTTGGATCAAGCTTGGCGTACGCCAAATCCGTCAAAAGGTTCGACATAATAACGAAGATCGAAGTAATGATGAATATTCCCATCAACATTGGATAATCTCTGGCTAGAAGACTTTGGTACAAAAGCAAGCCAACCCCAGGCCAATAAAAGACTATTTCTGTTAGAACTGCAGCGGAAATTAGTACGCTAATTTGCAATCCAATCATTGTGACAACGGGCAGGATCGCATTTCTGAAAGCGTGTCGATAGGTGATAACGCGATCGCTGAGCCCCTTCATTCTCGCCGTCAGAACATAGTTTTCACTCAGAGCTTCAACAGTGCTTGCTCTCGCGAGTCTCGATATCAGAGCAACCTGCCCAGCTGCCAGCGCAATCGTAGGTAGAATCATATGACGAAGCACATCAAGGGCCTCGTCAAGCCCCGTAAGAGTGATTCCGGGCGATGACATTCCCCCAGAAGGGAGGAGATGCAGATTCACAGCAAATACGATCATTAGGATCAGTCCTAACCAGAACACTGGAATAGAGTAACCTGCTACGGACAGAGACGTAGTTAAGTAGTCCAGCTTGCCGTGAGTGCGTCTCGCGGCTTCGACCCCCATTGGGATTCCTGCTATGACTGAGAGCGCCAAACCCGAACCGGCAATGAGAAGAGTACGCGGTAGGGCAGCCATTATTACAGGCCATACGGGCAGACGATAGTAGGTCGAATAACCGAAATCTCCACTGAGCAGGTTACTCAGATATATTACAAACTGAATGTACATCGGCTTGTCGAGTCCCATTTTGGCCCTTATCGAATCAACGTATTCCTTTGAAACCCCAGTATGAAGCGGAATGAGACGCAGAACAGGGTCACCTGGCGCAAGATGCAGTAGGAGGAAGGTGATTGTGAGTACCGCGAATATCGTCGGTATAACTTGCATGCATCTCTTTATTGTGTATGAGAGAAAAGACGTCCTTCTTGCCCTCTATATAGCGCCACTGGCTGCGAACATGAAATACGTTTACGCATTATGCCTACAAGGAAATATTGCAGGTCGAACGCTTCACCTAGGCTTCTCAGTCCATACGTCCAGGTACATCTGAGCCGGGTTGTTTACTGGTATTGGCATACCATGGAACCATGTTGGCCACGCTAGCAGCGGCGATAGACAAATCATGTAGTATTCAGGTGGGTCCTCCATTACAATCCTTTGGACCTCACGTATCATTTGAACTCTCTTTGTCTTATCAGATTCGGTTCTCTGTCTTTCCATCAAGTCGTCGACGGTAGCGTTGCTATACCCCATATTGTTCAAGAAATAGCCTTTGTTGATGTTTTTGCTTTGCAAGTAGCCAAGTGCGTCAGTCGGTGTCGGTCCAGCGTAATAATTGACGGTGTCGATCTGGAACTTCCCTGTCGTGTACACGTCTTCCAGCCAAACAGTGTCTTCTTGGACTGTGTTTACGAGATCAACTCCGATTAGTGACAACTGGTCTCTCCACAAGGTAGACTGGGCTATGAAGGGATCAAAATTCGGAAGTTTGTTTGATAGGGTGAATCTCTTGCCCGTACTGTCGCGAGGGTATCCTGCGTCGTCAAGCATCTTGTTTGCCTTGCTAACATCATATGGGTAGCGTTGTACATCCGGATTGTAATAGTCGCTCATGAAACTTGCGTTCGCAAGAGGGCCTGTCAAGAGTGTTCCGTATCCGTAAAACACTTTGGGCAGAAAGTCTTGTTGATTCGTGCCATAATATAATGCCTGCCGTACTTCCTTTTTCTTCAAGATGGGATCATTGAGATTGAACTGCCACTTCCAATTCGGCAGCGTTGGGGCGTCCGGGGCGGCCACTAAAGTATTAGGCCAATTCTTCAACTCATTAGCGGCCGAGTATCCTACATACCATAGGTAGTCCAAGTCTCCGGTCTTGTATGCCTGGATCGCTGCGCTATCACTCTGTATGACCTTGTATATGATGCGATCTAAGTGGGGCTTGCCTGCCATGAAATAATTCGGATTCTTCTCCACAGTAATACTTGCGCCCTTTTTCCACTCCTTGAATTTGAACGGACCAGTTCCAACCGGCTGCGTATCGAACGAGTTACTTTGCGTTAAGTCCACTCCTTCCAACAAGTGCTTTGGAACTATGCATACGCCCTGCACCTGTGACAGATATGTGAGGAAATCGGGGTTAGGTTGTTTCAATTTGAATGTGACGGAGTACTTGTCGGGCGCAGTAACGCTCTCAAACTCTCCGAATTGATCGGAGAAGGGTCCATAGACCTTTGGACTAGCCTCATTGAAGGTAAACAACACGTCATCAGACGTGAACGGCTCCCCATCATGCCATGCCGCATTTTCCACTAAGTCAAAATCGACGGTCAGTCCGTCAGGTGAAATGGTCGGCATTGATTTCGCCAAGTCAGGAAAGAAATTCATATCGAAATCTCTCGATATGAGGCGGTCAAAAACCGCGCCGGCCACGCATTGACAAAAATCAGACGGATTGGCTAGTGGATTCAGTGAGGGGGGCTCGCCTTCGAAATAGAACATCAGGCTACCACCGTATACTTCCGAACTTGAGGACGTCATTTCGGAAATTGAAGATTGAGTTGCCGTTGCTGACGAGGTGGTTGAGGGCGTCGTTGAGGGCCTTGTTCCAAAATAGACCCCTGCCAGACCGAGCCCTATTGCCGCCGCACCGACCCCAATGTACTTGATAGCGCGCCTTCTTGGCATTTTACCTGGTTCTCTAGACAACCACACAAGACCCCGAAAAGACTGCATCGAGACTATAAGAATAAATGACTTATCTCTATACTATCTACAAAATCCCACAATCAACCTGAAGATATATACCGTGCGTCAGTGAGACCATGTTATGTTCTTTGTCAACCACGCAAAGATGAATCGTATTTCGATCACGCTCGGTCTGAATCGGGAGACTTGTCTTGGTGCTTGAAGTTGTTCGTTGTTCGTACTGCCAAGGATTTCCAGCAACTGTCGATTCGGCTGTGTCCAGACTGATTCTTTCGAACCTAGACCTAGCGTAGGCCTTGGATAATAAGCCGACTCGCGGAATTTCGGCATATCTCGGGTCAGCGTCGTAGGCCAGTCTGTCCGCCCAGGCAAGCTTCATAGATTCCGCGATCAGATGAACTGACTCAGCCGTGCAGTATTCAATCTCCTTGATTTTGGCATTCTCAAGGATGTTGAGGGTTTCCATTATGCAAACACCAGAAGCCCCTTTGAAGATTAAAGGGCATTCAACAACAGAGATTCGTTGTGATGCTGTTCAAGAGGGTGACTGGTTCTTCATTCGCTGGGATGTGTGGATAGCGGGACGGGACTAGTTCGCGCTGGCACTGTGAAGGGCTGAACGATTCAAGAGCTTCTGTGCTATCATGGAATATATCTTCGTTGCATCTGTCAACTGTTCTGTTTCAATGTACTCATCGAAGATATGGGCTGCGCCTCCACCTGGCCCCAGATTAATGGTTGATATTCGTCCTTGATTCACTAGGAAACGCATGTCCGTTGTGGCCGCTGAATTAGCAATAACCGCTTCCTTCCCGGTTACCTCGGATACTGCTTCAGCTGATTTCCTGACAATCAATGAGTCGGCAGGCGTTTCCGAAGGCTCACATTCCAACAGAACATTGTAATCCAACCTCAACTCCGGATCCTCCCTCTGCAACCTCCCAAATACTTTCCGCAGTCCGCTAACCACATCCTCCATCTTCTCCCCGGGGAGGATTCTCCTTTCAGCCTCTATCCTGCATTTCTCGGGGACGACATTTCGCGCGGTTCCGCCTTCTATCTTCCCAACGCTTATGCTTGCCTTGCCAACAAGAGGATGCTGCACCTTTTCCAATTCCGCCAAGTAATCCTGGAAGGCCAGACAGATTTTGGACATATTGTATATTGCGTTGATTCCCTTACGCGGATTACTAGCGTGAGCTGGCTTACCCCTAGTAACAACCTCGAACTCCAAGGCTCCTTTGGTTGCAAGTTCCAGTTGGAGGGCTGTGGGCTCGCAGACGATGCCGAAATCAGCAGTATAGCCCCTATCGAGAAGATCTTTTGTTCCGTAACCGGTTACCTCTTCATCCACAACGCAGGCAACGAGTAGTGTTCCCTTAAGGTCCAAACCTAAGTTGGCGATCTCTTCCGCAGCGCAGATCATGGCGGCGACGCCGCCCTTCATATCGCACGCGCCTCTCCCGTAGATTCTACCATCACGTTCTGCTGCTTCGAAGGCGCCGGTTGTCCATCGCTCAAGGTCGCCTGCAGGCACAGTATCCACGTGGCCATTTAGCATCAAAACAGGTGTCTCATTCTTACCCACAAGTTTGCCGACAACATTCGGCTTGTTCGGTTGATAATCGTACCTGTCCACTTCCATGCCAATTTCCTTCATCCTCCGCTCTATGAAATCGGCGATAGGTTTCTGATTCCCCGGCGGATTCTCACTAGGAATTCTAATCAGATCCTTCGTAAGTTCAACAACACGGATCAATCACGCTACCTCAAGTGAGGGTCAACCTTCTTCACGAATAAATAACTTTAGTGACCAGACTGATTTGAAACAAAAGAATCGCAGAATCCTTCCAACCAACAACCATCTCAGAACCTCGTTTTCCAGAGATGACTTGCTCGCACTAGAAGTTGTTGGCTACTCAACAACTACAACCCGATCTGAAGGTTATGGAAGACTCGACATCGGTAAACGAGAAGTCTTAAACGAACCCTACAGGCCCGTAACATGTTCGCTAGGAAAGGGGAAGAAACTTACAGGTTTTCTGAAAGACCTTGCGTGTGACTCGACGGACTGAAGCTTTAAGAATGGTATGATCGGCCAATGTAGTGGTTTGGAGACATGAAGAAGCTAGGAGTGGGAGTCATAGGGCTAGGAGGTTTCGGTGAGATCCACACGCGGGTTCTGTCAGGGCTTGCTGAAGTGGACTTGGTCGCGGTTTGTACGAGAAGAGAACATAGGGCAAAGGAAGTTGCAGGAAGATATAATGCTGGAAGATACTACACAGATTATAGGAGACTGGTTGCGGACAAAGAGATTGAAGCTGTGACTATTGCAACCTCTGAGAGCGCTCATAAGGAGGTAACGATAGCCGCTGCTGAGAATGGAAAGCACATACTGGTCGAGAAGCCTTTCGCGATGACTCTTGATGATGCCGACGAAATGGTTCGTGCTGTTCGTAAAGCCGGTGTTTCGTGCATGGTAGGGCACAACCTGAAATTTGATATCAGATATTCTATGGTCAATGATAGGATCGAGAAAGGAGAGCTTGGAAAAGTTGAGGCGATGTACGCGAGAAGGAATACTTCAGAAACAGTATGCGAGAATGTTCGGGCGCCCTCCATCGAGGACGCTGGAACTCACGATATAGACTTAATGCTCTGGTACGCGAGGGACAAGGTCGAGAGAGTGTACACGGAGACTGCGAACCCACGTGGACGCCCATACGACAACGTTATGGCCACGCTGATGAAATTCAGGAATGGAGCCATCGGAATTGTAGAGGCATTCTGCAATCTACCTCATAGCGACCCCTTGCCATTTCCCTATGAGGTTGATTCCCAGATGGAGGTCATTGGATCAGCAGGCTCGGCATATATTGACCTGTCAAGTCACACGTTGACCTTCTGCGGCAGAGCCGGGGTGGAAAGGCCGGACACGATGTATTTCCCTGTCCTACATGGACAAACTGTCGGGACTTTGAGAGAGGAACTAACATATTTTGTCAGGAGGATACTGGAGAATAAGCCCTTTGAACTTAACAATCTAGATCAGGCCATGGAGACACTGGAAGTAGTACTGGCCGCGGTGAAGTCTGCCGAGGTGAAGAAGCCAATCAATCTGGCACACAAGAGATAATTACGAGAGAGATATGGATTGGTTGCCCTCACTGTCATGAAAAATACGAGGAGAGTCACAGCCGCTGTCCCCACTGTGGCGCACCAGCGTGGCTTACTTTCTGTTCACTCTCAGACCAAGAACTTTCCCTATTCTCACCAGCTATGCACCAATCCCTAGAGCCTACCCTTTGTGGTCTAGATGACTGAGAAAGAATCAGAAACCTGCGTAGCATGTTTAGGCGCTCTTGGACATTGGCACGTCGTCGGAACCTCTGGATATTTTGAGGAATGCAAAGCCTGCGGTGGAACAGGGAAAAATCCTGAGAGGCTGAGAAGGCGATAATATATTGCACAATATGCAACATAACATAAAAATAATATATTGTATAATAATGCGCGCCCTAAAATACCCGGCCTAACAATTTGGAGAATATGGATCGGTATTCTGGTTCAGCGAACGGGTTGTCTCAAGTCCATGATATCTCTGTTTGCGGCTACGAGTTAGACGAGCTGAAACGCTGCAGATACCGTTTATGGTACTCCATACACAAAGGGATCAGACCTTCATCTCTTCTTACGGACGGTTTTGCTGAGGCAATTCTGAAACCCGGAATGGAGTTCGAGGCCAAGATCATGAGTCGTTTCGAATGGCAGCAAACTGCGGAGTCTCTGGAGGAAGTCATGGGTAGCGGCGCTGAAATGATCAAGCATCCTAGATTGACAGCTGTCCATAAGGTAAGATTCTACAGGGAAGTAGTTCCCATCAAGCTGGTTGGTATTCCTGACCTACTGATCAGAAACCCTCTTGACAGAGCGTATTATTGCCCGGTTGACATCAAACATCATGGAAAAGTAACCGTATCTGACATCAAGAGGATTCTGTTCTATTCATTCCTCTTGCGGAGGCAGACCTATCTCAATGACGCGGGCTTCCTAAGTTCGAAAGCTCGGAGAATGCATGGTTACGTGTGGCTATCGTCCAAACCAACGGAACAAGCAAGCCAAGAAAACGCCAGCGAAATCGTACCAATACCAAATTACACATATCACGAATATAACGGGAAATATGGGTATCGTAGGAATTTAGATTACGATTACCACCAGTACGACTATCTTCCTCTGGATGACAAATCTCTGTTGAGTGATATCAAGCAGATATGCCGGTTGCACAAGTTAGTGTCTTTGAAAGAGACAAAGAGCTGGAGATTAGATCATCCTGAAGAGATAACCGAGGAATGCTCCACATGTAAGGTGAGGAAAGAATGTATCAAGCTACTCACGGAGCGCGGAGACCTTTCAGTGTTGAGACTGGTAGGTTCAGTCAGGAAATCTATGCTCAAAGCCTGCAAGATTGAAAGCGTAAAGCAACTTTATGACATGACTGAAGGTCAGAACGAGAAGCCCAATGTCGAGAAACTAGAGAAGGCACTAGTTCAAACATTCGGGCCGACTTGGAAGAGGAAATTCAACGTTGCGGGGGAAAATCCAGAAAAGATTGCGCTCCTAGCCAAATCGTTGATCGAAGACAGAACGATAGTGAGAAAGACGTTCGAGATGCCAGAGGCACGCACTGAACTCTATATAGACTTGGAGTACAATTCCTTTCCTTTCTGCGTCGGCGTGAAGACTGTAACTGGAAATGTCTCTCGCAAATTCCAAAAGTTCATTGATAATGAAAAAGATGTTGAAAACGTCATTCGGGAAGCGGGAAATCTGTTTCGGAACGGTTACGTTGCATATGTCTGGAGAGGGAAGGATACTGAGATATTGGGGCTAACTGGGAGAAGCGTAGACGTTTTCGATGTCGTAAACAAATACTTGGTCATGCCGATGAAGTCCTATAATGTAAAAGATGTCGCCAAGTATCTGGGACATATCCCCCCAGAAATGGAGATCACGAACGGCCTACATTGCTTGGTCAAATTCAATCGCTATTTGATGGAGAAAGAAGGGTCGCTGAAGCAGCAGATTAGAGAAGAGATCTTGAAGTACAACTGGAACGATGTCGAGTCACTTCACTTCATCGTAAGAGAAGTCAAGAAGTTGTCCAGTCCTGTTTCGTCACGCGAACGCGTAGTGGCGTGAACCGTCACACCTCAGGCGGTTCAGAATCAGTTTCATTCTTCTCTGACAGCTGAGTTTCATCTAGGTCCCTCGCCTAAGTGAAAGGTTATGTCCTCGACCGGTTTTTTACTGGCAAATTAGAACGCGAAGCCATTTCCCTTGACTAGGGTCAGCTGCTTTTGAGTTTGTTTCCACAGCTTCCGCAGAACTCGTTCGTTATTGGGTTCTCTGCCCCACACTTGACGCAGAACTTTCGCGATGGTGCGATCTGTTGTGGGAACACCCGTCGACCACGGCTTCTCATAGCTAGCGCAGCCAGCAAGATCACCAAGAGGATGAGGGCGGCCATTATGATCAAGCTGTTTTGCGTTAATGTCTCTAACACTCCGCCAGTGGGAGAGGTCGCCGCCTGAGAGGTCGTAGTCTGAGTGGTTGTCTGCGTCTGGGTCGTTACTGCGGTGATGATGAGCACAGCGTTGGCCGTCCGCTCAAGCCCTACCCCTGTACCCTTTATGACAAGAGTGAAGGACCCCGCCGGGGCGTTGCTTGGAACGGTTACCGTCAGGGTGGCCGAAAAGTCCGGTGTTCCAGAATTGACAGTGAAAATGCCATTCGCTCCAGATGGTAGCCCCGAAACTGAGAGGGAGACCTGAGAGTTGAAACCGCTGCTGCCGACAACATTGACTGAATAAGATGCGGTCTGGTCCTGTGCGACCGATTGCGAAGCGGGATTCACGTCGATGCGAAAATCTGCAGCCTTTGAGACGGTCAGCATGATTGTGGATGAATGCGTCTGCCCACCGCCTGAGCCCGTGACGCTCAACGAATATGTTCCTGAGGATGCTGTATCTGATACTACTATCGTCAGTATGGACGTGAATGTTGGGGTTCCGGTAGTCGGGTTCAGTGATGCCGTTACGCCAGCCGGTTGACCTGAAGCTGTAAGCGTAACCGGTTGCGGTGTTCCGCTTTTCAGATTCACATTAACTGCGGTGGTCTGAGTCTGTCCAGCCTGCGACGTCATTGAGCTTGGAGATACTGCGACATCAAAATCGAATGGAGGAGGAGCGGCAATTGAGAACGAAAGAGACCCAAAATTGTTTCCAGGATTCGGGTCATTGGCCGTACTTACCTGCCAACTCAAAGTATGCGTCCCGGCAGTGGCAATCCACGGAGTCGCAGCATTCACAGTAAACGAAAGCCCGGTGGGACCAGAGTAGGTGACCACGCCAGCAGCACACGTACTTCCATCAATGGTGCACTGAGCAGCAATGTTCTGTGGGTACCCCCCGGTCGTTGACAAAGCCATCACTCCCATCCACAGCGTAACGGCATCTCCTACACTGGGTGAAGATGGCTGAATCCCCACCGACACGACTGCCCAGTCTGTCGACACAACCGCGGAGGGCGTGTTGAAGACTACCACCGCGCCATGATTACCTCCATCAGCGTTTATGGCCCTGACATAGTATCCGTATTCGGTCGACGGGTGCAAGCTCGTCAATGTGTAACTTACCGGAACCGAAACGATGCCACTGCCAATGTTCTGAGGAGGAGAGGGGACAGGATGAAAATACCCAGGGTTTCCGCTGGGTAACGCCGAGACAAAATCAACGGTCGTGGATTTCCCATTTGGATTGACACTGCCCCTAAGAGTTGCACTTGTAGCCGTTACATTTGTGGGGGAAAGGGTCGTCGTGGTCGGATGAGTACCATACACAAATTGAAGTCCACCGGCGAACGAAAGAGTCGCCAGCAGTATGAACGTGAGCAGATAGATTGTTCTGATTCCCAGCCCCATTTACGCCACCCTAAACAAGAGAACACTAACCCTACCGAGTCCCTCTCGCAAGAAACAGCACCAGAACTCAAGCATACTATGCCAATGCAGTTGGCAAAAAAGTTTGGGTACAGCAAAAGAGGAGAGGCACAATCTGAGGCGCGAAAAAGTAGAATCCACTCTAAGGACAGAGACTGATGTCGTCGGCGTGGCAACCAAATGTCTAGGGGGGAATGCCACACGTCATAAGACACATAAACCTCGGTTTCTCGGGCGAATTATTATGATGTGGGATGATGTGCCGCGTGTTCTCTAGTCGCCTTTGCGTTGTCAAGTTCTTTTTGCAGTACGTCTCTGTAGGCTTCGTAGGCCGGCTCCATTCCTGGGGCAACCTCAGGCTTGTCGGCGAGAAGTTCTTCTAACTTGGCGATTCGTTGGTCTATGGGAAAAGTTCTGAGCACCTTGATTTGTAGGGCAGCGCTTTGACGAAGCACCTTCACGTCCTGTGCTGAAATCGGCTCGGGGGGTTCATCTTTCGCATCGTCTTGTTGTGAGGTGGCCTTCTCGTGGCATGGTTCGCAGAGTTTTCGTTTTTCGTCATCGAAATCGTATTCTTCTACTTCGATGCTTGATTTGTGGCATTCTTCGCATTCGAGTTCTAGGTCTTCTTGGGTCCATGGGTCAGCGGTTACGTACTTGTGAAAGTCACGCTCAAACTGCCATATGTCCTCTGGTTCGCTGAATTGACCTGTATCGTAGTCGCGGCCTAACATGTGATGCTTGATTGATTGAAGGGTTGAGTTTCGGAGTTCTATGAGATTGCGCAGCTCTCTGGTCCATTCCAACCGGGACTCGTTGTCGTGACCTCGACCCGTTTTGACGTGTGACATCTGCTGGGCATCTGCAATGCTCTGGTCAAGGATTTGCAGACTCTGCCGAGCGTGGTCTAAGAAACCGTTTATCGATGGCTTTTCCTGCACTTCCTTGACAGTTTCTGCAGTTCCCTTCGACTTGCTTTTGGTTTTGTTTCGCTCCAAACCCTTCAAATCCTACTCATTTTCACCAAACCCATGCAACAAAAACAACCACCCCCTCCACCGGGGGGCCTGTCGTTCCAATTTACCGGACAAGTCCGTCAACTCATTTTTGTCAGTCTTCAAGGCGTCAGGTCTTCATTCAGAAGAGCCAGCACGTGTTCTCTGTTAATGTTGTAGTGGGTTCCTTTCGTAACGTGGGTCTTTTCGGTGAATCCGAATCGTCCTAGCATATAGCCAATCCAAGCGTTAGGAATGGCCTCAACTCCCAGTCCCTTGGTGTACTTAGCCATCGCGAGTTTGATTTCACCTATCCCAATCTCCTGTTCTTTGTTCTCGGTTATCTCACCCAGAGCGAGTAACAATGGTAGGCCCCAGTTCTCCAAGTTGATGTCAGTTCGACTGTACGTTTCATGCGTGAAGGTACGCTGGGGAAAGGATTGTTTTCTGGCACGTAGCTCTCTTAGGACACGTAGCAGCTGGTTTTGGCATGCGTGAATGTAAGGTTGAAGGCCCTCCATCATAATCTCGTACATCTCCATTCGATAGTGATCCGCGTAACGGATGGACTGCATCTCTGTCATCGTCGCGTACATGGCTCGAACGTAGTTTGATACTGCGAGATCGACTAGCATGAGGTCTGAAGGCTTTTCAGCCTGGAACTCTTCGATCAGACTGTTCCGGACAAGACTAACGCGATTCTTCTCCCAGTCAACAATCGCCCCGAGCAGGAACCAACCTTTCCGGAGGTCATCTGGCGATGGCTGCATAGCTTGTATCTTGGGATGATTTTGCACGAACTCGTTCACTTTCTCCATAGGAGTATCTATCATGAAACCATAATCGGTTTCGTGAATCTGAATCGCACCCTCAAGAACTCCTTGCTTCAGAACCTCAAGGTATTCTCTGTGAAACTTATTGTCTAGATGATTCTGAATCTCACGCGCCTCAAGCCTTGCTCCTGCAGCTTCGCTTCTCCGGTCTTCCCTCCAACGTTTCATTTGGGCTACGGCGTCGTTCGGGAACTCTCGACCACGATTTCTCCTCATCCATTCACTCCGAATCCAGTCCAGCGTGTTCTTCTCAGAGAAATCTCGGTTTGCCTGCTCAGATTTAGCCTGCTTCTCGAATATTCGATCTACTTCCTCTTTGCAAAGCAACTGCTTATCACTCAAATCGTAAACCTCCAAATTTGAGGCCTCCAAGGTCACGCACTTGGTAACCTGACCCCGCGCGCTGGCCCTCAACCCGGGCAGGGTATGTTATTCTACTGAGAGTGAGAGAGAGCGTTAGGCAATTAGTGGGTATCAGGGGTACACCTTCGGAAACGTTAGCGAATAACGTTAGCGTTTTCTTTCACCGCTCGTAACCTGCTTTCTTGTACGTGACTTGACCACCGGGTAGGAAACGCTCCCAAAACTCGGCTTGTAAATCGTTGACGTTGCGCTGGCCTTGGCTTGCTTCAAACCGTTCGGTTAGTCTGCGAGCTTCGTCCGTTGAAATCAAGGCGGTTTCGCCTCCGTTTTCTCGTCGGCCTCACGGTCGAGCAGGGCTTTGATTCGCTGGAAGTATGCTTCCATCTCTTTGATTTTAGCGGCGTTCGCATGGTAACCAAGCAGGGTTCTCAGGCTGTTGTTGATGCTTCCAGTCGCTCGCGCGTTGATTCGGCCGGTTGCAAGCCACTCGATAACACGTTGCTGCATTCGCAGTAAGTCCTCGACGGTCTCCATTTTGACGCCTTCAGGCATGCCGCCAGGCCAAGGAACAAGCGTAGGGCTGCGACTGTACGGTAACGGAGGTTTTTCTTCATTCAAAATCGAATCACCATGAAATCTTATATTTCATAGCTCGCAACAGTCTCCAGCTCTCCGAAAACTAGGACCCGAACACTCATGACCATAAGCGACAAAGCCAGACGCTCGCTTCAAGAATTCGGATTGACCGACTACGAAATCCGATCATACACTTCACTCCTTGAAATCGGACCAGCCACTGCAAGTCAACTGAGTGAAGCCTCCTCCGTTCCGTACTCCAAAATCTACGAGGTTCTCGGCTCACTCGAAAAGAAAGGATGGATCGAAATGGAGCACGGCCGACCGAGCAAGTACTACCCAAAGCCACCCTCCGTGGCGATGGAGATTGCAAGGTCGCAACGTGAGGACGTCCTTAAGACCAACGAATCGTTGGTGCTTGAGGAACTCCAACCCATTTACGAGAAGAAGGGGGTCCGCGAGAGGCCTGACATTTGGATTGTGCGAGGAAACTTCAACGTCCTCGCGAAGATCAGGGAAACAATCGCGCGTGTACAAAAGGAGATCCTCGCAGCCGTCCCCACGATCCCTGACCAAGTCGCGGAAATGCTCATCCCGTTAGTCAGGAGCATCGTGGAACGAGGCGTGAAAGTTCAGCTCATGACGATGAAACAACCTACGAGCGACGCCATGATGAGGTTATCTAAGCTCTGTGAGGTTAGGTCTCGAGAGCAGATGTATGGTGGCGGCATAATCGCAGATGGCCGCGAAGTAATCCTTCTCCTGGGCCAAGAGGGCGAGGAGGCTATCGGGCTAGCGATATGGTCGGACCATATTGGGCTTGCGAAATTCGCGAAGAACTACTTCGAATTTCTGTGGGCCGACACTGAGGCAGCCAAAGATACTACTGCAACAGCCCGCCCTGAGCAACGAACTCGGCTGCGTTGACAAACGCAGCTTACGCCGATTTTCTGTCCTTGCCGTCGAAGTAGGCTTTGATGGGTGCCCTTCTGCGTAGGCCACATTGAGTCTTGTAGGAGGATTGGCATTTTCTGCAGTTCTTTACAATGTTTGCTCTTAGTATACACATCTGAACCACTTGCAACTTGAGTGGTCTGCCGCTTGTAGACCCTCCGGTCTAGGTCTGGTTGTGGTTTGTGTAGGTGC
>Ga0187878_1001534_pt1 | contig 22285 bp, 21 predicted proteins | sample June2016WEW_17_1_FD_132979 | JGI IMG/M metagenome (GOLD analysis project Ga0187878, IMG submission 132979) | Peatland microbial communities from SPRUCE experiment site at the Marcell Experimental Forest, Minnesota, USA - June2016WEW_17_150 | ecosystem: Environmental > Terrestrial > Soil >...
ATCCAGCTCCTCTCTTTCGACCACCTGCCGGAACACCAGAGTTCACGCCACGTGAAACCCAAGGGTCGAGACGTGCGCTTGGTCGAAGTAGAAGAGGTGATCCGCCGGAAAGCGCACACGCTATTGCAGCAGGTGCAACAGGGCCGAGCCTCCAAGATACAGGCTCTGAAGGATTCTCGTGGTTTGGAGGTCAGGTATGGGCACTGCTTCAAGTGAGAGCTTGAGCCGAGTGAGGCACCCCTCGAGTGTCGACCTCGGCGCGATCATCAGGCAGTACGGAAGCTACATAGGGTTGGCACTGCTGGTAATTGTTGCCAGCCTGTTGTCTCCCGCGTTTCTCAGCACGACCAATGTCTTTCTCATTCTCCGACAGGCTGCGGCACTAGGCATCATAGCTGAGGGGCAGACGTTTGTCATCCTGACAGGGGGGATCGACCTGACAGTAGGTTCGATTCTTTCGCTATCCGTCGTCCTGGTGACATCGCTCTACAAATACAACGACATAAGACTGGTACCCTTGCTTCTCCTGGTCATCGGGATTGGTGCGCTTATCGGTGTGATCAATGGCGGGGCCGTGGCTTGGCTGGGGGTCCCACCCATCGTGATGACACTGGGGATGATGACTTTGATACAAGGTGCTGGATTGATGTACGACAAAGGTGTGCCCCAGAACACTTTGACCGATACGTTTAGATTTCTTGGAGAGGGGAAGATTTGGATTGTGCCTATCCCTGTCTTGGTGTGGGCGGTGGTCATAGGGATTTCCGCAGTACTGCTCTACAGGACGAATTTCGGGTCCTTCGTGTACGCCGTAGGGGGCAACCCGAAGGCGACACGGCTGTCCGGAGTCAATGTGAAGCTCGTCATGGTGCTAGTTTATGTCGTCAGCGGAGCCCTGGCGGCCATCGCCGGTTATGTCTTGGCGGCGCGGATGGGGGTGGGGGACAATTGGGTTGGGCAGACTTATGCGCTGGATTCCATCGCCTGCGTCGCCATTGGAGGCACCAGCCTATTTGGAGGCCGAGGCGGGGTCGGCACCACGGTCGCTGGAGTCTTGCTGCTGAGTGTGCTCTACAACCTCCTCCTGTTGCTCGGCGTCAGTTACTTCTGGCAGGAAGTTGTTAAGGGATTGATCATTATCGGTGGAGTGACCCTTTACACACGAAGGACTTAATCGCGGGCTGGGCTGGCTCCACGAACGGCGTTCCAACGGCTTCTGGTGTACCGCGAGGACAAAGGACAATGACGCAAAGCGAGACGATTCTCGAGATGAGGAACATCAGCAAAGCATTTCCTGGGGTTCAGGCCCTGCAAGATGTCTCGTTCGAATGCGGGCGCGGGGAAGTCCATGCCCTAGTTGGGGAGAATGGTTCAGGCAAGTCAACCCTGGTGAAGGTCCTCAACGGAGCCTATGCACCGGACACGGGGAGCATCCTCCTGGATGGCCACGAGGTAAAGGTCAAAGACCCAAAACAGGGCAAGGGACTCGGCATCAGCACAATCTACCAGGAGTTCGAACTCGAGCCCTACCTCGATGTTGCCGAGAACATCTTCTTGGGAAGAGAGCCGACCAATCGCTTGGGGCTCGTTGATTTTCGCAAAATGCACTCGGAGGCCGTCCGCCTCCTCAACGAGGTGGGCATGCATCTTGATGTGAGAAAGTGGATCACAGATCTGAGTGTTTCACAGCAGCAGATGGTGGAGATTGCCAAGGCTCTGTCTTTCCGGGCAAAAGTGCTGGTGATGGACGAACCCACGTCTACACTGACTGACGAGGAGACTGATCGCTTGTTCAGCATTATTCGGTCTCTGCAAGGGCAAGGGATAGCAGTCGTCTACATAAGTCACCGAATCAAGGAGGTTTTTGAGATCGCAGACCGCGTCACCGTCCTCAGAGACGGGAAGGTGGTTGGCACTGAAATGATTCGAAACGTTGATGAGACTGCTCTCGTCAAAATGATGATTGGTAGAACCCTGGACACGATATTCCCAGAGAAAGGAGAGCAAGGTGGGGAAGTGGTTTTGTCGGCGCGCCACCTCTCTCGCAAAGGTGCGTTTGATGATATTTCCTTTGACCTGCAAAAGGGGGAGATACTAGGACTTAGCGGGCTTGTTGGATCGGGCCGCACCGAGGTGGCCCGGACACTGTTTGGAGCGGACCGAATGGACAGAGGCGAGATCCTTCTGGATGGCAGGGCTGTGAAAATCCGATCACCCAGGGACGCGGTCTCGTTTGGGCTCGGTCTGGTTCCTGAGAACAGGAGAGAGGAAGGTTTAGTGATTTGTCTCTCGGTTCAAAAGAACACCGTGCTGGCCGTACTCGAGAGGATGGGGCGTTTCCTCTTCAGAAACCCACGAAGAGAGAGAGACATCACTGTTCAGTTGGTGTCCTCCTTAGATATCAAGTGTCCGTCGTGCGACTGCGAAGTCGGATTGCTTAGCGGTGGAAATCAACAGAAGGTGGTGTTGTCCAAGTGGCTTTCCGCTCCACCCAAAGTAATCATGTTCGATGAGCCCACACGAGGGATCGATGTAGGGGCCAAGGCGGAGATTCATATTCTTATGCGGACTCTAGCCAACAAGGGGGCGGGCATTTTGATGATCTCCTCGGAGCTGCCCGAAGTTCTTGGTATGAGCGACCGGATTCTCGTTATGCGCGAGGGCCGGTTGGTAGGAGATTTCTCGGCCCAAGAGGCAACGGAGCAGAAGGTCATGGCTGCTGCAACGGGTGTGATGCAATAACCATGGGGGTGCCTTGACGGGCCTCTCGTACCTCTATCGCGGGCGAACCAGAGTCCTCAGAGGAGTAGTCCCTTGAACACGATGACATCCGCGAAGGGAGTTCCTGCACGGACAAGGATCATGCAGGGGTTGGCGAGGCATGGGGAGATTCTCATCTTCTTGCTCTTCCTTGTCTTGTGCGCCGTTACAGAAATGCTGGCTCCTGAGTTCCTTTCGGGGCGAAACATCGCCAATGTGGCGCGTCAAGCATCGGCACTGGGCATAGTAAGCATCGGGCAAACCATTGCCATCATCTCCTTGGGGATTGACCTTTCGGTGAGTTCGGTCGCGACCATGGCGGGAGTCATTGCCGCGACTGTCATGGTCGGCAAGACGGGGATGGTGATTCCGGCCACGCTTCTCGGTTTAGCGACTGGCATTGTCGTAGGACTGGCAAACGGTCTGCTCATTGCGAAAGTCAAGCTGCCGGACTTCATCGTAACACTCGCGACGTTCAGTGCGGTTGATGGCCTAATGTTGGTTTACACCCAAGGCCGATCTGTAGGCTCCATAACCCCTGGCTTCGCCTTTATATCAGAAGGGAACGTTGGACCGGTGCCAACGTCGGTTTTTGTCTGGCTAGGTTTCGCTGCGATGGCCTTTGTTTTTCTTCGGTACACAAGACTCGGACGACACGTGTTTGCAGTTGGAGGGAATCGAGAAGTCGCCCGACTGTCTGGAGTCAATGTCATCTGGACAAAGATACTGGTCTATGTTCTGTCCGGATTCCTGGCAGCGGCCGCCGGATTGATGCTGTTGGCCCGCATGGCTGTGGGTTACCCACTCGCCGGGCAAGCTTTTCAATTGGATTCGATTGCTGCCTCGGTTGTTGGAGGTGCGAGCCTCTTTGGAGGACGTGGCGGAATCACGGGGACCATCGTTGGCGTTCTGATCTTGAGTGTTCTCAACAACAGCTTCAACTTGATTGGCGTCTCTACCTTCTCTCAGTTCGTCATCAAGGGGTTCGTGATCATTGCAGTGGTGGCCATACGCGCCAGGGGCGAGACGCGAAAGTGATGCGGATCTCAGGAAGGTAACACCGCACCCGGAGGAGATCCTGTCCGTTCTCAAGTATTGGAGGAGTGGGACATGACTACACCGAGGAGTGTCTTGACGAAAGAGGTTGAGATGCGGGTGGAGAACACCCGACAGGCGATGGAACGGCGAGGTTACGATGCGCTGATCGTATATGGGACCAACAAGGTGTGTGGCAGCCTCCGGTATCTTACCGATTACTTCCCTGATCGTGCCGGGTGGACCAGCCTGGGGCCAGACAAAACATATTTGTTCGAAGGTGGAGCGTTCGTCCTCCCTCTGAGGGGTGAACCCGCATTAGTTCTAGAACCGGGACTCTTCCCGGGAAAGCGCGTCTGCGTCAAGAACATTGTCGCCCCGGGGTTGGTTCCCAAGAAGGGAGATAGTTTCGCCAAGTACGTCGCCGAGCAACTCGCTGGGGCAGGAGCCCCGAAGAAGGTAGGAATTGAAAGTTGGCACAGGTTTCCCGCTCCCTCATATCTTGAGTTGCGGGAGCTTGTGCCACAGATAGAGTTCCTGCACTCGACGATCGTAGAAGAAATGAGAATGGTAAAGAGCCCGCTGGAGGTTGACCTGATCAGTCAGGGGGCTTTGGTCGGGGACGTAGGGCACCAGACCGTTACCGAGTGCCTTCGGAGCGGTATCGGCAAGACAGAACTTGAGATTATTCGTGCCTGTGAGCAGGCCATGCGGGATCTGGACCCCATCTATGAGGATTCTTGTACCGGATCCCCAAGTCTGATCAGCAGCGGAAGTCCCATCGAGGGCGCGTTGTTGGTTCTTCCCCAGAACACGAAGAGGATAGCAAGAGGGGATGTTGTCCACTGGGATATCGACCTGAGGTATGAAGGCTATCCAATTGATACGTCACGGACGAGGGTGATCGGAAAGGCCACTGACGCACAAAAGAGTGCCTATGAAGTGAGCTTGGAGATGCATGAGGCAGTACTCAGAGCCGCAAAGCCGGGCACGAAGGCCCACGATCTTGCGTCCGTTGCCGACCAGGTTGCAAGAAAGCATGGCTTTCAGCTGTGGGAGAAGTTCCTGGGACATGGCGTGGGTCTTGACACCCACGAAAGACCGGACATGGGCATCGAGGAGACTAGGCTCGCTGCGAACATGGTCCTGGCGATAGAGCCCCGCATCGCGACCGATGCGATGTGGGTCTTCGGCAACGAGGACATGGTCCTAGTGACTGACACCGGAGGAGTGCCGCTAACCCATTTCCCAAAGACGCCGCTCGAGCTAGAGGCATAAGCGCGTCTTTTGAAGAGTTGGGGGCCGGCCGCTGGGATACGGGCAAGGATCGAAACCTCCGGCAGTGATGGACATCCTTTCAGGTTCTTTCGAAAAGGAGGAGCCGTAACTCACGATCCATTGGTGACAGAGCGACCTTGAAAGTCACGGCTGGGGTCTTTTCTCGACTGTAGGAGGGAGTGCGGTGCATTCAGGCACTCATTCCGAGAGCGAGACAGTAGACTTCCTCCGACTGTTGAGGTTTCGGGGACAGCGATGAGAAAAGCGTCGAATGAACTACGTTGGACAGGAGGCCTCCCAGGACCCTCACGCAGTGGGTTCTTGTTTGCCATCGTCGAGAGGGCTAGCCTGGGAAAGCAACGTGGCGTTCAGGCCGAGTGGTAGAGAGTGGGCGGGATGGAATGGGGATCCGTTGAGGGTCCATAACGGAACCAATGATGCAAAGTCTGGCGCCTGAATTTGAAACGAATGGTGCGAATGCACACCATCCCGCGAAACCATTTTCTGGAGGGGCGCAAGGTGATGGGAGCGGGAAAGGAGGTGAACAGCCAGGGATTGCACGGCAGTCGAAAGAAGCGACTTCGAAGACGATCAGTTGATGGATCTCTGGAGGAGGTAAGCAATGAAAAGGCTGGTCTGCACTACTGCGGGTCTCCTACTTGTGCTGGCGGCACTACAAGGGTGTGCTCCTGCAGCCACCCCGACTACGGTCCCGGCAACGGAAACGGCGGCCCCCGCGGCCGTAGCCCCGGTCGCGACAGAGGCCCCCACCCTGGCGGCGGTCCAACCAACGGAGACTTTGATTCCGTATCCGACGCCGGATGTCGGCACCATGATGATAGATACCACCAAGTGGAAGAAGCCCGGGCCTTGGACCATTGGATATGCTAATCCCTCTACCAGCAACAGTTGGCGCGTGATGACTGTGGCTAGCATCCTGTATGGGGCCCAAGTAATGTATCCAGACAAGATCAAGGGGCTGGTCATCACAAACGCAAACGACTCCGTTCCCAAGCAGATTTCCGACATGGAGGACATGCTGGTCAAGGGGGTCGATGCGATCCTCGTCGCGCCGACCGACAGCACTGCACTCTGTCCAGTGATCGAAAAGGCGATGTCCCAGGGGGTCCCTGTGATCATCCTGGAGCGGGGTGTCAATTGCACCGACTACGTTACCTTTATTGATGCCAACGCCGCAGGTCAAGCGGGCTTCCAGGCGACGTGGCTCGTGAATCAACTGGGCGGGCAAGGCAACGTAGTGTACATGGGGATTATCCCCGGCATCACGATTTCAGGTGTGACGGAGGCGACAGTCAACGGGATCTTCGCCCAGAACAAGGGCATCAAGGAGCTCGCGTTTGACTATGCCTGGGTTTCACGTTCGAAGGGCAAGACTCTAATGGAGGCCTGGCTACGAGCTTACCCCAAGATCGATGGCGTTATCGGTTGGTCGGGCGCCGAGATCATGGGGGCCCTCGAGGCAGCCCAGGAGGCAGGTAGGGACAAGCAAATAAAGGCATGGGTGGGTGCCGATGACATGGGCTGGTTGCAGCTGATCGCCGACGGCAAGGTAAACGGCGCTGGCTACATCGGCTATGCCGACTGTAGTATCGATGGCCTGCAGGCCGCGATCAAGACCCTCAGCGGTCAACCGGTCCCCTACTACTGGAAGCTGCCCGTCATAGGAATCACGAAAGACAACGTCGCGAAGTACCTAATTCCGAACGCCCCAGAAGAATGGTTCCCCAGCAGGTATATCTCCGCGGATCAGATGCAGAAGTGGGTTAACGCTGCGGGGGCGTACTGATGGCCTAGCGAAGGCTCACACGGATCAGCACCTGAAATCGACAAGTGAGCTCCTACACTAGCCAGGAGACATGAGCAGCCAAGGGGTGCAGGCGAACACAGACCGAAAAGTTGAACCTTGCACCCCTTGGCGTAGGCTGTGTGCCTCGACAGGGTTGCCCCTAGCCAATGAAGATCGCAGTCACCTTGGACTTTGACTCGATTGGCATCGTGAGATTATGGGGGCTCAGCGGCAAGTTCGGGGATCTCACCCCTGAGGGGAAATTGATTTTCGCTTGGTGACCACGTCGTGGGGAGGTCGATGAGTGATGGTGGCAGCGACGGAACTTGATGTCCGAACAAGGGCTTTGTGGCTTGACATGTATCGCCGGATGGTTCGAATCCGCAACTTCGAGGAGTCGGCGTATGAGCTCTACACGCGCGGCAAGCTTCCGGGCTTCATGCACCTTTCAGTTGGCCAAGAAGCCACGGCCGTTGGTGTGTGCTGCGCATTGCGGGAGGACGACTATATCACGACCACACACCGCGGGCACGGAGACATAATTGCCAAAGGGGTCCAGGTCGAACTAGCCATCGCAGAGCTTTTCGGCAAGGCGACGGGCATTTGTCGGGCGAAAGGTGGCTCGCTCCACATTGCTGACCTCCGAAAGAACATCCTGGGGGCGAATGGAATCGTTGCAGCGGGAATTCCCATATCGGCAGGCGCCGCGTTCTCCATCAAGTACCGCCACACAGATCAAGTTGCGGTGGCTTTTTTTGGCGATGGCGCGCTGCCGTCCGGTCCCACTCACGAGAGCATGAATATCGCGGCGCTGTGGCGCCTTCCACTTCTGTTCGTACGGCAAGATAACCGATATGCCGAATCGACGCCCCAACGAGACTATCAGGGCATCCCCGATGTCATAGCCTGGGCCGAAAGCTACGGCATGCCGGCGAGAACCGTGGATGGCAACAATGTGCTGGAAGTCTATGAGGCAACGGAGAAGGCGGTTGCCAGGGCGCGGAAGGGGGAAGGTCCGAGCTTCATCGAGTCTGTAACCTATCGCTGGTATGGGCACAATATCGGCGATCCGGGTACCTGGCGCCCAGCCGAAGAGGTCGAGGCCTGGAAGGCGAAGGATCCAATCCCTCGATTCAAGAAGGTGATCCTAGAGCGCGGGGTAGCAAACGAGGCGGACCTGGGCGTCATCGAAAGCGAAGAAAAGGAAAAGCTGCGCAAGGCAATAGAGGCCGCCGAGGCGGCTCCAAAGCCAGAGCTGGGCAGCGCTCTGGAAGACGTTTACATTGACCCAGTCCTGGGTTCGCGTGCGATCCAAGGAGAACGTCAATGAGCGGCCGAGAAATCATGTACCGGGACGCGATACGCGATGCGCAGCGCGAGGAGATGCTGCGGGACCCAAACGTGTTTGTCATCGGTGAAGACGTTAGAGACCCATGGCGTGGAACGTACAAGGCTACGGCGGGCCTATCCTCTGAGTTTGGAGATCAGCGGGTTGTGAATACTCCCATCGCCGAGGAAACGGTCATTGGCATTGCCCTCGGGGCTGCCCTCACCGGGCTGCGTCCCGTGGCCGAGCTGATGTACATCGACTTTGTCACGCGGGCTATGGATGCGGTTTGCCTTCAGGTGGCCAAGATACATTATATGACTGGTGGACAGGCGAAGGTCCCGTTGGTCATAAGGACGCAGGGGGGAGGGGGGCTCGCCTCTGGCGCTCATCACGGCAACAGCCTCGAGGCCTGGATCTGCCATGTGCCCGGCCTGTTTGTTGCCATGCCCTCCACTCCCTATGATGCGAAAGGTCTGCTCAAAACCGCAATTCGAATGGATGATCCCGTCTTCTTCATTGAACACAAGATGTTGTACACAACCAAGCAGGTCATCCCAGACGAAGAATACATTGTTCCTTTTGGGCTTGCCGATATCAAGCGCCAGGGCCAAGATGTGACCATCGTCGCGAACTCGAGAATGGTATTGCTCGCCCTGGAGGCGGCACTGGCTCTAGAGAAAGAGGGAATCTCGGCAGAAGTAATCGACCCACGTACCCTCGTTCCTCTTGACGACGAGACCATCCTCGATTCGGTGCGTCGGACCAATCGGCTGGTGGTGGTGAATGAAGGAGTCGAGCGCTGCGGATGGGCTGCCGAGCTGGCGGCGCTCGTCCAGAAGAGGGCATTCAGCGATTTGGATGCGCCTGTCGAGCGGGTCTGCAGTCGCAACGTAGTGCTCCCATTCCAGCCTGACCTTGAACGCTATGTCCTTCCTTCTGTTCCAGACATCGTTCGGGCAGCCAAGGTCTCTCTAGGGAAGGCATGACTATGAACGTCGAAATATGCATGCCGCGTTTCGGCCAGAGCATGGAAGAGGGCCGTGTCCTGAGATGGCTCAAGTCGGTGGGGGACAAGGTAGGACCAGGCGATGCTATCGCGGAGATCGAGACAGACAAGGCCGCGGTGGAAATGGAATCGACTACATTGGGTATCCTGGTCAAACTCTCAGTTGCTGAGGGAGAGATCGTTCCTGTCGGCACCCCGATTGCCGTTGTTGACGATGGCCACCCGGTCGGTGGAACCGAGATGGAAGCAACTGGAGCTGGAGCAGAATCGTCGCCTACCAAAGGAGGAGTCGACACTGCCCTAGCCCGGGGGAATATTGAGAAGGGTCGGAGAGAGGAATCCAAGAGTGGAGAGACCGGGCATCCCGAGGGCTTCCGGAAGCAGAAGACTGAAATACAGACTTCTCGGCCCACAGGAAAGGACCCCCAAATCGGATCTGTAAGGCCAAACGTTTCACCAGTCGCGAGACAGCTGGCGGAGCAGTACAGGCTCGAGTTGGACCAGATTCGAGGGACTGGGCCGGGTGGTCGGATCGTGAGAACGGATGTTGAGGCATATTTGGCGGCCCAGAAATCAAAGAATCTGCAGTCCCCGGAAGGTACTGAGCCTAAACGGGTTTTGCTGCCGAAAATCAAGCAAACCACCGCCCGGCGCATGTCCGAGAGCAAGGCATCGATACCTCACTTTTACGTGACCGCAGAAATTCGCATGGATCAAGCCTTAGCCCTGCGAAACTCCTTGATTGCTCGCCAGCAGGACATCTCAATCAATGATCTCGTCTTGAGGGCTGCCACTCTGGCCTTGGCAAAATTCCCTCATCTCAATGCGAGGTTTGCTGGAGACAAACTCCTCCTCTATGCTCAAATCGATCTTGCGGTGGCCGTGGCTCTGGATGAGGGACTGATTACTCCCGTTATCCATAACTGTGAGGCTCTTACTTTGACCCAACTTGCAGCCGCCGCCCGAGGGATTGCGGAACGCGCGCGTGCTGGGCATCTGCGGCCAGAGGATCTCGATGAAGGCACTTTCACAGTCAGCAACCTTGGACCCTTTGGTGTGACAACATTCCACGCAATCGTGAACCCGCCTCAAGCAGCCATTTTGGCGGTTGGAGCAGTTCATCAAGTGGCTGACTTCGACGCCAACGGTCGACTAATCCCGACGCAGTTGATCAGTGCGACCGTCTCTGCAGATCATAGGGTCACCGATGGGGCGGAGGTTGCTCGGTTCTTGCAAGAACTAAAGCGCATCCTGGAAGGGGCCTTCGAGCTCCTTTAGCCTCCCGCAGACCTCCAATGTAAAGCGCAGGGGTCTTGACGTGGAACTTCGAAAAGCATAGGTGGGTTTCTATCATCCCCGAAGTAGCTTGAGGGATCTCGTGCCGGCGGACGGAGCAGTGTCTGACACACAGGTGGTCCTCTGTGCCCAGGGCGAATCTGCCGGCTTGACGGACCACAGGTCGGGCTGTTGCTGATGGCAACTTTCCTCTATGGGAAAGCAATGTACCAATACGCGCCCACGCTTCGCTTGTTCGCGGAAAGCAAGACCACCAATATGACCCTCAACGGGCTCGCCTTGGCGGCCTATGTTTTGAGGCATGTCATCATTCGCATGCCTGTAGGCGCGTAGTGGGGCCTTGGTGGGGAAGGCACATTCCGCTGATCATTATGGGGGTCTAGCTTTGGCTGGCATTGGGGCACTCATCACGGCCAGGGCTGTCAGGCTTGGTGAATTGGCTTTCGGTCGAGCACTCACAGGGCTGGCGGCGGGCACGAGGGTGCCGTCGGTCATCATCTTCAGCAACTTATTCCTTTGTCGACTGCACCTAGTGGCAGAGCCGACCCGCTGATCCGCCGTTGGGATCGAAGGAATGGACTATGCGCGATATTGTGCGGGTAGACCATGATATTCCAGCCAGGATGCGAGATGGTACCCTTCTGTACTCCGACATCTACTACCCCGAAGGACATGGCCCCTTTCCGGCCATTCTAATGCGCTTGCCGTACGACAAGTCGAATGGCCAAGACTACGTCTTTTATCATCCCTCTCGATTTGCGCGGCAGGGCTACATTGTTGTTGTCCAGGACGTGCGGGGCAGGTGGCGATCAGAAGGCGAGTTCTACCCTTTTAGGAACGAGATTGCGGACGGGTATGACACTGTGGAGTGGGTTGCTCGATTGCCATCTTGCACTGGGAAGGTGGGGATGTACGGCTTTTCTTATGTGGGCTTCACCCAATTGTCAGCGGCGCTCGGGAGACCCCCGCATTTGACCTGCATCAGTCCGGCAATGACAGGATCGCAATGTTATGAAGGATGGGCATACGAAGGTGGGGCCATGTCCCTGGCCCTTGATCTATCCTGGGCTGTCGAATTGTCTACCGGGGAGGCCCACCGGAGACACCTTGATGATCTGGAGCGCGAACTTTGGAATGCTTTCATGCACATGCGGGATTGGTATGGGTACCTTCCCCTCTCAGACATCCCAATTCTGAAGGACTGCAAGATTGCTCCCTACTTCTTTGATTGGCTAGACCATCCGATCTATGACCAGTACTGGAAGCAGTGGAGCATCGATTTGCGCTGGAAGGATATCTCGGTACCCTGCCTATTTACAGGAGGGTGGTATGACGCCTTCCGTGATGGAACTCTAAGAAATTTCGCAGGGATTGGGGAGTTTGGCGGAGATGAGAAACCGAGGGGTTTTCAAAAGCTGTTGATGGGCCCTTGGTACCATGTTCCTTGGGCCCCTTTGACGGGTCAAATGGACTTTGGTGAAGAAGCACGCAACATCGTGAGTGAAGACCATTTGCGTTGGTTTGACTATTGGCTCAAGGGGATAGAAAACGGCATCTCCGCCGACCCCCCCGTTCGACTATTCGTAATGGGCAAGGACATATGGCGCGAGGAAGAGTCTTGGCCACCGAGAGGAGTTCGCAACTCAGAGTTCTACTTTCATAGCGTAAAGGGTGCCAACTCACTTAATGGTGACGGGACCCTTGATCGCAGCGTTCCAACCGATGAGCCGCCAGATCTGTTTGTCTACAACCCGCGATCTCCAGTGCCGAGCCTGGGCGGTCATTCCTGCTGTTTTCCTACTGTTTCTCCGATGGGGCCGTTTGATCAGCGAGAGGTGGAACTCCAAAATCAAGTCCTGGTCTACACGAGTGGGCCCCTTGAAGAGGGCATTCTAGTCGCTGGACCAGTGACAGCCCGTCTGTGGGCGACTTCCTCCGCCGTAGATACGGACTTCACGGTGAAGTTGATGGATGTCTACCCGGATGGACGGGCTATGAACCTGACCGAGGGAATTGTTCGAGCCCGGTATCGGATTTCCGTGGAGAAGCCGCTACTCCTGACACCGGGAGAGGTCTACGAGTTTCAGATCCAGGTTGGAAACACTTGCAATTATTTCAGTCCGGGCCATCGCATTAGAGTCGAAGTCTCGAGCAGTAACTTTCCTCACTGGGACCGAAACACCAACTCTGGCAATGATATTGGCAAGGATGGCTTCTCAGAGCTCTGTGTGGCAACCCAAGTGATTTTCCATGATGCGCAGAGGCCGTCGCATCTGAGCTTGCCGATAATTGTAGGCTAGTTTCCTCGGCCCCGCGGGAATGGCAATTCAGTGGACTGTACAACGTGACCTAATCCAAGGAAGGTTAGTATTCTTGGCGGGGACTTCAGACAGGCGGAGGGCGCGATGAATAGCGGCTACTTTCACAGGGTGACAAACTCTACGCCAACAAGAGTGTGGGTGAATAATCCGGCGGGCTCGGAGATTCAGAAAGCGATTGAGGCCGGGGCGGAATCGAGCACGACCAACCCATCCTACTGTTCGAAAGTGATTGTCAAGGAGCCAGACTACCTGTGCCACCTGATTGACAGGGCCGTGGAGGAGACAGAGGATAACAATATCGCTGCCGAGCAAGTGTACCAGACGGCGGCAAAGAGAGTTGTCGATGCCTTCCTTCCACTTTACGAGAGGAGCGCGGGTGCGTTTGGGTTCGTGACCATGCAGGGTGACCCACGGCTCGACAAGAATCCGGATGCCATTGTGAGAGAGGCCCTGCGATTTCGCGAAATGGGCCCCAATGTCATGGCGAAAATCCCAGTCACACGAGCTGGCATCAGAGCCCTGGAGATTCTTGTGGGCGAGGATTTGCCACTGTGTGCCACCGAGATTTTCTCCGTGTCCCAAGCTGTTCAGATGGGGCAAGTCTACAAGTTTGCTGCGGCACGGACGGGTAAGCATCCACCTTTCTATGTGACTCACATAACAGGAATCTTTGATCAGCTGTTCCAAGAGACTGCCCGCAACGAGGACCTAGGTATTCCACCAGCAATCCTGCAACAAGCGGGCTGCATCATAGCCCGAAAGGAGTATCGAGTCATGAGGCAGAAGGGACTCCCGGGTACTCTTCTAGGTGGGGGGGCCCGTGGGCTTCTCCACTTCACGGAAATGGTAGGGGGGGATTTGGCGGTCACTCTCAATTGGAGCACGATGGATGATCTGATCAGGGAGGATGGCCCAGTCGTTCCTCGTTTTGACGCGGACGCGCACGAGAGTGACATTGAATTGCTTTGCAAACGACTGCCGAATTTTCGCAGAGCATTTGAGGAGGCGGCTCTCCACGACGAAGAGTACGAGGACTTCGGACCGGTCGTTCTGTTCCGAACTCAGTTCCTCAACGGGTACACCCGCATCTTGGACGCAGTGGCGGATCGTCGCCTGATGCGAAAGGTCCTACAGAGCCCTAGGATCTTCGGCGAAACGGAAAGTTGACCCTTCCATGGTCAGAGATCCTTCGGAGGTTTTCTCCGATGATCGTGTCAGTCGAATTGGGTCCCACGCCAAGCGGCAGACAATGAAAATGCTTATGGAGGGCCAGAGCTCACTAATGATTGCGGGCCTTGACTTGCGGGAGGCGTCATCCTCCAGTGACGGTGCGGTTCGGTTTTCCGGGTAGGCATCCTGGAATATGCCCAAGTCCACTCCTCAGTAGATCTGAAGGGACACGTCTTCTCTGGGCAGCTGACGTGGGCGACATCTCGAGGTCTCGGGCATGGATGGGTGTACATCATTTTCTCGGGCTGGCTAGAGTCAGGAAAGTCTGCAGAGAAGAGAGTTCTCATTCTTGGATACTTGGTCAATGCAATATTGGCCTAGGCCACATAGTACGCAAGAGGGTTGGGGATTCCCGGATGCTTGGTGTTCGAGCGAGGGCACTTATGGCTGCGGCGGCGAGAGGTTGCTCCGCCGCGGAGATCCTGGCTGCTCACGATGCCCTCCCCTGGGAGTCTTCCATGAGTTTGTTGCCGATCGTCCCATGAGCGGAGATGATGACACCAACAATGGCATTGAGGGGGCATTGCGGGGTAGTCCTCGTCGCGTGGATGTTTGGAGAAGCACCAGATCGATATTTGGCCGCTAGGAGGGGAAAAGAGCCATGGCAACTTCAAGGGACATCCTGTGCAAAGAGATCGAATCCAGGGTCGAACGTACCCGGGAGATGATGAGAAGACGAGGGTACGATGCCCTCATCGTGTTTGGAGACAACAAGGTATGCGGCAGCCTTCGCTACCTTACCGATTACTTTCCTGATCGGGCTGGGTGGATCAGCCTGGGGCCCCACGAGACCTATCTCTTTGAAGGTGGAGCCTTTGTCTTGCCTCTCAGGGGAGAACCAGCGCTGCTGCTGGATCCTGGTCTGATGCCCGCCAAGGAAATCTGTGTGAAGAATGTGATGGCAGGTGGTTTTTCCATCAAAAAAGGAGACGGGCTCTCGGGAAAGAACATTGCCCAACTTGCAGAGGGGGCGCAGCGGATTGGAGTTGAATCCTATGATCGTTTCCCGTTGCCGATCTATCTCGAACTGAAGGAATCACTTCCGAACACCTCGTTTGAACGCTCAACCGTCGTTGAGGAACTGCGCATGATCAAGAGCCCTTTCGAGGTTGAGATGATGAGGAAGGCGGCGGGGGTGGGGGATGCCGGCAGCCAAGCAGTTTTCGAGGCCCTCAAGAAGGGACCCGGGTCCAACGAACTCACCTTGATCAGGACGGCTGAGCACGTCATGAGAATCGCCGACCCCATTTACGAGGACGGCTGCACAGGATCCCCGAGTCTGATCTGCTCAGGAACTTCGGTCCGGGGGTCAATGCTGCATCTTCCTGATCCAGATAAGCGGATCCAAAAAGGCGACGCCGTACATTGGGATATCGCATTGAGATACGAGGGTTACCCAATTGACACATCGCGGACGCGGGTCATGGGCGAGGCAACAGATGAGCAGAAGCGCGCCTATGATGTAAGCCTGCAAATGCACGAGGCCGTGCTAAGGGCTGCGAAACCTGGGGTCAAGGCAAGAGATCTGGTGGTCCTTGCTGACCGTGTTGCAAGGGAGGGTGGATTCACCTTGTGGGATTCATTCCTGGGCCACGGACTCGGCCTGGACACTCACGAGAGGCCGGACTTGGTGGTGGAGGAAACGCCACTTGCCGCGAATATGGTCCTGGCAATTGAGCCGAGGGTTTCACTCAAGGATAAGTATCTCTTGGGCAACGAAGACATGGTGTTGATCACTGAGGATGGGGGGGCTCCTCTGACAAAGTTCCCGAAAGGGCCGCTGGAAATCGAATGGTGACCAGCGCGACGGTGTGGCCAGGATAAGGCATTTGAGGATTGTCAGGCGCGGAGGGCACCATACCCGCAACAGAATCCTCGGTCGCGGGGGAGGCGGGGTCATGCTTGAGATCTGAGATAGGGGACGCCCGGGTTAGTGTGCGACCGAGAATATAGGGAAATCCACCGGAGGTACCTACAGTTGGCCGGACTGGTGTGAGTGAAAACTAGCAGATTCGCCTGGTTTGTCCGGAGAGGGGCTCATTACCAGGCCGAATAGGTGGCAATCGGAGCCTTATTGGGAGCCTCAGGTTGAAGTCGGAGGCGGCACGATACCACGATTGTTCAAGTTGCGCACGAAAGGAGCGGATCCAACTTGAGGCGTTGGTATGAGCCGTCCAGCCCTGGAGGTTTGGAAAAGGCTGACTTCAAGTCCACAGGCAGAAGTAAAGGTTTCCACGACGAGGGCTCGCTCAACCACGAGGGGCTCTGTGAATCAAAGCTAGTGAGTTCCTTGGTCGATTCCGAGTTGTTGGTAGCAAAGGTGTCTGCGTAGTTGGTGCCCGTAGGCCGAAGTGACTACGCGGTCGCCTAAGCGGGGAGAAGAAATGAATTCCAAGCAGAGGGTCATGACTTCAGTGAGTCACACAGAACCGGATCGGGTTCCCCTCGCCTATGCGGCGACACCTGAAGTCACCAAGCGGCTTGAAGAATTCTTGGGTGCTACCGACGAGGAGGAACTCCTCCTTGCGCTGAGAATTGACTTTAGGCAGGTACAACCCGTCCCCAAGCTCCACACATATGGAGACTTCTTCGGCGACCCTTTGATCGAAGACTTGGGAGGGGGGCGGTTCAGGGACATCTGGGGAGCAACTTTCAAGCGCGTCAACTATGATCTGGGCTCGTACGTGGAGATTGAGGGCAATCCTCTTGCAAATGTGCATGATCTTGCCCAACTCGAAGGGAGGGCATGGCCAAATGCTCGCGATGTGTGGGATTTCCGGAACATCAAGAGCGATGCCCTGGAGAGAGGTGACTACGCAATCGTCTATGACGGTGCCGTGCTGTTCCAATTCTGCCAGGCGTTGATGGGAATCGAACCTCTGCTTACGGATCTTCACGAGAGTCCGAAGATTGCGCAGGCGGTATTGCAGAAGGTCGCTAGCTACTGGACGGATTTCGGCGTTTCCCTGCTTGAGGCGGCGGACGGAACAATCGATTTCTTCGTGATCAATGATGACTACGGAACCCAGCAAGGACCCCTGTTCAACCCGGCCATATGGCGCACGTACATCAAGCCCATCATCCAGAAGGTGATTGAGGCATACAAGCGCTTTGGAGTGAAGATCATATTTCACTCCTGTGGCAGTGTAAGGCTGTTCATCCCGGATTTGATTGAGATGGGGATTGACGTTCTTGACCCAGTGCAGGTCAGCGCCAAGGATATGGTGCCTCGGCGGCTCAAGGAGGAGTTTGGGTCCCGGTTGTGTTTCCGAGGTGCGGTTGATACTCAAAGAGTTCTGCCTAGGGGGTCACCTAATGAGGTGAAGGAGGAAGTCAGAACGAGGATCCGCGAACTTGCACCTGGAGGAGGATATATCGCGACGGCAGTGCACAACATTCAACCTGATGTACCACTGCAGAATATTGTCGCGATGTACGAGGCGGCGCGGGAGCATGGCCGGTATCCAATTTCGTAGAGCGATTGGCTTCCTTGGCGAGACTTGTCCTGTTTGTGGGGTATCTTCTGATAGCCAGGGAAAGCCCCTCTAGAGCGGTACGAATGACCGGAATGGTTGACAATCCTGCGCGATAGTGAGCAGCATGATGAGTCGCGAAAGACTGCAATCGACTTGTGTTTGAACCATCTACTGCATGATAAGAATCGCCCACTCGGGGGCGCACCCAAAGTGCATGAGCGGCGAAGCACCAATCGTCTAGAGCGTGACTGAGATTGCATACGATCCCTTCTTGGGGAGCGTTGAGATCACCTGGATCAAAGACCGGGAGGAGCACTCGGCTGTGACACAGGCTTTGCAGACTGGCTCGATAAATCCGGCCATGATCCCCAATTGCCTGCGTGCGCACTCTCGGCACTGAAGGACGCCACTGGAGATTCGCGGAGGTATCAATGGCCAACAACTACTTCCAGCGTGTCATGCAGCAGAGTCCGACCATCTTCTGGGTAAACAACCCGACCCGCGCGGAGGCAGACCTCGCAATTGCGGCAGGTGCCATGGGCTGCACGTGTAATCCCTCCTTCACCCAAAAGATGATTGATCACCCGACGGAGGGACTCTACGCGCTGGGTCTCTTAGACGAGGCCGTTAGGGAATCCGAAGAGGATAACGAGGCCGTTGCTATACTCCAGCGGAAACTTGTCCATGAGATTGCAGAGCGCTTTCGTCCCCTTTATGAGCGGAATACCGGTAAGCATGGCCACGTGAGCATTCAAGGCGATCCTGTTCGAGAGCACGACCCAAAGGTCATATTGCATGAGGCACACCTGAACCGCGAGATCGCCCCCAATGCGTGCATCAAAGTTCCCTGTACCGCCTCTGGGCTTGCGGCAATGGAGACGTTGATCGCCGAGGATTTCCCGATAAATGCCACAGAGATTTTTGGGGTGGCTCAGGCCATTAGCCTTTGCGAGCTATATGAGAATGTGACTGGCCGCCGGGGAAGAAAACCGAAAATGTATCTCTCCCACATTGCTGGAATCTACGACGATTACCTCAAACAATTCGTCGAACGAGAAAAGGTGCAGATCTCCCCCGACATTCTATGGCAAGCTGGATTGGCAGTGGCGCGCAAGGTGTACCAAATCATCCAGGAGAGGGGCTACCACGTTACGTTCATTGGAGGTGGGGCGCGAGGTCTCCATCATTTCATCGAGATGGTCGGAGGTGACCTTGTTGTCACCATCAATTGGGCCGGGACAGCGGACAAGTTGATTGAGACCGATCCGCCCGTGGTGTATAGGTTGTTCAACCCGGTGCCAAAGAGAGTGATAGACGAGTTGAAAGAGAAGCTACCCGACTTCAGTCGAGGTTATCGCGAAGACGGGCTAACCGTGGAGGAGTATGAGGAATTCGGGCCTGTCGCCCATTTCAGGGGGAGCTTCATCAGGAGCTGGAAACGAGTCCTTCAGCTTGCCCAGGAGAGACGAATTGCGCTAAACCCCACAATCTTGTCGCCCAAGGATGCCATCAGGTGAGAAGAAGGACTGGAGGGACTACGAACTTGGCCACGGGTTCCAGAAAGCGGTCCGGCAGCCTTTCCAATTCTCCCTGCGGCTGCCACCGTCACAATTTTGTGGGGGAAGTGAGACTTTCGTTTTTCCAGCAGGGGAAAGGCACTTGTGAAGGGTTGGGGTCTGCTTTGGTGGAGTGCCGAACCTCAAAAGGCCGTGAGTACAAAAAGCACCTCCGTTCCCAAGTATTGCCCGTCGGGGTGGTGTCAGTGTTGGGGAATCCATGACCGAGGAACATCGGTGAGCTGAACTTCGTGCGCCGATCCATTTGCGACTGCCTGGACATCGATAGGTGACCTGCAATTCGAAAGGGCTGGGCCTATCGGGAAGCACTGGGATTCTACCGGACAGTCGGGGCAGAGCCGCCGAGATGAGGAAAACAGCGCGTTGATGCGCCTCATCGAGGCACTAGTGGCTCCCTCTCGGAGGCAATTCTCTGGTGATCGCAGTTCGTGACCATGCTCACAACCTTGGTCCCGAACATCAGAGGAATTGCCTTTTCTCTTGATAGGAGACGTGGACGCCACTCGAGAGGGTTATCTTGGGACTCCATGACTCCTGGCGACTGATCTGCAATTCAAACACCCCACAATTATGGCCTCGGAGGGAAGGTCTGACTTTCCCCAGTAAGGCCAGACTCTGCATCGCGCCTCTCTCATTAAACTGACGAAGCCCCGAACCTGGCTTTCGCCAGGGCAGGCAACGCCTTATCTCGATCTCGCTCTTGCAATTAACCCGACAAGGTGAGGCCAGGAACACCTGGTCAGATCTCATGCGGAACCACTCACTTTGATGTCTGTTTCGACCCGGGGCCGGGAGTTGGCAGGCCGCTAGGTATCGCGTGTCACAATCACTTCGTTTAGTGACGCAGAATCATAGGCTGCATAGACGAGACGCATCGTTTTGAGATTGTCCTGTGCGGATGTGCTTGACGCCTTTCCAGTCTTTATCGCGTTCAACAGGTCGGCATTGCAGGAGACGAGACTGGCGTGGACTACATCCCACGCTGGGTCCGCCCAGGCATAGTGCGGAGGAGGGTACCGATTGCAGCTAGTTCCATTGGCGGTGGTGATTCGGAGCCAGTAGTCCGTATCGAGTTGGATCGCGCCATTCGTGCCCTCGATGAAGACAAGCGTTTCGGGGAAGTGGCCCCACTCCGTCTGAGAGGAGTAGCTTATCTCGCAAGTGCAGATGATTTGGCCGACGCGCAGCATAACAGATGCTAGGTCCTCTCCGGCAATATCTCCTCGGCTCCTGCGATGCTGGCAATACAAATAGTCCGGCTCACCGAAGAAGAACCTAACCAGGTCCAGGAGGTGGCTCCCCATATCAGCCAGCGCGAAATGTTTCAGGGTCTTCAGCGAGCGTTGGGTTTCAAAAAGAAATGGTAAGAAATGAACCCACCGAATGTTTGCACGTAAAATCGGACCGATCGTACCATCATCCAACACCTTTTTCAGAGCACGAATTGGCGTCTGCCATCGGTAATTCTCGTGGATCATGAATGGAATGCCAGCGTCGTTGCACGCGGCGACCATTTTTCTGCAGGTTTCCAGATCGGGGCCCATTGGTTTCTGACAAATGACAGGGATCTTGTGCTTGGCTGCAAGGAACACAAGAGGCGCGTGGGCAGAAACTTCAGTGATGATGTCGATGAAATCGAGTTGCTCCTTTTGGAAGAGTTCTTCCGGGTCGCTGTATATTCTCGGAACATGGAATTTCTCTGCGATCAGCTTCGCCTTGGAGGTTGTCCGGTTGTAAACCGCCACAAGCTTGGCGCCGCCGACTTCGAACCAGGCAGGGATTTGAAAGTTGGACCAAAAGCCTGTTCCAAGAACCGCGAATCGCAAGTCGACCATTTTGCCTCCTGGGACGGCCAGAATTGATTTGTTAGCTCTAAGGGGCCCGGCTAGCCCTTCCGCCGAATGGACACCTTTGTTGCGCGGATCCAATGCTTCTGATGTCAAACTTGCTCGCGTCATTAGGTTTGGGAGATGGAAGGATCATACCCCTCCTTCGATCGTGCCTCTGTGGCGTGGAATCAATCGGTCAACCCTCAATTATCTTTCATCTCAGGTGGGGGTATTTTCTTATACTGGGGAGCAAATCGCCGAATCGGTTATGCAAACCGCCCCTGGCTGGTATAGCCCATTTCACGCCGAGAATACGCACGACAGAATGTGCTTCTGTTGCCAAGGGTGGCGGGAGGGGTAGCCGATCGCCTTTTCAAGCGCTGGGGCCTCCCTTACCGGTTAGAGTCCGGCTTCATCTTGGATGATTAGTTCGTCATCTGGAACGAGTGTAACCCCTTCGCGGCTTTCCCACAACAGATTCAAAGTGTCCACACATGTCGGACACTCTAGGACTTGACCTAGAGACCAGTAGAGGCCCCCGGACGATATGGGGTGACCCCGTAGTCTGTACCATGAGTTACCAGAGTCGCGACGGGACCTTCCAGCTATTGCTTCTGAGCCAAGCGGCCTACCTAGCCGCCGCCCCTCCAAGTTGCGAGAGCCGAACGAATTCCGCCGGGGTCCGGTACCCGAGGGAGCTGTGCGGTCAATCGTTGTAGTAGCTCACACGGAGTGGCTCCACCATGGCCTTCCCGTCGGTGAGGTTGCCGAAGAGCTTTCGGTTCAGCAGCTCGTCCTCAGGCCGGCTATTGAACGTTTCGACACCCAGCGGCCCCAGGCTGAAGGCAGTTTCCCAGGGACTGCCCGGCTCGATGAACAGGGCCTTCACGCCGCTGATGCTCAGCCACTCCTTCACTGCTGCAGAAGTGAACTCCGGCCCGTTGTCCGAGCAAATGAAATCCGGGACGGCGCTGCTCTCGAACCGTTGCTGCAGACTGGCTAACAGCGCTCGTGCCGTGATGTGCCGCTCGACATCGGTCGACAAGCTCTCCCGTGTGAACTCCTCGACCACCGGCAGGATCTTCAATTGCAGGCTGTCCTCGGTCTGATCCGTGAAGAAGTCGTAGCTCTGTCAAGCGCCGCGGAGCAGGCCCCATATATGGTTCGGATGCTCGGCCGGCTTGGGTGTGCTTTCATTCTCGCTCGACGCACACCCCCTGTATCGTGTCAGCAAGAGTGGGACAAATCAGGGCTCCGAGTTAAGACACACTTCCTCGGCCTCGGCGGTCAGGCGGCCGCCCGCAGCGTCTGCGTGTGCTGCTGACGGCGCGCCTCTAGCG
>Ga0187878_1001540_pt1 | contig 22204 bp, 24 predicted proteins | sample June2016WEW_17_1_FD_132979 | JGI IMG/M metagenome (GOLD analysis project Ga0187878, IMG submission 132979) | Peatland microbial communities from SPRUCE experiment site at the Marcell Experimental Forest, Minnesota, USA - June2016WEW_17_150 | ecosystem: Environmental > Terrestrial > Soil >...
AGATAAGTTACCGGCGTCTTCACCATAGCCTTATCCTCACTTCCACCTGAGTGTAATCCGTGAACTTGTAATGGTGGACATAGTTGTACTCCAGTCAGCATCATATGTGGCGGCAGCAATAGGCGTCTGCGTGGCGGCTTTCTACTACGTGATGACCTTGCGGGTTCAGCAAGCGAACATGAGGGAGGCGACGAACAGCCGGAGGGCCACATTCGTCAACAACATGCTTCAGCAATCGGGTTCCGTAGAGTGGCAACAACTCGGTATGGATGTGTTTACGATGAAGTGGAGCGACTTCGATGACTTCGAGAAGAAGTATGGCTGGCCGGCAAACCCGGAACTCGCCGCGAAGAGACACGCCTATTGGGCCAGGTACGATGCCATCGGGCGTCTAGTAGTCACAGGCCTCATCAGCCTGGATAACATCGGCGCAGTCGCCGGATATAATATGGTTGCAACGTGGCTGTTCTTTAAGCCGATAATCGAGGGCTATCGGAGGACCGAGTTTCCAAAAAACGCCTACTCCGAATTTGAGTACGCCGCCAATGCGATGATGAAGAAGCTGACGGAAGACGACCCGGACTTCCCGAGGAAGGTGGCTATGTATCGTAACGAGAGGTAGTCGCAACAGCCTTATCCAAACTTCCACTTGATTCTTTACCAGTGATTATATGGTTGATGCGCAGACGATTGGAGTATTAGTTACAGCAGTTAGCGTGACGGTGGCAGCGATTTACTACATATTCACACTGAGGATAAACAGCAGAACACAGGAACTCGCCCTCAAAGCCCAACAGCAGAACCTCGAGACGAGGCAGACCCAGCTGCTGATGGGCATATTCGACATGATGATGAAGCGGGACATAATGGACGCATACACGAACCTCATGAACTTGGAGTGGGTAGACTACGATGATTGGACGAGTAAGACCAAGACTGGAACGGCGTTCCTGGATGCGAGCCTCATCTGGCGTTACATGGAGTGCGTCGGATTTATAGTTAAGTCCAAGCTGCTGGACGCTGAGAAGTACTACGGGATAAACGGGGACACCGTGATCAAGGTGTGGGACAAGTTCAGCGGCGTGATTGAGACTCAGAGGAGGCTCTACGAGATGCCTGATCGTTTCAGTGGTTTCGAGTATTTGGCGGATGAGATGAAGAGGATCAGGGAGCAGAGGGGGTTTAAGCTGGGGTACACGGAGGCGTTTAAGAGGGCGTATAATTTTCCTCCCAGGTGACGGGTTCTGCATAGTCTTATCCTTCCATTTTCACTAATCCCAATCAGTGATTGTCAATTGGTTGACGCACAGACGATTGGAGTATTGGTTACTGCGACAAGCGTGACGGTTGCAGCGATCTACTATGCAAGTACACTTGGCGAGGCGAGAAAAAGCAGACACATGCAGCTCCTCCTACAAAATATAAGCATACTTCAGAACGAAGATTCGTATAAAAGATACGTCACGTTGATGAACAATGAGTGGAAGGACTACGACGACTTCGAGAAGAAGTACGGGTCAGACAACAACCCCGACAACTACGCGATGAGGAGCTCAATGTGGACTTGGTACAATAATCTGGGATACATGGTTTCCAAGAAGTTCATCAGTGCTGAGGAGGTGTTTGAGCTACAGGGGGAGGGGACTCTTTGGGCTTGGTAGAAGTGGGGTGGCGTTATCAAGGAGCTTAGGAGGCGATACAATCAGCCGTTCCTTTACGTCTACTTCGATTACCTAGCTGATGAGTTACTAAAGATTCGTGAAGCTCGGGGTGTGAAGACGGGGATGCCAGATACCTTCCTTAGGTACATCCCAGAGAAGTGACCTCTATCACCATAATCTTATCCTAACTTCCACCTGATACCTAGGTTCACACGCCTGAATGCGTGCGTGCAGATGAGCGTCTTCGTTTAACTTGTCATGAAGATACGCGCGCGCGAAACATTCTGGAGCTAGTGTCGCGCAAAATTCCAAGCTCTCAGCGCACGCATTTAAGAATTTCTTAAATACCGCTATTGTTGTTATCTTAATGGTGGCACCGATGGCCGAAGCGTACGTCTGCAAAGTTACCTCTGTTGGCCAGGTAACTCTCCCCAAAGAGGTGAGAGAAAAGCTCGGTGTCGCCGAAGATGACTATGTCATCATAGAAAAGATCGGTGAAACCTACTTCATAAAGAAGCTCCACGGGGAGAAGCAACTCCTCGAAAGAGTCAGGGCGAAGGTGAAGAAGAGTGGAATAACTCGGGAACGCCTCAGAGAGATCGTTGAGGAGGAGACTCAGGTTAGCTGGGAAGAAACCTCTAAGATCATTCGTTGATGCTAACATCATCGTCAGCGGTCTGCTTTTTGAAGGCAATGAGGCCACACTCCTTGAGCTTGGACGCGCAGGTGCCATCACCCTCGTCACTAATGACCACGTTTTAGCCGAGGTTCGGGCAGTACTCAGGAGAGCCGAGTTCTCCCTGACTGACCCCGAGTTCACGGGCCTGATTGGATACTTGCATGAATGTCTCACGCTGTTAAGGGACCCAGAGAATGATGAGATCCGTTCTAACTTCAGCCTCCTAGGAGATAAGAAGGATATACCGGTTGCCTTAGGGGCGACGAATTCTGGATCCGATTACCTGGTCACAGGCGACGAGGAATTATTAGAAAAGTTGAACCCAATCTCTATAACGACGTCAAACTTGCTTAAACTCATCCTTATCAAACTTCGGCACGAAGACCCCCGGATTAATCCTGGGGACGAAGTGCCGTAAACTGAGATTCAACACACCTCTGAATAGCCTCACGATTCGTCTCCAAGGAAGCCCACGGCTTTAGCCGTGGGAGGAATTGGAGGTGGCTGAAAGTGGTAAACGTAGCCCAATAAATACGGATAACATCAACCAATAACCATGCTTCTGACGCTGAAGGTCAAGCTAAACCCAACCGATGAGCAGAGAAAGAAACTACTCAACACGATGGAGACCTTCAACGCCGCCTGCAATAATATATCAGGAGTCGCCTACGAATCCAAGACGTTCAACAAGATTAAGCTACAGCACACAGTCTATTACCCCATAAGGGAGCAGTACAAGCTGCCAGCACAGCTAGCCATCAGGGCAATCAGTAAAGTCGTCGAAGGCTACAGGACCGAGCGTAGACGCCGACACTCGTTTGACCCGCATGGAGCCATGGTCTACGACCAGAGGATAATGAGCCTCAAGGGATTTGACAGGGTGAGTCTAGCCACAATCGAGGGTAGGGTGACCATTCCACTGCTGACTGGGGGCTACGCGAGTCTCGGCCGGCGCGTACTCAGGGGTCAGGCTGACCTGATCCTTGTAAAGAAGAAGTTCTACCTGTGCCTCGTCGCCGAGCAGCCAGAGGAGCCACCGTTTACCCCGGAGGGTATCTTCGGTGTGGATCTTGGCATCGTTAAACTTGCGTCGACGAGCGACGGTGTGTCCTACTCTGGTGAGGAGGTGGATGCGGTTCGGGAGCATTACACTGAAAAGAAAGCGGAGCTTCAGAGGGTGGGCTCCAAGAACAGTAAGAGGAAGCTGAAGAGGATAGCGGGCAGGGAGGCGAGGTTTAAGAGGTATACGAACCACGTGATCAGTAAGGAGCTTGTGGCCGTTGCTAAAGGCACGAGGAGGGCGATTGCCCTGGAGGATTTGAAAGGGATTCGTCTTCGGACTACGGTTTGGAGTGGGCAGCGGGATCGATTGGGGAAGTGGGCGTTCGGTCAGCTGCGGGCATTCATAGAGTATAAGGGGAGATTGAGTGGTGTGCCCGTGTTGATGGTTGATCCGAGGGATACGAGTCGAAGGTGCTCGGTGTGTGGGCACGTTGAGAGGCGTAACAGGGTCAGCCAGTCGCTGTTCAGGTGCCGGGTCTGCGGGCATGAGTCTGATGCTGACTTGAATGCTGCTCGTAACATTCGGTGGAGGGCTGGAGTCAACCAGCCTATTGTGGTCTGCCGACCCGAGGGGTTGGAGGTTGAACCACAAGCCCACCTCTTTAGAGGTGGGTAGTTGACAACCTTGAACGCGCGCGCGATTCTTATCAATTATCAGTAACAATTGTTAGTTTAAAATGGGTTCAACATTGAATATGATTAAAAATAAATCAGACATAGCCGAAAAACACACTAGAATCATCTTACTATCTGCCCTTGCTTGATAATGCCCTCGAATAGCATAGCCCTCTCATCTATGAGAAGGTCGACAAACATTGAAACTAGAACCTCTACTCGACCATCATTCCCCTGTTTGAGCGCTTCCAAATACTTCTCCCGACCCACCCTAGTCACTATGAGCCTCGGATAACCCGCCCTAGTCAACATGTGGTTTAGCACCTCCCTACCCACCCTGCCGTTACCATCCGTAAACGGGTGAATCACCTCGAATCTGAGGTGAAACAGCACAGCCTCCTCGAAGGGGTTTCCACCCGCCTTAATCCTAGAGTAGTAGTCCCCTATGATCTCCTCCAAGTCTTCCCCTATCTGGATCGAAGGGGAAACTGCTATGTCTACTCCCCTGATCCCTATGTTGTCTATTCGCCTAAACTCCCCGGCGGATTGCAGGTCTATCTTATCCATAATGATTGAGTGCAGTTTACGTATGAACGGGATCGTCACCCTGCCACGAATGCTTCCGCGGAACTCACCGACTTTGATATAGTTTTGGACTTCGTTGATCTCCCTGAGAGACTTACCAGAAGGCACCGCCCCTCCCTGAGTCAACTCATCAACCTGCTGAACCGTCAGGGTGTTACCCTCTATCCCCGTGGTTCCAGCGATGTACTCCACCTCATACCCAGCCTCAACCTGCTCCCACTCAACGGGGGTGAAAAACATCCTGAAGAAGCTATCCCAGTGCCTAGACTCCTCGACCCTGTGCAGCTCATCTGGGGTTAGAAAACGTGCTCCCCTTCTCTCGTCCTCGGATACCTGCTTACTCAGCACCTTATACTCCAGTTCAACGTTGGGGGTCGATACAAGTCTACGCTCCTCATCCAGTGAGGGCCTAATGTTCCCTAACTTCACCCTAATCTTAGTGACATTATCACCTAATCTCACACTCTTAACTAAGTAGAATATCTCAGAGTTTTTGAGGCGCTGAGACTCGATGCGGTACAACATCACGGAATAATCATGACTACATATATTATAAACATTCTGGAAATGTAGTCATCACTCACATGCGTTCGCTTTTAATCGCGCACGCGACTTTTCCTCATATTTAGTACAAAAGAAACAATTTATTTATAAAATATATAATGCGCTCGCGCATTAATTAAAAATAATTCAGATCTAGTCGAAAAAGCACTAGAACCGAAATTTATAGTCAAACAATTGAAACTTTAATGAATGCAAGTTCCCAAAAACTATAACCATTAGTTAGAATCAATAGTTCCAAACACTTAAAATGAATATAATGAAGTAGTATCGCATGGCCAAATCCAAACTAACTAAGCAGAAGACCATGAAATGCGCATGCTGCAACGAACCACTAACGACCTTCATGGCCTACATACCGGACCAGGGGGAGGTCTGCCTCAAATGCTTCGCCGAATACGCGCAGGCCGAAGAGAATCTGCAAGTGGCGAAGTCGAAGTAGCAAATAGCCAAAAAGGTTGACGATAGCAAGTGGAGCTAATTCATCGCATCAATTAGGCTAAGAAGTCAATTGAGTTGAAAATTATCGTTCACCTCGGCCAGGTCAAAGACACCTTCCCTACGTGAGGTGCCGCTATACCAACTACCCCTTAGGTGTTCAACTAAGACTGACCCTCATTCGGGTCTCAGAGGACTCCAATGCCGCCTCACACACCCTCAACGCATTCAAGCCATCCAAACCAGTGATCTCCGGCTCAGCGTCATCAGATGAACGCTGAACGAAGCTCCTCAACTCCTCCATAAGCGGCTCCTTATACGGGAGATAGGGCTGAATCATCATCTCATCGTTATCTACGGTTATCTGCTGCGTCGTGTACTCTACGTTGATTATACCCTCCGTCCCCGTCACAGTGAGTGTCCTCACCCTCCTGGGCGTCAACCAATTTGTCTCAACGAAGGCGTTTCTATCATCAGCGTACAGCATATTGATGTTCGCGTAGTCCTCGTACCTGTGCTTTATCTTGCCAGCAACCGCCGAAACCGACTCCGGCATCACGCCTAGCAGATGATTAATAATATCAATGTCGTGGATGGCGAGGTCCTTCACCACACCAACGTCCCCAATCCTACCCGGGCTACGGCTGACCCTCCTGGAGTGAGCCAGGATGACGTCACCGATCCTGCCCTCCCCAACCTGCTTGTACACCTCTATCACGGCTGGGTTGAACCTCTCCACGAATCCCACAGTCAGATGCTGGTGATGCTTCTCGGCGGCCCTGATCAAAGCCCGCGCCTCATCGACGCTGTTGGCCATCGGCTTCTCCACCAGAACATCCTTGCCCTCCTCCAGAGCCCTCAAACCAAGATCAGCGTGCGTGATCGTCGGGGTGCAGATCGAAATCAGCTGAATATCCGGGTCAGTCACGACCTTGTCGGGGTCAGCGTAATAGGGGACCCTATACATCTCACCGATCTCCCTAGCGACAGCCGGGTTGAGATCAGCCACTCCCCCCAACTCGGCAATCGGCAGCTGCTTATAGACCCTGGCGTGGTTTCTACCCCAGGAACCACACCCAATGACCCCTACCTTAATCGACATCCCTAAAGAATCAGCTCCAAGTATTATTTAAAAAAGCGAGTGCCCCAAATCGAGATTATCAACCATACTAAATTAGGCAACTTCTAAGCTGATAGAAGGCCTCGGCGCGTGCGAACTATGACAATTTTAGCATATTTTTGTTAATCAATGGGATATATAAACCACGAATCCAGTCGCATCTATTAGTGACTAGAATGGAAATGGAAGATAAGGAGAAAAAAATCGGCTTCATAATCACCGCGCTCGAGGAGCACATACCGATGCTCATACACAAGATCGTCGACGAGTTCTACTCACCCGAGTCAGCGGGCAAGATCGGGAAGGGCCTAGCGGAGTTCTACAAGGCCCTCCGCGATGGCGGCGTGCCTGAGGGACCCGCCTTGGAGATGGTGCAGAGCTACGCCTCAAACCTGACCTTCAAGGGCATGGGACAGATGTTCCCCCATATGCCCCCCATGGGTGGGATGATGGGTATGAGGCCGATGATGGGCATGCGGCCGATGATGATGAAGCACATGAAGAAGATGTGGCACGAGGGCAAAGACGAGGAACCAGAGGAAGAAGCAGAGCCCTGACCGTTCTAACCCCAATCCAAATAATTATTTCAAACCAGCTAAATTTTGTCAAACCAATGGCCGGTGCGCCTGCAGGACAAGTAGCAATTGAGTTTTCGCACTAATAAGACAATGAAAGCATCCTTACCCACGCGCGCGCGATAACACGTGCATAGTGTCAATTCAGAAACCACTTCCACGCAGGCCTAACATCGATGACGTTGCCGTCCCATGTGATGGTCCTCTCCTCGTTGAAGGTGATGACGGTGAGACTCGTACAACCGAGCTTCCTACCCGCCTCAAGAAGAGAGCCGACCTCCCTACTATACGTCCCAGGATCATTAATGGAGTAGCATACCTGTATGAGTTGAATCGGCTTATTATCTCTCGATAACACGAAATCTACATCAGCGGATCTAGATCTATAGTAGTTAACGCTCTCACGTCGCCTCATCAGCTCCACGAACACAGCGTTTTCAAGCCACTTCCCCCTATCTGAGTCGAAGAGCCCAAGTATCCCAGAGTCGGATACGTAAAGCTTCGGCTTCACATTTCTTTCCTTAATTTTACGCGAATAAGGGTAAACCAGGAAGAAGAGGAACGCGGACTGCGAGTAGTTCAAGTAATTAAGCGCCGTCATGCCACTGATCTTATTCCCCTGCGCTGTAAACCAGGAAACTATAGCGGGAATCGAAACGTCTCTGCAAGCAGAGCTAAAGAGTGAATTAACGAAGATCCTGAAAGCAGCAGCCTTCCTTATACCATGCCTCTCCACCAGATCCCGCTGTATCACGGTAGCATACAACTCTGAGAGCAATTGACGCTTAAGCGAAGGACCCTCGCTCTTCACGATCTCCGGATACCCGCCAAACTCCAGATACTCTAAGAAGTCAGATACCACCACAGCGGTCTCATCGGGCTTCATATAATCCTCAACAGATAACCCCTTGACCCTCAGATACTCCTTAAACGAGAAGGGTAGAACCAACGTGTTAACGGCCCTGCCCCGGAGTTCGGAGGGAAGCCTATCTAGTGACAGCTCCGAAGTTGACCCGGTTATGAAGATCCTGTAAATTCGCCTGTCGAAGAGGGTCCTGACCCACCTAGACCACTCCGGAAAAGTCTGCACCTCGTCGATGAATAAATAAATATCCTTTGTCTCATCGGGCTCGTATACACGAAAAATGGCCTCCTCCAATCTCCCCAGATCTTTTGCTGTGACTCCGACGAAGCCGACATCCTCGCAGTTTATGAATACCTTATTGCCCTTCTCAACATCAAGGCCCTTCATGAAGAGAAGCATCAGGGACGTTTTCCCAGATCGTCTTGGCCCAATTATCGCATTGATGAAATTGACTTCGGGTATCGTAATGTCTCTAGGAACTAACTCGATATCTTTAGCGTAATCGACGTAACTCGAAAGCGCCGCTTCTAAATTTGCCCCAGTCAATGGCCCATCAATTCCTATTTTGTTATTTTAAATAATTAATATAATACTAATTTATTAATTTTATCATATAACAAATTAGGAAGCCTTCCCACCCCTATTCGAACAATCTTATCAGTTGACAATCCCGTATATGTGTGTAGCCCGCTGCACAGGTGCCCCTTCCGTGTGCGCACTCTCAACCATCCAACGTCATTTAGCACGCGTGCCTCGGTACAAGTCTTAAGTACACTAACCTTAGATCAAATTCTCAACCAGGTGTTCACGAATTGCATAGAACAACCACTCTGGTACTAGGAATCCTATTCCTGTCAGCACTCACTACCTCACTAATCATCCCCAAAGTGTCAGGCGACGCTTCTAACTCAGTGTGGTGGGCCTCATTCGGTCACGACAACGCCAACACCAGGACCTCCCCATCAAGCGGCCCACGATCAGCCAAGCTCCTCTGGAACTTCACCGCCGGAGGCGCCGTGCGAACCTCCCCCGCGGTCGTCGACGGCGTCGTCTACGCGGGCACATTCGGAGGCAACTTTTACGCAATCGACGCGAACACCGGCGCCCAGATCTGGTCCTTCAAAACCGACACAGACATCTGGGCCTCCCCAACCGTCGCCAACGGAATAGTCTACGTGGGAGCGAACAGTGGCACCCTATTCGCCCTGAGCACATCTGATGGACACGAGGTATGGGAGTTCAAAACGGGCAGCGGACTCTACAACGGACCCACCATCGTCGGCAACATCGCCTACGAGGCCTCAACCGACGACAACGTATACGCCCTCGACGCCACCACCGGCGCCAAGATCTGGTCATTCAACACCGGAGGACAGTGCCGCTCCACCCCCGCAGTAGTCAACGGAGTCGTCTACCTCGGATCCCTCGGAGGCAAAATCTACGCCGTCGACGCGGCCAAGGGCACCGAGATATGGAACTACACGACGGCGCCGGGGGACACCTACATGGACTCCAGCCCAGCGGTCGTGAACAACGTCGTCTACATAGGCTCAACCGACTCCAACGTATACGCCCTAGACGCCAAGACCGGGGCCAAGACCTGGAGCTACAAGGCAGGCAGCAAGGTATCCTCATCCCCAGCAGTCGCAAACGGTGTAGTCTACGTAGGATCCGAGGACGGCAACCTATACGCCCTCGACGCCACCAGCGGAGCCAAGATCTGGAGCTACGCACCCGGAGGCGCAGTCTACTCCTCCCCATCAGTCGCGAGCGGCGTCGTCTACATCGGCTCATGGGGCGGCGGAGTCGATGCATTAGACGCCTCCACGGGCGCCGTCATCTGGACCTACTCGACTGGCACGGTCTTCGCGTCACCCGCGATAGCGAACAACGTAGTCTACGTGGGGTCGTATGACAACAAGGTATACGCCTTCGGCGCCCCGGGGACGATCCAACCGAGCAACCAGACCCTGCCACAGGTATTCGTCGGCGGGGCAGCAAATGGAACAACAGTCGCGTCAAACAAGGTGACGCTGAACCTGCAGACAACGAATAACAACACGGCCTACTACCAAGTCCGAGTCGACGGCGGAAAGTGGATGAACACCGGACTATCAGGCAGCTACACCTTCAGCGGCCTATCCCTGGGCAAACACACGCTCCAGGGTCAGGCAGTCGACAACTCGGGTCAGGTGACTGGATCCAGCAACGTCACTGTGACAGTCAGCGTCTGGGTACCACCCACTATAAACGCGGTGGCCTCAAGCGTAGCCACCGTCGGCGTACTAACCATAGTCTCACTGGCCGGTTTAGCCGTAAGCAACCCCACAACCATCGCCGGCAACTGGCTCGCGGAGAAGATCAATAACCTCCTCCCAAAATACGCTAAGGATTGGCTAGAGAGCTTCGTCTCCTCAAAGCGCTCACAGGTCATCGAGGATAACCCTGGCACCATCTTCACATTGACGAAGCTGGAGATGATCGCATACGCAGTAACCCTACTAGTTCTGACACTCGCGTTCTCCTACTCAGGGGCAGGGACCATGGAGGAGTTCCTGATCCTCCTACCAACCGTGCTAGCCACCAGCGTCGTCGTGGGGTTCATCAAGAACCTGCTGATGGAGCTCATCGCAAGATTGCTGGGTGTCTGGGCTGAGTACCGCCTCTGGTACCTCGGGCTCACAACCTTCACACTCTCAACGTTAATCTTCAAGACCCCCTTCTCGTCGCCGAGCAGAATCCTACACCACAGCCCACGCAGCACCACGAAAACAGGGGGAATAACCGCGACGGCCTCCGTCATGATAACACTAGGCTTCGGGGCGATCTTCTACCTCATACAAATCCTCGGCTTCCCCCTAATCGGAAGCATAGGGCTCGCCTCCTGTCTACTATCAGCCTTCTTCGAAACCATCCCAATCCCACTCATGAACGGCAAGGGGATATGGGACTGGAACAAAATCATCTGGGCCATCATATTCCTCGTGAGTCTAATCCTCTACGCCCTTTGGCTAATTTACCTTTGAATCTCTATGCACACGCGCCTCTGCAGATCTTAATATGAATGCGCACGCGAAACCTCTTGAGGTATCAATGCGCGCGCAAGCCTTAGCGCACGCGGTGTTAGTATTTATATTATGACTTGTGTACTATTTGTTAGTATGGTTGAGGTTGTTTCTGCCCGCGTCGACGAGGAGACTCGACGAAAGATGCGGCGGCTCAGGCACGTGAATTGGAGCGAGGTGGTGAGGGAAGCCATTCAGGAGAAGATCCGACTCGAGGATCGTAGGCGTGTGAGGGACGCCGCGGAGGTCGATGAAGCGCTTCGCTTGATGGATTCGATTAGGCGTCCCCGTTCGGGGTTTGATGGGGCGGAGGAGATTAGGAAGTGGCGGGATCTGAGAAGGTAGTCGTCGACGCCTCCGTCGCATTCAAGTGGTTTGTCGAGGAGCAGGATAGCAGCGCCGCCAGAGTGTTGGCTGGGGATTATGGTGCGGGGCGGGTTGATATAGCGTCGGTTGAGCTTCTGCCCTTTGAAGTTCTGAATGCGCTTCGGTATGCCCCCGATTCGGGGCTGGAGGATCTGAGGAAGGCTGCCCTTGCCCTCGATAAGTTGGGTTTGGATCTGCGTCCTCTTAGTGGGGAGCTCGCTGGGAGATGTGTTGAGAACTCATTGAGGTATGGTATTTCGGTCTATGACTCAGCGTATCTTTCCCTGGGTGAGCTTGAGGGGGAATCGGTTTATACGGCGGATGTGAAGCTCATGAAGAGGGTGGGTGGGGATGTGCTAAAGCACATCTCAAACTACAAGACATCCCAGTAATTGATTATATGTGCGCGCGCGCAGTGGTAAATTGCTTAGAGTGCGCGCTTTTTGAGGTCGCCTGCAAATAACTTCGCGTTCTTTAGATCACTCTCATTCGGGTGACCACGATTGAGGAAGAAGAATGTCTGGCCATGGCACTTGAAGCTGGAGATGACTTTGTAGCCCTTTTCCTCTAATGCCACTTGCATTACACTGATGCATTTTGGTTCTGGCCCCCCGGCTGTGGCGAAAACAGCTGCTTTACAAGTGTTACTCTGCGGTAGGCTATTCAGGAATCCCTGAAGCCCATTACCGACATTGTTGCCGTAGTTACCACTACCCAATACCAAAAGGTCTAGCCCTGAGACGTCGGGGGTCCCTTTCATTACATTAGATGCCACGCATCCAAGTTCCTGGGCGATGGCTTCGGCTACCTTTCGTGTATTTCCGCCTCTCGAGAAGTAAACGACGAGGGATTTCATAATGTCAGTTCAGTGGACTCGATTATAAAATGTCCATTCATCTGTGCCGCGTGCGCTTGTGTACTTCTTAAGCATTAGCCCTAACGTTTCTAAATGTAAGATAGAAAAGTGGAACACCCACCGCGTAGAAGGCGGTTGCGAGAAGAAACGGTGAAGTGTAATCACCCGAGGCGAGAATAGCGCCTCCGATGATCGTTGTTACGCTGTTTGGGATCCTCCATATGACCGAGTTAATGGAGCTTGCGAAACCCCTCTCATCCGGCTCAATTATGCTCATCAGGTACGAGTCCGCCAGCGGGGATGACATGTTCATCAACATCGTCCTAATGACGAAGACTCCGAGTGCTAGAGTTACGTTCCCAACATAGGCAAGTGACACCAGAAACATCACGGATAAGCCCTGAGTGAGCGCGATTGCTCCAACGGACCCCATCCTCCTCGCGAGTCGTGGGCTAAACGCCGCCGCCAGCCCTATCGTCAGCGACGCGCCTGCGAGCACGGGTCCGCTGAAGGTGTCTGGGAGGGCGAACCTGAGGTATAGCCACGTCGGTATCAACGGCATAATAAAACCTGCGCCTAACCCGATCAAGCTGTTAATCAGAGAGAACTTGATGACCGTCCTAGTACCCGCTCCTCGCCATAATTTCCCGCCACGCTTAGGCGTTTCATGGTAACCACGGAGAGCCATGTATAAGATGGCGGGGAAGACCAAAGACAACACTCCGAAGAGGAGGAGTATGTCCGAGTGCACGGCTTGGAGGCTAGCGCCAAAGATTTCGCTGATCGGTGGGATGATCAGCGGGAGTGCCGAACCTAATGCTCCGGCTCCCCCAACAAGTATGAAGCTTAGAGTGAAGACGGTGTCTCTGTTCTGGAGGGTCGTTTGATCCGCCATCATCGCGTTGACGGTCGCGAGGTAGGCGCCCTCAAGTATCCCCGCCAATGCTCCGCCGACTACAAGCAGAGTCACGTTGGTTGTCAGTGCTACGATGAAGAACAGAGGTGTTGCACCGAGTATCCCTGAGATGATTATCCACTTCCTCCCCTTTCTGTCGGAGAGGATCCCGAAGGGTATGGCGGAGGCCGCCATGGAGAGGCCCTCCGCGCCGATTATGAGCCCGATTGTTTGGGTTGTGACGCCTGTCTGGGGGAGGTAGGCGGCGATTACGATCATGAGGTAGCTGAGGGTCAATTGGTTTGCGGCGAGGGTGATGATGAGAAGGAGGAGGTTGCGGGGGATCTTTGATAGAAGATTACCCTCATTTGTACTTTCCATTTTACCCTCGCCTCATCTGGAAGTGATGCGGTTCCCTGCAACGATTGTTCTCTAACATTTTAAAATATGATGCTGCGTGCGATTGACTGAGCGGCGCGCGAGCCCGAAAGAGAGTATCGAATCCAGTAGATTTAATATAAATCGATACACATTAGTATCGAATAGGAGTGTGGTGATGCGTGAGTCTTCTTCCGAGAAGAATCCGGGACAGATTAGTTACGAAGAAGAAGCGGCTGGACTCACATAGACCCCTACCCACCGCACTGGTAGCTCAGCTGAGAGAGAATCTACTCGTCGAGTACACACATTCCAGCAACGCAATCGAGGGCAACACACTCACACTGGGTGAGACGAGGCTCATCATCGAGGAGGGTGTGACCATAGGTGGAAAGTCGATCAGGGAGCATTTAGAGGCCCGCAACCACCCGGGGGCCATACAGTTCGTCGAGGAGCTCGCGGCTCATGATAGGGAGTTAAAGGAGGAGGACGTGCTGAGGCTTCATGGCCTTGTCCTGGGCGGGATCGACTCCTCCGCCGGGAAGTATAGAGAGTGGGGGGTCAGAGTCTCAGGGTCCACGTTCAACCCGCCCCCCAGCCACGAGGTACCGGAGCGCGTGGTGGCTCTACTCGACTGGTTGAGGAGGAACCCGGATGAGCTGACACCAGTCGAACTCTCCGCGCTCCTCATGCATCGATTCTCCCAGATCCATCCCTTCTCGGATGGGAATGGTAGGGTTGGCCGACTCCTCATGAACCTGGTTCTGATTAGGGAGGGATATCCCTTCATCACGAACATCTCATACAGGGAAAGGGGGAGGTATCTTCGTGGCCTTCAGGAGGCCGACGAGGGAAACCGGAGGCACCTCATTGGACTGGTTGCGAGGTGCGTCGAGGACGCGCTTGATTCTTACCTGCGGGTCATCGAGGAGCCAAAGGTGTGCTCGCTGTCGGAGGCGAGCAGGAGGACGGGGGTAGATTCGGATTATCTTGGTCTTCTCATTCGTCGGGGGATCCTGCCCGCCTTTAAGCGGGGTGGTAGGTGGTTTCTAACCGAGGATGATCTCAATGTGTACATGAACGAGGTCAGAAGAAATAATCGCGCGCGTGCCGTACCTCTGAGAGGAACTCACCCGTGAACATGTTGAGAAGAATCCACCTACGCCAATTATTCCTATGTAAGGGTGAAGTACGTTAAATGATTTTATACATATTCGAGACAATCATTCTTAACATTAACTCTAAACTAATGTTAATTTGCATCCGCGCTTTCATGGAACTGCGAGCAGTTTCGCCTTTACTATTCCGAGATCACTGATTACGTGGTCGGTCGTGACGAGGATTCCTCCAACCTTCCTGGTCGTAGCAACTACGTAAGCATCAGCCAATGAGATCTTTCCCCTGTGTTGACACTTGATGCCGCCTGCATCGCGTGTTAATCGCTCGTCGGTGGCTACCGATATTATTCCCGAGTTCCTAATAGAGGTGTACCTAAGGTCCGCGACTTCCCTGCCGAAGACCTCACAAGTCTTGTAGTAGAGCTCCGCGAGGCTCAGATCGCATACATAGATCTCTATCCCCGCGTCGTCGATAATTTCTTTAGCGCGCTTATCCTCGCCGAAGTAGAGCAGTAAAGGCCCCGTATCCAGTACGACCTTACCCTTCAGAACCCTCCCTCCTTCTCTCATCCTCGATCTCTCTGATCATCCTATACACGACTTCCTTCGAATCCCTGTCCGAGCCGAAGAGATCTTTCAGGGGGAGCACAGGCACGATCATGACTCCCTCGCCCGTCTCGATGAACTCTACTCTGGTTCCCTTTCTTAATCGATACTTTCTTCGAATCTCAGCAGGGATGGTTACGGTGCCCTTCTCTGTCACGGTATAACTCATCGATTATTTCCCATACTTTATCATAAAAAGTATCCTATTTAACCTTTAGGTAGTACACGCTAACAACGCACACGCGCCACACCTGCACGCGCGAACGAATAAACAGTACGCGTAGATTTAAAATACTAAATGATAAAATTAACAAATTAATAATATACTAATTAATCAAAATAACAAAATAGGAATTGATAATTTGACGGGGATAAATCTGGAAACGCGCGCGTGTGTAGAGAATTATTAAAAGAAGCGCGTGCACCGAGGCAGGTTCGATGGGCGGCTTCAACCTTTCTGCTGATTCAGTCTAAAAAGAGTTGGTTGGCCTTGTTTCCAGTTACTTGCGTGCGTGAGGTATTCGTTTCCTACGCGAACGCTTTAGGGGCGTGTAGTTGACTCGGGCCACACCCCCACGCGTTCAACGTGAAGATCCGTGATCCTGAAATATTGTGGATCCTTATTCGAGTACCTGGCCCTGATTATGCCCTCAGCCTCCGACTCCGTGGATACACCCTGAATGAACATGGTGAGCACGTCGCCGCGTTGGAATCGCGCCCTCACCAGGAATCCGGGCTGCCTGCTCAGCCCCCTGCGGTAAATATCCATGAGGGCGACCCCATTCTGGTTACTTAGCTTGTCAGTCAGCCTCACCGCATCTTCGAAGGTCAAGGCATCGGCTACACGCGTGATTGAATATGCCCCGCTCTTAACCTTCGCAGCTACCTTGGCTAACTGTGATTCGCTGAGCATCCCCTTTCTACGGTTAATAATATTCGACGTTAAGTTAAATACGTTTTATTAGCTTCATATTTTTTATATTAATGGCCGCGCACATTAACACTGACGATTAATTAGTATGTCGACTAAACTCTACTAAGAGATGTAATTGCGCATCAATAAAAAGACATGAAATGGACTAAGGTGTTGAACTGGTAACAGTTAGCTTAGGGGCAAATTTCTTACCAATAAAAACGCAATCTATGCAAATTATTAAAGCTACATGATTTATGTTTTAAGACAATATGGTCGAAGAATTTGATATATTGATCAAGAACGCAAACATCGTTGATGGGGTAAATAAAAGATTCAAAGGTTCGCTTGGTGTGAATGGTGAGCGCATTAGTGAAATAGGCGAGATAAAGGGGGACGCTAAGAAGATCATAGATGCCGAAGGTCTCATTGCTACGCCCGGCTTCATAGATTCTCATTCACACGCCGATTGGAGCCTACCCTGGTACCCTAATTGTGAGAGCGAAGTCATGCAGGGATGCACCACAGTGGTATCTGGGATGTGTGGTGATTCACCTGGGCCAATTAAGGAATTCCTCAGCCCACCAAGTGTAATCTACGACGAGATATTCTATAAGAAACCCTACCTATACCACCAACCGAGCCTCCTTAACATCGACACTGTCAACGAGATCTTGGAGAAGAAGTACGGCTGGGTAATTACCTGGCGAACGATGAGCGAATTCTTCAACTTCGTTGAGCGCAAGGGAATCTCAATAAACTACACACCCTTCGTGGGCCACGGCACCATACGATACTCGGTCATGGGAGAAGACTACAAGCGTGAATCATCTACGGCAGAAACTGAGCAGATGAAGGAGATGATTCACCAGGCGATGGATGAGGGCTGCCTAGGGCTAACTGCTGGTCTCGATTATGACCCCGATGTCTTCGCCAGTCGATCAGAAATCAACGAATGCGTCTCGGCGATCAAGGAATACAATGGCATCTACCATCCCCACTGGCGAAGGACTGGTCGACGTCTAGACGTCGGTATGGGAGCCAGGCTTGAGGAGCCCATCAAGGGTATCATCGAGGTCATAGAAACGGCGAGAATTACCGGTGTGCAGCTTCATATCGCCCACCTAGCCCCTGGCTACCACACTATTCCGCCGATGACTCCCAACATAGGGGAAACGATAGGCAAGGAAACCTTGATCCCGATAGACGAAGCACTAAAGGAAGGGATGAAGCTCAGCTTCGACTTGATCCCTTGGCCATGTTGGGAGCCGTTACCCTACCTCTGTAGCCAACACTTCGCCCAGTGGTTGAGACTACTCAATTCACGAAGAAAGCTCGCTGAGTGGCTGAAGATTGATGAGTTCAGGAAAAAGGCCTGGGAGGAGATAGAAACCGGGAAGCTATACCAGAGAACCGTCATCAACCCAAACTTAAACCCTCACTGGGGGGAGAACTTCAAGATAGTTGAACATCGGAACAAAAACTACGAGGGAAAAACCCTAGCACGGGTAGCAAAGGAGCTTGAGAAAGACCCGTGGAATACGCTCTGTGACCTCATCGTCGAAGACCCCGATTCGAGGGGTGCTCACACCGATTACCGTGGCATTGAGGAGCAGATGAAGGTCCTCATGAGACACCCAATGTGTGCAACTGGCCTAGATGTCTCCATAGTGGATGAAAGGTATGAGTACAATGCACCACCCTACGGTCTACCTCTACCAGACGTATACTGCGGTTACCCTAAATTCCTAATCCGATACGTGAGGGAAGACAACTTCCTCACTTTAGAGGAAGCAGTTTATAAATGCTCGACACTGCCCGCTAAAATCTATGACCTTAAAGACAGGGGTACCCTCAAAGTTGGGGCATATGCAGACATCACATTGCTTGATCTTCCCCACCTTGAGATCGTTGGAGCACCTGAATTATCTAATCGTTACCCAAAAGGGATACAACACGTGATCATCAATGGTAAGATCGTTGTCGATAATGGCAGTCACACTGGGGAAAGGCCAGGAAAAATACTAAAACGAAAATGAAAATGCGCGTGCGACTAACTAACGCTAACTACCCCACTTACCCCCTTGCTCTCGCACGCACAAATTGAAAATATTTATTCTATTGTATTATTAATAATAGCGCGTGCGCATTCGAAATGGAAGTTCAGACAAAGACAAGAGACGCCTTCGAAATCCGTTTCCACTATTGCCCACTGGTATCTGGATGGCTTAAGGCTGGTATTCCCAAGAAAGACCTTCCCAGACTCTGCGATATCGCAATGAATGGAGACCGCAACATCGCGAAAACAGTTGGCGTAGATTTTTCGCTGGGCAAAACAATCGCTGCCGGTGATACTGTTTGCGAAGTCGGCTTTTGTAAGAAGAAATAATCCTATCCTCCAACTTATCGCGCGCGCTACTCTCTTAGGGTTCTGAGGATCTCCTCATACTCTTCTTTGGTAAGCTCTCCCCTAGCGTACCGCAGTTTGAGTATAACCACAGGTTCTTCTTTGATGGGCGAAGTCGGAACAGTAGGTATAGTTGGCGCTTGTGGCTGAGCCATTGTAGATTCCTGTTCGTCCGATGGAGCTTTCGGTTTTACTTGTGGTTGAATTAACATTGGCTCCTGTTTCCCCATTTGGATAGTCGGTGGCTCTTGCGGTTGAACCAATTGCGGCTCCTGTTCCTCCGGCGGAGCCGTCTTCGAGCCACGGCCCTTCCCGAGTCGGAAGATGGCTAAAGCCACAACAACGATTGCCACAACTACGCCAATATGTATGAAGTCAATACCGAAGTTAACAGCAGTAGTCTCAGACGCTACATTATATACGGCAGCATCAGAAACCTTCACCTGGAGCAGGTTTGACCCAATTTCAGAAAACGTGTAGGAGTAGGCAGGGTCACTGGTTTGGGCGACCTTCAAGCCATTCAGGTACCAATCATAGACATACGGAGGGGTTCCCCCCGAGATATCCACCCTAGACTGGGCCACATTGTTAGAGAGGAAGAAGTTGGTTGATTGACCCGTCGAATTATAAGATGAGACAACTGGGTCAGTGTTCACCGTTATAGTTGATGGAGTGGACTTCACAACATATCCCGCCCTATCAGTTAACTGCGCAGAGACCGAATAGGCGGCTGAAGAGTTGGACACAAACCTGAAGCTTGTACCAGAGCCAGATACAGGCTGCCCATCCACGAGCCAGTTGATGGAATACGGTGCAGTTCCATTCACTACGGATTCTGTATATGTAATCGGCAGCCCCACGTCAGTCACAGAGCTAGTCGATGTCAACGAAACCACAGGATCTTTATTGACTACTATCACCAAAATATTGGAGTTGACCATGAGTCCTGCGGCGTCGGTGAGCTTGACATATACCTCATTTTGACCCAACTTGGTCATAGTTGCCGAGTCCGAATATGCTTCGGGGGACGCTACTCCATTAATATAAAGGGTCATAGTGTAGGGTGAAGATCCCTGAGATGACTGAGAGCTAATTTTAATAACTTGGTCTTGGTCCGCGACTAGCTGAGACGAGATAGTAAGCGTTGGGTCCGGGTTGACCATGAAGGATATGGTCTGGGAGCTGGCTGGGTAGCCCTTGGAATCGATAACATCGAGATAATACTGATGATTTCCGATGGGGGGTGAGCCCAAGTTTATGGTCGTTGAGTATAGACTGGCTCTGGATGTGCTATTGAATACCAGTTTGTTGTCTAGATATGTGAGATAGGTATAGGATGCTGTTCCTCCTGAAACACTCGCAGAGAAATGTGCCTGCGCTTGCATTCCCTGGTCGACTAGGATGGGTGAAGCTGAGAGGCTCATTGAGACAGGGTCAGCGCCAGTGTAAAACGTGTAAGCATTGGCGTATTCGGTGACTCCATTACTCGTAAACTCGTGGAGTTGATAATAATTGTCAAATGTTATAGGAGACTCGCTGCTTTGGCGGAAGATAGTCTGATTGGTGACTGGGTTCCATTCGTCGACCCATAACCAAGCTGAAGATAAAGCAAATGAGTGTTCAGAATAAGTAACTAGCTTCTCGTTCCCATAATATGGTTTAGAATAGTACTGTTCTGTCATTAATCCCGTGAAAAAACCCTTCGTGTTTGCAGAATTAGCATCGCCTCTGAATTGGCTCGCACCCTCCGAGCTGAATGTTTCAGAAGCATATGCGCCTGTATTGTAATCTTGTGCGTTCATCACAACCTTCCCCGCATAGCTATTTTTTCCGAAATACAGACTGAGCTTTACAATATCTCCAGCGTTAACTACACCTGTGAAGCTGAGGTCCCCTCCTCCACCATTTGAAGGAAATATGGATTTTCTAGCGGGGTTGAATACCTCGTAAAGAAACCTAAAACCAGTAACTGGTGGGGACTCGAGCCAATTGTAGGTTAATCCTACTTGATACCAATAACCTGTGTCAGAGAATCCGTTTAAGAGGTAAGCTGGTCCATAACCATCATTATTGACTTGAGCTACTGCGGTGACGTTCTTACCCATGTTGACAAAACTCTGGGTAAAAGTCTCCCCGATTTGTAGATCATAATTAATTCTAGATGGATTCGAATTGCTCAGAGACGGATTTATTGGGAGAAGCATTCCCACATGTCGATGAAAAGACGTCTGCACGGTGTTTGAATTACATTGGATGGAAGAGAACACGAGTTTCGTGGGTGAAGTCAGGACAATGAGAAGAACAATGAGAATGATACTAGTTTTAAAGTAGTTGAAACCTTTACTCAAAAACCCTTTTTCAAAGTTATTCCCCGTTTTAACCTACTTTACCTGCGCATGCACCAATCCAATTTTAATATGTTTATATTCAACATTTTCAAAAACAAATATTGACAAAGATAAAGATCCCCTGGCTTTTTTTGATCGTTACATTCACCTTGATCGTGATAACACTTGGTTAAATGAGATTCATATCAATACGGTGGTAGTTTTAGTAGGTGTGTGGGGATAAGACTATGGCCCCCAAACCCAAACCCAAATTTTCTTTACGCGCACGCACATTTATCGTGGATGTTTACATTTGTATTCGACTCGAATTCAAAGATTACAATTGTAAACGTCCACCATTGCGCGTGCGGGCACTAGGGTTTTAACCTATTCAACATCTCGTTTGCGAAGGCTCCTGCCCGCTCCAGCCTTGCTGCATCTGGTTGGCCTTTACTGGAGCGCGCCGATGCACGGATTTGTGGATTCGGATTAATTCGCATGACGATTTTAAGCAGTGGAGAGTTAAGTTGTCCTTGGCAGTCAAAAACGCCAACAATATTGGCTCCCACGGCAGCGTCCCTGAATTTCTGAATCCAATCTTGCAAAGGCGGTGCACCATCGGGCGCCATGTGCGTGATAAAGAGCGCTATTGACCTGCCCTTGGCGTGTGTTTCGAAGAAGGTCTTGACTTTTTTGTCTGGACCATACCCATGCGTTGGAAACCCTAGAAATGCGAAGTCGTAGCCTTCAAGTGATGTGACATCTTCGACCCGTTTAATCTCTTTTGGTTGAGGAATCGCACTGTAGATGGCTTCAGCAACCTTCTTGGTATTTCCAGTCTGAGACATATAAGCAATCAAGACGTTCATGTTTAACTCTTAATGCACACCTAATATTACTATTTTTTGGGTTTTGGGGGATAAGACTATGGCCCTCACACAATTTCATTAGATATTTTCATTTAACACATAACGGTTTTATATATGATAAGAGGATTCGTAGTAACCTCTGATTTTAATCGTTCACCCAACAAAGCCAACAATCGAAGCGTATAAACAGACCAACAACACCCCCAAGAACCCAAAAACCAAACCTAACCAACCAAAAACAGA